>Ga0180217_1003545_pt1 | contig 13096 bp, 11 predicted proteins | sample eDN3rd37CBELigOP_FD_128521 | JGI IMG/M metagenome (GOLD analysis project Ga0180217, IMG submission 128521) | Enriched Organic Plus compost microbial communities from Emeryville, California, USA - eDNA 3rd pass 37_C BE-Lig OP (version 2) (version 2) ... | reverse complement strand
GTTGTCGCTGCCGCCGGCCTCCAGCAGCAGCACCCGCGTCCTGCCGTCCTGCGTCAGCCGGTTGGCCAGCACGCAGCCAGCCGTCCCCGCCCCCACGATGATGTAGTCGAACGTGCCATCGAGCGCCTGCACTCCCATTTTAACCTCAAAATTGCGCCTTCATGGAGATGATTTTCGGTGCAACGCCGTCTCCACGTCAGGGCGTCGCGGAAGCCGCACCGGCCAGCGGGCGGAAGGAGCCGGCGGCGAGGAGGGTCATCGCTGCGGTCCCGCGGTACGGTGGAGGACAAGAAGGGTGATGTCGTCGGACTGGCTGACGCCTTCCTCGAACTGCTTGACGTCCGACAGCAGGCCCTGCGCGACCTCCCGTGACGTGTGGCCGGCGATCGCTTCGATGCTCTCGATCAACCGCTTCTCGCCGAACTGTTCGCCCGCCGCGTTGAAGGCCTCGGTGACGCCGTCCGTGTAGAGCAGCAGCATCTCCCCCGGGGCGAGCTCGATCGACTGGCTCGTGAAGTCTTCCGGGGCGATCGCCACGGCGATGTCGTTCGTGCCGGGGAGAGCCTGCGCCCGACCATCCGGGCCGATGCGGATCGGCGCGGCGTGACCGGCGTTGACATAGTCGACCCATCCGGTCGCCGGATCAAATACGCCGAAGAGAAGCGTGACGAACATCATCTGGTCGTTGTCGACGACGAGCAGGTCGTTGAGCTGACGCACGCAGACGGCCGGGTCGTCCTCGAACAGGGCGATCGCCTTGAGCAGGGTGCGCGAGATCGCCATGAAGAAGGCGGCCGGCACCCCTTTGCCGGACACGTCGGCGATGACGAAGACGAGACGACCGTCGCTACGCTCGAAGAAGTCGTAGAAGTCGCCGCCGACCTCGCGGGCCGATTCCATCAGGCCGGTGATGGCGAAGGTCGGGCGCGCTGGCAGCTCGGCCGGCAGGACCGAGCGCTGGATGTCGCGCGCGATCGCGAGTTCCTGCTGAAGCGTGGCGAGCTGCGTCTCGTGCACGAGCGCCTCGCGCAGTCGCGCCACGAGTTCCGACAGACGGCGGTGCTGTTCGACGACACGCCCGGACATCTGCTGCAGCACAGCGGCGATCGGGCCGAGCTGGTCGTCCTCGCGGATCAGCCTGGAGACAACGTCGCCTTCGCCGGACGGTCGTTCGCCACGTGTCGCGGCGACGATGCGGCCGAGATCGCTGAGCACTTCGTCGCGCGCGCCGGGCTCGAGCGTCTCGGCGAGCGACTCCATCTGGCGGCGCACGAAGCGCTCCTGCCGGCGGCGCTGCAGTTCTCGCTGGCGGCGGGCGTCGTTCAGCGCGACGAGGTTGCGCCTGAGGTCGGTGACCGCCGAGGCGATCTGCCCGATCTCGTCGTCGCTCCGGCGCGTCAGCGTTGCCGAGGTGTCACCGCGCGCCAGGGCAGCGAGCACCTCGACGGCGCGTCGCAGCGGATTGAAGCTGTGGCGCAGGTACAGGTACAGGCCGCCGACGGTGACGAGCGCCACGCCGATCATCACGGCGATGGTGAGCGCGGTCAGCCGGTCCAGCGCCTGCAGGCTCTCCGTCGCATCCTGTGCCGAGACGAGCAGGCCGGCCGAGCCCGCGGAGATGTCGGCGAGCGGGATCGCCGTGACCGCGTAGAGCCGGTCTCCGACTTCGGCCTGCTGCACCGAGCCCATGCGTTGCGGGAAGGTGAGGTGGAGCTCTTCCCAGAGCTGCGGCGCGGTGGCCTCGACCAGCCGCCCCCTGGTGCTGACGAGATAGCTGTCCGAACCCGTCGCCTCGGCGAAGCTGCGCAACGGCCGCTGCGCGTCGGCGCCGAGCGCCAGCACCGCCGGCGCGCCGTTCCAGTCGCTGTAGCGCCTTGCCGAGACAACGCGGAAGTCGTCGGAGGAGACCTGGCGGATGCCGGCCAGTTCCTTGCCGTCGAGGATCGCTCCGATGGTGCTGATGTCGAGCAGCCGAGGCGGTTCGGCCTGGATCGAGCTTGCGAAGACGATCTGGCCGTGCGGGTCGATGACCTGCGCGTCCGACAGTTCGCCGGAAGTCAGCCAGGGCTGCGCCCACGTCAGCGCTGCGCGGCGCAAGGCTGGAAGGTCGCCCTCCTTCGCGGCGGCCGTGATGGCGTCGTCCTTCTCGAACAGCGTGGCCAGGTCTCCCAGACGGTCGGCTTCGGAGTCCAGGATCTCGCGCCACAGCGCCTCCTGCCCGGCGATGGCGATGCGCGTCAGGGGACGGGCGGCGAGGGTCTCGCGCTGCACGCCGATGAAGGCAAGGGACGCGAAGGCGAGGACGAAGGCCAGCGAGACGAAGAGGGCGATCCGGGTACTGAGCAGCATGGCGGTCTCAGGCCGTCATGGCTTGGGCTGGCCGGCGGGTCAGCAGCCAGCAGCCGGTGAGAAGGATGGCCGCGCCGACCGGAACGGCGGCGAAACCGACGTCGGCCTGGGCGGCAAGCCCCGTCGCCAGCAGGGCGACGGCGGTGCCGCCCGCAAGGGCGAGCCACGGTCGGTTGCCGTCGAACGACTTCATCGCGCCGCCGCCGGCGGCACCCAGCAGGGCGCAGCACGCGAGCAGCGCAAGGATGGGCTGGGACGGCCCGCCGAGGAAGACGAGCCCCGCCGCGAGCAGCGCAACGGCCGAGGCCGGCGGCGGCAACGCCGGCACGGCGAGCGCGCAGAGCGCCATCACGGCCATGGCGCAGCCGGTCAGCAGGTAGCGGTCATAGGAGATCCAGCCGGGCAGGTTGACGAGCATCATGGCGCTTGCCGGCAGGATGGCGACGGCGAGCAGCAGGTCGGATCGGTCGAACGGCAGATTGCGGAGCCCGAGGCGTGCGCGTTTCAGCATAGGCTCGGTTCCGGTGGCGACGAACGGCGTTGCGACGAGCAGGGCAAGCCCGATCACCATGAAGCCGGAGCGCCGGCCGATGGCCTCGGCGTAGAGGCTGGCCAGCAGCGGCCCCGCCAGCAGAGCCGCGAACGCCAGCATCGGCGCGAGGTCGCCACGCCGCAGTTCCGTCGGGCGGTGCACCAGCAGTCCGGCAAGCAGGAAGCCGCCGAGGAAGCCGCTGCCCGCCCTGAGCAGCAGGAACGGCTCGTATTCGCGGCACCAGTAGGTGCCCGCGAGGCAGGCGGCGAGCCCGAGGCCGGCAACGCCGAGCGCGGTGCCGCTGCGCCCCATGCGCGAGGAGGCCAGCGCCGCTCCCGCCAGCGCGGCGACGAGCTCGATCAGCATCGGCAGCACCGGGATCCAGGCGGCAGGCAGCCAGTCCGGCTCGCGGTCGATGGCGAAGTTGGCGAGATAGGGGAAGGCCGCGACATAGAGACCGAGGACGATCGCGGCGCGCCATCCGCTGCCGCTGGAAACCGTGATCTCGGCGGCCTCGTCCCCCTCGGGGAAGTGGTATCGCGCGTCGATGGGTTGCAGGATGGCGTCGACCCGTTGTCCGAGGCTGCCGTCGAAATCGATGGCGCGGATCGTCGCCACGGCTTCGAGCAGCGTGCGGCGGGCGGCCCTGACGCGCTCGATGCAGGCCGAGAGCACCCGTGCCGCCTCGCCGAGCGGACCGCGATCCTCGGCCGGAAGCCGGATGTCGAAATCGCCGGAGGCGACGCGGTCGAGATCATCGAGCAGTTGCTGGCGCGCCGGCTCGTACCGGAAGGCGAAGAAATAGAGCACGATGCCGCCGGTCAGCATGCCGGAAAACAAGGCGGTGATCGCCAGCGCCAGCCGCATCTGCCGCACCGCCTGGTCGAGGAAGGGCGATTCCGGTGCGACCACCAGCGTCGCCTCCTGGCCGCCGCCTGCGATGGGGAAGCGGTTGCCCTCGACGTGCTCGTGGGTCTGCGCCAGCGTGCGGCCGGTACCGTCGATGAGCGCGATCCCCTCTACCTGCGGCGAGTTCGCGACGACGCGCTCCAGGTAGGCGTCGACGCCGGGCATCTTGTCGAGCGGAATGCCAAGTTCCAGCGCGTAGGCGAACTGTCCGGCGACCGCCTCGCCGACGGCGATGGCGCCGGTGCGGGCGGCCTCCTCCAGGGAGGGGCGGCTCTGGCGCAGGCCGGCTTCGAGGAACAGGTGCCCCGCCACGGCGACCGAGACGGCCACGACGGCGGCGGCCAGCGCGGCGAAAGCCCAGGAGCGCGCGCGGTCAGGCAGCGTCACGGTCTTCGCTCTCGTCGAGCCGCAGCACGTCCGCCGCGGCTTGCCGGAAATCGAGCACCGCGCGGTCCATCGCCGCTCGTGCGTTTCCGGCGCTGCCCGCTTCGGCGCCCGCGGCGGCAGTGGCGGGCTGCGGGGCAAGACCCTGGGCGAGCCTGGCAAATTCGCGGCCCGCCAGGCGGAAGATGAAGATCGCCACCAGCAGCACCACGACGAGCACCGCCGGGACGACGAACGCGGCCCGCTCCGCCAGTCCCGCGAGAACTGCCTCCGCGTGGAGATCGCGCGCGTCGTCGGACAAGGTGAGTGCGAGATAGCCGACGGGTTCGCCGAAGTCGTTGCGGATCGGCTGGCCGACCACGATGTTGTCAAGTTCTTCCACGCGCCAGCGGTCACCCACGAGGCGGTAGCGGATGGCAAGCTGCCAAGCCGATGCGATGCGCTCGCCGATGCTGCCGCGGTCGGTGTTGAACAGTGACACCCCGTCAGGCGAGAAGACCTCGACGGCGAGCACCTGCGGATCGGCCAGCTTGACGCGCTCGATCAGGTCCTGGGTGAGGCGGATGTCGGCGAGCGGCAGGCCCAGGCTGACGTTGGCCTCGATGGTCTCGCGAAGCTGGGTGGAGAGGAAATCGACGTTCGCCTCCGCCGTCCGCAGGCTCAGCCGGTCCAGGCCGCCGAACACCAACGCCGCGCACAGCGCGAGACCGAGGCTCGTCGCACCAAGGATGGCCAGAATGGTCCGCGAGACGGGGGACATAGCGGGGGTTTATCGATTCACGAATGATTGTTGCAAACGTATTTGACCGGCAGGCGCATGTCATCGGACAAACCTGCCGTTGAGCATAAGTTTTTGCTAATCTGGCGCGAACCATAGTGGGTTTCCTGCCACCCCGAACGAACGGTTCATGTTCCGGCTCGCCCTTCGCACCCTCCCGGTCTTCGCCGTCATCATCGGCTTCGCCGTGTTTCTGGCCGCCTACATGAATTTCAGCGGGGTCCGCTCCGCCTATCTCGACCTGATCCGCTCGCGAATGGCGATGATCGCCGAGGGGATCGGCGGCGACATCACGGCGGCGGAATCGCTCGGCATCGGACTGGCCGAGCAGGCAACGCTGCCGCGGCTCTTGTCGATGCAAGCGTCCACCGATCCGCGCATGCTCTCCATCGACGTCGCGGCGGAGGACGGCAAGGTGCTGTTCAGCAGCGACGTGGGCCGGGTCGGCATGCAGGACGATGCGGGCACCGATGCCGGCGCGTTCCGGCTGCAGCAGCGGATCGTCAACGACTTCGATGCGCCGGTGGGCTCCGTCATCCTGCGGCTCGACCGTACCGCGATGGACGCCGAGATCGATGCGTTGCGCTTCGAGATCCTGCGCGGCGCCGTGCCGGCGGCGGTGGCCGCGGTGCTTGCCGGGTGTCTCCTCTGCCTCGGCCTGCTGACACTCCTGCACCGGCGAGCCCGCCATACGGCGGAAGCCAGCAGCGGCGACGACCCGATCAGCCGCGCCGCAGAGGAAATGCGCGGCCTCGGCGGCGAGGTGCGGCTGTGAGCGGCCTGCGCATCCAGTTTTCGGTCGCGATCATCGCGGTGCTGATGGCCGCGCTGGTCTTCCTGTCCTTCCAGACCGCGCGGCGGGCCGAGACGATCCTTCAACCGCAGATCGAAAAGAAGGCCGACGTCGTGGCCCGCTCCACGGTGGCCCTGGTCGAGCGGGCGCTCGAACTCGGCATTCCGCTCGACCGGCTGGAGGGCGCGGCAGCGCATTTCGAGAGCATACTGGCCGGCAATCCCGACCTGTCGTTCATCGAACTCCGGGACGCCAGCGGTCGCGTTCTCTACGGCGCGCACTCGAAGGCGGGCGGGGAAAAGCCGGGCGATCGCGCAAACGAACTGGCGATGCCGCTCGGCAAGGTTGGCTCGGCGCCCGTCGTGGTGGCGGTGGGCATGGACCCTGCCTATGCGCGGCAGGTGGTCTCGACGCTGTGGCTGGACCTGCTCATCATCATGTTCGTCACCGCGCTGGTCGCGCTGGAACTGATCTATGTCGGCTTCGGTGCCGGCCTTTACGGGGCGATCGAAGGCGTGGAAAGCCGGCTGCGCACCATCCGCAAGGGCGATCTCAGGCTGCATCCGCCGGTGGAGGCCGACAGCGAGTTCGGCCGTTTCGCCCGCGCCCTGGACGAGCGGCTGGCGCGGCTCCACGCCGCCTATGAGGGGCTGCGCAAGCAGGTCGGCGAGCGCAGCGACGCAGTTTCCCAACGCGCTCTGGACATGCTGCGCGAGCGCTTCGGCCTCGGCGAAGGGGTCGTCGCGACGCCGGTGCAGGTGATCGCGATGCGCGCGCCGCTCTTCGTCTTCATGCTGGCGGAGGAACTGACGCGGCCCTTCCTGCCGGTCTACATCCGCTCGCTGGCCACGCCGATCCCCGGCCTGTCGCAGTCATTCGTCATCAGCCTGCCGATGATTGCGTTCCTCACCGTCGTGGCGCTGGCGCAGCCTTTCCTCGGCAGCGTGACGGAGCGGATGGGACGCCGCAGCAGCCTTATGTCGGGCGCGGTCCTCGGTCTCGTCGGGTACGTCGCGTCGGCCTTCGTCGGCGACCTGGTGGAGTTGACGGTGGCACGGATGGTCTCCGCCGTCGGCTTCGCGCTGGTCTTCGCCAGCGCACAGGGCCACGTCATCGATTCCACCGACATCCGCCACCGCTCGAGCGGCATGGCCATGTTCATCGGCGCGATCCTGGTGGCCGGCCTGTGCGGGCCCCCGATCGGCGGCATCCTCGCCGACCGCATCGGCATCCCGGGAACCTTCATCGTCGCCGGGCTGCTCTCGGCGTGCAGCTTCGTGCTGGCCTATCTGTGCATGCCCACCCACACCGCGCGCCGCGCGCACGGGCCGGCGATCCGCTGGCGCGACTTTGGTCCGATCCTCTCGTCGCCGCCGCTGGCGGCGCTGTTCTTCCTCTGCGCCATGCCGGCCAAGATCATCCTGGTCGCCTTCTGCTTCTTCCTGGTGCCGCTGCAGATGGAGGCGATGGGCGCTACCCAGTCGATGACCGGCCGCATGCTGATGATCTATCCGATCGCCATGGTGCTGCTCGTTCCGTTTTTTGCCGCTCTCGCCGACCGCAGGAACAAGCGCGCGCATTTCGTGGCGGTGGGCGGTCTGCTCGCCGGCCTGAGCGGCTTCGCGGTGCTGGTCGACGCCGGCAGCTTCCTGCCCATCGTGCTGATGCTGCTCGGCCTCGGCATCGGTCAGGCGATGAGCATTGCGCCGCTGTCGGGACTGGTCGGCGAACTCGGCCGCGCCCTGTCGCCCAGCGTCAACGAAAACTCGGTCTACGGCATCTTCCGCCTGGTGGAGCGCACCGGCAATGCGCTCGGGCCACTCGTTGCCGGCACCCTGCTCGGCGTCTATGGGTTTTCCACGACGGTAGCTATCATCGGCGGCCTCACGGCGGTCTGCGCCGTGTTGTTCCTGGCGGTGATCGGCCTGTTGCGGCCGGCGAAGTTCCAACTGCACGCGACGGGGAGCTGAGGGTGATGCGACGGAGGACATTTCTCGGTGCGGCGGCGGTGGGAATCGCCGGCGCCGTGGTGCCCGCTCTTGGCGCCGAGCCGGCTTCGGGCAAGCCCTTCCGCATCTATCGCGTCACCTACCGAGGGCGCACCGAGGTTGAGGACGGCTTCGATGACTACCTCGCCGCCAACGGCGTGCCGGTGGAGTTCATCGAGCGCGACGCCAATCGCGGCGCCGTGCCCCTGTCAGACTTCGTTGCCGAGATCCGCGAGCTGAAGCCCGACCTCGTCTACACCTGGGGCACGCCGGTGACGCTCGGCATTGCCGGCCGCTACGACGCCAAGGACAAGCAGGATTTCATCACCGACATCCCGATCGTCTTCGCGCTGGTGGCCTCGCCCGTGGCGGCGGGACTGGTGGCCGATCGCGAGCACCCGGACCGCAACCTCACCGGCGCGGTGCACGTGGTGCCGACCGAGACGCAGCTTCGCGCCATGCAGTCCTATCGCCCGATCGGCCGGCTGGGCGTGCTCTATACCGCGTCCGAGCAGAACTCCGTCTCCATCGTCGAGGAATTGCGCCAGCTGCAGGGCACGATGGGCTTCGGGTTGGTCGAACGGCAGTTCAGGGTGGACGCGGAAGGGCGCCCGTCGCCCGACGGCATCGAGGAACTGGTCGGGGAGATCGCCGCGGAGGGCGCCAACTGGCTCTACCTGCTTCCCGACACCTTCTTGGGCACCCAGTACGATCGGGTCACGCCAGCGGCACTCGCCGTGAAGCTGCCGACCTTCGGCGCGGCGGAACTGGCCATCCGGCAGGGCGGCGCGCTCGTCGCACTGATCAGCCGCTACTATTCGGTCGGGCAGTTGGCCGCCTCGAAGGCCGTGAAGATCCTGCGCAACGAGGTACCGGTCGGGCAGATCCCGATCGAGACGCTGAAGCGCTTTTCGCTTATCATTAACATGCCGGTGGCAAAGCAGCTTGAGCTGTATCCGCCGATCGACATGCTGAACTACGCCGAGGTCCTGACGGGCTGAACGGCGTCCTGGGGGACGGGGCCAATATGGGAGACATCGAGGCCTTGACCGGCGGCCCGGTCTCCTTCGCCGGATTGGGGCTAGGCGATCTCGACACGGTGTTCGCGCTGCACCGGGCCGCGATCGACGCGGTCGGCCGGCCGGACCTGATCAAGCCGGAATCGCTGGACTTCTTCCACCGCATCCTGTCGGGCGGCGGTCGCGTCGTCGGCGCCTTCGACAGGGGCGGGGAGCTCGTCGGCTACGGCGTCCTGCAGCTGGAACTGCCGCCCTCGGAGGACGCGCGCCCGCTTCTCGGCCTCTCCCCAGGCCAAGACCTGTCCAAGCTGGCGGGCGCGTCCGTTCTGCCGCACGCCTGGGGGGAAGGCATCCACGACGCGCTCATCGGCCTCAGGATCGAGGAGGCCAGGCGGCTGGGGCTCACACATCTCTACGCGACGGCCGCACCGGGAAATGCGCGAAGCTGGGAGAACCTGCTCGACGCCGGCTTCGTCGTGCGCGGATTGATCCAGAAATATGGCGGGCACATGCGCTACCTGCTCTACCGCGACCTTTCGGCGGGCGGCGAGACGGCGGGGCGGGGCGTGTGGTGCGGCGCCGACGAGACCGAGCGCCAGCTCGAACTGACCGCCGCGGGCTGGTCGGGCGTACGCTGGCGCAAGCGCCAGGACGGGAGCCGGGAACTTTGGTACCGGGAGCCCGCGTGAGCGGCCTGCCTTCCCCGGCAACGTCCCTGCCGCTTGCCGGTTCGCTGCCCGACACCGCGCCCGCATTGCGGATCGACCTCGCGGCGATCCGCGCCAACTACCTGTCGATGCGGCGGCGCTACCGCGGCCGGGTTCTGTCGGCCGTCGTGAAGTCGAACGCCTACGGGACCGGCCTCGATCCGGTCGTCCCGGCGCTGGTGGAAGCTGGCTGCCGCCACTTCTGGGCCGGCGACCTGGAGGAGGCGCTGGCCGTCCGCGCGCTGGCACCGGATGCCTCCGTCTTTGCGCTGATGGGCCTCGGCGGCGCGCATGCCCGCGACTTCGAGGCGGCCGGAGTCATCCCGGCGCTGGCGACGCTGGCCGAGGTGGAGCAGTGCGCCCGCCACGCCGTGATCGCCCGCCGCCTGTCGGTCGCCATCCAGCTCGACACCGGGCTGGGACGTCTCGGCCTCTCCGAGGGCGAGGTCGCGGCACTCGCCGGCCACGCAAGCCTGCTCGACCATCTCGACATCCGGCTGTGGGTGACGCACCTCGCCGCCTACAACCTGCCTGACGATCCCGAGAACGCAGCGCAGCGCAGCCGGCTCCTGGAGTGGCTGCGTCCGCTGCCGCGCGCGCCGATAAGCCTTGCCGCCTCATCTGGCGTCTACATGTCCGATGACTGGCACTTCGACGTCGCCCGCGTCGGCAGCGCGCTCTTCGGCGTGCAGACCTCGGTGGCGTGGCAGGAAGGGCTCGCGCCCTGCTACGAACTCAGCGCGCCGATCGTGAGGGTGGCGGAGTATCCTGCCGGCAAGAGGCTGGGCTATCGCGGCGTGACCCGGCTGGAAAAACCCTCGCGCATCGCCACGGCGGCAATCGGCTACGCCAACGGCCTGCCACAGCGCTTCGCCGAGATCGGCACCGTCCAGTTCGGCGGCGTCGCGGTACGCCCGGTGGGCGGCATCGCCATGAACCTGACGATGCTCGACGTGACCGACGTGCCCCCCGCGGCGCTGGCTGAAGGGGCGAGGGCGGTGGTCTTCAACGCCGACAATCCGCTTGAGCCGGTCGCCGAACGATTGGGCTGCGCACCGAACGTTCTCCTGACACAGATCGGCGCAGGTACCCGCAGGCACTACGTCGGGGGGTGAGGGCGGGTGCCGGTTGTGGCGCCGATTGTGAGTACCGAGTGGCGGCCGACGCCTTCGTCCTGGAAGAAGGGGGAAGGCGCGATACTTCATACGCCTTCGTCATCCTCGGGCGGAGCAGGCGCGCAGCGGCGTCGCGGAGACCCGGGGATCCACGCCTGAACATTGGTGAGATATGGTGGGATGGAGGAAGGGCACTCTTCTATGGCCGTGCCGCGCAACTGAGGCGGTCAGGCATGGATCCTATGGTCTCCGCGACGGCCTTCGGCCTGCTTCGCCATAGGATGACGAAGGTGGAGGGGGCATGACCGGCTATGTCTACATGACCGCCAGCCAGAAGCGCGGCACGATTTACATCGGCGTGACGAACGATCTCGGCCGGCGCATGCCGGAGCACAAGGCCGGCACCGGCTCGCGCTTCACGGCGCGGTACGGCGTGCAGCGGCTCGTCTGGTACGAGGAGCATTTCGACATCCGTGACGCCATCCAGCGGGAGAAGTCGCTGAAACGCTGGCCGCGGCAGTGGAAGATCGAGCTGATCGAAAAGACCAATCCCGACTGGAACGAACTGTTCGTCGGATCGGGATGGTGAGGCGGCACACCTGCCTGCAGTGGTGCGGAGGCGATGGGGCGGCATCGCCGCGTACAGGTGCCGACGGCTGGAATAGGCGCTGCCCCTTTCGCTTCGTAATCCTCGGACGGAGCAGCCGCGCAGCGACGTCGCGCAGACCCGAGGATCCAGGCCGGAATGTCAGTGAGATACGATGCGGTGGAGGAAGGGCGCTCTTGGCCTCCCGCGTCGCGCGGCCGATGCGGTCAGGCATGGATCCTATGGTCTTCGCGACGGCCTTCGTCGCTCGGAAAGCCAAATCGTTGGCTTTCCGTCCGCTTCGCGGACCGCTCCTCACCCTGCTGCGCCATAGGATGACGAAGATGGGGAGGGTGCAGGCCAATCGCCAGCGCCGGCGTTCGGCCGTCTGGCGGGATCGGATAGGTGCTCCAAGCGCTCTGTCGGCGGCTGGCCAGACCTGGCGCGGGTACAGGTCAGCGTGCCATTGGCGGTCAAGCCTGACTGGCGCCCGGACTTGGAATCGCTGCACAGGAACCCGCCGAGCCCGCCATTCGCACAGGCAGGATCACGCCGCCGTGACGGCGGCGAGGGCGGCGGCGCGGTCCGGGTGGATGTGGAAGAGCTTGGCGAAGCCGCTGATCTTGAAGACTTCGTCCACGGCCGTGCTCATGCCGGCGAGCGACAGCGGGGTGCCGGTGGCCTTGCTGCGACGCGCGGCGAGCAGCAGGACGCGCAGGCCGGCGCTGGAGATGTAGTTGAGCTGCGCGAAGTCGACGACGACCGGCGCTGGGGAATCGAAAAGCGGCAGCAGGGCTTCCTCCACCTCACGCGCGGAGTTGCTGTCGACGCGCCCGACCGGCGAGACCACCACGACCCCGTCGATCGTTTCCTTCGTGATCTCCATATCGCTCTCCTTGTTGGCTGCCGCCGTCATGTATCGATGTATTTCGTCAGCGTCAGCAGGTTGTGGCCGTCGGTACGCTGGTACCGAACCTCGTCCATCAACGAACGGACAAAATGAACGCCCAGGCCGCCCAGCGCGCGATCCTCTAGATCGGCGTCCACGTCCGGTTCGGGCACTCCGGTCGGATCGAAGGCGCGCGCGTCGTCGCGCAGCACGATCGTCAGCCGGCCGCTGTCGGCCGCGAGCTCGATGTCGATGACATGACCGGACGCGTCGTCGTAGCCATAGCTGATCGTGTTGGTCAGCAACTCGTCCAGCGACAGGTTGACGGCATGCGCGACGGCCGGGCCCAATCCGCGCTCCTCGCAGAACGCCTCGACCTGTTCTGCGATACGGCCGATCTCCGAGAGATCGGGGCGGACGGTCAGGTGCAGCGCGGGCGTTTCCAGGCGTGACATCCTTCGCGATCTACGGCGTCGCCATTGGAACGACTCTGTATAACGCTTCCCGACCGAAATTCTTCGGCAGGTCGAGCGTTCCCACATACTCCACGGCATAGGGTGGACGGAAGTCCCGGCCGAGCTGCTTCGCCTCATGCTGAAGCGCATCCATCTCGGCGCGGAGCAGCGCCACGAAGGGGCGAGACCCATAGAGCTCGCCCTTCGCCGCCACCGTCTCGATGCGAGCGGCGCGGTTGACGTGATGGCCGTAGATCATGCTGCGGCCGGTGAGGGGATGCAGGCCGACATAGACCGGGCCGGCATGCAGCGCGACACGGAACTGCGGCCGTCTCTGCAGCCCGAACGCCTCGGCGTCGGCGGATGCGATCGCCTCGACCAGCGAAGTGGCGTAGCCGGCGAGGTCGATGGCCGTCTCCGCGACGGCGTGCACCGCGTCGCCCCAGGTGTTGATGAGGATCGGCGGCTTGGCGCGCGCATCCACGAATTGCTGGACATGGGCAAGGAAGTCCCACAGCGCCGGCACCTCGTGGTCGTGGAACGAGGTGTAGGTTGCCATGTCGGCGAAGAAGATGGCGCGGATCACGAGCGG
>Ga0180217_1003544_pt1 | contig 13098 bp, 24 predicted proteins | sample eDN3rd37CBELigOP_FD_128521 | JGI IMG/M metagenome (GOLD analysis project Ga0180217, IMG submission 128521) | Enriched Organic Plus compost microbial communities from Emeryville, California, USA - eDNA 3rd pass 37_C BE-Lig OP (version 2) (version 2) ... | reverse complement strand
GGTATGGTTCGAGCACTACAACAGCCTTCACCCGCACAAGGCGCTCGGGTATCGTTCACCGCGTGAGTTCATCGCCTCACGTCAACCGGGATGATCCTGTCCGATCTTTCGGGGGCAACAACAAAACGAAAGCAGACGTTAGGAGTCGATATTGGACCGCGGAAGCTCACCTACATCGCACCTGAGTACGCCTACGCGAGAGCCAATCCGAAGCTTGACGCTATTGCGCATCCGCCGCATAAGCTCCGGCCTTAAGTCAGTCCCGGCAAGGACTGCTTAGGAGTGTAGCTCAATCGGCTAGAGCACCGGTCTCCAAAACCGGGGGCTGGGGGTTCGAGTCCCTCCACTCCTGCCAGCACGCCCTTAACCCTGATCACTTCCCACCATCTGCGTCCATGGCTCGGCAGCGTCTGGTGCCTGCAAGGACGTGGTTCAAAGACATCTGGCCGGCACCTCATCCCAGCTCTTACGTCCAGGGCGTCATTGCTTTCGCGTGATCGATGCGCGCCCGCTGGTGGCATCGGTGATCATGTGGGTGATGTGCTCTGCATTCGCTTCGGGAAGGTCCGCGATGATGGTCACGCCCGCTTCGGTGAAGCCCTCATGACGGATCTGAACCCCTGGAGCAGTGGAAAGCCGTGCCCTCACCAGCGCCAAGTCGGAAAACGGTACGAAGATGGTTGCTTCCTGAACCGGAACGATCTCAACGCGAGGGGCGGCGCGCAGACAGGCCGCTGCGGTCCCGCCATAGGCCCGCGCCAGACCGCCACTACCCAGCAGCACGCCGCCAAACCAGCGCGTCACCACTATGGCAACATGGTCGAGTTCGAGCCGATCGATGGCTTGAAGTATCGGCTTGCCGGCGGTGCCGCTGGGTTCGCCGTCATCACTGAACCGGTAGGTCTGACCAGACCGCCAAGCCCAGCAATTGTGGTTGGAGAGCATGAGGATCTGTGGGGCAATAGTGTCGCCTTTAGTTTCGGTTCACGTTGTTCCGCAACCGATCGAGTTTGTTCATAGCCTTAAGGAGGGCTCTCCGCACTGGCTGCCCCACAGAACCTTATGCTCTCCATGGAGTTGAAAACACCGGGCAGTTCGTGGAGGGCGTTGTGCACTCTTCGCGTCATTGCAACAGCGCCGCCTCCTTAGTCTAACTCTCAATTTGCGACCTGTCCCTCCCACTTGCGCCAACTGGCAATGAACCGCGGCACACTCGAAGCCGTCATCGCCTGCGAGTAGAGGAAGCCCTGGGCATTGTGACAACCAAGGGCGCGCAGCCGCAGGGCCTGACCGGGGGTCTCGACACCTTCGGCGGTGATCGCCAAGTTGAGGCTGTGGCCGAGGCTGATGACTGCTGCAACAATGGCCGCATCGTCGGCATCGTCCTCCAAGTCTCGAACGAAGCTCCGGTCGATTTTGACGTGATCGACCGGAAACTGCTTCAGGTGGGTTAGAGACGCATAGCCGGTGCCAAAATCATCGAGGGCGATCTGCACCCCTCGTTCGCACAGCGTCCGGAGGATGGTCCCGGCGTATTCCGCGCTTCGGCCGAGCAGGACCGTCTCGGTGATTTCCACTTCCAGCCGCTCCGGTGGAACCTTCGCGGCATCCAAGAGGCTCAGAACCTCCTCCGCAAGGTGTGGACGGCTGAACTCCGCCGATGAGAGATTCACGGCGATGCGCCCGAAGTCGACCCCGCTGTCGAGCCACTGGCGCATGTCTCGTGCGGCCCGACTGACAATCTGCTTGCCAAGGGCTATCCCAAGCTCTGGATCATCGAATGCTACGCCGAAATCGGCTGGCGTCAGGATGCCCCGGCTAGGATGTTCCCACCGCGCAAGGGCTTCGAACCCGACAATTTTTCCAGAAGCGAGACCAATCTTGGGTTGGTAGTGCGGCAGGAACTGCTCTCGCAAGAGCGCCTTCCGCACCTGCTGCCTGAGAGCCGCCTGATCCTCGATCTCCTGCCCGATCTCCGGCGTGTAGAACACAACCCTGTTGCGGCCCTGAGCCTTGGCCCGATAGAGGGCGATGTCGGCTGCCTTCATTAAAGCCATTGGGTCGGCATGATGATCAGGGAAGGCCGTGACGCCGAAGCTGCCTTTGATGATCAACTTCCGGCCTGCATAGGAGAACGGCTGCCGCAGGCGCTTAATCACCCGCTCTGCATATCTGATCGAATGCTCAAGCCGCATCGGCTCGACCAGAATAATCCCGAACTCATCGCCTCCAAACCGTGCGACAGTATCGCACTGACGGGTGATGCCTTCCAGACGGCTCGCGACCTCTCGCAGCACCGCATCGCCGGCATCATGGCCGAGTAGATCATTGATCACCTTGAACTCGTCCAGATCCAGCATGAGGAAGCTTACGCTCGTGCCGTTGCGCTTGGCCTCTGCCAGCGCCTGCTCCAGACGGTGCTGGAACAAAACGCGATTGGGAAGCCCCGTCAGCGGATCATGATTGGCAGACCGCCAGATCTCTTCCTCAGCCGCCTTGCGCTCGCTGATATCGAAGGTGACGCCAATGATCTGACTTGGCCCACGCCTCTCGGCGCGAATACCGACCCATTGCCCTTGACTATTGCTCGGCAAGAGGTAACGAAGCTCAATGCTGCTTGTGCCCTGCTCCGCCAATTCGCGGAAGAAGACCTCCTGCTTATGCAGGTCGTCTGGGTGGACCTTCTCTAAAAAGCTGGAAAGGGAGCGAGGGGAATGGCCAAGCAGGTCAGGCAGGTTTCCGGCGCTGGAGATCTCACCTGTTTCAAGGTTTAGCTCCCACGCAGACATCCTCGCAACCTGTAAGGCAAGCCGAAGCCGTTCTTCACTGGCACGGAGTTTTTCCTCTGCCTGCTTACGTTCGTGAATGTCGCTGACACCGCCGACCCATTCGCGGATCGAACCATCAGGGTTCTTGACGGGCACCGCGCTGGTCAGCATCCAGCGATACTCACCGGACCTATGCAGGACCCGGAACTCATTCTGGTAAGGGGCACCAGACGCTACGGCTGCCAACCAACTTTGGGTGGTTCGTGCCCTGTCATCAGGGTGGACCACATCGATACTGCCCAAACCAGCGGCTTCGCTCTCATCCTGCCCGGTGATGTCCTGCCAGCCTTTTGTCTCCGTGATCATTCCGTCTGGGGCGGCGACCCACAGAACGACCGCGCTGGCCTCAAGAAGGGCACGGTACTGCTCCTCCCGCCGCGCCAGTGCGGCTTCGGTAGTCTTGGCAGCATGGATGTCTGTGCTGGTGCCGAACCACCGCTCGATCCTGCCGTGCTCATCATAGGACGGGGCTGCTTGGCTCAGAATCCACCGATACTCGCCGGAACGATGGCGAATACGATACTCCGTTTCGAACCTTTCCCCGGTTGTGACGGAGTGCTCCCATCGGGTCTCTACTCGGCTGCGGTCGTCAGGGTGAACGATCTCTCTCCAGCCGTCCTCGTGAGCAACGCCAACGGGAACGCCTGTGAACTCATACCAGCGACGGCTGTAGTAGTCGTTGCCACCATCGGGACGCGCCAACCAAACCATCTGTGGGATGATCTCGGCAATGGCTTTCCAGTCTCGATCTCTCCCGGCAGGCTGGCGTGCTCCCTCCGACGGAGAGGCGGAATCGCTTACGCTACGCTGTTTCATTCAGGGCTGCCCGATAGACTTTCTGTTATCGTCCCACTTTCGCGGAAAACCCCTCAGTGGCAAGGTGGATTGATTAAAACAAGACTGTCTTCTGAATGTGAGATTAAGCCGTAGAAAGTTGCGTAAGGCTTACGTATGTGAAACGGCACCGAAGCGTTGACCCCTCGCAAGGGAGGCGCAACGCCTCGGTTTAGCGGCACAACTACGAATTTGGTGGGGTCGTTATCCGCGCCGACGATGACCCCGCTGACGCTAGGAATTCGCTAGCAACATCATGTGCGTACGGCAGACGGCTCAAGGGGCCGTACTCGATGCTGATTTACAGGAATCACGTCAAATGAAGGCTGACGGAGTTGACCTTCTCTCGAAGGTGGCTGTGTTTGATGGTTGATGATACCGGACTTCGTCTCCGAGTTCTCAGACTGTGAACAGGTGCCGTGTGCTATTCCTCCGGGGGGTCAAAGCGGCCCATCAGGGCGCTCAAGCGCTCAACGAGAGTCGCAGGAAGGACCGGCTTGGGGATGAACACAGCGGAGGGCGGCATATCCCCTTGGCTCGGGAAGGCTTTGCCGGAGATGACCAGCACTCCGACCTCCGGCCAGCCTTGCGCCACAAGGCGCGCGAACTCGAACCCATCGAGGGAGCCGGGCATGTCGACGTCGGTCAAGACGACGCTCACGTCCTTTCGTCGCCTCAGGGTCTCAAACGCCTCGTCCGCATCCTCTGCTTCCAGCACCCAGAAGCCAGCCTCACGCAGGATGTCCACCTGCGTCAGCCGCACCAGCGGTTCATCCTCCATCAGGAGGACGACAGGTTGATCCAGGATCGGGGCACGTGGCTTGACCTTCATAGGGCCAAGAACGGCGGTTGCTCGAACTCGGTTCCCTGTGGTTCTGCAGAGGCTCGGGTGTGCTTTCCGTCAGAGTGGCCGGAGGCCGCTTTGACATCAAGAGCGCCTGGCCTTCGCCACCAGTTCTCTGATGCGATCGACCACGTCCTGCGGCGGATACGGTTTCTCCAGCATCGGGCCTGCCTCGCACAGAGTTGCCGCGATTTCGGCGGAACGCTGAACCCCTGAGGTGAGCACGACCTGCACGCCGGGCTTGTGGGCCCGGATCCAGTGGGCCAGTCCGAACCCGTCCATGTCTCCGGGCATCCGGACGTCGCTGAACACGACGTCGACCGACACCTCAGGGGACTGCAGGACCGCAACTGCCTCGTCAGCATTCACAGCCTCGTAGACCCTGTAGCCGCACTCGCGAAGGTAGTCGGCGATGACCAGCCGAACCAAAACATCATCCTCAACCACGAGGACGGTCTGAAGGGGAATGTCGGATTGCAGTGTCAGGTTGGGCGATGCAGGGCTCATGCTAAGCCAATCGCCACGCTTGCAGCTTGGTTCCACCCTCAGGTCTTCGGGGCATTCGGCCAATTGAGGTTGTGGCTGATCAGATCGATCACCCGCGAGATCAGGTAAGGCTTGCGGATGAACAAGCCGAGATCCTCCAGATCTGCCACGGAGGCGACCTCCCTGCCCGAGGTGAGGATCACCCGGGTGGGCATACCGCAGGCCTGCACATGACGGGCGACGTCCAACCCGTTGCGAGCGCCAGGCAGGTAAATATCGACGAACAGGAGATCGACCCGCAGACTGTCGAGCACGGTGATGGCATCCGCACCGGAACTCGCCTCCAGCACCTTGAAGCCATGCGCCCGCAGTTCATCGCTGACGAGGGCTCGCGTCATGACATCATCCTCGACAACCAGAATGGCGGGAGGCATCCGGCGCGGAAAAGCCGTGACCGAGGCTGAACTCATGCGAACCCCTTACGCAACTTGTTTCCGGGATAACGAGGTGCAGCCTCTTGGGTTCTCGTTAGAGGGGCTTCCCGGATGCCCCTGAAGAGGAAGGATATTGGCTTGCCTCCAATCGGAGACGGACTTCATCCGAGCAAGCGGAACCGTACGGCGGCGCGTGCGTTGAGTCCTACTGTTCTGCTTGGGCTACTGACGTCTTTTGTCGTGTTATCTCCGTGACCAATCCATTTTCAGGGATCGTTCTGTTGGTCGAAGACGAGCCGCTGGTGCGGCTGGTTGCGGCCGACATTCTCGTGGACGCGAATTTCCGCGTGATCGAAGCATCCAATTCCGAGGAAGCCCTGACCGTCCTCCGGGCCGGGGTCAAGGTGGACGTCCTGCTCTCGGACGTGGAGATGCCGCCGGGCCTCAATGGCTATGAGCTCGCTCGACACACCCATGAGCGCTGGCCAATGGTCGAGATCCTGATCACATCCGGTCGTGAATGGCCGCGGGAGGGGGACTTGCCGCCGGGAGCCGCATTCCTGGCCAAGCCTTGCCCGAGCGAGACCCTGGTGTCGTACGTGCGCTCGGCTGCCGAACGCGCTCAGGCCGCCAGAGCCGCATGCTCCGCTCGCGATGCGGCCGAGCCAGCCGAGGGAACGATCGTTCCATTCCCGAAGGCGGGATGAGCCGGACGGATCACCAGGAGAGGTTTCCATTCAGAGAAATCAGGCTCTCGGGCGGCTATTGGCGCTTGATGAGCTGAATGACCTTCCGGCTTTCGGGCTCCACGATCGCGATCCGGTCGCCGGTGATCACGTAATTTTAAGTCGTGACTGTCGGGACGGCGGTGGCGGCATCCTGGGGCAACTCGAGCAGTTCCACCTCCGGTGGAATGACCATGCCGATCCCGACGGGCTCGTTCAGATTGGCTTCTGGCAGATCCGGAGAGGCCTTGACCTGATCCAGGATCATCTTCTGCTTCTCAGAGGAGAGCGGGATCGGCTCACCGGGCCCGACGGGAGTTCCTTGCGCCGGCTGGGACAGCGCGGGAGAGCCACAGCCGAGGGCTGCCATCCCAAGCAGGATCAGTGGCACTGCCGCTCTCATGACTACCTCCTCCGCTGACCGGGAGAACGATGGGCTTGAGGCCCGGTTGCGTATGCTCCTCAGTCGCAGACCCTGACCCGCCGCTCGATCACCTCGCCCCACGGATTCATCCGGCGCTTGATGATCAGGCGGCAATCCTCGCCTCGCCACCAGGGGTGGGCCGAAACAAGATAACCGGGCCGGTGCCATCCTGGTCCGGGTCGGCCATCGATCCGCTCTTCCTCGACATACCGTGGGCCGCGCTCGATCCGCTCCTCGCGGAAGCGCTCGGTGACGACAGGCGGTGGGGTCTCGTAGATCTCTCCGCGGCTCTCAGCCTCGACACCCTCGTCGGGGGCGATCCCATAATCAGCCGCCTGAGCTGGGGCAGCCGAGCAAAGACCGGTCAGCCCTGCGATGAGAATTGCTGTGCGTACTCGCATCGATCTCTCCTTGCCGTCAGGCCGGAAACTGAGCCCGACTATGATCAGCACGATGGTAGAGGCGGTGTGACGCCTACCCGAATGACTCCTTCAGCTGGAATTCATTTGCATGAGGGCGGCCACACGGCTGTTCAAAAACCAGGTCTTGGCTCGACACGAGCCCGGATTTTACCAGGCCTGGGAACTTTGCTGGAAGCTTGGCGTAATGTGGGCTCGACCTGAGGCATCAGGTATCGAGCCATAACGAAGAGCGGCTGTTCCAGCCGCCCGCCAAGAACCTGCAAGGGCATTCATGCACGTATCTCCTCAAACCACCCGGCCCGAAACCTCGGGAGCCTTCACCATTATCCTCGAGCGCCTCTACGCCATGGCGCGGCAGACGGATCCCTCGCTGGAAGAGCCCGCGGACCTGGAGGCGTCCCTCACGGCCCTGCCCTCGGAGAATCGCAGTCAGGTCATACTGGTGCTCGAGAGTGTCGAGAGCCGGGCGCAGGCTCGAGCCGACGCGGAACTGGCCGAGGCGGCCCGAATGGTTCGGCAGGCAGCGGGCCGGGTCTGGGCTCGTGAGGGTTACGGCAGCTTGCGCTGTGCGTAAGGCGGAGGATGTCGAGGCGGGAACTCGGGCCGCCTGAACGCCCCTGGAGAGCCTTCTGAACGGCGGTTCCCCTTCTTATGATCGGACCGGCACATGCCGTACCCAGGGATCTCAAGCTGGGCTGCTCTATCTTGGCTCGTCGATGTACCGCATCCACGGCTCAAACGGGCCGAAAACCATCGGCTATGCTGTCTCGTCCGGGGGCATCCGCATGACCAATGCCGATGTCATCGATCTCTATAACCGAACACGGGTCGGCACCAGGGTTGTGGTCTTACGCTGACAGCACCCGATTCGATCGGTCATGCTTGGAGTTCGGCCGTGGTTTGATGCCACGGCCACAGGCCACCGGTCATCCGCGATCGCCGGGATGGTGCTCCTCGACGTCAAAGAACCGGAGCGAGCCGAAAACCGGCTTGAAAGGCATGATCTGCGGGTTGCGTAACACAAAGCCGTAGGGGCCGGTGAACCAAGGGGAAGAATGCTTGGTGACGCAGTCGGCGATCTCGACCTCGCCGAGGATTCCACCTCGGAGAAGGTCCTCTTTCCGCGGCAGGCCGCCACTCTGCATGATCGCCTGGCACAGCCAGTGCTCGGGGTTCCGGCAAGCCCGCTCAAACGCGTTGTAGTCCTCCTGTCGGACCGTCGCCGTGGCATGGATCAGGACGCGCCCCCGGAGTTGGGTCGGCCAGTCCCGGTTGTCGACATCCATGCCGGCATGGAAGATCGCCCATGCAAAGGGCTGTCGGACAGAAAGAGCAACCGTCATCCGGGCAACGATCCCGTCACGACGAAAACCTTGCTTCGAGTTGAGCGACGAGCGTTTTGAGGTGCTCCGGCAAAGGTGAGTTCAAGGTATCCTGATAGATACTCCTCAAGGAATGGCCGAGAATGAAGTTCGCTTGCACCTGGGAGTAAGTCAGGCTGTTTGGGATACTGTTCATAGTCTCACGGTTGTCGTTCCATGGCATGGGATTATTCTCGAGGTTGATTCAGCAGTGCGTCGATTAACACAGGTTAATCGTAACTCGCGCGCTTGCGATCTGGTTTCAGCGGGGCCGTGAGATGAACCTACGGCCGTGCCAGGTGACCATCGAATGTGTCAGGCAAGACAAACGACGGCACACGAAAGACGCATCAATCGCAAAGGGCCTTCCCGCGACCATAGCTCGGTCACCATTGGTGCTGCTGGCCTTGGGGGGCTTCTCGTCCTGGTTGGAGCCCTCGTGTCGCTCGTCCGATCGACCTCAGGTGGAAACCGCGCGATTTGAATCGCTGTGACAGGTCCGGCGATCGATGATCAGAACCATGAAGACAACAGTTCGGGGACAATCTGGGTGTTCAAGATTCCAGTCCCTGAGGCGAACACAAGGAAGCGCCATGAGACTTCAGGCTGATTATCGATAGCGGACGACAACCTCCGCCTGCCAGTGAGCCACGTCAGAGAAAAAGGCCGGGCCAGAGGCCCGGCTGAAGGTGAGGTCCGACAAAAAGTCAAAACCTTCCAGAGGGAACGGCCGAAATGGCAGCGTCGGGAGGAAGAAAGCGCTGCTGCATGAAAATCAGCCAAAGCCTGTATCGATCGTGTTTGCTCTTCGGGCAAGGCAACCCAGGACATGAACGGGCTGCGTGACAGACATGGCCTTCCTCCCGTCATCGCCGCATCCGCATCTCGGACGCACCTGCAGTCCCATCGAGTTGTCGAACATCCGGCACGGCCTCTCGTGAAAAGCTCTGCCCAGTAAGAGGACTTTGATAGAACACACTGTATGCTTCGTGCCGGTGGGTTCACGCTTCACTCCCCGTCCCAATGTCCCTCGATCACTGCGATCTTGATGTCGATGAGATCCGCGAGAATGCTGTTGGGAATGAGAGCCCGAAGATCCTGGGCGAGTTCGTTGAGTTCGGTGAGAGTCGCATCCTGGGTCAGGTTTCGCTCAGCCATGCGTAGAGCCTCCGTGAAATCCATCGCAAAACCCTCCTTCGGAATCGGTTAGGAGATGAGCGCCAGAATGGGGCAACCATGCGCCAACAGATGAACACTTCGATGATATTCAAACTGCTTGATGTCGATCGTTCTCGCGTTCCAGCATGGCGCCATCACCCCAGGCTTCGCGAGCGCCCCACCAACAGAGAGAGGTTCCGCGCTGTTTGAGAAGCTGCGGGAATGCAGAGCAAAGCTCCCAATGCCGCCAATGGCGCGATGGATGCCTGCACGGGGACATACATTGCGGCCGCGTCGTGTCGTTCGCGCGTCCACACAGGTCAATATGGACGGACATAAGGGTACACGGGATGTCTCTCCCACGCCAATTGCCGCAGGCTGCCATCATGCCGCCTCTCATGATCCGGTGTCGCACAGTTTTGGATCGAGAGGCTAGCCTAATGGAAGGAGGTCGTGCCGGCGCTGAGGAAAAGGACGCCGGACGGGCTGACGCACCGCACGATCACGATTTCTGTAGCTGGTATAAACCGGCCTCCGATAAGGCCGGTATGCGCGAGTGTGTCCGCGTCCGGTGTTCGCACCGATGACACCGCCGATCACGCCGCCAGCCGCGGCTCCGATCGGACCACCGATAATGGCGCCTGCCACCGCGCCCGTCCCGACGCCCACCGCCGTGCGGTTCTGCGCCAAGGCGAGAGTTGGAAAGAGTGTGAGCGCCGATACCGAGGCAAACGCGATGACAGCCTTCCGCATGCAGTGAACCCCTTGTTTTTGATTGCCGGATCTAACCCCAAACGAGACGCATGGTTCCGACAGATCGAGCGGGCGATGAGAATGCCGGCGTCATCGGAAACTGGTCGTGCGAGGTGGAGCCGTGTTCATTGCGGATCTCAGACTTGAGATCATCACATCGGGTTGGATCGTGTCTCCTCGTGCGGGAGCTGTGGATTACCAAGGGCCCGAAAGGGGAAATCCCACCGCTATCTGATTCTGGGCGGACAAGTCCGGGAGTATCAGGGGCTCAGATCCACCGGGATATCAGCGAGCACGAGCATACTGAACTGTGCTGACGAAATCGTTCTCCCGCAAGCTCACGCTGAGCCCATTACCGTGATCCATGGTTCGACCGCGCTCGCAAAGATGCAGGAGAGGCTGTTCCAAGAACACGCGTGGACAAGGCCGGGGCGTGCCATAGAGTTGCCGTAATCCTTAACCGAATCTTACGCCGGCTGGACAATAAATGGGGAACTCGAATGGGCAGGCTCTTCACGACACTCGGGGTTTCGGTCGTTGCGTTCGGAACCTTGATCGGGAGCGTACAGGCGAAAACTGTCTTCTACGAAATCAACGGGCAGCGGTATTCGTACGACACCAGCAACCGCAAGCAGGCAGCGGCGGCCCGCAAGCAGCTCGAGGCGGCGAAAGCCGCCGAGGCCGCTCAAGCCAAGGCCGCGGCGGAACGCGCAAGCAATCCTTTGGTGGCCCTCTTCGGATCGCAGACCCAACGAGAGGCCGCGGAGGCTCAGGCTCAACTCGAGAAGATCCTCTCGGATCAGCAGCAAGCTGCGGCAGCGAGCAAAGATCAACGTTCATCGCCGGCCTCCAAGGCTGAGGATCTCGCAAAGGCTGCAAAGGGCGATGCCAGCGAGCCGGCGGGAACGAAGGGAGGCCAACAGGCCGGAGCTCTCGCAAGTGTAACATCTCCAGGGCAGGCACCAGACTCCCGAGCCTCTGCTGAACCAGTTCGCACCGACAATACCCGGAAGGCGGCCATCAAGTCGGTTTTCCTCGATGCCGAAACCGGGATCAAGACGATCCTCCGGGCTGACGGATCCATTCAGGAGGACCTCTTCGATCCCGGCATTCTGTCACAGCTTGATTCCGACCAGCGCTCTGCAAGCTCCGTCAGCAGTGTGGTGGGCGCCGGAACATTGCCTCAGGCCGCCCCAGAGGACAGGACCGGTTCCATCGGCTTTCGAGGGGCGGCACTCGAGCCGGGCTCGCATTCCGAGGTACGCAGTCGATCTTTGACCAACTGAGGCATCGAGTACCAATTATCACCTTCCGGACCACCTCCTGGTCGATGACCATGGTCATCGGCTGGGTACCTTCGGGGAATGTCGAAGCGTTGCCCTGAAGATCCGCGGATCGGCGATGCCAAAAGAAGGTTCTATCGCTGTGCCACGATCGAAGGCGGAGCCCAGATCCGGGGGAGGAGTGGAGCCGCGACAATCCCGCCGATCAGGGCGAAAGCCGCCATAATCAGTCCCAGGCGCCCATACCAGGCGAACCGCTCGTTGCGTCTCATAGAATGCCGACGGTTGTTGCACTCAGGGACGTTATAGGTGGCGAGGGCCGTCGGCCAAGGGACCAGCATCGCGCACCTGCCAACCCCGAATGAAGCGCAAAGCGCCTGTTCTCGGGAAATGCGGATCGCTGCTCCAAGCATCGGCAGCGCGCGTCCAGCGCAGCGCTGCCATCGGCCCAATCCTAAGCGATTAACAAAGTCGCAATCGGTGCGCCAATATTCCTGTTTATCCACAAGCGCTTAACGGAACGGATGCGGCCGTCGGGCCGTTTCAGGAACTCAGGGCGAAGGCTGGGGAGCATTGCCTTTGGGACGGCATGGCTTTGGGTTCTTCAAATCGGGCTGCCGCTGAGATTGCCCATCATCTGAGCGCTCTTTCCGCTAAAGTGGACGAGATTGCCTGGCGTGCCGGTGTATCTGCCTCCGAGCGTTTGGATCTTGAGACGACTCTGGCCGCACTGCCATGGCCGGAGCGGAGACGCCTGGGTTTGATCCTGGAAAGTGGACGTGTCAGCGCGACCAGCGAGGCCGTCCGGGATGCGGTTGAGGTGATGCTCGGGCTGGCTTCCGAGGTTTGGGCCAGAACGCCCCCGCCTGCGGAGCGGGACAGCGTGAACGACTTGGCGCAGGACGTCCCTATGGAGAGCCCAAGTCCGATGCCCCCTTGAGCTGGATGGAGGTGGGGGTGTTCAGCTTCAAGTGGGATGAGTTCTCTCCTTTGCCCACCGCAACTGATACTGGCGCACGATCTCGTGGAGAGTGTTGGCCTCGTCCTCGAGACCATCGGCGGCATAGGAGGCAACGACATCCGAGAGCTGGCTCACAATCTGCTCAGGGGTCTCGCCGGCATCCTCAAGCGATTTGAGTGTCAAGCGAACCGCAGAATTGACCCCTTGGCCGAACTGAAGATTTGACCCCCTCTCATTGCTTTGTGGCTCCCTCAGTTTCGAGCGCAGATCCAACCTTCTGCAGCAGGCCGGATCTGCGCTTTTCGCGCAGCCGATAGCTGTCGCCGCGGATGGTGATCACGGTTGAATGATGCAGCAGGCGATCCAAAATCGCCGTCGCCACAACAGCGTCCCCGAACATTGCAGAACGCCTCGATCCTTGACCGGCTCGTGTCTCATGTGACGATCATCGACTCCCGACACGCGCTGAGCGGACAGCAGTTCGAGCTCGTGTCCATGCACTCCCCGCGCGGCGCCTCGTTCGTCGTCATTGCCCTGCCCGATGGCCGTCGGCGCTCCATTCGCCGCTCCATCACCGATTTGGCT
>Ga0180217_1003543_pt1 | contig 13098 bp, 8 predicted proteins | sample eDN3rd37CBELigOP_FD_128521 | JGI IMG/M metagenome (GOLD analysis project Ga0180217, IMG submission 128521) | Enriched Organic Plus compost microbial communities from Emeryville, California, USA - eDNA 3rd pass 37_C BE-Lig OP (version 2) (version 2) ... | reverse complement strand
TCGCCGCGCCCAGCCCTCCAACTCGGCCCGCTCATCAGCGGACAACACAATCTCAGCGGCATGAGGAGTCGGCACGACCTAGTTTAACAACTAGGCCGCAATTAATGACTCAGGACACTAGGCGAAGTGTCGCGGTTTGTTCAAATGAATCCGACGCAATGTCACCCCCGTGCATCGCTCCTGCGAGGTCGTTGATGGTTCGGCATCAAGGGACGACCGTGGTTCGCGCCTGAGCTAGTGCGGAATTCTTTGCGGGACAATGCAGAGGAACGCTTCTGCGCGTCAGTGTCCTTGCCGCCAGTAGAGGGTTACGCCTCGTTGAACGCGGGACCGCCGGCGAGGATTGTGCAGCTTGGGGTCCGACCCGGCAACTCAGCGGTGTGGACACTATGTCGACCTCGGCGCTGGCATTGCCGACATTTCGCCTTTCGACGCCGTCACCCCGGCTTGACCACACTGAATCCCATGAGTTCGTCACTGACAGATGCCACTTCCGTCCACCTCAGCACGTCGGACGCTGCGGACCTTGCGGCCGCGGATTCCCAGCACGTCATCCACGGCTTCAGCCCGTTCGGTGACCGAACGCCCGGCCCGATCTTCAAGTCGGGACGCGGAATAACGCTGACCGACGTAGAGGGCCAGGACTGGCTCGACGCCTGCGCAGGCCAGGCCAACGTCGCACTGGGTTACGGTCGCACGGATATCGCGGACGTGGTCGCTAACGCGCTACGCGAGCTGACCTTCGGCACGCACTTTTACCAGCGTCGCAGCCACGTGGGCATATCCCGGTTGGCCGAACGACTGGCCGAGATCACTCCGGCCGGACTCGATCAGTTCGTGTTCATGCTCGGCGGATCCGATGCGGTGGAGACCGCAATCAAGATTGCCCGGTTCTCCAATGCTGCCGCGGGACGCCCCGAGAAGACGCACATCATCGGCCGGTGGAACAGCTACCACGGCGTCACCTACGCCGGGTCCAGCATGACTGGCGATCCTGCGATGTGGCGCAACATCGGCCCACGACTCCCCGGGTTCTCCCACATCGACCAGCCGGAGACCGACTCGGTCGGCGCCGCGCGCCTGCTGGAGGACGAGATCCTGCGCATCGGGGCCGACAAGGTCGCCGCATTCATGGCCGAGCCGATCTCGACCCCGAACGGTATCGTCGTGCCGCCGGACGACTACTGGACCCAGATCCGAGAGATCTGCGATCGCTACGACATCTTGCTGATCAGCGACGAGGTGCTCACCGGATTCGGCCGCAGCGGAACCATGTTCGCGGTGGAGAACTGGAACCTGCGCCCCGACATCCTCACCATGTCCAAGGCCATTACCGCCGGGTTCTTCCCGCTGGCGGTCGTGGCGATCAGTGGAGAACTCCGCGAGAAGCTGTCGGCCAGTAGCGACCCCTTCGTCCACGGCGTGACCGCCGGAGGACACCCGGGGGCCTGCGCCGCCGCCCTGGCCACCCTGGACATCTACGAACGCGAGAACGTCCTGGCCAACAGCCTCATCGCCGGGAAGTACCTTTCGACGCGGCTGGAGGCCCTCGCCGACACCTACCCGGTGCTCGACAAGAGCAGCGTCCGTGGAATCGGGATGATGCACGCGGTCGACCTCGCCGAAGGCGTCGACCCCGAGTACGGCGCGGCGTTGCACGCCGAGTTCCTCAAGCAGCGCGTCTTTGTGCGTACCTACCGCGCAAATCAGACCATCGGGTTGTTGCCCTCGTTGACTCTGAGCACCGAGGATGTGGACGCCATCACCCGGCGTATGGCGGCGGCACTGGAGGCCACTCGGCCGCCGGCCGGCTCTGGCAACTGATCTTCCGACCCGAGCAAGGTTCCCCAGCAAACGAAAAGAAAGAACCATGACGCAAACCATCAAGAGCTCGCTCATCGAACGCGTTCCCGCCCTGGAGCGCCTGACGCGCCCGTTCATCGGCGGTGCCTACGTCGACGCGCGCTCGTCGGAGACGTTCGAGAACATCAGCCCCGTCAATGGTGACCGGCTGCCCGACCTGGCCTCCGGTGATGCCGCCGATATCGACGCCGCGGTGGCCTCCGCCCGCGACAGTTTCGAAAACGGTGACTGGCGGCGGCGCTCGCCGCGTGAGCGCAAGGTCGTGCTGCAGCAACTCGCCCGCAGCCTGCGGGACAACACCGAGGAACTCGCTGCCCTGCAGACCGTCGAGATGGGCAAGCCGATCAAGGACGGCCGCTGGGAGGTCGACTACAGCGCCACCGTGCTGGAGTGGTTCGGCGAAGCTGTCGACCACCTCTATGACGAGGTTGCACCCATCGGTGAGGTCGGCCACGCCACCATCACCCGGGTTCCGGTCGGTGTTGTCGCCGCGATCACCCCGTGGAACAACCCGCTGCTGATGCCGGCGGTGAAGATTGCCCCGGCGCTTGCCGCCGGCAACTCGATGGTCCTCAAGCCCGCCGAGCAGTCACCGGCGATAGCCTTGCGGATCGCCGAATTGGCGCTGGAGGCCGGTATCCCCGCCGGTGTTCTCAACGTCGTCCCAGGGCTCGGCGAGACCGCAGGCAAGGCGCTGTCGGAACACCAGGACGTCGAGGCGATCGGATTCACGGGGTCCACGACCGTCGGCCGGATCATCTTGAAGGCCGCAGCCGATTCCAACCTCAAGAAGGTCTCCCTTGAGCTCGGTGGCAAGTCGCCGGCCCTGGTGCTCGAAGATGCCGCCGGCATGCTTGACCTCATCGCCGTCAAGACCGCGGAATCGATCTTCGGGAACGCGGGACAGATGTGCGACTCGAGTTCGCGCCTGATCGTGCACGAGTCGCTGGCCGACGAGTTGGTGGCCCGAATGGGCGCGGTGGCAGCCAATTGGCAGCCGGGGGACCCCTTCGACGATACCACCGCGATGGGTGCCATCGTGGATTCCCGCCAGCTGGAGCGGATCATGGGCTTCATCGAGGGCGCTGTGCCCGGCGGTGCGTCAATCGCCCACGGCGGCAACCGCGTTCGCCAGGAATCCGGCGGATTCTACGTGGAGCCAACTGTCATCCGCGGTGTCACCAACGACATGGACATCGCCCGCAAGGAGATCTTCGGACCGGTGCTCTCGGTCATCACGTTCTCCGACGAGGAAGAGGGTCTGCGCATCGCCAACGACACCTCCTACGGGTTGGCGGCCAAGCTGTGGACCGGAAACCTGAAGAAGGCGCACCGTCTCGCCCGTGAGCTCCGCTCGGGCGCGGTGCTGGTCAACGGTGACGAACTCTTCGACGTCACGCTGCCGCACGGCGGCTTCAAGCTCTCCGGTATCGGCCGCGACTACTCGCACCACGCTTTCGACAACTGGACCCAGTTGAAGACCACCTTCATCAACCTGTTGTGACACCTTGAAACCGGCTGCCGCCGTGGGCATCTGCCCGCGGCGGCAGCTGCCGTTCGGGGGCCCGGAGTCAGATCTGGTCGGTAGGGATGTGGCTGAGCACTCGCAACGCGAGATGCAGCCCCAGTCGGACGTCCGAGTCGTCGAGATCGACCCCAAGCAGCGACTGAATCCGCTCCACCCGGTTGTAGAGCGATTGCCGCTCCAGGTGCAGAGCACGGGCTGTTTCGGTTTTCTGTCCGTGCTGTTCCAGCAGTACCTGCAGGGTCTTGACCAGTTGAGTGTGGCGCTGCGCGTCGTAGTTGACCAACCGTTCCAGTCGCAGCCGGGCGAAACGTTCCAGATCGGGATTGTCGCGCAGACTCCAGATCAACCGGTCGAGATCAAGATCTGTGGCATCGTGCCAGGCGCGCGGCGGACTGTGTAGTGCGCCCTCCAAGGCATCGACGGAGACGGCCAGGCCCTCGGTCGCTGCCTGCCACGTGTGCACGGCAGGACCGACCGACAAGACCGCCGCCCGCGGCTCGCCGAGATGGCGCTTGGCGGCGTCCTGGATGACCTGCGCGACTCTGTCGGCGATGCGGCTACGGTTCGCGACATCCTCGACACCGATCATGGCCAAGGTCGGGCCGGCTGTCGTGGTTTCGTCGATCAGTGCAGGTATTCCGATGTTTTCCAGCTCAGTGTGGACATCGCGCCACACGAGGCGCCATTGATGATCTTCGGCAGCGACGGTGGCCGCCCGATGATGGCGTGCCCGCCGAATCCCGATGGGGACCAAAACCGGCGGCGTGAACCCGAGTGCGACGGCGCGGGCCTCGGCTGCGTAGGGTTCGGTCGAGCCGGCCAGCAGTGAGGTCAGAAGACCGCCGTGCCGGCCGTGGTTGGCAAACACCGCATCGCGGCGACGATTGCCGATCACGATCAGACTCACTACTTGCGCGGCGCGCTCCAGCGCTACCGTGGCTACCTCGTCGAAGCCTCCACCTTCGGCAATGCTGAGACCGAGCGCCACGAGGCGGCCGTCACGCGCGCCGTCGATGGTCAGATGCTTCTCGATGAACGGCGGTGCGCTGTCGACGCACCTGGTGATCAACTCCCAGCCCGCGGTGACGTCGCGCTCGGTGAGGCCGTTCAACGCTCGATATACGAATCCGCCGCCAGCGCGCTCGTAGAGGACTGGCTCACCCACTGCCGCAGCGAGGGCGTCGAGTACCTCGGCGATCCCGCCGCCTTCGAGTACCAGCTCGGTCAGTCGACGCTGAAGTTCCTGTGCATGATCCAGCAGCGTGATCTTCTGGTTGACGATCTGGGTGTGAATCGCCTCGGTGACGTCGATGAACGCAACCGGGAGATGCAACGCCACCAGCGTGAGATTGCGCTTCTGGCATTCGTCGATGAGGTGCCGCGGGACGCTACGGAAGTTGGCGCCGAGCTCGAGCACCATGGCGGCGATTCCGCGTTCAGCCAATTCCGCGATGAGTCGCCGGTCCGACGCTTCCGGCCCGTGGAACATGCGGCCCTCGGTGAGCACCAGTTCGCCGCCACGCAGAACAGACGCGATATCGCGAACCTCGACCACGTGTACCCAGCGGATGGGGCGGTCGAGGTTCTCTCGGCCCGCGATCACTTCGGGCGCGCCGCCGCGTAGGGCGGGCAGCTGTAGGGCAGCTCGAACGGTCAAGGCTTCAGACACTTACCAAGTGTGGCTGACTCGCCGGTCGTTGCAGAATTACTGCCGAAATTCCGACATCCTGTCGCGCCTGATCCCGAGATGCTTGACATGACGCGGGTCGCCGGGCCCGGCAATATGCAGAAACATTTCGCGAAGCATCTGCTGACTGGATGAAGGAGGCTGCCGGTGAGTATGCCGATCGTCGGTTACACAGATCGCCTCACAGTGGAGCCGGGCCAAACAGTTGAATTCAAGATCAGCAGTGTTGAGCCGACCTTTCACGCCACGCTGGTGCGCTTGCTCCACGGCGACGACAATCCTGCCGGTCCTGGCTTCAAGGCAACGCGCGTTCCTTCGGCCATCGAGGGACCCCATCCAGGCCGGTACCAGTCCCTGCGCCCGGGCTCCTACGTCCACATTCCGCATCGTGCGGGGTTGACACCGTCGGCCAGCTTCTCCATCCATCTGTGGATGTGGATCAACTCGGCAACCGGCGGTCGACAGACCCTGCTGTCTCAAGGGTCGGTCGACGACGGCGGATATGCCCTCCGCATGGAGGACAGCAGGATCACCGCTCGGGTTGGCGATCAGGCGGTCACCGTGGCCAGCCCGATCCTGCCCCGCCGGTGGTACTCGGTAGCGGCAGTGTTCGACACCGCCGCAGGTGAGCTGCGCCTCGATGTGGTACCCTTGGCGATCAACCGGGCCCCCCATCACGACCGCGCGTGCAGTTCGATCGGTATGCCCACACCCGGTGTGGCTGACGTCCTCATCGGTGCCGAGAAGCTCAGCGACGGGCAGGTCGGAAACTTCTGTAACGGCAAGATCGATTCCCCCCGCATCTATCCGACGGCGCTCAACGATGCCGAGCTGGAATCGATCAGGCAGGACACCTCCAACCAGGCTGCGGCTTCTCCCTTGGCCGCATGGGATTTCGCCGCCGACATCAGCAATTGGACGGTGACCGACGTCGTCGGCGGATTCCACGGACACACCGTCAACAAACCGATGCGAGGCGCTACCGGCCATAACTGGGACGGGTCGGAAACGTCGTGGGCGCACGCACCGGCGCAATACGGCGCCATCCACTTTCACGACGACGACCTTGCCGATGCGGGCTGGGAGACAGCCTTTCAGTGGACGGTTCCCGACGAACTGCCCAGCGCCGTCTACGCGGCACATGTGACCGCTGGCGATGCCGAGGACTACATCCCGGTGTTCGTTCGCCCGCGCCGCGGGTATCCGACGTCCAAGATCGCACTACTCATCCCGACATTCAGCTACTTGGCCTACGCCAATGAGCAGCTGCTGAATAACCCTCTGCTTGAAAACCAGGCCGACTACCCGTCGCAGGTTCAAGACCGCTACATCGTCGAGAACCGCCTACTGAGTCTCTACGACAAACACAGCGATGGTTCGGGCGTCTGTTATTCGTCACGACTGCGACCCGTGGTCAATATGCGTCCCAAATGCCGCATGGCGTGGCTCGACGGCGGCAAGGGCTCGCCACACCAATTCAACGCCGACCTGCACATCATCGACTGGCTGCACGAAAACGGCTATGAAGCAGACATTTTCACCGACGAAGACCTCCACCACGAGGGTCATTCCTTGCTCGCCCCGTACAAGGCGGTGCTGACCGGCTCGCATCACGAGTACTGGTCGGGTGAAATGATCGATGCCGCACAAGGCTACCTTCAGGACGGTGGCCGATTACTGTCGTTGTGCGGCAACGGAATGTACTGGGTCACCCAACTCGATCCTGAGACCGGCACCAGCGTCGAGATCCGCCGTCGCGGCCCCGCGACGCGGATATGGGAACCCGAACCCGGTGAGGCGCACCTGAGCAGCACCGGGGAGCTCGGCGGTACCTGGCGGTTCCGAGGTCGCGGCCCACAGTCCTGGATAGGCGCGGGTTACACAGCCGAGACGGCAGGACCAGGCCGTCCCTTCCGGCGTACGGAGCGAAGCTACAACGAGGATGTCGCGTTCATCTTCGACGGCGTAGCGGGCGACATGATCGGCGACTTTCCCTGCCTCGTCAACTCCTATGGTGCAGCAGGATTCGAGTTTGATCGCGCCGATCCGGCACTTGGCACCCCGGCAGAGACCGTCATCTTGGCCACTGCCGACGGGTTCGATGATGGGGCTCAAGGAGCCATCGACGATGTTCTGCTGTCCGACTCCAGTCAGGGTGGCACCCAGAGCCCGCTGGTTCGTGCCGATATGACGTTCCTGAGGTATCCCGCCGGAGGCGCGGTCTTTTCGGTCAGCTCCATCGCGTGGGCCGGTTGCCTGTCGTACAACGGATATGACAACGATGTCTCCCGTATCACCCGAAATGTGCTGGAGGCGTTCATCTCTGACGGGATTCAGGCGCAGAGACGCACACGTCAGCACCCATTTCGTAAACTGAGAGGCCCATCGCCAATGGCGAACATCGAGACTACAAACCCGGTCGAACCGCTGCTCGCCGACGCCCGGCGGCAGCAGATTTAATCTCGACAGCGATGGCGAGAGCCGGACAGCGAAGACATTCGCGTCACCCAGATGTTTATACCTAAACCCATTCAGAATAGAGGAAATCGCATATGCCCATCGCCAGTGTCAACCCAGCCACCGGTGAGACGATCGAGACCTTCGCTGCCCACGACGACGCCGAGGTGCAGCGCCGCATAACCGAAGCCGCCGACGCCGCAGAGGCGCTGCGTGATACGACGTACTCCCAACGCGCCGAGTGGATGAAGGCGGCCGCAGACCTCTTGGAGGCCGATGTCGAGTCGGCTGCCAAGATGATCACCCGCGAGATGGGTAAACCCATCGCCCAGTCGCGCGGGGAAGTTCTCAAGTGCGCCAAGAACATGCGCTACTACGCCGAGCACGCTGAATCCTTCCTGGCCGCCGAGTTCCTGGCGGATCCCTCGGCCGTCACCGCATCTGAGGCGGGCGCGGTGTGGCAGCCGCTGGGTGTGGTGCTGGCCGTCATGCCATGGAACTACCCATTCTGGCAGGTCGTCCGGTTCGCCGCGCCGGCGCTGATGGCGGGTAACACCGTGCTGCTCAAACACGCGTCGAACGTGCCGCAGTCGGCCCTGTACCTCGACGCCCTCTTCGAGAAGAGCGGATTTCCGCTCGGCTCGTTCCGGACGCTGCTCATCGGGTCCGCCGGGGTCGCGGCCGTCCTCGAAGACGTCCGTGTCAAGGCCGTGACGCTGACCGGTTCCGAGCAAGCGGGCCGCTCGGTGGCCGCAACGGCCGGGCAGCAGGTCAAAAAGGCCGTCCTGGAGCTCGGCGGGTCCGACCCGTTCATCGTGATGCCCAGCGCCGATCTGGAGGCTGCGGCTGCCACCGCCGTCAAGGCCCGCATCTCCAATAACGGTCAATCATGCGTGGCTGCAAAGCGTTTCATCGTCCACGCCGACGTGTACGATGCGTTTGCGAAACTGTTCGCCGCAAAGATGGGCGCACTGACCGTCGGTGACCCGATGGACGAGGCAGTGGATGTCGGGCCGTTGGCCACCGAGTCCGGTCGCGACGAAGTAGCCGAGTTGGTGGACGACGCGGTGGCCAAGGGCGCTCAAGTGCTCGTCGGCGGATTGGCGTCTAAGTCCGGAGGCTGGTACTACCCGCCGACCGTTCTCGCGGGCCTGACCGATGACATGCGCATCGTATTGGAAGAGACCTTCGGTCCCGTCGCGTCGCTCTACAAAGTTGCCGATCGTGACGAGGCCGTCAAGATCGCCAATCAGACCACCTTCGGGCTGAGTTCCGCGGTGTGGACCACCGATTCTGCAGAACAGGATTGGTTTGTCGATCAGCTGGACGCCGGAGCGGTTTTCGTCAACGGGATGACGGTGTCCTTCCCTGAGCTGCCGTTCGGCGGCGTCAAGGCGTCGGGCTATGGCCGCGAACTCGCGGCGGCGGGCATTCGTGAGTTCTGCAACCTGAAGACGGTCTGGAAGGCCTGAGCGTCGTTTACCCTCCCGACAGTCATGCGCGGCTGTGCGGTCTCACCCGAACCCGTTCTTTATAAACGGACGAGGCCCGCACGGTCGCGCATTTCTCGCTTCCGCTCCGGGCGTGCATCAACGATGACTGACGGCCTCGTGGCCGAGAGGTCGACGGAACTCCGGTGAGCGCTTGACGAAATGTGAACGTCCCGAGGCGGCTGCCTGACAGTCCGCGGGGTGTCCGCACTCACACCAGCGGCGAGAATTTTCTGCGAAGGGACCTTTCCCCTTGACCAGCCCGGGTCTTCCAAAGGAGCCTGTTCATGTCTGTGATTGATCACGAAAACTACTTCACCAGTCTGCCCCGCGAGTACTACCTCGATGAGGATCGGTACACCAATGAGCTGGCCAGGGTCTGGGGCCAGCAGTGGATCTACGCCGGGCACGTTTCCCAAATCCCCAAGACTGGCGACTACTTCACCTTCGAGGTCGGGACCGAGAACATTCTGGTGGTGCGCGACGGCGGTGACGTCCGCGCCGTTCATAACGTTTGCCGGCACCGGGGACTGCAGCTGTGCAATCAGCCCACAGGCCGGGTCGGCCGCAGAATCGTCTGCCCGTACCACTCGTGGAGCTACGGGCTCGATGGAAAGTTGCTCAAAGCTACCCGCCAGGACGACGGAGAGTTCTTCGATTACAAGGACTTCGGGCTGTTTCCTATACACGTGTCGATCTGGCAGGGGTTCATTTTTGTGAGCCTGGCCGAAGTCGCCCCGGCTCCGGTTGACTCGATGATCGACGAGAAGGCAACCGCCGACATGGCGGTCCTCGATCCCACCCGGCTCAAGATCGCGCACGAGATCACCTACTATGCCGATGCCAACTGGAAGCTTCTGCTCGAAAACGGCGTCGAGTGCTATCACTGTCCGTCGGTGCATCCGGAGTTCTGCGTTTCGCTCGACGCCCAAGAGATGTCGGACTACTACGAAGAGGACTATATCGGCGATCTGGTCCAAGGTTTGGTCATCCCGGTCAAGCGTGAGTTGGAATCGCTGTCGATGGACGGCCACTACGTCTCGAAGAAACTCCTCGGAGAGTTCGGCCGCGGCGCCGACGTTCCCGATGACTTCGGCGCGGGGTTCATGACCCAGCCCGGATACTGTTGGGGGGGATTCCATCCTGATTACGGCATGGTCGCCAGCACCCTGCCGATCTCGGCAACGCGAACCAAGATGGTGTGTTGGTGGTTTGTGCACGAAGACGCCGAGGAGGGAGTCGACTACAACGTCGACGAACTCGTCAAGCTGTGGGACATCACCAACATTCAGGACCTACACATCCAAGAGCGCCAACAAGTCGGCCTGACCTCGCAACGTTATGTTCCGGGACCGAATTCGCCGTCGCAGGAACCCGGTATCCGCGCCGCGCTGCGCAAGTACCTGGAGATGATGGGAGAACCGAGCTGAGTACCCACAGTTCCGGCCGAGGACGCCTCGCCGGCAAGGCTGCTGTCGTCACCGGAGCCACGAGTGGTCTCGGATTGGCCGTGGCGTACGCCATGGCGGCCGAGGGTGCCGCGGTGGTCGCGGTAGGGCGCAACGCCGACCGCGGCCACGAAATCGTGCAATCGATTGTGAAGGACGGCCACACAGCGGTCTTCGTACGCGGCGACGTGGCCGTAGAGAAAGACATCGCCAGAGCAATCGAGCTCTGCCGGGCCGAGTTCGGCTCGTTGGACATCATGCACAACAATGCGGCGTTTTTTGTGACCGCGGAGTTGCACCAGACCACAACCGAAGACTGGGATCGGTCACTCCGGACCAACCTGAGTTCGGTGTTCTGGGGCAGTAAGCACGCGGTGCTCGCAATGCGCGAGCAGGGTCACGGTGGGTCGATCATCAACACTGCGTCCGTGGCCGCCTTCACCGCGACAGCCGACACCGCCGCCTACGTCGCAACGAAATCGGGTGTCATGGGGCTCACCCGGTCCGTAGCGCTTGCGTACGCAGCGGAAGGTATTCGGTGTAATGCGTTGTGCCCCGGTGACTTCGAGTCGCCGATGTTCGATAGCTTCCTGGCAACCCAGAGTAACCCCAGCGCTGCCCGGAGGGAATTCGAAGCGCTGTACCCGACGAAGCGCATCCTCAAGCCCGGTGACGTCGCCAACGCGGCCGTCTTCCTCGCATCTGACGAAGCGGCCGGCGTCAATGGAACGTCACTCGTGGTTGACGACGGGCTACTGGCCAAGACCTACTGATCGTTGGAGTCTGCCTTGACCCATCTAGTCCAATTCCGAGTCCTTTCGGTCATCGCGGAAACCCACGAGGCGAAGTCGTTTCGGCTTCAGGCACCCAGGCCCCTCGCGTACAAGCCGGGACAATTTCTCACGATCGGAGTGCCGTCCGAACGTGGAACGGTGGCGCGATGCTATTCACTGTCGAGCGCCCCCCATGAGGAGGACTTCTCGATCACGGTGAAGCGCACACCGCGCGGCTACGCGTCCAATTGGATATGCGATCACATAACAGTCGGGGACACCATCACGGCGCTGCCACCGTCAGGCAACTTCATCCCGCCGTCGCAAGACACCGACTTGGTCTTGTTCGCTGCCGGCAGCGGAATAACCCCTGTGATGTCGATCGCGAAACATGTTCTGACACAGACTGATAGAGACGTGGCGCTGTTCTATGCCAATCGAGATGCCGCGGCAGTCATCTTCGCTGAAGAGCTACGCGCCATGTCGGACACCTATGCGGACCGGTTTCATGTGGTGCACTGGCTGGAGGAATTGCAATCGCTGCCCCGTACCGCTGACTTGCGGCGGTTCGTTGCGGCGTACCCGCATTACTCTGCGTACACCTGCGGGCCGGCGCCATTCATGGCTGCGGTCACCGATGCCCTGACCCCACTGGGATTCGTCGGCGATCGCCTCAAACGTGAGGTGTTCCAGTCACTGAGCAGCAACCCTTTCCAGGCTCAGGATGTTGAGTCCGACCCTGGGGCCAAGCTGGCTCGGGTCCGTGGTACGTGCAACGGCGCTAGTTTCGACTTCGACGACTGGCCGTCTGACGTGCCTCTGCTCCAGCACCTGCTGTCCAAGGGGGTAGACGCTCCCTTCTCCTGCCGTAGCGGTGAGTGCGGTGCGTGCATTGTCCAGTTGGTCGAGGGTGCCGTCGAGATGGAGCAGAACGACGTGCTCGACTCTGATGAACTGGCCGACGGGTATCGCTTGGCCTGCCAAGCCAAGCCGTTGTCGGAATCTATTGTCATCACCTACGACTGAGGCGTTTTCAAGCAGGGCTCATCTGCGGGCCAAGGTTAGCTCGTACGCGTGTCGGTTCTGGATGACAGCGGTCTTCAGTGCTTCGAGCTGACGAGACTTCGGTGGGTACGTATACGGCTGACTCGCGACTGCAACATTGAACTGCGCTCATCCTCAGACAATCCGCCCCACGTACCCCATGCCTCTTGAAACCTGACGGCGTGCTCTCGGCACGCGGAAATGACCGGGCAGGTTGCACAGACCTCTTTGGCCTTGTGTTGGCGGCTGGAACGTGCGCGGCCACGCTCGCCATCCGGGTGAAAGAACAGAGATTCGTCGGCGTCGCGACACCGCGCGAGAAGGCGCCAACTCCAGGCCTCCTCTTGCCGCGTGCGCGTCTCTGTGACTCGAGTGGTGTTGGCGGACATGATTTTTACCAGCCGCGTTCGGCGAGCCGGTGCGGCTGGGCGATCTCCTCGACGTTGATGCCGACCATGGCCTCGCCGAGCCCGCGCGACACTTTGGCCAGCACGTCGGGGTCGTCGTAGAAGGTGGTGGCCTTGACGATCGCGGCCGCCCGCTGCGCCGGGTTGCCGGACTTGAAGATGCCCGACCCGACGAACACGCCCTCGGCGCCGAGCTGCATCATCATCGCCGCATCGGCCGGGGTCGCGATGCCACCGGCGGTGAACAGCGTCACCGGCAGCTTGCCGGCCCGGGCCACCTCGACCACCAGCTCATAGGGCGCCTGCAGCTCCTTGGCCGCCACATACAGCTCGTCCTCGCTCATCGAGGTGAGCCGGCGGATCTCCCCACCGATCTGGCGCATATGCGTGGTCGCGTTCGA
>Ga0180217_1003540_pt1 | contig 13100 bp, 11 predicted proteins | sample eDN3rd37CBELigOP_FD_128521 | JGI IMG/M metagenome (GOLD analysis project Ga0180217, IMG submission 128521) | Enriched Organic Plus compost microbial communities from Emeryville, California, USA - eDNA 3rd pass 37_C BE-Lig OP (version 2) (version 2) ... | reverse complement strand
GAGCGCGCGAGCGAGGTCGAGGTTCGCTTCCTCGCCCTGGGCCCCAAGCTTACGCGCGTGGAGGTGGAGCATCGCGGCTTCGCTCGTCATGGCGCGGGCGCAGAATTGCTTCGCGGGGGCATGGCTTCGTCCGACGGTTGGCCGTACATCCTGCGCGAATACGCTGAGGCGGCGAGCCCGACTGCACGGGCGGTGCTGAGCGCCTGATGAGCCGCCGGACAAAATTGGCCGGGTTCCTGAACGAGGTGGGAACCAGGCCATCACCGTGCAATTAAGTGCGTAGCATTGAAATCCTCGTTCATGTTGGTAGGTCGGCATGGACGTTCGCACAATCGTAGGATCCAACGTCAGGCGATACCGCGGCGAGGCAGGCTTGTCGCAGGAAGCGCTCGCCGAGCTGATGGGCGTGGACCGGGCCTATGTCAGCGGCCTCGAGTTGGGCCGCCGCAACCCGACCATCCTGACCATCTGGCACACCGCCATGGCGTTGAAGATCCGGCCCTCGAAGCTCCTGGAGTTCGAAGGGCCGCTGTTCTGAGGTGCGATCCTCCCGGTCGGCCCTAAGGCCTCCGCGCGGGCTCGCGCGTCTCTGAAAACATGCAGACAATTGGTCTTGCAGGGCGTGGCGAGCGCCCTACCTCAGGTCTTGTCGGACGCTGATAAAGGTCCGGCGGCGGGCGGCGGCGGTGTCCGGCGCTCCTCAACACCCATGTTGCTCAACGGAGGACTTGGACCATGAGGATGAACACTATGACGCCGATGTCGGGCTATCGGCCCATGCCGAGCGTCGACAGTGCCCTGAGCCTGATGGACCGTGCGATGAGCGGCTCGGTCCCTGGCCTCAACTGGCCTCCCTACAATGTCGTGCAGGCCGACGGCGATCACTACCGCATCGTTCTGGCGGTGCCGGGCTTCCGCGACGGCGATCTGGAGATCGTCTCCGAACCCAACCGGCTGACCGTCAGCGGCCGGCCGCAGGAGGTGCAGGAGGACGGCGAGGTCGTCTACCGCGGCATCGCCCAGCAGCCGTTCCGTCGGACCTTCGAACTCGCCGACCATGTGCACGTGCAGAACGCGCGCCTAGAGAACGGCCTGCTGACCCTCGAGCTGGTGCGGGAGATCCCCGAGGCCCTGAAGCCGAAGCGGATCCAGATCACCGGTTCGGGCCAGTCCGCCATCGGCTCGGGCGAGTCGGAGCAGAAGACCCACTGAGCGACGGTAATGGCAGGCGGCCGGCGCCGCGCAAGTTCGCGGCGTCGGGCCGCCTCGTAGAGGAGAGCTGACGATGCAACTTCGTGATCTGATCCCCTGGGGACGGCATGAGCAGGACCATCGTCCGCACGAGGGCGCGCTCACCACGACCTCTCGTCGCGACGAGGAAACCCATCCGTTCCTCACCCTCCATCGGGAGGTGAACCGCCTCTTCGACGACGTCTTCCGCGACTTCGGGGGCTCCATCCTGGGCCGCTCCGCCAGTTGGCCCAGCGTCGAGGTGGCCGAGGACGCCAAGGCCATCCGCGTTTCGGCCGAGCTGCCGGGCATGGATGAAAACGACGTCGACGTCGTGTTCGAAGACGGCGTCCTGGTCCTGCGGGGCGAGAAGCGCTCCGATGTCGAGGACAAGGATCGGCACTACAGCGAGCACTACTATGGCCGCTTCGAGCGGGTGGTGCCGGTGCCGGTCGCCATCGACGAGGATGCGATCAAGGCCAACTTCAAGAAGGGCGTCCTGACGGTCACCCTTCCGAAGTCCAAGGCCCAGCAGGACGGTGTCCGGAGGATCCCGATCAGCAAGGGCTAACTGAGCGCCGCGCCGTCCGCGCCAGGCGCGGGCGGCGCGGGGACTTTTCCGGAGCTGCGCCATGACAACCCAAAACCAGGGCGTGTCCCCCCCTTCCGGGATCGCGATCGTCGGTCGCCCCTTCGTCGACGCCCTGCTGGATCCGAGAACGGCCTTCGCCTCGCCCGACGTGGTGGCCAACCACGCCTGGCTGTCCCGCGAGGAGAAGCGGCTGATCCTTTGGAGCTGGGCCCGGGACCTCTTGCGCGAAGCCCGCGACGTGACCGCGCAGACCGCGGCCTGCGAGGCCGTGCTGGGCGCCCTGGCCCGGTTCGATCCTGCGGCGGCCGACGAGTTCGAAGGGGCGTTCGCGACGCTGTCGCTCGATCGGGAGGGCGGGCGCGCCCAGAACTGATCGGAGTTGAGCCATGTTCGATTCGACAGATTTCAACCTTGGGACCACGACCCCGTCGGTCGCCGCCCGCCGCCACGCCTCGGCCCTGCCCGACGACGCCGTGGCCGTGATCCGGCCGAACGAGCGTTCGGCCATGAGCAGCGGCCGCGCCACGGCCAGGGGCTGGACCGTGACGTTCAAGCCGCGCAGCGCGCCGCGGATCGAGCCGCTGATGGGCTGGACCGAATCCGCCGACACCCTCCAACAGGTGCGCCTGTCGTTCCCGACGGCCGAGGCGGCGATCGGCTACTGCCAGCGCCAAGGCCTGGCCTTCGAGGTCCAGGGCGGCGCCGGCGCGGCGGCGTATGGCGAGGGCAGGGGCGCCGAGCGGCCCCTCAGCGCCGACAACGAGAACCGTCCCCAGCCGCCCTCAGACCGTCTCGGCGCGGCCGAGGCCGACCGGCTCTATCTCAGCCCGGAGGCGGTCTACGCCTCGCCCGACGCCGTGCTCGCCGACCCCTCGCTCTCGCCGGAGCAGAAGCGCGCCATCCTGCGCTCCTGGGAATGGGACGAGTACCTGCTCGAGGTGGAAGCGGGCGAAGCCCCGGTGCGCGAGCACGACTCGCGGCTGGCCGAAGTGCGCTCGGCGCTCGCCCGTCTCGACGCCCACGAGGCGGCGGACGCCGACTGCTACCGCTGGGAGAGCCGCCCCGCGCGGCCTGAACCGGAGACCGGCGGGGGCGCGCTCCCGCCGGTCTCCTCTTTCTTAGTCCGAGGAGAGGAGAGACATGCCTAAGCGCCAATCGCGCCTGCTTTGTTCTGTCGCGCTGGCCGCGGCGCTGGCCGCAGGCGGCGTGGGTCCGCTGACCGCCCCGGCGGCCGCGGCCCAGCCGGCGCGCAATCTGCCGGCCGGCGTCCCGTCGAGCTTTGCCGATATCGTTCAGCGCGTCGCGCCCGCCGTGGTCTCCATCGACGTGACCCGCAGCGCCCCGGCTCGGCCGAACCTCCCGCAGCTGTTCCCTGGCTTCCCGTTCTTCTTCGGGTTCCCGGGTTCGCCGGATGGCAACAACGGGACGCCGTCACTGCCGAATGCGCGGGTGTCGGGCTCGGGCTTCTTCATCACGCCGACGGGCTACATCGTCACCAACAACCATGTGGTCGAGAACGCCACCAAGGTGAGCGTGCGCACCAACGAGGGGCGCGAGCTTGAGGCGCGCGTCATTGGCCGCGATCCGCTGACGGACCTGGCGGTGCTGAAGGTCGAGGGCTCGAACTTCCCCTATGTGACGTTCGAGACCAACGCGCGGCCGCGCGTCGGCGACTGGGTGATCGCCATGGGCAATCCCTTCGGCCTCGGCGGCACCGCCACCTCGGGCATCGTCTCGGCCTATGGCCGCGACATCGGCGAGGCCTATGTGGACTACCTGCAGATCGACGCCCCGATCAACCGGGGCAACTCGGGCGGTCCGACCTTCGACGTCTACGGTCGGGTGATCGGCGTCAACACGGCCATCTTCTCGCCCTCGGGCGGCTCTGTCGGGATCGGCTTCGCCATTCCCGCCGAGATCGCCGACCGCATCACCAAGCAGCTCATCTCCGGCGGTTCGATCGTACGCGGCTACATCGGCGCCATGGTGCAGAACCTGACGCCGGAGATCGCCGAGAGCCTCGGCATCCCCGGCCGCAAGGGCGCCCTGGTGGCCGAGGTGACCCCAGGCGGGCCGGGCGACCTCGCCGGCCTGCGCGCGGGCGATGCGATCCTCAGCCTAAACGGCCAGGAGCTGGCCTCTTCGTCCGACCTGACCCGTCGCGTCGGGGCCGCCCGCGAGGGCGACCGGCTGCGGCTGGAGATCTGGCGCGAAGGCCGTCGCCAGACCCTGGAGCTGCGGGCCGGACGCCGACCGGCCGATGATGCGCCCGGCCCGGTCAATCCTGCGGACGCGGCGAGCCTCGGCCTGACCCTGCGCCCGCTCGACCAGGCGGCCCGCACGCAATACCGGCTGCCAGCGACGGCGCGTGGCGTCGTCATCGACGCGGTCTCGCCAGGCTCGGACGCGGCTGAAAAGGGGCTCCGCGCCGGCGACGTGATCGACCGCGTGGGCGACCGCAGCGTCGCAGCGCCGGCCGATGTCCGCGAGGCGATCGATGCGGCGCGACGCCAGGGCCGGCCTTCGGTGCTGGTGCGCGTGTGGCGTGAGGGGCGGAGCCTGTTCGTGCCGCTGCGGCTAACGAGCTGAGGCGAAACGACGTCGCTGGCGGCGGACACCAGATCCGACCGCCGGCGCCCAGCCGAGGACGGGTACGCATGCTGCACGAGACGCCCCTGATCGCCACCCTTACCCTGGCTTTCGTCGGGGCGTCGGTGTTGGGACTCATCGCCGGCCGGCTTCGCCTGCCGCCGATCCTGGGATATCTGCTGGCCGGCGTCGCGCTGGGCCCGTCCACCCCAGGCTTCACGGCCAATCCGGAGCTGGCCTCCGAGCTGGCCGAGATCGGCGTCATCCTGCTGATGTTCGGGGTAGGGCTGCACTTCTCCTATCGTGATCTCGTCAAGGTCCAGAGCATCGCGCTGCCGGGCGCGATCGCCCAGATCGTCGTCGCCACCCTGCTCGGCGCAGGACTGACGTCGGGGATGGGCTGGCCGCTCGCCAGCGGCCTCACCTTCGGCCTCGCCCTTTCCGTGGCGAGCACCGTCGTCCTCGTCCGTGCGCTCGAGGAGCGCCAGCTCCTGGACACCCAAAGCGGCCACATCGCGGTCGGCTGGCTGGTCATCGAGGACCTGGTCATGGTGGCCGCTCTGGTGTTCCTTCCGGTGATCGCCGGGGCCTTGCCGGGCGGACGCCCCGACGTGTTCGCCGAGCATGGCGGCGTGGGGTTGTCGCTCGCCGCGACCTTCGGAAAGCTGGCCGCCTTTGTCGCCCTGATGATCCTCGTCGGCCGCCGGGTGATCCCCTGGTCGCTGGCCAAGGTCGCCAGCCTCGGGTCGCGTGAACTCTTCACCCTGACCGTGCTCAGCATGGCGGTGGGCGTCGCCTATGGCGCCGCCAAGTTGTTCGATGTCTCCTTCGCCCTCGGGGCCTTCGCCGCGGGCATGATCCTCAAGGAGTCGGAACTCAGCCACAAGGCGGGCGACAACATCCTACCGCTCCGCGACGCCTTTGCGGTGCTGTTCTTCGTATCGGTCGGCATGCTGTTCGACCCCCGGACGCTCCTTGAGCGGCCGCTCGCGGTACTGGCGACGGTGCTTACCATCGTCGTGGGCAAGTCGGTCGCCGCCTTCCTGATCGTGCGCGCCTTCCGCCACCCGCAGGACACGGCGGTGCTCATCGCCGCCAGCTTGGCCCAGATCGGCGAGTTCTCCTTCATCCTCACCTCCATGTCCCAAAATCTCGGCCTGCTGCCCGAGGAGGCGCGCGACCTTGTTCTGGCAGGCGCCATTGGCTCGATCCTGCTTAATCCCGCGGTCTTCTCGCTGGCCACGGAAATGCGGGCCCGGCGGCTCGGGCGCACCCCGATCCGGGACCTGGGCGACGAGCTGCCCAAGGTCGATATCGCGACGCCTCACCAGAGCGAACTGGCCGACCATGTGATCGTGGTGGGCTACGGCCGCGTCGGCCGGCGGGTCAAGGAGGCCCTCGACCGGGACGGCGTGAAGGCGGCGGTCATCGAAACCGACATCGAGCGCGTCGAGGCCCTGCGGCGCAAGGCCGAGATTGCGATCCTGGGGAACGCGACGCGTGAGGAGGTGCTGCTGGCGGCCGGCGCCAAGACCGCCGTCTGCCTCGTCCTGGCGATCCCCGACGGATTCGAGAGCGGCGAGATCGTCGGCCGCGCCCGCGCCCTTAATCCTCAGCTTCGCATCGTGGCCAGGGCCCATTCAGAGGAGCAGACCGACCGTCTCTTGGCCAGCGGCGCGGACCGGGTGGTGATGGGGGAGAGCGAAATCGCCCGCACCATGCTGGCCGATCTCAGCGAAGCCGGCATCCTGCTGCCGCCTCAGGCGGAACAAGGCCTGGAGGCGGTGGCGCGTTTGCCCTGAGCGCCGCGCGCAGAAGGCGCTCGAAGCGGCACGTACTTATAGTGTGAGAGAAAAAAGCCGGCCGCTGCGTTGGGCGGCCGGCATCGCGCTTTTCGGCTTGCTTAAGCCGCCATGGCGGCGTTGGCGCCAGCTTCGGGCTTTTTCGGCGCCTCGGCCACCGCAGCCTCCGTCGTAATCAGCAGTCCGGCCACGGAGGCGGCGTCCTGCAGGGCGGTGCGCACGACCTTGGCGGGATCGATCACGCCCGCCTGCACCAGGTCGACATATTCCTCGGTCTGGGCGTTGAAGCCGAAGGTTGGCGAGGCGTTCTCCAGGATCTTGCCGACGACGATGGAGCCCTCGACGCCGGCGTTTTCCGCGATCTGGCGAATCGGCGCCTGGAGCGCGCGCCGCACGATGGCGATGCCGGCGTTCTGGTCGTCGTTGGCGCCGTTCAAACCCTCCAGCACCTTGCTGGCGCGCAGGAGAGCTACGCCGCCGCCGGGGACGATCCCCTCCTCGACAGCCGCCCTCGTGGCGTGCATGGCGTCGTCGACGCGATCCTTCTTCTCCTTGACCTCCACCTCGGTCGAGCCGCCGACCCGCACCACGGCGACGCCGCCGGCGAGCTTGGCCAGGCGTTCCTGCAGCTTCTCGCGGTCGTAGTCGGAGGTCGTCTCCTCGATCTGACGCCGGATCTGGCCGATACGGCCCTGGATATCGGCCTTGTCGCCGGCGCCTTCGACAATGGTGGTGTCGTCCTTGTTGATGATGACCTTCTTGGCGCGGCCGAGCTGGTCGATGGCCACGTTCTCCAGCTTGACCCCTAGGTCCTCGCTGATGAACTGGCCGCCGGTCAGGATGGCGATGTCCTCCAGCATCGCCTTGCGGCGGTCGCCGAAGCCGGGCGCCTTCACGGCGGCGACGCGCAGGCCGCCGCGCAGCTTGTTGACCACGAGGGTGGCCAGCACCTCGCCTTCGATGTCCTCGGCGATGACCAGGAGCGGTTTGCCGGATTGCACCACCTGCTCGAGCAGCGGAATGAGCGGCTGCAGGGTCGTCAGCTTCTTCTCGAAGATCAGAACCAGGGCGTCTTCGAGCACCGCCTCCATCCGGTCGGGATTGGTGACGAAGTAGGGCGAGACATAGCCCCGGTCGAATTGCATGCCCTCGACCACCTCGAGTTCCATCTCGAGGCCCCTGGCTTCCTCGACCGTGATCACCCCCTCGTTGCCCACCCGCTCCATGGCCTGGGCGATCATGGCGCCGATCTCGCGTTCGCCGTTGGCCGAGATGGTGCCGATTTGGGCGATCTCCTCGTTGGAGGACACCTTCTTGGAGGTGGCGCGGATCTCCTCCACGACGGCGGCGACGGCCTTGTCGACGCCGCGCTTCAGGTCCATCGGGTTCATGCCGGCCGCCACCGACTTCAGGCCTTCCTGGAGGATGGCCTGGGCGAGCACGGTGGCCGTGGTCGTGCCGTCGCCGGCCTGGTCGTTGGTCTTGGAGGCGACCTCGCGCAGCAGCTGGGCGCCGAGATTCTCGAACTTGTCCTCGAGCTCGATCTCCTTGGCGACGCTGACGCCGTCCTTGGTGGTGCGCGGCGCGCCGAAGGACTTCTCAATAACCACGTTGCGGCCCTTCGGGCCCAGGGTCACCCGCACGGCGTTCGCCAGGATGTTGACGCCGCGCAGCATGCGGTCGCGGGCGTCGGTGGAGAAGTGGATCTCTTTCGCTGCCATGTTCAGCACTCCTGCGTCAGGCGGCGTCCAGGACGCCCAGGACGTCGCTTTCCTTCATGATCAGGAGGTCTTCGCCGTCGATGCGGACATCCGAGCCGGACCACTTGCCGAACAGCACCTTCTGCCCGGCCTTCAGTTCGGGTTCGAGATGCCGGCCGTCCTTGTCCCGGGCGCCGGGGCCGACGGCGAGCACCTCGCCCTGCTGCGGTTTTTCCTTCGCGGTGTCGGGGATGATGATCCCGCCCGGCGTCTTGGCGTCTTCTTCGACGCGCCGAACGAGGATCCGGTCCCCGAGGGGTCGAAACGTCATTCCAGCCTCCGTTCCTCCGCCGGGCCCTGGGGCCCAGCCCCTTCATCCTCTCAAAGTTCAGCCGAAAGGGCGGCGCGCCAGCTGCGCCATGTCAGCCAGCCGGCCCCTCGCGCGCGAAACGTCGGCGAAGCAGCAAAGTTCCGCGGTGAGAAGTACTCGTGTGTCGACGTTGCTTGCGGCAGGCGGCGATGGTGCACCACAGTGCACCGGTTAGACAGTGCAGGCCAAGTGGAGGGTCCGCGAAACCCCGTCCCCGGGCCCTTCGTTTTGCGCTGGTCCGTTCAACTCGGAGGCCAAGATGACTGAGCCCCAGCCGCCGTTCCCCGACCAGAGCCAGACCCCGCCCGGGACGACGTCACAGATGGAGCCGAAGCCCGACCATGGCGAGCAGTCCTACAAGGGATCGGGCCGCCTGGCAGGCAAGGCAGCCCTGATCACCGGCGGGGACAGCGGCATCGGGCGGGCTGTGGCCATCGCGTTCGCACGGGAGGGCGCGGACGTCGCGATCGGCTATCTCAACGAGCACGACGACGCCGAGGAGACCCGGCGCTGGGTGGAGAAGGCGGGACGTCGCTGCCTCTTGCTGCCCGGCGACCTTGCCGACCCAGCGCATTGCCGCGCCTTGGTGGAGAAGACCGTAAGCGAATTCGGCCGGCTCGACGTGCTGGTCAACAACGCCGCCGAGCAGGCGACCTACAAGAGCCTCGACGAGATCAGCGACGAGGCCTGGGCGCGGACCTTCCAGGTCAACATCCATGCCATGTTCCACCTAGCCAAGGCGGCCCTGCCGCACCTGAAGCCGGGGTCAGCGATCATCAACACCACCTCTATCAACGCGGACGATCCCAATCCCTCGCTGCTGCCCTATGCGACCACCAAGGGCGCCATCCAGAACTTCACCGCAGGTCTGGCGCAGATGCTCGCCGAGAAGGGGGTGCGGGCGAACTGCGTCGCGCCGGGTCCAATCTGGACCCCGCTGATCCCGGCCACCATGCCGCCCGAGAAGGTGAAGCAGTTCGGGGCCAACACCCCGATGAAGCGGCCGGGCCAGCCCAAGGAGGTCGCACCGGTCTATGTGCTCCTGGCCTCCGACGAGGCGAGCTACGTTTCGGGCGCGACGGTGGCCGTCACCGGCGGCCGGCCGATGCTCTGAGGCCGTCAGCCGCCGCCGTGACCAGGAGCCGCCTCTCAGTCGCTTCGGCCCGCGCCAGGAAGCGTCCCGGCCGAACCCCGCGCGAGCCGGCGCTCGCGCGCTTCGGCCATCCGGCGCTGCACGAAGCCCTCCTCGAACTCGCTGGGCAGGATGACCGGGACCTGCAGGCAGATGCTCTGGGTGGGAAGGACGTCGCGCCAGGCGGCGATCAGCTCCTTGTAGGCCTGGCCCACGGGCCGGATGCGCCGGTAGAGGTCATAGAGCCCAAGCGCGTTCACCCGCCCGTTCTGCTCGCGGAGGGCCGTGTCCCAGTCGACCTGGTCGGTCAGGGAATACCAGGTGAAGCCGACGATCGGCACGCCGTCGTTGCGGATGCGCAGGACATTGGCCCACTCCTTCCAGAGCCACAGGACCGCCTCGTCGCCCCGTTCGCCTTGAAGGTAATTGGTCTCGGTGTGCATCACCGGCAGGTGATAGCGGGCGTAGTACTGCCGCGTGATCTCGTCGTAGCCGAACACCTCCCCGGCGGCGCGGGTGTGGCCGTCGGGCCAGACCCGGTGCTCGTTGGTGACGTAGTAGTCATTGCCGAGGATGCAGTGCGACTTCAGCCGCGCGTGCATGAAGAAGTCGTACTCCGCCGCCGTCATCCCGTTGTCCATCAGGTAGCGGTACATCTCGGAATTGACCCGGATCCCGTAGTTCAGGTCGAGCGCCAGGAAGCGCACGGCGTTCATGAACTCGGCCGGCCCGATGGCCGCGGGACTGTCGGCATGGAAGTATTCGGAGGACTCGCTCTGCACGAAGAGCGCGTCGGGACGCACGTCCAGGATCGCCTGCATGGCCAGCACATTGGCCCGGGCGATGTGCTTGAGGGCGGTGACGAAGCCGCGGTCGGTCGTCATCTGCTCGTTCCACCAGCCGTACTTGGCCGAGAAAGTGGCGCAGATGAACATCTCGTTGATCGGGGTGTAGAGCTGCACCCAGGGAAAACGCCGTGCGAAGTCGCCGGCGTAGCGGGCGAAGAGGGCGGGGAAGTCGGGGTTCTGGAAGTTGCCGATCCAGTCCGGCACGCCGAAGTGGCAGAGGTCGGCGATCGGGACGATGTCGCGCCGTCTCAGCTCCGCGAACGCCAGGTCGGTGAATTCCCAGTCGTAGCGCCCGTCCCCCAGCCAAGCCCGGTGCAGCGGCGGCCCGTAGCGCAGGAAGTGGACGCCGAGATCCTGGACGAGGGCGAAGTCCTCCTGCCAGCGCGCGTAGTGGCGGCAGGCGTCCATCTCGTCGACCCGCGTGCGGCCCTGGTGGATGGTGGGGTAGGAATTCTCGATCCCCGTGGCGAACATGAAGAGCGTCATCGGTCCGTCCTGAAAGCCTCCGGGGAAACAAACACGGCCTTGCCGCGAAGGTTCTCGGCGGCCGTCGGAGCCTGCGGACCATGAGCGCAACCCCGCCGGGCGACGTTCGATCGGCCACCCAGGAGGTGGGGGCGCTGCTCGGTCAGATCATCCGCGAGGAGGACCCGGCCGCCTTCGCACGCATCGAAGCGGTGCGTCGGCTCGCCGTGGCCCGCCACTTCCAGGGCGCGGCCGGTGAGCTGCCGGCGCTGCTCGACGGTCTGAGCGCCGACGAAGCCTTCAAGGTCGTGCACGGCTTCGCCTGCTTCCTCCAGGCGGCTAACGCGGCCGAGGACGCGATGCAGGTGCGGCGCGCGAGCCTGGGCGAGGACGCCGTGGGCCTCGACAACGTGCTGGCGCGCCTCTCCGAGGCCGGGATCGACAAGGATCAGGTGCGGGCTCTCCTCGAGGAGAGCCTTGTCGTTCCGGTCTTCACCGCCCACCCGAGCGAGGTGCGCCGCCGCAGCGTCCTAGAACACGCCCGCGTCCTGCGCGAGACGCTGCAGGCGCTGGCGCGTCCTGACTGCGGACCCGGGGAGGCCGCGCTGTCGGAAGCCTTGCTGCGCGAAGTCGCGCTGCTTTGGGGCACGCGGTTGCTGCGAAGCGCCCGGCCGTCGCCGCTGGACGAGGTCGAGAACGCCGCGGCGGTGATGCGCACGAGCCTGCTCTCGGCCGTGCCTCAGCTCTACGAGGCTTGGGAGCGGCGGCTCGGGCAGGGCCTGCCGAGCTTCCTGCGCCTGGGGAGCTGGGTTGGCGGCGACCGCGACGGCAACCCCTATGTCACCGGCGAGGTGCTGCTGCGCGCGCTCGCCCGCCAGGCAGAGGCCGTGCTCGGCCACTACCTCGAGGAGGTCCGCCGGCTGGGCGTGAGCCTTTCGTTGTCGGAGGACCTCGCCCCGCCGCCGCCGGAGCTGACCGCCCTGGCCGAGAGCCTCGGGGACGCCCTTGCCACCAGCGCCGGAGAGCCCTACCGCCGCGCGCTGACCGCCGTCTACGCCCGGCTCGCGGCCACCTTCCAGGCGCTCACCGGCCGCGCGCCGCCCCGGCCGGCGGCCGCCGCAGCCAGGGCCTACGCCGCGCCGGACGAGCTGATCGCCGATCTGGAGATCCTGCAGGCGTCGCTTCTGAAGACGCACGCCCAGGCCTTCGCCCATGGGCCGCTGCCGAACCTCATCCGCGCGGTGCGTGTGTTCGGCTTCCACCTGGCCAGCCTCGACCTTCGCCAGAATGCCGCGGTGCACGAACGGGTGGTGGCCGAGCTGCTGGCCGCGGCGGGGGCCTGCCGCGATTACCTCGCCCTCGATGAGCCCGGACGCCAACGGCTCCTCCTGGAGGAGCTGTCGCATCGGCGTCCGCTGTTCTCCCCGCTCGCCCGCTATTCCGAAGCGACCCGGCGCGAGCACGCCGTCTTCAAGGCCGCCGCCGAGGCGAGGGCCCGCTTCGGCGCTGAGGCGCTCGGCGTCTACATCGTCTCCAACGCGGGGTCGGTGTCCGACCTGCTGGAGCCCTACGTCCTGATGAAGGAGGTCGGCCTCTTCGATCCGGGCGGACCGTCGGCGGCTCTGCGTGTGGAGCCGCTCTTCGAAACGATCACCGACCTGCGGGCCGCGCCCGAGGTGCTGGCCGCCTATCTCGAGACTCCGGCCGTGGCGTCGCTGCTGCGCGCCGACCCGCGCCAGGAGGTGATGATCGGCTATTCCGACTCCAGCAAGGACGGCAGTTATCTGACGTCCAGCTGGCAGCTCCACCGCACCTCCGCCGCGCTGTCCGCCCTGGCCGACGCCAAGGGCGTCCGCCTGCAGCTCTTCCACGGCCGGGGCGGAGCGGTTGGCCGCGGCGGCGGCTCGAGCTTTGAGGCTATCCTCGCCCAGCCGCCGGGGGTGCTGCGCGGCCGCATGCGGCTGACCGAGCAGGGCGAGGTGATCGCGAACAAGTATGGCGACGCCGCGCTCGCGCGCCGCAGCTTAGAAGCTCTGGCCTGCGGCGTGATCAGCGCCTCCTTGAAGCCCGCAGCTCGAGACACGCCCGCCGCCGACGCTGAGGCCATGGACGCCATCGCCGAGGCCTCACGCCAGGCTTACCGCGCGCTCGTCTACGAGACCGAGGGCTTCGCCGACTTCTTCTTCGCGGCCACGCCGATCGCCGAACTGGGCGAACTCAACATCGCCAGCCGCCCGGTGTCGCGCCAGGCCACGCGGACCATCGAGGGCCTGCGGGCGATACCCTGGGTGTTCTCCTGGTCGCAGGCGCGGGTGATGCTGCCCGGCTGGTATGGGTTCGGGGCGGCCACGGCGCAGGCCGATCTGACGCGG
>Ga0180217_1003533_pt1 | contig 13113 bp, 11 predicted proteins | sample eDN3rd37CBELigOP_FD_128521 | JGI IMG/M metagenome (GOLD analysis project Ga0180217, IMG submission 128521) | Enriched Organic Plus compost microbial communities from Emeryville, California, USA - eDNA 3rd pass 37_C BE-Lig OP (version 2) (version 2) ... | reverse complement strand
GGCTTCGGCCGTCGCATGATGGATATACCTGCGGAGGAGATCTATGGTCTTGTCCTGTACCAGATGGGTGCACTGCAAGCCTTTGCGGTTGCTGAAGGCAGCCGAATAAAGCATGTAAAGCCGCACGGCGCCTTATATCATATGGCGAACGAAAGTACAGATATTGCAGAAGCGATTGCGGAAGCGGCATATCGGATAGATCCAGATATGTATGTCGTTGGTCAATCCAACAGTAAGCTCATCAAGGCAGGTGCCAGAGCAGGGATGCGTACCTTGAATGAAGTGTTCGCCGACCGTAATTATGAAAAGAATGGTGCGTTAACACCACGCTCTCATGAACAGGCGCTTATTGTACAATCGAAGTTTTCATCAGAGCGAATGATTCGTATGGTGAAGGAGCATAAAGTCGAAAGTCGTACAGGGGAGGATATCCCTATGCGTGCAGATACGATATGCGTTCATGGCGATTCGCCGGATGCGCTGCAGCATGTCATCGAGCTATCTCAAGCGCTTAAAGCGGCTGGTGTCGATATCGCCCATCCTTCAAAGCTGGAGCTATAAGAGCAGTGGAGAGGAAGGGTGAGATAGATGAAGGCTGAGATTATGGCGCTAGGTGAAAAATCGATCATCATTACGTTAGGCGATGACATCGACGAACAAACACATAATAGAGTTGTACATTTGCTAGCTGAGCTGGAAGGTCATAAGCTGCAGGGTGTGATAGAGTATGTGCCTGCATATTGCACGATAACGGTTCATTATGATCCATGGCACATATGGAAGTGGGCAAGAAGCAATAATATGCAGCTGTCTTCTCCAAGAGTATGGCTCCAGAAGCAGCTAGAAGCGATCATCGAGCCTTATATTGAAGGAAAGAACGAGGAGAGCAGCAATAGTAGAGGTCGCATTGTTGAAATACCTGTATGCTATGGAGGCAGCTATGGACCAGATCTTGTAGATGTGGCGAGACATAATGAGCTTACGCCTGAAGAAGTAATTGCCATTCATTCGAGCGGCACATATCTCGTTCATATGCTGGGCTTTGCCCCAGGATTTCCGTATTTAGGTGGAATGAATAAGGCTATTGCAATGCCCCGTAAGGCGATACCGAGAGCATCTATCGAAGCGGGTAGTGTCGGTATTGCAGGAGCTCAGACTGGTATCTACCCGATATCTACACCGGGAGGCTGGAGAATCATTGGTCGTACGCCGTTAAAGCTATTTCATCCCGAGTTTGAGATTCCAACATTAATTGAAACAGGCGATCGTATTAAATTTATCCCGATCACGCACGAGCAGTTTGCTAGTATCGGCGAGCTGCATTGGACGTAAGGAGAGATCGTATGGCAATCGAAATGATAAAGACAGGAATGCTGGCTACCATCCAAGATCGAGGGCGCTTTGGCTATCAGAAATATGGAGTCAATGTGAATGGAGCGATGGATGAAGGCTCCGCTCGAGTGGCGAATCTGCTCGTAGGGAATCCAGAGGATGCGGCGGTTCTTGAATTAACCTTGTCTGGAGCAGCGCTTAGGTTTACAGAGGACCATTTGATAGCGATATGTGGTGCAAATATGTCACCTATGATGGACCAAGCCTCGCTTCCTATGTGGCAGCCGATCATTGTGAAAAAAGGCAGCATCTTAACGTTTGCGAGCTATGTAAGCGGCTGTCGCGTATATGTTGCAATGGCTGGTGGTATCCGGGTTCCGTTAGTGCTGGGCAGTAGCAGCACGAATATGAGAGGTCAATTGGGCGGATTTAATGGTAGGTCGTTACATAGTGGAGATATACTGGAGGTTGGTCATGTTGATGAAGCCTCACGCAGTGCAAGGCTATGGAAGAAGCTGCAGCAGAGCATAGGGCCTACGTTTAACGCTAAGCTATTCGCGATGGCTCCAGAAGAACAGGTTACGATACGATTTATTCCTGGACCTGAATATGAGCTGCTTACAGCGGATAGTAAACAGAAATGGCTGAATGGCACATGGCGTATTGATGCTCAGTCCGATCGAATGGGCTATCGTCTGCATGGCGAAATGCTGGAGCTAGAAGGCTCTAAAGAGATGATCTCGGAAGGAACAGTTCATGGACTCATCCAGCTTCCTGCCAACGGCCAGCCGATCGTCTTGCTATCCGATCGACAGACCACTGGAGGATATCCACGCATTGCCTTCGTTGCTGCAGTAGATATTCCGATGTTTGGCCAGCTAAAGCCAGGTGACGCGATTCGTTTCGTACCGGTCACCATTGATGAAGCTGAACATCTGCTGTTAGAGTATGAGCAGGATATGGCGATGCTTAAGGCAGCCATGATGTTGAAATGCAGTGGAGCTTAAGCTTACTTATTTATAAAATAATAAATGCGTAGGGAGCTTTCTCAGCTTGCCGTCTGACGGCGAATTAATAATATTTCCATTAAATATAAGCGACGCAGAGCCACCTCCGTCCATGTTATAGGCGGATTGAACATCGTATGATCGAAGGATGTTTTGAATTTCTGCAAGTGTAGCACCTGCGCTTCCATTCGTATTATAGCCGTCTGTGACGAATAGAATGATTTGATCATCCTTGAAATTCCCAAGCACGACGCGTGGTGCACGCTTAGGGGAGGTTTTCCACTTCGCTGGAATTGTTTGTTTCTTCCCATCCTTCAGGAGAACTGGAACGAAGCTTGCACCGAAGCGGGGCTTAAGCTTGTCCAGCTTCTCTTTATCCTTGAAGACACCGCCGATTAGTTCGTTCTGATCATTGAAGCCAGCAAAGAATAGATTGTTCTTGCTAGGTTGAAAGCCGTTGACGTACTTTCCGTTTATGATCGTAGTTCCAAGCGGATAGCGCTTCGAGCCAGAATCGGCAAACCCACCAGCATTCACGGCAACAGCTGCGCCATACGTCTTGGCTGCTTTTAATGTAGTCATTGCATCTCCAAGCTCATCACCGCCGAGTACCATGTCGACAGCCTTAGATGACTTGAGTTTAATCTTTACGATATACCCTTGAAAATGCTCATAGCTTTTATAATATAGCTGGGCCTTAAGCTTGCTGCTGTTAATTGTAGCTGAAGGAGTTCCTAGCTTTTTATTAAGCTTTTGATCATAAATCGAATACGGATAATTGAGCGTATCCTTAATCATTGGTACGATAGAGCTGACGAGCTTTGTCGTTTCACTATATTTAGAGTAGCTATGCTCAATATTCGCACGTGTGACTTGAGCAAGCTCAGTGCTTGCAGCAAGTGCTTCCGCAGCTTGGTTGTATGCTTCAGCTTCGAGTACTGGCTCGCTGATTGGAGCTGAATCAGCTATGTAAGCTTTGGTACTGTTTAGTAAGACAAGCGCGATAAAGCACCCGATGAAGGGGGCAATGACAAACAGCATGAGACGGTTTAGATACTGAATGCTACTTGTCATTTTAACAGCTCCATGCTTTTTTGAAGCTTTTGCAGCTGAGCTTTAATATCGTTGATTTGCGAGTATAGCTGATTGCTGTTGTCATTATTATTACTGCTATTATCCTTGACGAACGTAAGCAGCTGATTCAACTCTTCGATTTGCTCGCCAAGCGCGGCGATTTTTTCATTGTAGCTGCTATCCAGCTCGCTGAGCTTTGTGTTAAAGCTTGTCTCTAGTTCAATTAGCCGCTGCTCAGTTTCTTGACTAAGCTGATCAGCTAAGCTTTGCTCTACATGGTTCATGTACGTATGAGCGCCATAAAGACCGCATGCGATAAGCAGCAGCCATAGCATCATAAAATTAACGAATAAGAGCTTGGATCGTCGCTTTTTTGCTCGCTCCTTTCGCTTCTCAGCGGGGAGAACGGGATTGGAATTTCTTTCTTGTTGTTGTACTTGCATGTCTGACACTACGTTTCACCTCAATACTATTAGACGCGTCTAGTTGAATAAAGTTTGCAACATTAAAATATTGTAACATTTTGATGGGGATATATGGGGGCATGTATAATTTTACATAATCTTCGGCTTTGATGACGATGTCACTTCATAGTTGCTTAGTCGACGTCGAAGCTTGAACGCTAGCGAAAACTCTGTTGCTCACGTACCAAGTAACGTACGTTGCGCTACTCGTTTTCTACTAGCGTCCGATCTTCTCGGTCCTGAAAGCCGAAAGGAGATTAGCTAAAGGTGTGGCTTTGATGACGATGTAACTTCATGGCAGCTGATTCGACGTCGAATATGGGGTTCAACCGAAAACTGCGGTGCTCACGTACCAAATAACGTACGCTGCGCTACTCGTTTTCTATAACCCCTAGCGCAGCTTACCAACTCTAAAGCGACCTCCTGACGCAGGAAGGTTCGAGCGTAGAGATGGTTAAGCGGAGCGCTGAAAGCCGAAAGGAGATTAGCTAAAGGTGTGGCTTTGATGACGATAATAACAGCGTAGCTAAACTTCTCTAAAAGCGACCTCCTGACGCAGGAAGGTTCGAGCGTTAGAGAAGTTTAGCGTAGCGCTGAGGGCTCGTAGGAATGCGAAGGTTGAGCTTACAAAGCATGTTTTTTAGTATTTATAATATAAGCATCAGCGTAGCTAAACTTCTCTAAAAGCGACCTCCTGACGCAGGAAGGTTCGAGCGTTAGAGATAATTAAGCGGAGCGCTGAAAGCCGAAAGAGGTTAGCTTGAAGTGAAGGCTTTGATGACGATGTGACAATATTGGTATACTAGAGAAGACCCCAGCGGAGCTTCCATCTCTAAGCGACCCTCCTGACGCAGGAAGGTTCGAGCGCAGAGATGGTAAGTGGAGCGCTGAGTAATCGTAGAATGCGAAGGATAAGCTAGATAGTCATGTTCTCTTGTTTGAGATGTAAGCATCAGCGGAGCTTAACTATCTCTAAAAGCGACCTCCTGACGCAGGAAGGTCCGAGCGTTAGAGATAGTTAAGCGAAGCGCCGAATGCTCATGCAAACGCACAGGATATGCAAACTAAAGCATTTATCTCTAGCATGTAATAAACTACAGCGTAGCTTACCATCTCAAAAGAGAGTCTCCTTCCGTAGGAAGGTTCGAGCATAGAGATGGCTAAGCAGAGCGCTTATAAGGAGGTAATATATATGGCAACACAGCTAGCTACCTTTGCAGGAGGCTGCTTTTGGTGTATGGTTACACCGTTTGATAAAATGAGAGGTGTGCATTCCGTCATCTCCGGATATACGGGTGGCGACACGCCTAACCCTACGTATGAGGAGGTATGCTCCGAATCAACGGGTCATGTAGAGGCAATTCAGATCGAGTTTGATCCATCGATTATCAGCTACGAGGAGCTGCTGGAGAAGTATTGGCAGCAGATTGATCCTACTGATGCTGAGGGCCAGTTCCACGATAAAGGTCACTCTTATCGTACCTTCATCTTTTACCACTCCGAGGAGCAAAAACAGGAGGCTGAACGCTCCAAGCAATGGCTGCAGGAAAGCGGGATTTTCAGTAAGCCGATTGTGACAGAGATCGTACCAGCGAAAGAGTTTTATCCAGCTGAGGAGTATCACCAGGATTACTACAAAAAGAATCCTATGCGTTATAAAATGTACCGCAAAGGCTCAGGCAGAGATGAGTTTATTAAAAAGCACTGGTCAGTGAAAAAGGATGATTCCGAGCTTAAGGCTCGTCTGACACCAATTCAATACGAGGTTACTCAGCGTAATGCGACTGAGCCGCCGTTTCGTAATGAGTTTTGGGACCATACGGAGGAAGGCATTTATGTCGATATCGTCTCTGGAGAGCCATTATTCAGCTCTAAGGATAAATTCGATGCACATTGCGGCTGGCCAAGCTTCACTAAGCCGCTAGAGGATGACCATGTGCTTGAGGAACTGGATGTAACGCATGGTATGATCCGCACGGAGGTTCGTTCCAAGTTTGGCGATTCGCATCTAGGGCATGTATTCGAAGATGGGCCACAGCCAACAGGATTAAGATACTGTATCAATTCCGCTTCATTAGAGTTCATACCGAAGGCAAAGCTTGTTGAACGCGGCTATGCAAAGTACTTGAAGTTGTTTGAATAATACAGAAGCACAACGACATACATTGATACAATCGCTGGGGAGAGGAGATATGTACATGTCTAATGTGTCATCAGCACAACGTGAAGCAATCTTAAAAGCGCTAAAGGAGCGCAGAACGGTAGGTCGAGTGAAGAAGGATGAGGTGCCAAAGGCACTCATTGAGCAGCTTATTGATGCTGCAAGCTATGCGCCAAGTCATTATAATACACAGCCATGGAAATTTATTGTGATGACTGGGGAAGGGCGAAGCTTGCTTGGGGAAGGCTACGCGAAGGTACATCAAGCAACGACTGGTGAGTCCGATGCGGAAAAGCTTGAAAAGGAAGCGAAAAAAGCATTTCGAGCTCCTGTAGTTATTGCAGCAATATGTTCACCGTCTGAAGATCCACGCGCGATTATGGAAGAAGAGCTTGCAGCGACCCACGCAGCAGTTCAGAATCTATTGCTAGCTGCACATGCTTTAGAGCTTGGTGCAATATGGCGCTCTGGCGCACCGTTGTATCATCCAGTCATGCATGAGCATTTTCAGCTATCAGATAAAGAAAAGCTAGTTGGGCTTGTATATGTCGGCTATCCAGAGCTTGTACCAGCTGTACCGACTCGCCGCTCCGTCGCTGATGTAACGACATGGGTGGAGGCATAGTGTATGTAATAACGAGGACGTTATAGTTTCGAGTAGTAAAACAATATGTGGAACAAGATTAAGCCACGATGATGCTTCGATAGGTCATCGGGGCTTCTATTTTTTTATAGAATAAAATCTCTCAGATCTAGATTTTAGTATGCTAACGGAATATAGTATATTGACGCTAGAGGTGTAACAATTTATGGTAAATGTGCAGGTGGACTCCGGAGTCACTGATCCTGTAAGTGCGCGTTAGATCACGATAAAAGGAGGAATTGACTAGATGACCAGCAAACTCAAAGCATTATCTTATTTGCTTGTTTTGACGTTTCTAGTTACAGCTGTTCCTACAGTGTATGCAGCTGTCATCCCTCACGATCAAGTTGTAGGCTTTACTGAGGTCACACCTACAACGACTGCACAGATTGCAGCAAAGACATTTCAGCCGACATTGAAGGTGACCACAGGCTGCGTACCCTTTCCAGCCGTGGATGCACAAGGGAATACGAGTGGAGGACTAGCCCCTTCAGGAGGCTCTAGCTCAGGCTGCAGCTCCAGTCCTGGACAGGTTTACTCTCGCGCAGCATGGTACAACGGAGTATATGCCATTATGTATTCGTGGTATATGCCTAAAGATTCCCCTTCTTCTGGATTAGGTCACAGACATGACTGGGAGGCAGCCGTCGTATGGATTGATAATCCAGCAGCAGCTAATCCTCAGATTCTGTCTATTTCCTATTCACAGCATGGTAACTTTTACAATGTAGCTCCAACCAGCTCCAACACGAATGGAACTCACCCTAAGCTCGAGTACAAAAGTACATGGCCACTCAATCACGCTCTATTCACAACAAGTACAACCGGTGGTTATCAGCCTTTGATTGACTGGGATGATTTGACGTCTGCCGCTAGAAATGCATTAAATACTACTGACTTCGGATCGGCTAATGTTCCAATGAAGGACTCGAATTTCACAAATAATTTAGCGAAAGCTTGGTTTAATTAAAACTACAGATACACAACTGTGCGGCCTGCTATTGTAGCAGGTCGCTTGTTAATTCTCTTCCGCAATAGCTCCTTCATAGAGTGATAAGCGAGTAGAGTTGCAGGAGTTACTAGTAAAGTCATCAATACAATATAAGGTGTGCTGTATGACAGAAGAAACAATAGGAGGCATGATAACTAGGCTTTACTGAGGTTTCACCAATTTATCTCGTTACACTATGCCACGTAATTCGCCCTATTGTAACAGAATAACAACATACAGCACACCTTCTATGGATTACTGAATATAAGCTAATAGGTTCGCTACATATTATAGTAGAAAAACTTATAAGGTCTAGAAAGTAGATTCATATTTTTTTAACTGTAAAATTCTCACTAAGTAGGTACCAGTTTGTCTCCGCTGGAATGCCAAGCTTCCAGTAGCTAACGCCTCGAAGTCCGTATTGCTTGACGAGATTGAACTTTGCCTGTAGGCTTCTTGCGTCCTCGAACCAAACAATATGCTGCTTGCCCTCCGTATCATAGAATGAAAAATGCGGAGACTGAGCGGTATTGTCATATTCAATGGCAGCCTTGCGCTCTCTAGCTAGATTAATGGCAGCATTCGTGCTAAGCGCGGCAGCTCTCGATTCACCTTCAACAAAAGGCAACGTCCAATGGTAGCCGTATAGCGGGATACCCATCATAATTTTGTTTGCTGGTATTTCGGTAAGCGCATAGCTGATTACTTTAGCAACTTCATTTAAAGGTGCAACTGCACGAGGTGGTCCGCCCGTCCAGCCCCATTCATAGGTCATAATAATGACAAAGTCTACAATTTCCCCATGTGCCCTGTAATCGTGAGACTCGTATAATATTCCAGGCTGATCGGCGCGATATTTAGGGGCGACGGCCGTTGAGACGAGATAGCCAAATTGGTGTAGATGAGCTGTGATATCTCTTAGGAAGTTGTTATACAGCTCTCGATCCTCTGGTGGAATATACTCGAAGTCAATGTTTAGTGCTTTGAAGCCACGCTCCTGCATCGTATTAGAGACCGTGGTGATTAGATGCGTGTACGATAAGTCATTATTTAACACCTCGTGGATGAGCTCTCTAGAAAACCCCTCCTCGGAAATGTTCGTTATGGCCATCATTGGTGCAACTCCACTTGCAATGGCAGCCTCCCGCACAACTTCATCATTAAGCTCAATTAAGGTTCCGTCCGTTTTGATCTTATAGCTGAACATCGTTGCATAGGTCAGTTCATCGCTAATTTCCCTGATCTCAGCAGCCGCTTCTTCATCCATTCGTTCCATATACCCGTTAACCTCAATCGTTGTTAGCTTAGGTGGAGGGATGATTAATGTTTGACCAACTTGAATCATCGCTGGATTCGTCAGCTGATTAGCAGCAGCAAGCTCAGTGAGCGTTAATCCATATTGTCTTGCAATTGACCATAACGATTCCCCTCTTGCTACAGTATGTGTTCTATTTCCTGGCTGAGATGGAATGATTAGTGCTTGACCTACCACTAGCGGGTCACTTTCCTCGATCGCATTGACCTCAACGATATGCTGAAGTGGAACACCATACGTTTGAGCAAGATTCCACAAAGAATCATTCCTTCTCACAGTATGAATTTGCATAGTAAGCCTCCTTTCGTCATCATCATAGCTCCTACAAATGAGTGAGCACACGATATGCTAAATGTATATTCCTGATTGGTGAACTGTAGTATCAAATACGTTATGCGGCGCTCTAAAAATTCGACTTTTAGTCCAAGATGATCATAAGCGACTGTAGCTTCCTGTAACGCTTCACGGATGGCAAAAGGATCGGTTGCTAAGTCAAAGGTAGAGGTTCAGAATTAATATTCGCTCTACAGATGACGTTTAATGTGAGATTTTATACTTCTTACTGAAAAATCGTCGGATAATCTAAATTTTATAGCTGCTACATGTCAGAAAAACGAACTATAATAAATGAACATTAATTAATGTTCGTATTTTGTTGACAGTGCACATATAGTTCGATAAACTATAGTTGTTGTTAACAAGAAAATAATTATCTCGTATAGGTTTGAGGGAATGGCTCAAACGTTTCTACCCGGAACCAAAGCTTTCTGGACTACGAGCTTCGTAAATAGATTGAAGAAGAAAAGGTTGGAGCATGCATGAGAGTTGTCAGAATAGCATAGCTGCTTGTCAATCGGTGTAGCATTTATATGGACATGTTACTTATTCTTCGATCAAGCCATTAGTGGGAACAGCGAGAGAATTCTGCGCTTGTTCATCGAAGTCAGTAGCAATTCGAGAGATTTATTGCTATTGGCTTTTTTTATGTCAATTATTCGTAAACACTTTATATAAGAAAGTAGGTTTTTCGTAATGTCTGCATTGGTTGGCGTAATTATGGGAAGCAAGTCTGATTGGGCAACAATGAAGCTGGCTTGTGATGTGCTAGAAGAGCTGGAGATTCCATATGAGAAAAAGGTCGTATCCGCACATCGCACCCCTGATTTAATGTTCGAATATGCGGAAACAGCTGCAGCGCGTGGTATTAAGGTGATTATAGCAGGAGCAGGTGGCGCAGCGCATTTGCCAGGGATGGTAGCCGCGAAGACGATACTACCAGTGATCGGCGTACCCGTTAAGTCCTCAACTCTAAATGGACTAGATTCCTTGCTGTCCATCGTACAAATGCCGGGCGGCATTCCTGTTGCAACGGTAGCGATTGGCAATGCAGGTGCTACTAATGCAGGGTTACTGGCCGGGCAGATGATCGGAGCCTTTGATCAAGAGGTACAGGCACGTGTGACTGCACGACGTGAAAGAGTTAAGCAGGAAGTGCTGGAAAGCAGTGAGGAGCTATGAGTAACGAGCAGCAGGCAATGATAAAGACAATTCTTCCTGGTGCGACGATTGGGGTACTTGGAGGAGGTCAGCTTGGCCGAATGCTGGCTAATGCAGGCAGTGAGCTCGGCTACCGCTTCATTACGCTAGACCCTACGCCGAACGGGCCGATGGGGCAGGTATCAGAGCAAATTGTTGCGGCCTATAGCGATGCAGATGCGGCACGCATGCTTGCTCAACAAGCGGATGTGATTACGTACGAGTTTGAGAATGTTAGCTCGGAAGTAGCGGGAATGCTGATGAAGGAAAGCTATGTGCCTCAAGGCAATAAGCTGCTTCATACGACTCAGCATCGCTTGCGTGAGAAGCGTGCAATTGAGGCGGCAGGGGTACAGGTTGCTCCATATCGTGAAATTACGTCCGTGGATGATTTACGAGAAGCCATTGCACATTTCGGCACACCGTCTGTTTTGAAAACAGCAACGGGTGGCTACGATGGTAAGGGACAATGGGTTATTCGCAGCGAGGAAGAGATCGAGGAAGCTTACGCTGCACTTTCAAAAGCGAAAACTGAGCTCGTGCTAGAGAAGTTTATTCGTTTCACGAAGGAGATCTCGGTAATTGCTGCAAGAAGTCCACAAGGTGAAGTAAAGGTATTCCCAGCATCGGAAAATATTCATGTGCAAAATATTTTACACTTATCGATTGTTCCGGCACGTATCTCAGATGATCTGCGCCAGCAAGCGGAGCAGCTAGCGATTCAAATCGCCGAAGGCTTACAGGCTGTTGGGTTAATCGCAGTCGAGATGTTTGTTACAGAGGAAGGAAGCTTGTTCGTTAATGAGCTAGCTCCAAGACCTCATAACAGCGGTCATTATACGATGGAGGCTTGCATAACGTCACAGTTTGAACAGCATGTTCGCGCAGTATGCAATTTGCCGCTTGGTGATCCATCGCTTCGTCAGCCAGTCGTTATGGTCAATGTGCTTGGTCAGCATGTAGAGCCGCTGCTGGAGCGCATCGCTGTACAGGATTCACTAGCAAATGAGCTTCAAGTGAGTACGAAGGTTCATCTGTATGGCAAGGCAGACGCGGTGCATAATCGTAAAATGGGCCATGTGAATGTGCTAGCTTCCTCTATAGAACAGGCGATGCAGTGGATTGAGCGTACTGGGATATGGTCAGAGGAATGGAATAGCTGGAATAAATAAAAAACGTTGGAAGGGTGTACTTAATGTTAGAACGTTACAGCAGACCAGAGATGAGAGCCATCTGGACAGAGCAAAACAAATTTCAAGCGTGGCTAGAGGTTGAACTTTGCTCATGTGAGGCTTGGGTAGAGCTTGGTGTGATCCCTCGTGAGGATGTAGAGGCATTGCGTGCGAAAGCGACATTCGATATTGATCGTATCTATGAAATTGAGCAAGAGACACGTCATGATGTTATCGCATTTACACGTGCCGTATCCGAAACGGTTGGACCTGAGCGCAAATGGGTGCACTACGGTCTTACCTCTACCGATGTCGTAGACACGGCTAATGGATATTTGCTTCGTCAAGCGAACACAATCCTTCGTAAGGATATTGAAAACTTTATCGCGATCCTGCGTGACCAAGCGAAAAAGTATAAAGATACTCCGATGATGGGACGTACACATGGTGTTCATGCAGAGCCGACAACATTTGGCCTGAAGCTTGCCCTATGGTATGAGGAAATGAAGCGTAATCTCGATCGCTTCGAGCATGCAGCTGACAATGTGCAATACGGTAAAATTTCCGGTGCAGTTGGTACGTATGCGAATATCGATCCATTCGTAGAGCAATTCGTATGTCAAAAGCTAGGCATCAAGGCAGCTCCAATCTCGACTCAAACGCTGCAGCGTGACCGTCATGCTGAATATATGGCGACACTAGCATTAATTGCAACTTCTCTAGATAAATTCGCAACAGAAATTCGTGCGTTGCAAAAGAGCGAGTTCCGCGAGGTAGAGGAACCGTTCGCGAAAGGTCAAAAGGGCTCATCGGCTATGCCGCATAAGCGTAATCCGATTGGCTGCGAGAATATTTCCGGCTTGTCGCGTGTGATTCGTGGTCATATGCTAACAGCCTATGAGAATGTAACCCTTTGGCATGAGCGTGATATCTCACACTCTTCAGCAGAGCGCGTCATCCTTCCAGATGCAACCATGCTGCTGAACTATATGCTGAATCGTCTTGGCAACATCATTAAAAACTTAACGGTATTCCCTGAAAATATGAAACGCAACATGCAAGCAACGTATGGCGTGCCATTCTCTGGCCGCGTCATGACGAAGCTGATCGATAAAGGCTTCAGCCGTGAGCAAGCGTACGATACGGTTCAGCCACGTGCGATGCAGGCTTGGGAGACGAAGGTTCAATTCCGTGAAATCATTGAAGCAACCGAGGAGATTACTTCCGTGCTTTCTCCAGAGGAGATTGAGGATTGCTTTAATCCGGCGTGGCATCTAAAACACGTCTCTACAATCTTCACCCGCTTAGGTCTTCTCGAAGATTAGGACGATGATTATGCTGGTGTAGCGGATTCGGCGTCGAGCTTTGCGTTCATCGCTTGCTTCAGTGCTCACGTACCTAACCCGTACGTTGCGCGC
>Ga0180217_1003530_pt1 | contig 13127 bp, 8 predicted proteins | sample eDN3rd37CBELigOP_FD_128521 | JGI IMG/M metagenome (GOLD analysis project Ga0180217, IMG submission 128521) | Enriched Organic Plus compost microbial communities from Emeryville, California, USA - eDNA 3rd pass 37_C BE-Lig OP (version 2) (version 2) ... | reverse complement strand
GGAACCCGCTCCGCCGGCTGCCGCTGTGACGCCGCCGCCTCCGGCCGCTCCGGAACCGCCTCCCGCCCCGCCGGCTGCCGACGATCCGTTTGGCGCGAGCGAGCCGCCGGCTACGCCTGCCGCCCCCGCGACTCCCGCCGCCCCGGCCACGCCGGCTGCGGATGATCCGTTCGGCGACGCTCCGGCCACGCCGCCCGCTCCGGCGACTCCTGAAGCGCCCGCTCCGGAAGCCGACGACCCGTTTGGCGCTCCGGCCACGCCCCCGCCTGCCGCTCCCGCGCCGGCCGCCCCGGCTGCCGAAGATCCGTTTGGTGACGCGCCGGCGGAAGCGATGCCGGCCGAAGATGAAGCTCCGGCAGCGCCCGCTCCTGAAGCCCCGGCTGCACCGGAGGGTGATGACCCGTTTGGCGACGCTCCCGCTGCTCCGGCAGCGCCGGCCGCTCCGGCGGCCCCGGCTGCTCCCGCCGCGGACGATCCGTTCGGCGACGCGCCGGCCGCTCCTGCTCCGGCTGCCCCCGCGGCGCCTGCAGAAGCGGAGGATGACCCGTTTGGCGCAGCTCCCGCCGCGCCGGCTGCCCCGGTCAAGCCCGCCCCGGCGGCTCCGGCCGACGACGATCCGTTTGGCGCTCCGGACGAAGCCATGCCGGCCGATGACGCGGCTCCGGCTGCTCCCGCTCCGGCAGCTCCTGCGGCCCCGGCTGAGGACGATCCGTTCGCCGATGACGCTCCCGCCGCTGCTCCTGCGGCTACGGCCAAGCCTGCCGCTCCTGCAGCCCCGGAAGCGGATGATCCGTTTGCCGACGACGCCGCTCCGGCCGCCAAGCCGCAAGCGAAGGTAGCGCCCGCCGCCGCAATGGAAGAAGATGATCCGTTCGCGGATGACGCAACCCCGGCTGTCGCTCCTGCAGGCGCGAAGGCCGCTCCGGCCAAGCCCGCAGCCCCAGCCACTCCCGCCGCCCCGGCCTCGGATGATCCGTTCGCTGATGATCCGGCCCCGGCGACACCAGCCCCGGCAGCCAAGCCGGCCACGCCTGCTCCAGCTCCGGCCGCGGACGACGATCCGTTCGCCGAGCCCTAATCGATTTGCGATGAAGCGTCCCGGCTTCCCCAGCCGGGACGCTTTCTTTTTGCCTACGCATCGACCAAACTCTTAGCCGCGGATGAAAGTCCGCGGCTTTGTCGTGTCTCGCCACCGGCCTCTCCCACCTGGCCGCTCCGGTCGCTTTGACGCTCGAGGAAAACATGCTTCGCCAAGCTCTTGCGGGGTTCGTTGCTGTTTGGTTGTGTTCCGTCGTCTTGCTTGTTCCCGCCCACGCGGAACCGAGGATCAACAACATCTCGCCGCGCGGCCTGCAAATTGGCGGCACGACAACGGTGGTCGTCGAAGGGGCCGATCTGCTCCCCGACGCCAAATTGCTGCTGCCGTTTCCGGCTGCCCAGCAAACGCTGAGGGCCGGCGGCACGCCCCAGCGCGTGGAGATCGAGGTCACGCTCGACGACGCGGCCGTGCCGGGGATCGTTCCGGTGCGCGTGGCCAGCGGCAAAGGCGTTTCGAACCAGATGGCGCTCGGCGTCGATAGGCTTCCGCAGTTAGCATTCGCTCCGGAGATCGCCGGACCGGCGGCGCTCAGCGGCAACCTAGGGGCGGGAGAAATCATGCGGACGAGCTTTACGGCAACGAAGGGATCGACCTGGATTGTCGACGTAGAAGCGCAGCGGCTCGGCTCGGGGCTGAGGCCGGCCGTGCGTTTGTTCGACGAGCGAGGCACGCAAGTCGCCTGGAGCCCGCCGACGCGCCGCCTCGATGGCGACGCCCGGTTCCAGCACACGTTCGCAGCCGACGGCCGCTACACGGTGGAGCTGCACGAGCCGCTGTATCGCGGCGCCAATCCGCCGTTTTTCCGGCTGAAACTCGGCCCGCTGCAGTGCGCCGATACGTCGCTGCCGCTAGCCGTGGCGGCGGGGACGAAAACGTCGATCGAGCTCGTCGGCGGCAATGTTACAAGCGCCGCGGAGCATGACGCCTCGGCGGTCGTCGCGCCAGGCTACGCAGCCGTGACGCTGCCGCCGGGAAGCGAGCAATACACCGGCCCCGCGCCGTCGATCTGGATCGCCGATCATCCGGAAATTTTGGAAGCGACTCCGCCGTCCGGTCAGCCGGGGCAATTGCTCGGCGGAGCGCCGATCGGCGTTAGTGGCCGGCTGGCGACAACGGGTGAAGAAGACGTCTACCTGCTGCCGGTCACTCCGGGGCAGAAGCTCAATTTCGAAGTGTTTGCCCAGCGGCTGAACTCGCCCGTCGATGGCGTCCTTTCGATCCGCAACGCCGAAGGCAATCAGCTTGCGATGAGCGACGATCGGCCGGGAACGAGCGATCCCGGCTTGGATTTCACCGTACCCGCCGGCGTCACGCAGTTGCAGATTGCCGTGAAGGATTTGAAAGGGGCAGGGGGGAGCGACCACGTCTATCGCCTGGCGGTGAAGGACGCGGCGGCGCCCGATTTCAGCCTGAGCCTTGACATCGACCACCTGTCGATTCCTGCGGGCGGCACGCAAATTCTGCCGGTGAAAGTGAACCGGATGGGTTACGACGGGCCGATTGAGATTTCGCTCGACGGCCTGCCGCCGGAGGTGCAACTCACCGGCACGCATATTCCGGCCGGCGCTACGATTGGATTGGTCTCGCTCACGGCGACTAATGCTTCTCCGCAGGCGGGCTACGTGAAAGTGCTCGGCCGGGCGGTCGACGCGCCGCGTCCAATTACCCGGCTGGCGACGTTCGGCGACGTGCCGGGGAGCGGCGCTCAGCCCTACTTGCGGCAGACGTTCGCCTGCGCCGTAGCCGAGGCAGCGCCGCTGACGCTCGCGTGGGCGCCGCAGGCCGACAAGCTTCATCCGTCGTCGAAGCTCCCCATCGCCGTCACCGTCCAGCGCAAACCGAACGAAAAGCGGCCGGTCCGCCTGCGACTCCTCACCTCGCAGCCGACGCCGCAAAAGACCGTCAAGCAAAACAACCAACCCAAGCAGGTCGACGATCTGAATCGCGCCCTTCGGCTGGAGTCGGAAACCATCCTCGCCGCCGACCAGAGCGACGCGACGGTCAACGTGCTGGTGCCGAGCGATCTGGCATCCCAAACTTGGAACCTCGCGATCATCGCCGAACTACTTTCCGCCGATCAAAAGCGGGTCGTGAGCAGCGTGGCCGTTCCGTCGCGAGACTTCGCCATCGAATCGCCTTTCACACTCGAACTCACCAGCCCACCCGCCGCCCAAGGCCGGGCCGGCGCTGGCGAAGCGGGCAAGTTCTCGGGCAAGCTCCATCGCGCCAGCGGCTACGCGCTGCCTGTCGTGGTGACTCTGGAAGGTTTGCCGAAGGAGTACACGGCGCCCAGCGTGCTCGTGGCCGGCGACAAGACCGAATTTGAACTGCCGCTCGTCTTTCCTCACGCCAGCCCACCCCGCGAGCTCAAGGAACTGAAGCTCGTCGCCCTCAGCACGCCGGCTGGCCTTCGCTCGACGCGCAGCAATGCGATTCCCGTTTCGGTGAACGTCGCTTCCGGCGAAAAGCCGACGGTCGACGCCCCGCGCGAAGTGTTCGAAGACAGCGACCAATTCGCAGCCCTGCTAACCGAAGGCCCCGGCCAGGCTGCCATCGATGGCGGGCAGAAGTATTCCGGCGCCAAATCGCTCCGCGTCACGCCGGAGCAAAAGGTGAATCCCAAGTTGCCGAACCTGGGCGTTGCGATTCGAGAGAACCCGGGTCCGGGCGAGTATCGGTATCTGCAATTCGCCTGGAAGAAGCAGGGGGGCGAATCGATCTGCTTGCAGCTCAATCACGACGGCGCTTGGGGCCCCGCGCCCGGAGGCCGCCCCGAAGCCAGCTTCCGCTACCACGCCGGCCCAGGTGGGGAATGCTACGGAGCGTCGGTGCCAGTGAGCCAGGAATTGCCGGGCGAGTTTGTGCTCGTCACGCGCGACCTGTTCGCCGATTTTGGCGAGTTCACGCTCACGGGCCTGGCATTCTCGCCGGTCGACGGCGAGAACGCCTACTTCGACCACATTTACCTGGCCCGCGACCGCCAAGAATTCGACCTCGCGCCGCCGAAGTCGCCGTAGGCGGGCGAGGTCCGATATTTTCGAAGCAAGAAGCGGCTCACTCGGCCTCGTGAATTACGAGGATGTTCTGCGCCATCGGATAGAAGTTGGTTCCGGTGACAAAGACGATCCGGTCGCCGGGCTGGATGATTCCCTGCTCGCGGCCCCAGTTCTCGATGTAGGCCCGTAGCTGCGGACCGTCGTGCACGGGAGCGCCCGAGAGGGGCGTCACGCCCCAGAACAGCGACAGGCGGCGCAGCACCGACGGCGAATCGCTCAGGCCCACGGTTGGCACCGAGTCGCGCTGCTTCGACCGCAAGCGGCAAGTGCCGCCGCCGCGAGTCGCCACGCACAACAGGCGAGCGCCAAGCTGGCCGGCGATCGTCGCTCCGCCGCGAACGGCGGCCGCCGTAATCGGGTGGACGTCGTTGGCTTCGCATTCGCAGAGCTTCACCGAGCCGCTGGTGAGCATCGGCTCGGTGGCGAGCATGATCCGGTTCATCGTCTGGATGACTTCCACCGGAAACTCGCCAATCGCCGTCTCGCCCGAGAGCATGCAGGCGTCGGCGCCGTCGAGAATGGCGTTGGCCACGTCGGTCGCTTCCGCGCGGGTCGGCCGACGGCTGTGATGCATGCTGTCGAGCATCTGCGTGGCCACGATTACCGGTTTGCCCAACCGCTGGCATTCGCCGACGATTCGCTTCTGGACGACGGCGATTTCCGCGACGTCGATCTCGACGCCCAGATCGCCGCGGGCCACCATCACGCCGTCCGACGCGGCGACAATGTCGGTCAGTTGCTCCAGCGCTTCCGGCTTCTCGATCTTCGAAATCACGGCAGCCGTCGAGCCGTGCGAGCGGAGCAGTTCGCGGAGCAGCAGCACGTCGACCGGCTTGCGAACGAAGCTCAAGCTGACGAAGTCGATGTCGTTTTTCGCAGCCCAGAGTGCGTTGGCCATGTCGGCTTCGGTGAGCGAAGCCACGCTCAGCTTCACGCCCGGCAAGTTGATCCCCTGTCGGGTGCGAATGGTACCACCCTGCACGACGCGGGCGTGAACTTCGCTCCCCTTCTTGCTGATCACCTGCATCGTGACGGTGCCGTCGGCCAGCATCACCTGGTCGCCGACGTTCAGCTCGGTGGTGAGCGGCGCATAATTGCTCGTCAGCACGTCGCGCGCGTTGCTTTCTTCGCCGGGAACGAAGCGGAAGACTTCTCCCGGCTGGCATTCCGTCGGATCTTCGAACAGTTCGCCCAGACGAATCTTGGGCCCCGCCAGATCGACCAGCACGCCGACAATGCGGCCCGAGATTTCCGAAGCCTGGCGAATGTTGGCCAGAACCTGATCGCGCTGCTGCTCGTTGCCGTGGGCTGTGTTGATGCGAAAGACCGATACGCCGGCTTCGATCAATTTGGCGAGCATCTCCGGCGTGTTGCAGGCCGGACCAACCGTGGCGACGATCTTCGTGCGAGCGCGGGGGGTAACTTGTGCGGTCTCTGCCATCGGATCTCCTGCTTCTTTCTCGTTCGCTAACCTTCAGCGCAACAGCCAGCGCAGCCGCGACATCGCCCGCCCTCGAATAGACTAGTGCAGGTTTTAATCCAAGGCTTTCAGATTGACGAGAGGCCTTTTCAGGGAGCGCGGCGTATACGCATGAACGAAAAATCCCGCGAAAAACACGCTCAAGACCTATCCCGCGCCGCGTGGTGGATTCTCGGCTCCCTTAGCCTTGCCGCAGTGGCAGTTATCATCACGCTGCGCTGGTGGTGGGGCGATTCGATTCCGCCGCTGGAGCCATCACAGTTTTATGAAGCCCGCGCCAAATGGGACGCCGCCGGTCCACAAGATTATGAGATTGAGATCGTCGTCACCGGCTCACAACCGGCGACCTACGAGGTTCACGTCCGCGACGGCCAGGCTGAAGTGGCCCTCCGCAACGGCCAACCGCTCCGCCAGCGCCGCACACTGGGCACCTGGAGCGTCCCGGGGATGTTCAGCACCATTCAGCGCGACGTGGAAGCTGTCGAGCGGGCCGCAAGCCCAAGCGCCGATCCGTCCCTGCCGCGCCTAACGCTGCGAGCCGATTTCGACCCCCAATACGGCTACCCAGCCCGCTACCGCCGCATCCAACACGGCTCGCCGGTGGAGGTGTCGTGGCAGGTCACCCGCTTCGAGGTGAAATGAACGCCAGGCATTCCTTCGCCATTTGAAGTTCGTCCTTCGGATTTTCCACTGGCCCCATTCGCTGCCAGCATTGCATCCGTCGGCGTGTCACATTGCCGGCGCGGCGTGCCAATTTGCAACTGTCCTTCGTCGGTGGTCGCCGTAGAATGGGACATGGCACTTATCGATCTGACAATTAAGCACGGGACTACCTTCGAGGAAGCTCAAAAGCAGCTCGAGAAGGCGGTGACGGACGTGCAAAAGCAGTTTGGGGCGGCGATTAACAAGGTCACTTGGAACGCCGACCATAGCGCGGTGACGCTGACCGGCCCGGGCGTTGTGGTCGATCTGAAGATGGATCCGCAAAACGTGCATGCGACGGGCGACATCCCCCTGCTCGGCGCCCTGCTGGGGAGCGACATTGGGAAGCGGATCTCGCAAGGCGTCAAAGGGGCGCTCGCGAAGCACTTTCCGAAGGGCCTGCCGCCAGGTTAGGCAAAAGCAGAGAGCCGCTGGCGACTCTCTCATCGCCGCTCGCTCCGCTGGCGTATCGCCGCAATTCTTCAGTTCCGCGAGCGATTCGTCGAATTTGCTCGGGCGGCCGAGTTCAAGCGACTCCACGCGAGAAAGTCGGAGCGAGCCCCGTGACCAAAGTCCGCAGCCCGCGGCAAACTGCTACACTCAGCCCACAGGGGCGAGAGTCCTCGCGGGCTTCGTCAATGCGTCTGGCAAGATTCCCAGTCGCGATGGCTCCCGTCGCCGCCCTGGCCCCAAGTGAATCCCTGATTACTGACAACTGAAAACGAATCCGGTTGCCACCAAGATGCTCCCTGCCATCAGCCAAGTTTGCAGTTTGAATTCGCCGTTCGATCGAGACCTCGAGGATTACTCGGCGGGGAAATGTTCGACGGTCGAGGTGTGGTTCACCAAGCTCGAAACATACCTCGAAACGCACAAGCTGCAGGACGTGCGGGATTGGCTTACGCGGCTGGAGATGACGATTCCGGTCGCTTCGTATCAGGGGGGGCTGCTTGCCAGCCAGGCGGAGGCTCGCCGCGAGGCGTGGGCGCTGTTCACGCGTCGGCTGGAGCTTTGCGAACAGCTCGACATCGGCACCGTGGTCGTCGCGTGCGACGTTCCGCGTCCGCTCGACCAGCAGACCCTCGAGCGGGTGCAGGCGTCGCTCGTGCAAGCCGCCCAAGAGGCGGGCAAACGGGGCCGCCGTATTGCGCTCGAGTTTCAAGCCAACTCGTCGCTCGGAAACAACCTGCAGACGGCGGCGGCGCTGGTGCGCGACGTCGGTAGCCCGCACTTGGGAATTTGCTTCGACGCGTTCCACTTCTACGTCGGCCCCAGCAAACCGGAAGACCTCGGCTATCTGACGGCCGACAACCTGTTTCACGTGCAGCTCTGCGATGTGGCCGATACGCCGCGTGAAATCGCCGCCGACCGGGACCGGATCCTGCCGGGGGAAGGGGATATCGCCCTGCCGCCGATCGTGGAACACCTCAAGCAGATCGGCTACACCGGCTGCGTGTCGCTGGAGGTGATGAACCCGCAGTTGTGGCAGGTCCCGGCGCGACAGATGGGTGAGATCGGCATGACCTGCCTGCGAAAGATGCTGGGACAGGCTTCGATGTAGTGCGGCTGGCTGCTGCTCGCGGCTGAATGCGCCAGGACACAGACCAGGCGGATCGGTGGCCGTTTGTTGGCTGCCCGGGACGGTCTGAATTCAGGCGAAAGCAGTTACCGTTCTCGCGGCGAAAGCGAAGTTTCGGGTTTGGAGACGGTAATGTCGTCCGGCGCGCACGTTTCGTCCCGCTTCGCCATCACCAGACCATAGAGTGGAACCGCGATGGCGGCGCCGATGATCGGCGCAACCAGGTAAATCCACAAGCTCGTGAGATTTCCCGAGACGAGCGCAGGGGCGAGAGAGCGGGCGGGATTCATCGAGGCGCCGCTGATCGGCCCCGCAAAGAGCGCCTCTAGCGCGACGACTCCGCCGACTGCAATGCCCGCCATCAGCCCTTGCTCTTTCGACCCGCAGGCCACGTTGAGCACGACGAACATCAGCAGGGCGGTCATCACAATTTCAAGCGTGAACGACTGCATGTCAGAGCCGGTTGGCAGCGTTCCGCCGAGGGTCGGATGGGGGCCGAGGCAAAGCCGCAGCAGGACGCTCGCCAGGATCGCTCCGAGGACCTGGCTGCCGATGTATGGCAACACCTGTCGGCCGGGGAACCGCTTGCTCAGCCAAAAGCCCAGCGTGACGGCGGGATTGATATGTGCGCCCGAGATTTCGCCGAGGGCGTAGACCATCGCCATCACGATCAAGCCGAAGACGAGCGAGATCCCCGGGTGGGTGACCGCGCCGCCCGAGATGTCGTTAACGACGATTGCCCCAGCGCCGGTAAAGACCAGAGCGAACGTTCCTAGCACTTCGGCAAGCAGTTTATTCACGTCAGCGACTCAAACTGGGAGAAGGAAGGAGAGTCGGGGCAGACGATTGAGCGAACCTCCGCATGGTACTCGATTTTGACGGACCGCAAGCGAGGCGTCAGGCCGGGCAAGCTTGACACAACGACCCAACCGGATAAAATACGCAATAATTTTAACACACTTTACGACAAACACACCATTTATGTCATGTCGTTCCCTCAACCATCCTCGCCGAACGACATTCGCCGACCGATCCGTTCGTTGGTTGGCGGCGGACAGCGGCCTGGTGAAAAACTCAGAGGGTTTTTCACCGAGTTGGGGGCCCCTAGGCCCCGGGGGCGCGGTGAAAAACCCCGGTAGTTTTTCACCACCTGCCACTCGCGACGCGACGGCGACGTTTGAGCCGGGTGGATGTCCCGCAGAACGAAGGGGCGGGCCGACGCCCTGCGGGTTGGTTGCGGCTGGGGGACGTTCCGCATCGCCTCAGTGACAGTGGCCGGGCCAGAGTGGCCAGCGGAACGGAGCGGGAAAGGGGAGACAAGAGATTCGGGCCGATTTGCCGTAAAGCGTTTCGGCAAAGCAGGTTCCCGGCGATCATCAGCAGTGCGCAGGGGAGGATATTTTGCGGACTGCGGACGACCGAGCGGGGCGCCGAATGGTCCGCGTGCTGAACCTAGGCGGGGTGGCAGAGTCTGTCTAGAATGGCGGATTCTTTAGCGGTCACCGAAAGCGGCAAACCTGTCGATAATCACGATTTAGGACCGCCCGACAGCCGCGACCGACTGCGGCTGAGCGCGCCGGACACGAACCGGCGGCCCGCCATGTCGGCCGTTTTGCGTTTTGGAAGAGATTGTTGGAGGGTTACGTGCTTCGTTCGCATACCTGTGGCCAGTTGCGCGTCGAACATGTGGGGCAGGAGGTAACGCTCTGCGGTTGGGTCGACACGAATCGCGACCAGGGCGGCATTGTGTTCATCGACCTGCGCGACCGCTACGGGAAGACCCAGGTGGTGTTCGATCCCGAAGGGGGGAAGCCGCTGCTGGAACTCGCCAGCAAGATGCGCAGCGAAGACGTCATCAAGGTCACCGGCATTGTGGCCCATCGCCCCGAAGGAACCACGAACCCCAAGCTGGGGACGGGCGAGATTGAGGTCCGGGCGAAGAAGCTGGAACTGCTCAACAAGTCGCTCAACGCCCCGTTCACGCCGACGCAGCAAGATCTGCCGGGCGAAGACCTGCGGCTGCAATATCGCTATCTCGATCTCCGCCGGCCGGAGATGCAGCGGCTGCTCAAGCTGCGCAGCGACATCATCATCGAGATGCGGAACTACTTCGCCGAGCACGATTTTCTCGACGTAGAAACGCCGATCCTCGGCCGCAGCACCCCCGAAGGGGCGCGCGACTATCTGGTGCCAAGCCGCGTGCACAACGGCATGTTTTACGCGCTGCCGCAGTCGCCGCAGCTCTACAAGCAAATCCTGATGGTCGCCGGCTACGATCGCTACGTGCAGGTCGCCCGCTGTTTCCGCGACGAGGACCTCCGGGCCGACCGGCAGCCGGAATTCACGCAGCTCGACCTCGAAATGTCGTTCGTCGATCAGGACGACGTGATCGGCATTATCGACGGGCTGATGCAGCGGCTGGCGAAGAAGTTTTTGAATCTCGACCTGCAGTTGCCGCTGCCGCGGATGACCTGGGACGAAGCGATGGAGCGATTCGGCCACGACGCGCCCGACCTGCGTTTCGGCTGCGAACTGATCGACTGCACCGATCTGGCGGCGGAATGCAGCTTCCGCGTGTTCCAGGAGACGGCTGCGGCCGGGAAGAAGGTCCGCGGCATTTGCGCTCCCGGGGGCGCGAGCTTCTACAGCCGCAAGTTGATCGACGAGCTGACCGAGTTTGTGAAGCAGTTCGACGCCAAGGGGCTCGCCTGGTTCCGCGTGGAGCCGGACGGCAAGCTGTGGTCGCCGATTAGCAAGAACTTCACCGACGAACAACTGGCCAGGTTTGGCGAGCGGATGCAGGCCAAGCCGGGGGACATTATGTTCTTCGTCGCCGACACCTGGGCTGTAAGCTGCAAGGCGCTGCACAACCTGCGAAAGCGGATCGGCGCCGATCTGAAGCTCTACGATCCGAAGGCGATGCACTTCTCGTGGGTCGTCGAGTTTCCGATGTTCGAGTACGACACGGAAGAGCAGCGCTGGGTCTCGATGCATCACCCGTTCACGGCGCCTCGGCCGCAGGACATTCCGCTGCTCGACAGCGACGCCGGCAAGGCGCGCGCGGTGGCGTACGACCTGGTCATCAACGGCAGCGAAGCCGGTGGCGGTACGATCCGAATTCACGACCGCGAAACGCAGGCGAAGGTGTTCAGCCTGCTCGGCATCGACGAGGAAACGGCGAAGAGCCGGTTTGGCTTCTTGCTGGAAGCGCTGCAGATGGGCGCGCCGCCGCACGGCGGCATCGCGCTAGGAATCGACCGCTGCGTGATGCTATTCGGCGGAACCGACAGCATTCGCGAAGTGATTGCGTTCCCGAAGACGCAGAAGGCGACCGACCTGATGACCGGCGCGCCGAACTACGTCGACGCGAAGCAGCTCAAGGAGCTGGGCATTAAGGTGGAAGCGCCGGCGACGAAGTAGCCGGGCGGCATTTCGAGAGTTGGCAGCCAGCTCGGCGGCAAAGGCAGAGCTGGCTTGCGTAAGAGCGTCAGAAGCTCGCTGAAGCGGGCGACGCTTTTCCCGGCCTCGCCAGAGAGGAGGCCGGGGAAAGTCAGTAATGGATCGGCGAACCAATTACTCGACGATCGGTTCTTTGACCTTCTGAACGAAATGCGGGCTCTTTCCGCTGGCCGACAGCTCTTGGGCCTTGGCTTCGGCTTGCTTGCGCTGGGTGAAGTCGTAGAGAGCGATCCGCTTCATCGACTGGTTGTAGACCCCCCAAAAGAGCTTCACGCGAGTCGGCTCGGCGGTTTTGGCTCGGCTTTTGCGTTTGGCGGGGGCCTTTTTACCCTTCACTTTGCCTTCGGCGCCTTCGGTGTCCATCGCCTCGGCGGCTTCGGCTTCGGCTCGTAATTCCTTGCGATTGACGACTTTGCGTGCCATATCGAGTGCTGGTCCAGAAGAGAGGCGAAAGCGATTGGCCCCGATCATCAGGGGTCGGCGAGTATCTTAACCGATTTTGCAAATCGAAACCAGTTGCCCTTTCAGTAGTTCGAGCGATTTCGGGCAGTCGAGCCCGCTGTAATTTGCCGCATAGCTCTTGTTAGGGACCTGCCAGAAGCCCGCGGTTGCCCCCGCGAGCGACGGAGCGAGAATGGCAGCAGAGAAAGGGATTGGCTTTGGAACTCGACGACGAACTCTGCCTGTGCTTTCACGTCACCAAGCGGAAGGTCGTGAATTTCATTCGCGTCGAGAAGCCGCGGCGTGCAGCCCAGCTCAGCGAATGTTTTGGGGCGGGGACCGGCTGCGGTTGGTGCCGGAGCTATCTGCGGAAGCTGTTTGAACAGGCGGTCGAGGGCGGACAGACTGAAGCCGATTTGCCGTCGGCGGCGGAGTACGCGAGGCTGCGGAGCAAGTACGTTCGCGAGGGCGGAGGCAAACCTCCGCCGGGGGCTACGCCGATTGTGGATGAGTAGGCGGCGCTATACCGCACCGCACTAGTCGGCAGCCGTGGCGATTCGCAGGGCAATCCGGCAGGCGTTCTCGAACGTCTTGATGTCGAGCCGTTCGGCCGTCGTGTGGACGTTCAATTGACCACACCCGAGCGAGACCGTCGGAATGCCGTGGGCATTGATCCAGTTGGCGTCCAGCCCGCCGTTGCTCACGGCCCGCACCGGTTCCAGCCCGACGGCAGTGACGGCGGCTTCGGCAATTTGCACGCAGGGGCTGCGGCCGTCGAGGGCGAACGACTCGTAATCGAGCCGGCCGTCGAACGTCACAGTGCCGCGTTTGCCGTCGGAGCTTTTTACTTCCTTGACGGCCCGCTCGAAGGCGCGTTCGATCTCGCGGACGATCCGCTCGCGAAACTTCGGGTCGTGACTGCGGGCTTCGGCCCGGAGCGTAACTCGTTCCGTGACGACGTTGGTGGCTTCACCGCCCTGAATGACGCCAATGTTGGTCGTGCCCCGCTTGTTGCCTCGTTCCACCAATCCGTGCCAGCCGCCGCGGTGCAGATCGGCAATTGCAAGCGACGCGATGGCGATGGCGCTCACCCCTTTTTCCGGCGCAATGCCGGCGTGGCTGGCGACGCCCTCGATGGTGATCGCCATCCGGTATCCGCCGGTGGCCCCGATCGTCAGTTTGTCCGCTGCGCCGCCGTCCCAGTTGAAGCCCATCGCCGGCTTGCCGAACTTGCTTAGCTGCATGAACTGAGCGCCGTGCAGGCCCACTTCCTCCTGCACGAACCAGCAGAAGGTCAGTGGCGGATGGGGC
>Ga0180217_1003528_pt1 | contig 13130 bp, 13 predicted proteins | sample eDN3rd37CBELigOP_FD_128521 | JGI IMG/M metagenome (GOLD analysis project Ga0180217, IMG submission 128521) | Enriched Organic Plus compost microbial communities from Emeryville, California, USA - eDNA 3rd pass 37_C BE-Lig OP (version 2) (version 2) ... | reverse complement strand
GGCTTGGCCGCCGCAGCAACAGCTGTGTACCTCGGGGCATGTGCGTCCCCGTCGAGTCCGTCCGTCGACGAGGGTCCCGCCGGGGTGAGCCGTACCATCGTCGAGCACTCGGCGTCCGAGACGGCCACTCCGCGCGAGACCGGCATCGTCGCGTCCGGTCTCGACACTCCGTGGGGAGTTGCTTTTCTTCCCGGTGGTTCTGCACTGGTGACCGAGCGCAACACCGGCCGGATCGTCGAGATCACCGACGGCGAGGTCCGCGAGGTCGGTCGCGTCGGCGAGACCCTCGCGCAGGGCGAATCGGGACTGCTGGGGATCGCGGTGTCGCCGACCTTCGACACCGACCGCTTCGTGTACCTGTACGTGACAACCGGCAGCGACAACCGGGTACTCCGAGCCGTTTTCGACGGCACCACGCTCGCCGAACCGGAGGTGATCCTCGACGGTATCCCGGCCGGGCGGATCCACGACGGCGGGCGGATGATCTTCGGTCCCGACGGGATGCTGTACGTCGCGACCGGCGAGGCGGGCCGACGCGAACTTGCCCAGGACCCGAATTCACTCGGCGGCAAGATCCTTCGCATCACGGGCGACGGCGAACCCGCGCCCGGCAATCCCGATCCGGCGTCGCCGGTGTACTCGCTCGGTCACCGCAACGTACAAGGACTCGCATTCGACGACCGGGGGCGGTTGTGGGCGTCGGAGTTCGGACAGAACGACGTCGACGAGCTGAATCTCGTGACGGCCGGTGCGAACTACGGCTGGCCCGTGGTCGAAGGCGCCGGCGGGTCCGACGAATTCGTCGACCCGGTGCTCACCTGGCCGGTCTCGCAGGCGTCGCCGTCGGGCCTGGCGTGGTTCGAGGGCAGCCTGTGGATGGCGACTCTTCGTGGAGAACGATTGTGGCGCATCGACGTCCAGGACACCGATGTCCAGGACACTGACGTTCAGGGCACTGCAGCCACCGCGACCGACTTCTTCGTCGGCGAGTACGGAAGGTTGCGGACCGTCGTCGCCGCACCGGACGGCTCACTGTGGCTGACGACATCCAACCGGGACGGTCGCGGCAGCCCGGCCGGCGACGACGATCGCATCCTCCGGATCGAGATCTCCTGACGATCAGGGGACGAGAACGACGACCGTCTCGGCGACCAGTGCCGGACGCTCTCCGCCCTCGATCTCGATGGTGTATCCGACGACGAGGTTCGCGCCCTTCGCCGTGCGCTCGAGCGACTTGAACTCCGCGCCGGCGCGGATCCGCGAGCCGACGGGGACCGGCGCGGGGTAGCGAACCTTGTTGCTGCCGTAATTGACCTTCATCTTCAGGCCCTCGAGGGAGAAGATCTGGGTGCCGAGCACCGGCAGCAGCGACAGGGTCAGGTAGCCGTGGGCGATGGTCTTGCCGTACGGGCCGTCCTTCGCGCGCTCGGGGTCGACGTGGATCCACTGGTGGTCGCCGGTGGCCTCGGCGAACAGGTCGATCCGCTTCTGGTCGATCTCGAGCCAGTCGCTGTGGCCGAGGTGCTCGCCGACGGCCTTCTCGACCTCGTCGATTCCGTTGAAAACCCGCATTGTTGCTCCTGTCGATGTGCGGCGACGGTCAGAGACCGGCTCGCCTGAGGGTGACGCGATAGGTGTAGTGCTCGGGCAGAAAGTAACTCACCGACAACTCGGTGGGCACGCCGTCGTCGTTCGAGTACAACCGGTCGACGCGCAGCAGGGGATGTCCCACTTCGCAATTCAGTTCGGTCGCCACCTGTTCGGTGGCGAGCGCGACCGTGATGGATTGCGCGGCCTCGACGATCGGGCTGTCGAGATGCGGTTCGAGCAGTCCGATCATCGTGTTGCGGCTCGACGCACCCGCTTGAAGTTCCGGCGCGTCGAGCACGTGGGCGGCGACGGATTCCGGAAGGTGAACGGTGGTGAGCACGAACGGGATTCCGTCGTGCAGACGCTTGAAGACCGCCGTGTACAGCACGTCGGTGTCGAGGCGCAGCCGGCTCGCGGCGTCGATGTCGACTCCGCGTCGCAGCGGCGAGACGATCTGCATGACCGTGTCGGCCGACAACGCGAGCAGATCCTCGATCGAGCCGAGCTGACGCCGGTAACGCCGGCCCGACTCGTTCGCGAACGTGCCGCGGCCGGGAACGCGGTAGACGATGCCGTCGGCGACGAGATCCTGGAAGGCGCGCCGCACCGTCTGCCGGCTCACGCCGTGTTCCTCGGCGAGTTCGGCCTCCGTGGGCAGCCGCGTGCCGTCGCTGTACCGCCCCGCCTCGACGGCCTCCCGGAGCTGGCGCGCGAGTTGCGCGTAGGCCGGTTCCGTTTCCCGCACCTTGTAGTCCATGACGGACCGATCCTAGCGGCCGGTCGTCACAGTCCGCCGCGTGCTACGAGCTGGCTCGCGATGACGTTGCGCTGGATCTCGTTGGTGCCCTCGCCGACGATCATCAGCGGCGCGTCGCGGAAGTAGCGCTCGACGTCGTACTCGGTGGAGTAGCCGTAACCGCCGTGGATGCGCACCGCGTTCAGGGCGATCTCCATCGCGATCTCCGAGCAGTACAGCTTGGCCATGCCGGCCTCCATGTCGCAGCGCTCACCGCTGTCGTACTTCTCCGCCGCGTAGCGCGCCAGCTGCCGCGCGGCGGTGAGCTTGGTGGCCATCTCCGCCAGGTAGTTGCCGACGGACTGGTGCTTCCAGATCGGCTGGCCGAAGCTCTCGCGCTGCTGCGCGTAGGCGAGCGAATCCTCGAGCGCGGCGGTCGCGACACCCAGGGCGCGGGAGGCGACCTGCAGACGACCGGTCTCGAGTCCCTTCATCATGTGGGCGAAGCCCTTGCCGGGCTCGCCGCCGAGGATCGCGTCGGCGGAGATGCGGTAGTTGTCGAAACTCAGTTCGCACGACTCGACGCCCTTGTAACCCAGCTTGGGCAGGTCGCGCGAGACCGTCAGGCCCGGGCCGTGCTCGACGAGCACCACCGAGATGCCCTTGTGGCGCGGCTGCGCGGTGGGATCGGTCTTGCACAGCAGCGCGATCAGCCCCGAGCGACGCGCGTTGGTGATCCACGTCTTGGCACCGTTGATGACCAGCTCGTCGCCGTCGCGCTTGGCGGTCGTCGTCATCGCCTGCAGGTCGGAGCCGCCGCCGGGCTCGGTCAGCGCCATCGTCGCGCGGATCTCACCGGTGGCCAGCCTGGGCAGGTACTTGCTCTTCTGCTCCTCGGTGCCGAACAGGGTCAGCAGCTTGGCGACGACGGTGTGCCCGCCCATCGCACCCGACAGCGACATCCATCCGCGGGCGAGTTCCTCGGTGACCTGGACGTAGCAGGGCATCGACACCGGCGATCCGCCGTACTCTTCCGGCACGGCGAGCCCGTAGATGCCGATCTGCTTCATCTGCTCGATCCACTTCTCGGGGTACTCGTTGGCGTGCTCGACCTCCTGCACCGACGGCTTGACCTCCCGATCGATGAAGTCGCGGACGGTCTTGACCAGAAAAGTCTCTTCGTCGTTCAGGTAGGTCACGGGGGCACCCTTCGTCGGGGACGGGCCACACGGACCCGGGAAACTTTGTACGGCCATTTTGTGGACCAAGTTCGGGCGTTGTCAACGCGAAGACACTCATTCGACGTCGTGATTGCAGAGTTTTAGCCGATACGAACGACTGCACCTTCCTATGGGCACACCTCTCCGTGGGGTGGCATACCGCCAACAATGGCCGTACATTTAGCGCCGTCATTGCCGACCGAACTCCCCGAGGTCCCCGTGTCTTCCGAGCAACACCTCCGCCGGCGCGCCGTTCTCGTCGCCCCCGGCTCCGACGAACGCAAAGCCGGTAAGGCCCTCGCCTCCGCCGCCGACGAGGTCGTCCTCGACCTCGAGGACGCCGTCACCGCCGCCCAGAAGGACGCCGCCCGCGAGCTCGTGGCTCCGCTGGTCCGCGAGCACGGCGCCACACGCACCGTCTCCGTGCGCATCAACGGACGCGGCACCCCCTGGTTCGAGGACGACCTGCGCGCGTGCGCCGCACTCGGCGACGCCCTCGCCTCGATCGTGATCCCCAAGGTCGAGAGCGCCGACGATCTCGTCGAGGCCGACCGCATCCTCGGTGAATCGACCGTCCCGGTGCAGGCCCTCATCGAGACCCCCGCCGGCGTGCAGCGCATCGACGAGATCGTCGCGGGCTCCCGGGTCGCCGGCGTGATCATCGGCTACGCCGACCTCGGCGCCTCCCTGGGCCGCGCCCGCACCGCCGCCCCCGAGCACTGGCTCTACGTGCAGGACCGCGTACTGCACGCCGCCCGCGCCGCCGGTGTCCAGGCGATCGACGGGCCGTTCCTCGGCATCGCCGACGACGACGCCTTCCGCCATTCGGCGCAGTGGGTGTCCGATCTCGGATTCGACGGCAAGTGGGTCATCCACCCCGCGCAGATCACCTCTGCCGCAGCAGCCTTCACACCCACCGACGATCAGGTCGACGCCGCCCGCAAGGTCCTCACCGCACTCGAGGAAGCCGAGAACCGCGGCGCCGGAGCCGCCCAGCTCGACGGCCAGATGCTCGACGAGGCCGTCGCTGTCGCCGCCCGCCGCACCCTGTCGAAGATCGGAGCCTGAAAGCCATGACCACCTCGTACGTCGGCGGACCCTACTTCGACGAACTGACCGTCGGCCAGGTCTTCGACACCGCCCCCGCCGTGACGCTCACCGACGGTCTCGCCGCCGCGCACCAGAGCATTCTCGGTGACCGCCTGCGTCTTCCGCTCGACAAGCACCTCTCGGCCGCCGTCGCGGGTGGGCCGGTCGCGCACGCCGGCTTCGTCACCGACATCGCGATCGGGCAGTCCACCCTCGTCACGCACCACGTCAAGGCCAATCTCTTCTACCGCGGTCTGCGTTTCCGCCGCTTCCCGCACATCGGCGACACCCTCTACACCACCACCGAAGTCGTGGGGCTGAAGGAGAATTCGGCCAAGCCCGGACGCAAGCCCACCGGTCTCGCGGCGCTGCGCATGAACACCGTCGACCAGGACGGCAACACCGTCCTCGACTTCTACCGCTGCGCAATGCTGCCGTTGAGCGAGAATCCCGACCCCGACCGCGTGGTGCACTCCGACGACCTCTCGGCCATCGGGCCGCAGGACGAACCGCAGTGGTCCGCGCCCGCCGACTGGGATCTGAGTGTCTACCGATCGAAGGTGCCGGGTGAGCACTTCGACAAGTCCCTCGCCGGCGCCGTGCTGCAGTCCAGCGGCGACGTCGTCTCGAGCGCACCGGAACTCGCGCGCCTGAGCCTCAACATCGCGGCGACGCACCACGACGAGCGGGTCGGCGCATCCGGTCGTCTCGTCTACGGCGGTCACACCATCGGCCTGGCCTTCTCGCAGGCGACGCGCGCGCTGCCGAATCTCGTGACGGTGCTGGGCTGGAAGTCGTGCGACCACACCGGCCCGGTGCAGGAGGGCGACACCCTCACCAGCGACCTGCACGTCGAATCCGCCGAGCCCCTCGCCGAGGGCGGTGGCGTGCTGAACCTGCGGTCGCTCGTCTACGCGCACCGCGGAGATGCCGAGCCGGCTCCCGTCCTGGATTGGCGGTTCACCGCACTCATGGCCTGACGGCCACTGCTGCCGAGACCGACGTCGTGTGCGAAATCCTCCGGGAAATCGCGCACGACGTCGGTTTCGCCGTTACGCGTCGACCCGCTTGACGAGGCGCTCGTAGCGTTGCCGGGCCGCCTGGGTGCTTCCCAGGCCGAGGCCGAAAGCGATCTCCTGCCAGGTCATCCCGCGTTCCCGTGCGATGCGGAGGATCAGCGCCTCGAGTTGGTCCATCTCGGCGCGTGCCTTCGGGACCAGACCGAGCGCGGCGATGACGTCGGCGTCGTCGACCTCGGGTTCGCCGGGGCCGGGACTGTGCACGCCACCCGCCAGAGCCGCGACGAGACGGATGGCGCCGAGCGGGTCGAGCATCTCCGGGTGCGACTGCCTGGCCCGCTGCTCGGGAGTGTTGCCGTGCCGTTCGGCGATCCGGAACAGCCCCGCGTACTCACGGTGCGCGCGTTCGCGACTCGGATTCGGTGGGGTGAAGCCTTCCTCGGACATGAACCCAGGATGGCGTGTGAACAACTCGTTGTCAACAGATTGTTCACATGTCGCGGATCTCGTCCACCAATCCCCAGTCGAGTGCGCGGGAGGCGTCGAGGGGCGCGGCCGTGACGAACAGGTGCAGCGACCGCCACCTGCCGATCCGCCGCGGGATGCTGACCGTCCCGCCGGCCCCGGGGATGAGACCCATCGAGACCTCCGGGAGCCGGAAGACCGTGTCGGGAGTCGCGGCCACCCACCCCGCGAAGGCCGGGATCTCGATACCCGCACCGATGCAGTGACCGTGCAACCGCACCTCGATACGACCAGCGAGTTGCGCGACGAGACGCCCCGCTCCCCCGCGCGTCCGGACGAAGTGCGCGAGCGTGATGTCGGGCGTGCGACCGAACTCGTCGAGATCACCGCCGGCGCAGAACGACGATCCCGCCCCGTCGAGCACGACCCGTTCGATGCTGTCGTCGAGGATCGCGAGTCGCAAGGCGTCGACGAGAGCGTCGCGCAGCACCGTTCCGTAGGCATTGCGACGCTCGGGCCGGTTGAGCGTGATGTGCAGGAGGTCGCCATCGCGGGCGATCAGCACCGGTTCGTCCGAGGGCGGCGGCAGTGGGCGCGGACCGCGTCCGGCGAGCCACGCGGCGAACTCCGGTCCGCCCTGCAACGTCGAGTAGCCGAGCGACTCCACGTCGATCGCTTCCGGGACCGCGAGCGTCTCGGATGCCCGCACGACCTGCCGTGCCACCAGCGCGGCCTGCGGGTTCGCGGCGACGGCCTCGGCGAACGCCGCGATGCTCGCGTCCGGATCCGGCGTCTCCACCACGCCGCGGGACTGCGCGACCGGCGCGTAGGTGAGGTCGAGCGCGTCGATCAACGGACGGACCTCGGAGGGAATCTCGCGGGTCGCGCGGCCGACGAGGATCCGGTCGGCCCGTGCCGCCTGTTCGACGGCACGCTCGAGCAGGGGAACGCCTCCGTCGAGATCGACGACGACCATCGGCCGGGACACGGCACCGCCCTCACAGAGAAGGGGCTCTCCCGCCGTTCCGTTCGCCAGGTCCGCAGCGGAGAGAAGCATCGTTCGTGCCGTATCCATGTGGTCCGTCCTTGTACTCCACCAGGCCCCATCCGGCACGAAATGTAACATCACGGTCGTGGCCCCCGACCTCGCCGCAGACCCGGTACGCGACTGGGCCGACAGCGGAATTGCCTCTCTGACCGGCAGAGTCGACGGTCCCCCACTGCTCCCATCCGGTCGCGCCGCCACCGTCGCCCGCGAACGCTCCGCGTGGATCTCCGCGGCGTCCGGTGGCGTCGTCGACGTCGACGGTGCGCGCCTGCTGTCCGAACGCGCCGCGTTCACCGGTCATCGTCGCAGTGGAGCGGTCTCCGCCGGAGGTGCATGTCGTCTGCTGCCGACGATCGACGGGTGGGCTGCGGTCTCCTGCGCACGTCCCGACGACCCACTCCTGCTCGGCGCCCTGATCGGCGAGGAGATCCCCGGCGATCCGTGGCCTGCCGTCGCCGACTGGCTCGTCGAACACACCGGGGCGGAGCTGGCCGAGCGTGCCGAACTGCTCGGAATCGCGGCAGGACCTGTCGTCCACGGTGTCGCCGCTCCGCCGACGCCGTCGGAACCCCGTCCGGTCGACGGGTTGCTCGTCGTCGACTTCAGCGCCCTGTGGGCCGGCCCCCTGTGTGCGCATCTGCTCGGTCTCGCCGGTGCGCGCGTCGTCAAGGTCGAGACGCCGTCGCGGCCGGACGGTGCGCGTCGCGGCAATGCCGAGTTCTACCGACTGCTGCACGGCGGGCACGAATCGGTCGTGCTCGACCCCGCCGACGACACGCAACGACGCGAACTCGCGGAACTGGTGGCAGCGGCCGACATCGTGATCGAGGCGTCGCGACCGCGGGCACTCGCCGGTTTCGGCCTCGACGCGGTGAAAGCCGTGGACGACTGCACCACATGGATCTCGATCACCGCGCACGGACGGGATTCGCACCGCGTGGGTTTCGGCGACGACATCGCCGCCTCCGCCGGACTGATCGCGTACGACGCGGAAGGTCCCGTCTTCGTCGGCGATGCGATCGCCGATCCTCTCACGGGTCTCACCGCCGCGGCGCTGGCCATGTCGGCACCACCCGACGGGCGCGGAAAACTCTGGGACATCTCGATGTCCGCCGTCGTCGCGGCGACTCTCGACGAACCCACGACCATCTCGCAACCCGCCATCCGTGACGGCGAACAGTGGGTGCTGCAGACAACGGACGGTGCCGTTGCCGTCGCCGAACCCCAGAGGCGTGAAATCTCCGGTGAGGTCGCCGAATCCGGGCGCGACACCCGGCGCGTACTCACCGATCTGGGCATCCGGCCGTGAGCGTCCTCGTCGTACGCGACGTCGAGGTCGACGGCATCGGCGGAACCGATGTCCTCATCCGTGACGGGGTCGTCGCAGTCCTCGGATCGGAAGTGCCGGTACCCGCGTCGGCCGACGTCGTCGACGGTCGTGGAGGCGCACTGCTTCCGGGCCTGCACGACCACCACATCCACCTGCACGCCCTCGCGGCCGACCGCACATCGGTCCGCTGCGGCCCACCTGCCGTCCACACCGCCGACGACCTCGCCCGCGCACTCGCAACCGCGGCCGGTAACGGATGGATACGGGGTGTCGGGTACTCGGAGGACGTTGCCGGCCTGTTGGATCTGGATTCTCTCGACATGCTGCACGCCGAGCGTCCCGTGCGCATCCAACACCGAAGCGGTGCAGTATGGTTCCTGAACTCCACCGCCGCCGCACTCACGGGACTCGCAACGGCCGATCACCCCGGCGTCGAACGCGACGAGAAGGGACAACCGACAGGACGCGTGTGGCGCGCCGACACATGGCTCCGCGACCGGCTACCCGACTCCGGCCCACCATCGCTCGCAGACGTGGGTGCCGAACTGGCGTCCTACGGCATCACCGGTCTCACCGACGCGACGCCCGACCTCACCCCCTCGACCCTGGAACACCTCCGCGCCTCCCACGTCGACGGGTCCGTCCCGCAGCGCATCCGACTTCTCGGTGCACCACTGGATTTCGTGGACTCGGAGACGTTCGCCGCGGGGCCGCACAAGATCGTGCTCGCCGACTCCGGACTGCCCGACCTCGACGATCTCGCGACGACGATCCGCCGCGTCCACGATGCGGGTCGCGCGGTGGCGGTGCACTGCGTCAGTCGCGAGGCGTTCGCGATCCTGCTCGCCGTTTTCACCGAGGTGGGCACCGCCCCCGGCGACCGTATCGAGCACGGCGCGCTCGTCCCGGCCGAGTCGATCGGCGACCTGCGACGCCTCGGGCTGCAGGTGGTCACCCAACCCGGCTTCCTCGCCGACCGCGGCGACACCTACCTCCGCGACGTGCCCGCCGTCGACCTGCCCGACCTCTATCGGTGCCGGAGCCTCCTCGACGGTGATGTGCCGGTCGCGCTGTCCAGCGACGCCCCCTACGGCCCCGCCGACCCGTGGGCGGTGATCTCCGCGGCGGTCTCCCGTACGTGCCCGACCGGCGACGTCGCCGGGGTGGACGAACGGATCCCTGCCCCGACCGCGCTCGACCGGTGTCTGGCCCCGCTCGACGATCCCGGTGGCACTGCTCGTCGCGTGCGGGTCGGCGCGCCGGCCGATCTCGTCCTGCTCGATCGACCCCTGGCCGACGTCCTCGCAGCACCCACCGCAGAGTTGGTCCGCGCGACCGTCATCGCCGGTCGCGTCGTCCACCACGCCTGATCCGCTACAACGTCGGTCATCCGCTACCGCAATTCGTTGGTTGTCAGGATGGTCGTGAGACATCCTGACAACCAACGCGGGGATCGGAGCGACACAGATGTCCGACCTCATGACCATCCCCGTAGGACGAACCCAACAAGGCCACCGCGCGTTCTCCATGGCCTACAAAATCGAGTTCTTGCGCCGATGGGACACCTGCGTCGAACGCGGCGCCAAGACCCGACTGCTGCGCGAGAACAATCTCGCCCAAGGCACCGTCCGCCGCTGGCTGCAGGCCCGCGATGAGGGACACTTGCAGAAGTCGATGGTCGAAGCAGCAGACAAAGCGAGGGACCGATTGGACAGTCGAGACCGCGCGGAGCTCGCCAAACTCCGCCGCGAAAACGAACGCCTCCGCGACAAAGTCGCCCAGAGCGACGCCGCCGTGGAGATCCTGGGAAAAGCATTCGAGCTCTTGCAGGGGATCCACAAGACCTCGACCGACGAGACCACCGAGATCCCGCCGGCATTGATGAGCGCACGCGAGTACGCGCTGTGGCTCGAGCGCAAAGCGTTGTCCTGACCGACATCGTCACCGAACTGACCGAGGCGGGAATGTCGGTCACCCGGGGATGTGCGCTCGTGGGGATCGCCCGGTCGAGCTATTACCGGCGGGCCCACCACTACCGGCACTATCGGCCGGTCACCGATCCGATCCCGCAGCGACAGCGGCAGCAACCAGCGGCACTGTCGCCGGCCGAGAAGGCCACCATCGTCGCGTTGATCCTCGCCGAGGAGAACGCGGATCAGTCTGTGTGTCAAATCTATTGGCGTTCGTTCGATGACGGATTGGTGGACTGCTCGGAGGTCACGTTCTATCGGGTGGCCCGGGCCGAGAAGCTCACCGGGGACCGGCGTCGCAGCCGCACCGGAGGACCGTCGACGCCCCGCTGCGCACCGGTCGTCGAGGCCATCGACGTCGGGGACCTGTGGTCGTGGGACATCACGACACTCAAGGGGCCCCGCACGCAGGACCAGTTTCGGTTGTATCTAGCAATCGATGTGTACTCACGGTTTCCGGTGGCGTGGCGCATCGAATACCACGAGGACAAGGCCAAGGCGGTAGAGATGTTCACCGAAGCGTTCACCGCGTTCGGGGCGCCGGGGGTGTTGCATGCCGACAACGGGGCATCGATGCGGTCGGGGTTGTTGCTCGATGCCCTCGCCGCGGCGGGGGTCGTGTCGTCGTTCTCCCGTCCGCGGGTCAGTGACGACAATCCCTTCTCGGAGTCATTGTTCAAGACCATCAAGTACGACCTGACATGTCCGGATCGGTTCGATGATATCGATCATGCTCGGCGGTGGACCGAAGACTTCATGAACCGGTATGCGCTCGAGCACCGGCACGCAGGGCTGGGGCGGTACACGCCGGTGTCGGTGTTCCTCGGCAGTGCCGCCGAGGAACACCGACGTCGGCAGGAGCGTCTCAACCGGATCCACGAAAAGTATCCGCATCGGTTCCGGCGTCGACCGGCAGCGCCGGCGTTACCGCAACCGACGGGAATCAACACACCTGATCTGTCTCAGACAGGTTGACAACTTCCGAATAACGCGCGCCTCTGACCACTTCGCGCGCTCGAGCGGTTGTGTCGGCGTCCGGCTGGCATTCGATCGGGGTCGAATGGGCAAGGGGAACAACCGATGCGACTTCCATCCGCTCGCCCGTTGGCTATTCGGAACGGTGCAGACAGTATCTGCGATTGCGATCACAATCAATCCGATCCTGCGAATCAGACCACCTTGCAGATACCTATGGGCGCGCGGCGCGGGGAAACGGTCATCGGAGCGCGCTACAACGCGCTCTTGTGACTAGTTCGCGCTCCGGAGTGCTGGGCCGAGCCGTTGTGTTAGCGTCTGCCGACAAATCGATCAGGGGGTCGCATGGGTAGGTGGGGAACAGCCGCGCTCGCAGCACTGGCGGTAGTGGCGACGGCGTGCAGTCCGGGTTCGGCGGAGCCGGCCACGAGCGACGAGGCTTCCACGTCGGCCACCCGGACCCCGCGCATCACCGACGACTCCGGCCGACCACCCGTCACTTTCGATCCCTGTTACGACATCCCCGATGACGTCATGACCGCAGCGGGGTACGACGCGGCGAAGAAAGAGCTCGCGGACATGCCGATGGGGACGTATACCTTCCTTGGATGCACGTACCGAGACCGCAACCAAGTCCCCGGTGTACGACGGGGTTATAGTCTCAACATTCTTGCTGGAAACGTCTCCCTCACGGAAGAACTCGACAACAACAGGCACATCGCAACAACGTTGACTATCAACGATCGTCGCGCGTTGCTCGAAATCGACACGAACCGGAGCGACACGTGCAAGTACGTTCTCGAAACCGAGTTCGGAATCGTCATGTTCACGCGAATCCTCCATACCGAGCGACCCGGCAACGCCCTTGTAGAGGAATGGTGCGCTGACTTCGAGGAACTGGTAGCCGCAGTCGAACGGCAAATCCTTAGCTGATTCGCCTGCCAAGTCGAGAGGTTACAATGCCCGAATTCACCAGGCTGGAACCACATGTAATTGACGAGATCCTGCGGATCTGCGAGGTGATGCTCGCAGAGTTCGACGGTACACAGGCGACGGCAGCGAAGCTCACCGACGTTCGCGGATTCGGTGACTTCGAATCCGCCCAACAGCTCGCAGCCGGCTACAAGCGTAAAGCCATGGGCACTCCGGAGTCAGCTCACGAACGCGTCAAACAATTCATTCAAGCATTGAGGAAACTCCGTGACGCCTTCGCTACCGGCGGCGAAGCCTTCCTCGACACCGAATCCGACTGGGCCCGCCAACTCGCCGCCACCGACCCCGACCGCGGAGCGGGAAATAGTCATCAGAGCGGGCAATAACACGCGCCGATGACCATTTCGCGCTCTGCAGTGCTCTGTCGATCCCCACCCGCGCGACGAAGCAGAGATCAGTCGTCGACTTCCACCCCGTACCGGCGTGCGAGGGCCGCGAGGTCGTCGTCGTACCCCTGCCCCACCGCGCGCAGCCGCCATTTGCCGGCGCGGCGGTAGATCTCGGCGAGGACCATGGTTCGTTCGGTGGTGCCGGCGTCGAGCACGAACGTCGCGGCGGTGCCGCTGTCGCTGTCGACGCCGACGGACACCGCGCCGAGTTCGCCGAAGGTGCGGTTGCCGTCGATGGCTGCGGCGATGGCGATGCGTTCGCATTCGGCGGGGAGCTCCGCGAGGTCGACCCGGATGCAGTGCTCG
>Ga0180217_1003527_pt1 | contig 13141 bp, 11 predicted proteins | sample eDN3rd37CBELigOP_FD_128521 | JGI IMG/M metagenome (GOLD analysis project Ga0180217, IMG submission 128521) | Enriched Organic Plus compost microbial communities from Emeryville, California, USA - eDNA 3rd pass 37_C BE-Lig OP (version 2) (version 2) ... | reverse complement strand
GGGGGAGCCGATCGTGCTGGTGCTGACGGCCTCCTCCCATCGCGCCGCGGCGCTGGAGAGCTGCGCCTTCCTGATCGACTGGCTCAAGACCAGGGCCCCCTTCTGGAAGCGCGAGGAATTCGCGGACGGCGAGAGCCGCTGGGTAGAGGCCAAGGCAGAGGACGACGCCTCCGCCGCGCGCTGGGAGGATGCGGCCACAAGCCGGGCCGCCGGCGCTGCGGCTTGAACACGGGACCAGGCCCCCTCGCGCGGGTGGAGTTGCCCTGCCACGATCCGCCGCGGCAGCGCGACTTCTATGCCCGCATCCTCGGTCTGCCTGCCATCGGCCTCTGGGGCTTTGCGCTCGGGCCGGTGGAGCTCGTGCTGCGCGGGCGGGGCGACGCGCTGTTTCCGGCCTCCGGCCCCTCGGGTGGGGCGCTGCTGGCGCTCGCCGTGCCGGAGGATGAGCTGGATCGCTGGCACCGCCGCATGATGACCGCCCGCGTTGCGGTGCTGGAGGCGCCCGGCCCCGGAGGCGCACCGCCGCGCACGCTGCGCGTGGCCGACCCCGAGGGCAATGTCGTCGAGCTCTTCGCGGCCCCGTGAGCCTGGCCGGCCGGTGCAGACCGGCGCTGCGCTGGCGGCGGGGGGCGGACTGCTGCTCTGGCCGGCGGTGCTGAACGGCTATCCGCTGGTCTTCAGCGACACCGGCGCCTTCCTGGCGCAGACCATCCTGGGCTGGCCGGTCTGGGACAAGCCCTTTGTCTATGGCCCGGCGCTGGCGGCTTTCCACTGGGGGGTCACGCTGTGGCTGTCAGCGATGGCGCAGGGGCTGCTGGTATCCTGGCTGCTATGGCTCGTGCAGCGGGTCCTGCGCGGCGCGGTGCGGCCAGTGGAGCATCTGCTGCTCTGCACCGGGCTCGCCGCCTTCACTGCGGCGCCCTGGTTCACGGCGCTGCTGATGCCGGATGTGCTGGCGCCGGTGCTGGTGCTGGCGCTCTTCCTGCTTGGCTTCGGGGAGGCGCGGCTGTCCCTGGCCGAACGGCTCGGCCTCGGCGCGGTGGTGGCCTTCGGCGTGGCGGCGCATCTCTCGCATCCGCCGGTGGCGGCGGCGCTGGTAGCGCTGGTCTGGGCGCTCCGGATGCGCTGGCGGCCCGTGCTGGCCTGCGCCCTGCCGCTGGCTGCGGGGGTAGCGCTGCTGCTGGCGACCAACCTGGCGGCACAGGGGCGGCTTGCGCTTGCGCCTTATGGCGCCGTCTTCGCCCTGGCCCGGCTGGTTGCCGACGGACCCGCCGCACGCACCATCGCCGCGCGGTGCCCGGAGGCCGGCTGGCATCTCTGCCGCTGGGCCGGGCACCTTCCGACCGATTCCGACCTGTTCCTCTGGAGCGAGGACGGGCCGGTCTGGGCGCCGCGCTCCGACGGCGCCGAGCCTGGGGGCCCGATCAGCCTGGCGCCGGAAGCGGCGGGAATCGTGGCCGAGACCATTGCCCGCGAGCCCTTTGCCGTGCTGCGCGCGGCGGCCGCGAATACCTGGTCGCAGATCGGCATGGCGCAGGTCGGCGACACGCTGGAGCCGGACCATCTGTCCCGGCAGATCGGGCGGCTGCTGGTGCTCGGCTTTCCGGAGGCGGAGCAGCGGCGCTTCGCGGCTTCGCTGCAGGCGCGCGGACTGCTGCCGGCGGCCGCGGCACCCTTCCTGCCGGTGCAGGTGCCAGTGCTGCTGCTGGGCGCGGCCGGGGCGCTGCTCGCATGGCGCGGCGCCGCCCGGGCGAGGGACCCGGTACGGCTCGGCCTCGTCCTTTGCGTGCTGGTCGGCCTCGCCGTGAATGCAGCGGTGACGGGTGCGCTGAGCGGCCCGCATCACCGCTACCAGGCGCGCATCGCCTGGCTTCTGCCACTCGCTGCACTGGTAGGGCTGGCGCCGGTGTATGGTGCTCGCAAGCGGGAGGTTCTGGAGCGGGTCGGATGAGGGCCCGGGGCCCCGCGGGCCGGGCGCCGTGCCGCGGGCGCTAGCCCGTCAGCGCCGCGCTCCGCATGCGGTGCCAATGCGCGCCAGGATCGCGGCAAGGCAACGGGGCGCTGCGGCTCGGCAGATGAACGGCTGCATGACCGACAGCTTCAAAGCAGTCGGGGTCGCGAGGCCGATCTCCCCGTCCCGTCCGGCCCGCCGTCCGGGGCAGGGGAAGCTGCTATGCGAAGCAGGCTTCCGGCCTGCGGAGCCTGACACCGCCAGTGCCGGCCCTTGGCCCGCCTGGCAGCGCCCGGTGCTCTGTCAGGGCCGCCGGTTCGGCATCTGCTGTTGCGGCGGGACGCCCCCCACACTGCCCATGCCGCTGCCGCTATAGCCAACCTGCGGGCGGCCGGAGCCGGTCGCACCGGTGATGGTCGGCGTGCCGGCGGAGGTCGGGGCGCTCCCTGGCTGCTGGGCGCTCTGCTGCTGCAGTGGCGGCGCCGCAGGGCCTGGACTGGTGCCGGCCATCGGCGCCTGGGACTGCGACTGCGTGCAGGCCGCGAGGCCGATCGCGCCGACAAGGAGGATGATACCCTTGGCCGAGATCATCTGCGCTCTCCCCTAGCGTGGCCCTTCGGCTTTCGCATGCGGCCAACGGCGTGTCCAGCGGATCTGATCGCCGCGCGTGCCGACCGGGCGTGCATGCGCGTGCCGCGGCGCGGTTGCTTGAGACGGCATGGAGAGATCCGGCTTTCGTTCCACGGCGAAGCCATTGCCCGCGCGTTGCGCTAGCCTCGATCCATGCCAACCGGATCCGATCTCGCCGACGCCGCCCTGGTGTCCGCCATCTTCGTCCTGGGGGGGCTGGTGAAGGGCATCGCCGGCTTCGGCCTGCCCACGATCAGCCTTGGCCTCCTCGCGCTGACGCGGCCGCTGCCGGAGGCAATTCCGCTGATCCTGCTGCCCACGCTGGCCACCAATGTCTGGCAGGCGCTGGGCAGCGGGGCGCTGTGGCCCATCCTGCAGCGGCTCTGGGGCTTCCTGACGGCTGCGGCGCTCGGCACCTTCCTGGCTGCCGGGCAGCTGTCGCGCGCGGATGCGGCGCTGCTGGCCGGGCTGCTGGGGGCGCTGATGGCGGCCTCCGCCGCGCTGGCGCTGCTGGGGCCGCGCTGGCCGGTGCCGCCGCCGCGTGCCGAGCGATGGCTCTCGCCGCTGATGGGTGGTGCCTCGGGCGCCATCGCCGGGCTGACCGGCAGCTTCATGATGCCGGCCGCGCCCTGGCTGGCGGCCCTGCGCCTCTCGCCCGACACCTTCGTGCAGGCCTTCGCCCTCGGCGCGGTGGTGGCGACGATGGTGCTGGGGCTGACCATGGCCGGGCACGGGCTGCTGCCGCCGGGGCTCGGTCTTGCCTCCGCTGCCGTGCTGGTGCCTGCCTTCCTCGGCATGGCCATCGGCCGCCGGTTGCGCGGCGCGATGTCGGAGCAGGCGTTCCGACGCGTGGTGCAGGCCTTCCTGCTGGTACTGGGCCTGTACCTGACGGTGCGGAATTTCGGCTGGGGGCAGTAGCGCCCCCCTCTACTGCGGTATGCCGCGCCGTATCGGCATGCGCCGGCAGGGGCGGGTGGCGGCTTCGATCTCCGGGCGACGGGGAACCTCCCGCGCGGTTCGCCGGTTGATCCCTGACCGTCGGGGCCGGGAGGTCAGCATGCAGTCCGCACTCACATCGCGCCGCGGAGTTGCCCGGTCGGCGGTCACCGCCATGCTTGCCCTTGCCGCCGGGCGTGCCGCGGCGCAGCTCGCGCCCCCGAACGCGGCCCAGGATCAGGACCTGCCGAGGCTCCCCGACGGGCTCGAGGTGGTGGCGAAGCTGCAGCAGCCACCGGGCAATGTCGCGGTCACGCCCGAGGGCCGCATCATCCTGAGCCAGCACCAGTACTGGAATCCGACTTATCGCGTGATGGAGCTGAAGCCCGGCGGACGCCTCGTACCCTTCCCGAACGAGGACTGGTCACTGCCGCCGAGTTCCGCGACCGATCCGGGGCTGGTCGCGGTGCTCGGCCTGCGCTCGGATCCCGACGGCATCGTCTGGATGCTGGACAATGCACAGCAGGGCGGGCGGCTGGCGGGGATGCCGAAGCTGCTCGGCTGGGACACGCGGCAGGACAGGATGCACGCGCTGATCGCGCTGCCGCCGCCGGCCACCGTGGAGGACAGCTTCCTGAACGACCTGGCGATCGACGCGCAGCGCGGGACCATCGTCATTTCCGATCCCGCCGGTGGCGGGAACGCCGCCCTCGTCGTGGTGGATCTCCGCACGCGCCAGGCGCGCCGGGTTCTGCAGGGCCATGCGAGCGTGACGCCGCAGGAGATCCCGCTCACCATCGACGGGCAGGTGATCATCGGCCAGGTCGGGGGCCGTATGCGCAACCGCTTCGTCGGCGTGGACGCGATCACGATCGATCCCGGCCAGGAGCATGTCTATTTCGGTTCGCTCAACGGCCGCACCACCTGGCGTGTTCCGGCCGCGGCGCTGGCGGACCCGGATCTCGGCGGGGACGCGCTGGCACGGCAGATCGAACGCTATGCCGAGCGGCCGCCGAGCGATGGCCAGACGATCGACGGCGCCGGCAACCTCTACGTCACCGATATCGGCAACCATGCCATCGGCGTGGCGACCCCGAACGGCTATCGCATCCTGTTCCAGGACGACACGGCCCTGAGCTGGCCCGACGGCTTCTCCGCCGGGCCGGACAACGACATCTACGTCACCGTGAACAGGTTGCACGAGTCGCCGGTGCTCTCCCCGGCGCGCAGTGCGAGCGGGGGCGGCGGTGCAACGGATCAGCCGCGCGCGCCGACCTGGCTGCTGCGGTTCAAGGCGCTTGCGCCGATTCCCGTCGGGCGCTGACCTCGGCTGCTTCGGGCTCCGCAGATGTCGCCATGCGACGTCGGAGGATCTGGTTGGCTTAGCGCCCCGCTGGAGTGAGGCGAAGGATCTCTCCGCGTGCCTCGTCGGTCAGGGCGTAGATCGCGCCATCCGGACCCTGCTCCACGTCGCGGATGCGCTGATCGAGCGCGATGCGGTGTTCGCCCACCATCTGGCGGCCATCGAGTTCCACGCGGATGATCGCCCGCGCGCTGAGGCCGCCGATCAGGATGTTCCCGCGCCAGTCGGGGAATGCATCCCCCGTGTAGAAGATCATGCCGGAGGGCGAGATCACCGGCGTCCACTGATGGACCGATCCGGCGAGGTCCGGTCGCGTCGGCGGATCCGGAATGGGCTCGCCGCTGTAGTGCCGACCCCAGCTCACCAGCGGCCAGCCATAGTTGCGGCCCGCCTCGGGGACGGTCAGTTCGTCGCCGCCACGCGGTCCCATCTCGGCGATCCAGAGCGCGCCGGTGTCCGGCTGGATGGCTGCGGCCTCCACGTTGCGGTGGCCATAGGACCAGATCTCGGGCCGTGCGCCCTGCCGGCCGACGAAGGGATTGTCCGCCGGCACGCGGCCGTCCGCCTCGATGCGGGCAATGGTGCCGAGGTGGTTGGAAAGGTCCTGCGCCGGCTGGAACTGGAAGCGCTCGCCCATGGTGACGAACAGCCTGCCGTCCGGGGAGAAGGCGAGGCGGGAGCCGAAGTGCTTCCCCCCGGCGACCATGGGTTCCTGCCGGAAGATGACCGCGACATCCTCCAGCGCCGTGGCATCCTCGTTCAGCCGCCCGCGCGCGACGGCGGTGGCGGCCTTGCCACCCGGCCCGGGCTCGGCGAAGGAGAGGTAGACACGCCGGTTGGCGGCGAAGTCAGGGTCGAGCGCCAGGTCGAGCAGCCCACCCTGATCCTCGGCGAACACCTCGGGCACGCCCCGGACGGGTGCCGAGACCTGACCTTGCCGGCTGACGACGCGCAGGCGGCCCGGACGCTCGGTCACCAGCATCCACTGCCCGTCCGGCAGGAAGGCCATGCTCCAGGGGCGAGAGAGCCCCTCCGCCACCGTCTCCACCCGCACCGGCCCGGAATCGGTCCGCACCGTGCGATCCTGGGCCGGTGCCGTCGCCGGCAGCGCGACGGCGAGAGCGGCGACAAGCGGCATCCACTTCATGGCCTGTCCTTCCGTGTGGGAAGCCTTACGCCTTGGTGGCGCCCGGTGCCGAGAGGCTCTGTTGCGGGTATTCAGACCAGTGCTGCGGGCCCTTCGGCGTGGCGGATTTCACTTCGCTGCTGCGGATCCGGCTCATCTCCGCGTCCTTCTGCCTGATCTGCTCGGGGCTGTGCTTCGTGCCCTGCGGCTTGTGCTCGACCTCGCCCTTGGTCTCCACCACGTGCTTGAGCGGATCCTCCACATAGGTCCAATGCTCGCCCTGGCCCCAGGGGCCCTGGCCCTGGTTCCACGGCCCGCGCGCATCGGCGCCGTTCGACATGTTGAAATAGGTGTGGGTGTGGCGCGGGTCGCCCTGCAGCACGCCGGGCGGGAAGTTCGGCTGGATCGTCTCGAGCGCCACGGAGAACATCTGGAAATGCGCGATCTCGCGCGTCATCAGGAAGCCCAGCGTGTCGCGCACGCCGGGATCGTCCGTGAACTTCATCAGGTACTCATAGACGATCTTGGCGCGGCTTTCGGCGGCGATGTCGGAACGCAGGTCCACCGTCAGGTCGCCATTGGCGTTCACATAGGCGCCGCTCCAGGGCACGCCCTGGCTGTTGGTCAGCGACGGGCCGCCGCCGCTGAGGACCACGAACTGCGGGTTGAACAGCGCATCATGGATCAGCTGCTCCTTCTCCGCGGTGCCGCCATCCATCAGTCGGGTGATTGGGTTCGCGGCGGCCGCATCCTTCAGCTCGCCGTTCACGCCGTCGAGCAGCATGGTGATGGTCGCGCCGACGATCTCCAGATGGCTCAGCTCCTCGGTCGCGATGTCCATCAGCATGTCGTATTTGTCGGGATAGGGACGCCGCGCGGCGAAGGCCTGCACGAAATACTGCATGGCGGCCTTCAGCTCGCCATTGCCGCCGCCGAACTGTTCGAGCAGCAGCCGGGCGAAATGCGGGTCGGGCCGTGTCACGCGTGCGTTGAATTGCAGTTCCTTCGCATGATGAAACATTGCCGTGGTCTCCCTTTGCCTGCCGTCGCGGCCGTGGTCCTCGGGCACGCGACCCTGCGAGCGAGCCAACGGGCGCACCGCGATCAGGTTGCCGCCGCTGCCGTTGCGGAGAACCGGAGATGCGGGCGACGGTCGCATCCAGCTCCACACAAGCATTTTGTGCGCTCCACGGCATCCGACCGCGCACCGGGCCGCCGACGCTTCCATCCTCCAGGCAAGCCGCCGGTCGGCCGAATCAGCTTTCCCAACCCAACTGTGACGGCATCTCAGGACCGGCCATCTGCCGCCGGCGTCGCTGCAGGGCGGCTGCTGGAGTGATGTCAGCAGCCGTTCCCCGCGCTGGTGCTTGCCGATGATGGTGTCGGCAGCGGCGGTCCAGCGGAAGGGCTTCGGATCTGTGTTGTGGGTGTCGAGCTAGGCCCGGATCGCCTGGTGCAGTTCGATAACGGGGCGGAAGACACTACGTTTCAGGCGCCGCTTCGTCAGTGCGGCGAACAGGCCTTCGACAGCGTTGTCCAGGACGCGCTGGCGGGCGTGCAGTGAAGATGGAAGCGCGGCTGCCGGGCCAGTCAGCGCTTCATGGGTTCTATTTTGTGGGCGCATGGTTGTCGAGGATCAGGGGCAGGTTGCGCCCGGCCGGGATCTGCCTGCCGATCAAACGCAGGAAGCGGATGAACTCGGCAGCGCGGTGACGCAGCATGCCCTGGCCGACCACCGTGCCCGCCTCGATCTCCGGTACCGCCTCTGTCGCAAAGCGTCAGGCGACGCGACACCAGCAGCACAGCCTTTCGCAAGGCGGGGTCAGGACGACGGATACAGAAGGCTCTTCAGGGCACCCAACAGATGCTATTCAACGAGCGCTCGCAGGAAGGGCGTCAGAACGTTGACTAGTGAAGCTGCAACCCACCCTGAGGTGTTCACTCACCTTCGCATCATCATCGGCATGGTGCTGGGAATTAGCATCACACGCCTTGTAACGGGATTGACACAATTCGTGCAGCACCCGGGCCGCGATCGCCTCTATCCGGTCCACGTCGGATGGGTTGTTTTCCTTCTGCTCTCAATTATCCATTTCTGGTGGTTCGAATTCGGACTCTCGTCGCTGTCGCGATGGAGGTTCGAGATATACTTCTTCCTTATCCTATATGCGATGCTCTTCGCCGTGCTGTCTGCGCTCCTCTTTCCTACTGATTTGGGAGAACACGAGCGCATTGAGGAGTACTTTCAGGCGCGGCGCGTCTGGTTCTATGGACTGCTTGCCCTGCTATTTGGTGCAGACGTCGTCGACACGCTCATCAAGGGCACCGCGCATTTCAACTCCCTTGGCATCGAATATCCGATCCGGCAGGCTTCGTTCGCCGCATGTTCGATCATCGCCCTCTTCGTCTCAAGCAAGCGCTTTCAGGCAGCCTTCGTCATCATTGGCGTGATCTACCAAGTCACCTGGATCCTCCGCCTCTTCGGGTCCCTGCCCTGAGTGCCCATTCGAGAAAGGTTTGGAGCGACCCCGCTGTGCCCGGATCACTCCCGTCCCAAGGACTTGTCTTGGATATCCTCCAGACATCCCTGATCACTCCCCCTCATGACGAGCCGAGCTCCGAGACCGCGGAAGTCCCCACCGCATCGCCGACTCCCTCTGCGCGATCCTCGGCAGGACCGGTGCTGCGGGTTAGATTGAGAGCCGTGTTGATCAGGCCGACATGACTGAACGCTTGTGGGAAATTGCCAAGCATCCGGCCGGCAACAAGATCGTACTCCTCAGAGAGCAGACCGACGTCGTTGCAGAGGCTCAGCAGCCGCTCGAAGAGGCGGCGCGCGTCTGCATTGCGATTCTGCAGCACCAGAACGTCAGCGAGCCAGAAGCTGCAGGCAAGGAAAGCTCCTTCGCCGGGCGGTAAACCGTCATCAACGGCTTCTGTCTCGTAGCGAAGCACCAGTCCATCGCGCATCAGCCTGTTTTCTACGGCACGGACCGTGCCAATCACGCGCGGATCATCCGGAGGGAGGAAGCCGACCAGCGGGATCTGCAGAAGGCTTGCATCGATCGCTGTCGAGCCATAGGCTTGCACGAAGCTGCCGAGTTTGGCATCGAACGCTTTTCGGCAGACATCATCGTGGATCTCGTCAGCCACGCGCCGCCATCTGTTGGCGAGATCCCTTCCGTTGTCCGCCTGCGCAGCGAGACTTGCAGCGCGATCGAATGCTACCCAGGTCATGACCTTGGAATGAGTGAAGTGCTGCCGACCGCCACGGACCTCCCAAATGCCCTCGTCGGGATGGCGCCAGGCCTTCTCGAGAAAAGGCATGATCACCTCGCTGAGCGGGCGCGTGCGCTGGTGTGGTGGCAACCCTCCTTTGAGAGCCTGCGTCAGGGCATCAGCCACTTCCCCATAGACGTCAAGCTGGAACTGCTCCGCGGCGGCATTGCCGATCCGCACCGGGCGCGAGCCCTCATAGCCGCCAAGCCACGGCACGGGCCACTCCGGAAGATGGCGCTCGCCGGACACGCCGTACATGATCTGCATCTGCTCCGGCGCCCCAGCGATAGCCCGCATTAGCCATTCCCGCCACGCGGAGGCTTCCTCGTAGTAGCCAAGCTTCATGAAGGCCTGGAGCGTCATGGTGGCGTCACGCAACCAGCAGAAGCGGTAGTCCCAGTTGCGACTGCCTCCAAGCTGCTCGGGCAGCGATGTCGTTGCTGCCGCAACGATCCCACCGGTCGGCATATAAGTGAGCGCCTTGAGCGTGATAAGCGAGCGCTTCACAGTGTCAGTCCAGGGGCCGACCGAAGGGCAGTGTACGGCAAAGTCCCGCCAATAGGCTTCGGTACTCGCCAGCAAGGCGTCTATATCCTGAAGCGCCGGGCGAGGACTGTTGGAGGGGCTATAGGTGAGAATGAACGGTACACGCTCGCCAGCGGACACCGCGAATGAACCAGTCGTATGACGGTCCTGGCCAAAAAGCGTAACTGGTGTGCTCAGGACCAGCCGATTCGGACCGGCCACGGCGGTGATGGTGCCGTCATGCTCTCGCGTGACCCATGGGACGGTGCGGCCATAGTCGAACCGCACGACGAAGTCCGTCGTGAACTCCACCCGGCCCTTTTGGCCTACGACCAATCGGACGAGATCGTTGGCACCATCGCGGAGTGGCATGAAATCGATCAGGGTGGCTACGCCGTCGTCCGTCTCGAACGTCGTCTCCAGGATGAGTGTGTCCGGGCGGTAGCGACGGTGAACGTGTGAATTCATATCCTTCGGGGCGATGCGCCAGCGTCCGTTCTCCGGCGTGCCGAGCAGGGCTGCGAAGCAGGCTGCAGAATCGAACCGAGGAAAGCAGAGCCAGTCTATCGAACCATCCCGTGCGACAAGCGCGGCCGTTTCGCAGTCCCCGATCAGGGCGTAGTCCTCAATGCGTGACGTCAAGCGCGATCCTCCACTGCGGCGTATGCGACTTGTCGCCTCCCACGGCCCGTCAAGCGGCGAGCCAGGCAACCTGCGGAAATGTCACCGGAACAGGCGGGGTGTATGGACGACCATAGCGCACCCGGCTGTTGAGACGGTGGCCTGTGTGGGTCAGGCGGCCCAAGGTAGGTTGGCCAGTCGGTATCGAGCAAGACGGCGTTGCCGGAGCGGACTTGGCTCGGAGGCAGCGAGCTACACGGGTCGACGGATTGGAAGTGTTCGTCCATCCCTACGCGGTAGCTACGAAGATGCCGACCAGCCATCTGCAATAGGCAAAGCTGCATCATCAGCTTCGACCTCCAGTCACCTCGCCCGCCTAGCTTGCGGTGCAGGTAGCGAAAGCTCCATCTCGGACTGATGCCAACACCAGGCAGATCGCCGCGTCAGTGCAGGCGGATCGCGATGCCGGCGGCAGATCGCGGATCGAACTCCAGCTCGATCATGGGATTGGCTCCACCGCCCTGTTCACCGCCGACATTGCATCCGAACGCCGAACTGATCACACCGTGATCTTCCCAAGTACTTTCGGGCGGGATGCCTTACATCATGCCTTCGGAGCGCGACTGACACATCGAGTGGAAAACAGAGATCGGGCTGACCTGACGCCCGTCCGCACGATCTCCGGGAAGTGTTGTCCATGCATCACTGGCCACCGGTTGCTTCGAACAGCCGCAGCCACGGAATGAGGAAGCGAATGAAGCGGAGATCCCCGCCGACCTGCTGTCTGGGTCGCGTGGGCAAGTGCTTGAGCAACCTCTTGGCAGCGATCACGGTCCGCCGCGCCTGCACGAGGGTGTTGAGCACGGCGCCATTCTGGTCCACCGCCCGCTAGAGGTTGTGTAGAACGCCGTTGCCCCGCAGATGCACCTCATCGAGATGCTAGATGCCACCCAGCCTCGGCCGTCGCCGGCGAAGCCAGCAGGGAAAATCGGCCCGAACCACAAGCACCACCGGATGCTCTCGTGCGTAGCACCGATGCAGCGCTCGGCCGGGGGGCAGTTGCACATCCCGCAAATTCAGGCTGAAGGCATGATGGAGCCATACACTATGATCCGACGATCTCGGCCGGAATGTGGTAGTCTACGTAGTCAACAAGTTCGGACGTCATCCTGCCAGCTTTGCTCAGCCAACCCGGTCCGGCCATCGACCATCTTACTGGGATGCCCATTTTGGTGACCGAGATCGTCGCGCAAGATCCCTGCCTATGAGGATGGAATGAGCTGCGACATCGGTCATGCGGCAGGTTGCGAGGCGAGCGCAGCTCCATTACAGGCGACGCGAGAGCGCAACCTGCACCGACCCGCCACGGAACCAAGGGCGCCAAGATGTCGCTGCACTGCCAGCTACGAGCCGAGCTCAGATGCTGGTCACAGGAACCATTGACCAGTGGCGGCGAAATTGGCCTGCACCTGTGCCGCTACCTCATTCCAGTCTACCGCCGAGGGCGCCAGCTCAACCAGGGAAGCAGAGCCGCCCGGCTCGCCGTACCCTACGCCCAGCAGATCGGCCAGCGTCTGGTAGGAGGAGAGATCATCGCTGGCATAGTTGCCGTCAATAGGCGTGATGGTGATGGCGCCGTTGTTGAAAGCAGTGCCTTCCGAATGCGGGTTGTCCGTGTTCACTGGTCCGTTGAAGACGAATTGCGCTTGGCCCGTTGTCGAAGATGGTGCCACCGAGATGGCTGCGGAGGTCGCTGCATCCAGCTCGGTAAAGGCGTAGTTGTTGGGGTCAGCGCCAACCGGCAGATTCACGTTCAGTCCGGTGCCGGCCGGCAGCAAGTCGCCGGAAGCCGACGCCGTTGCCTGCAGATCCGCGATCAACTTGGCGACGAACTTGGCGCCGGTAGCATAGAGTTCGTCCGGAACATGGCCGCTGGCATCAGTGCCTGCGGAGACGGCAAGGGCAGGAATGTCGTAGTTGAAAATGGATGCGACGGCGGCGCCGATCGTGCCTGAGCTGACGGCGGGCAGCCCGGTATTGGCGCCCTCATTAATGCCGGATACCACAATGTCCGGCCGGTCTTCCCCCGTCAGCAAAGCATCAAGGCCGGTATAGACTGCCGTGCTCGGTGTGGCGCCAACGATATAGCCTGCGTCGTACTCCGTGACGGTGAAGTCCGAGAGGGTCAGCGCCGTGCCGGTGCCGCTGACATTGTCGGCTGGCGCCACAACGGTGACATGATGGCCCTCGGCCAGCAGCGCGTCGCGCATAGCGGCGATTCCGGGCGCCTGATAGCCATCATCATTCACCAACATGATATTGAGAGGATGCGCCGCCGGGGCCGGCTGATCGAGCAAACTACCGAGCCGCGCCTCCAGTGTCGCGCGGTCGCTCTCCGACGACGTCCAGTTACCATCGATCGGCGTGACAGTGATGTGGTCCGTCAGGAATTGCGCGCCCTCCGAAATGGGATTACCGGAGGGATCGGTGTTCGCGATATATGTGGAATTATAGAGCCCGCTGGGCAACTGGCCGATCGGGTATTGCACGCTGGATTCCTGATCGATGGTGGTCACCGCCACGCCGGCGAGCGTCGGGTCGCCAGGAACGTTGATGCTCAGCCCCTCGCCGGGCGGCAGCAGCGGTGCACCAGCCGCCTGCATCTCCTCAAGCCGGTCCAGCAGATGGGCGGTGAACTGCGCGGCGTGGG
>Ga0180217_1003524_pt1 | contig 13145 bp, 8 predicted proteins | sample eDN3rd37CBELigOP_FD_128521 | JGI IMG/M metagenome (GOLD analysis project Ga0180217, IMG submission 128521) | Enriched Organic Plus compost microbial communities from Emeryville, California, USA - eDNA 3rd pass 37_C BE-Lig OP (version 2) (version 2) ... | reverse complement strand
TTTGTCTCGGAGACGGTGTCTGAAATAACCCGCTATATTCTGAAGATAATGTGCTGAACTGGACTTCTCTCTTATTCTTAGAGTCCGTCGCGGTGTCTGACGCGAACTTCCGAACGTAGGCCTTCGTAATCTGCATCTCCAAGACGCCTCTTCCACCGGGGTTGGTGCGCAGGGAGCTAGTGGAGCCACGAAGTGACGACCGCGCACCTTGAATAACCCCTCGTGAACCCGCTAGTTGCGCTAGCCACGTGAGGCGCTGGGCAGTCGAGCGCAGAATTCTGATATGAGTAAACGTCTAGAGGGATAATGGGGCGAATAAGGAGAGGGACAAGATTAGGGGACTCACCAACCGAACGAGCAGACTCCCAACCTCTCTCGTCATTGACAGCATTCGTACCCCACTTATTACCTTTCGCTCTCGTTGCCCTTCCCTCGTGCCCGCATCATATATGTACACAAGAAGAGTCTTCACGACAAGTCGATGCTTCCCCACGCATCCTACCCTCAAACGACGCGTTGACTATGCTCCAAGAGCGCAGGTACCAGAGAATATTCAGAACCAAATGTTTCATGGAGCAATGCGGCTATTTTTCGTTGTCTCGCGGAGGTACTTTTGTTCGTTCGTGAGAAAGTTCCAAACAGGTTCCAAATTTGACTGATAAGTTCCAAACTTGGCTAGAATGTTCCAAACGGACGTACTACTAGCTTCTCAAGTGTTGTGAGCGGGCGGCGACGCCGTGTCTCTGCGCGACTTAGGCATATATGAGGCTTAATTGCAGGTGTAAAACTGCTTAGTCTGCGTATCAGAAGCCAGAAACAAGAATCGACAATGAGAGCTTACACCACAGTGAGGATCGGTGTTCGGGGAGCGTAACTATGCCTATACCACCTATCTAGAGGTCCGCTAGCCCAACTTCTGCGTCACTTCGTGCAAGCTACCACTGCCACCCATCAACGCATCCTTCATGAGAGTTGGTTCGACCAGAGGTGGATGAAATTAACGCTGTATCCCGCCAAACAGTTGTTTTGCAATAAAAAGGTGAAGATATCCTCAGAAGGCTATTACAGCCTCAGTCGCCATTTAAACACGCGCCGGCAGATTATATTGCCTTCTAACCTACAACCCCTTCACATTAGCTACGCTATGTCTGAATAACGGTTTAATTGCAGAACGACATCTTGCTCCACCTTTATGGGTACATGTAGCACTTGAAGTGAGCGCCCGGGGAAAACACGGCATAAAACCCGCTTAATCAAATGTCATATTGAGCCTTCGAATATACATTGATCGGCATACCGTGCGAGGTCACTGTTCAGCGCTATTGAAATACCACTCAGGTCTCTCTCGTAGTCTTCGGCAATTCCGAGCCGATGGTAGTACCACTCACCAACGCTGTACTGGCCCTTCCGATCACCCTGCGCTTGCGCTCTTCTTACACCACTGAAGTGCTCTCGTGTGGTCTTGTGAGCAACTCCATGACAATCACCTTGCTGAGCACTCCTGGAATAGCATTCGAATTATCTTCTGAAGTCCCGATCACCGAGTGCTGTGAATTTAGGCCAGCGAGTCACGTTGCCCAATCCGGCACTCTCGGATCGCTATTCGTTCGCCCGCGGTGGATTTCGTTGTTGCTTATGCGTAGCAGGTATACCATTCAGCGGTCATGTTGTAGTCCTTATTGACCCCTGGGTAGTAGTAACCGTATTAGTCGCCATCGTCTAGGGTATATCGGGCAATCGCGTTGCGTGGCTCAGCACTCTTGCAAGACCATTCGAAAGCATTCTGGTAGTCTCGGTGAACATCTTCGCCATTGTAGTGGGTAATCACCCAGAATATTTTGATTATTGGCGTAGCCTCGCTCGGCGCTCTTGAAAAAAGCATTCGAATGCCTTCATGGGGCCATTCTCAACCTAGATCACGCCCCGAAGTCAAGAGCTCGCCATCTCGGAGTGTACTCCTGAGGTCTATCAGGCCGTTGATAAGGCCTACATGTCCCAACCCGGCGTGCCAAGCGAGTATTTAGCTACACCAGCGTTTGAATTCAGCACTGTCGTCAGCTAGCCGCTCGGCCTCCAGTGACTTGAACCCCATCACCCAAACATCATGTTGCCGCCGAACGGCACAACCGCTGCAGCAGTAGCCAGGATCGGTTGTAGATTTGTGGGGGAGTAGGTACTAAGGCGTAATATGTCAGTGGGCGACGCCATTGGGAACGACTGTACGTCCGACAGGGCAAACAGCTTGATCAACCATTCTGGGCGATCCGTCAGGGCCTCAATCCGATGTTGGAGCATTTTGGTCCGGACCGCCTTCGTTGAAGAATGTTTCCTGATATAGAGAAGTCAAAGCTGTGCCTCTCAGTGCATATGACTCGATGAATGCGCGGTTGAACGAGACCCCAACCAGAGTCAGAGATCGTGGCCCGACTTAACCTGATCAGGCTACAAACACCTCCTCCTTGAAGCATCTTCGATGTAGATGGGGCTCTGCAGTGTAAGCAGGTGCGGTACCGAGCGACATGCTATCCGGTTGCCCATGTGCAGATGGATATTGTAACGCAGGCATAGCACGGATCGTTACCTTGACCCGGTCATGACAACCCCTTAGTTGGAGACGGCGTGTGTTCCGATATGTCGAACCGACCGACCGACAGACAGACAGACAGACAGACAGACAGACAGTATATCCCAACCCACCCCCATGGGGTCCAAACTGTGATATCATGCATGTACAGTACACTCGGGCGAGTTGATTCGTGACCCAGGCAATTGGTGAGCTGGCACAATTACCAAAGCCAGCAGCAGTACCTCCAGTATCTATGAATGTATTCCTATTCCCGCACCCCGAGTCGAGAAATTCCCCGATCACCCGCTGTGAGGTGTGACGTGTGGGGTGTGGGGTGTGGGGAGTGAGGCGGCTGAGGGACTCAGTCCCAGTCATTGTTGCAGGCGGTCGAGGGTGCTAGCAGCGACGAACGCCTCGCCTCGTGAGGAGTGGAGTCTATACAATCCGTGGCCTGATACCTTTCAGTTGTAGTTGGGAGACCTCGGTCCCGAGTCTTTATTGAAATTGCACCTGCCGTTCCATCTAGCTCGGCTTAGATTACAATGATTTGAGCCTGCCGGTTACTATGGTTTCTCATATCTTCCTTGTCTAACACTCGCCTGTGGACCCTCGACGATGCCTCTCATCGACAGTTCTAGCCACTGAGACACGTAGGTAGTCAGGTGTACTTCGCACAGGAATATCGCCGAAGGCGCAGTCTTGCGTCAGAACAGAGAACTGAGTGGGGTGCCACACGAGCCCGAGCTGGAATGCAACTTGGAGACGAGCCTGGCCTTGCGCCCTACCATGAGCAGGCTCAAGAGCGCAAACAGGAGATCAAGGAATCGTTCACGCTAACCCATGCCAAAGGACCGAACCCATACGACTTCGAACCGCTTATATCATCACTTGGACATACGATATTTTGTCAGGATCAGGTTCTTCTTCTACAGCATGCAAAGGACATTGCTCATTCCACAGAACCACGGGAAACACTCAGGAGTTTCATTCAACTCATCCTGAGCACAAGAACTCGGCTTCATGATACTGATCCGGAGTTCGATGAAAGGCTCGTCATTGCATCCAGCAATGCCATCAGCATACTCAACTATGGCTCGCTGTGCGGTCTCTTCCACTTTCAGTTCCACTCAGCTGCCCAGTCAGACTGGAGCGGTTGCAGGTTTCCTTACGCCAACTTGAATCTCGCAACTATTTACAAGTGCAACTTTGATTGCACAGACCTAAGACATGCTACTTTCTACCACGCCTGTATTACTCACTCGAGCTTCCGGATGGCAGATCTGGGCAATGCTTCGACATTCATATCAATAAGCTTCCCCGAATGGACCAACAATGCCATTCGGGCGATTGCTTTCTCTCCAAACAATCAGACTCTGGCCATTTGTGTGCTCGATCCGAGTATTCAAATATGGGATCTTCAGACTATGGCATGTGTTGGCATACTACGAGGACACACCAGCGCGATCAACAGTTTGGAGTACTTTCCCGACGAGAGAACGCTCGTATCAGGAGGAACAGACAAGACAATCAGAATATGGGACCTGGACTCGGGTGTCTGCAGGAACGTGCTCACGGAGCATTCGGAGTTTATCCGGTTCATAACTCGGAGTCCAGATGGGCAGTATCTTGCTTCGGCGTCCAGCGATCATACCATTCGGATATGGAATGAGCATTTCGAGTGCTGCCACGTGCTTAACTGTGTCGAGGTGATGCGATTAGCTTTTTCTTACGATGGACAGCTAGTCGCCGCAGCCGGTTATAACGGGAGCATCCGCATTTGGAATGTTATCAGTGCGGAGCTGCTGGCAAGCTTCGATACAGGCCTCGCAAATCTGGATCGCATTGCTTTCTCCCCTCTTGGAGAATGTCTGATGGGCCGCACCCTCGACGGTCAGATGTTCGTTTGGGACCAGTTCTCAGGATATGTAAGGGCTGCCCTGAACACGTCAAGCGAGCGAAGCCCTGCAGACCCTGTTGGAGACCCTACCATGCCCAAGCCTCTTGAATCCCCGAGTTCAAATGACCTAGAGCTGAGCGTGTTTGCATTAATTTCGCCGCTCACTCCGCTTCACGTACCATGGGTTGGCTACCGTGTAATCGGTGCGGCTCGAAATCTGGATATGATTCTTGCTGTGGTTGATCCCCCCGCTTCCAAGTCAACGGGAATAACTCTTCAGGTCTGCCAACCCCATTTCGTACTCTATTGTTACAGACTCTATAACGACAGCAGAGCGAATGGTAGGCAACCAGCAAAATCGATCAATTGCATCGCATTCACTTCTGATGCATCCCTGGCTGCTACTGATGAGGAGCAGCCAGGTGTGAGAGTATGGGACGTCGAAAATGGTTGTCGCCTTGATTACCCTATCTCAAATAAGGACATGGTACAGTTTATTGAGTTCTTCCCAGACAACCGTCGGTTGCTTTGCGCGTTTGGCTCAAATGTCCTCATATGGGATATGGTGACACAGGAGTGTTTCCCAGTCTCTGTCGAAGGCAGTCCAATTTTGCGTATTGCACTCTCCCCTGATGGGCAAAGGGCTGCCGTTGCAACCGGCGATAACAGAATTTATATAATTGCAACCGCTACGGGGGCATGCGAAATCTCACTGGAGCCATGCTTCGATCATAGTACAATGTCCTTCTCGAGGACAGGCGAGCTCTTGGCACTGCTGGGCAAATTCGGCAGCGTCCGAGTGTGGAGTGTCGAGAATCGGAGGTGCGTCATGGAGGGTAATTCGACTTGTGAACGAGTCTACGCCCACAAGCATCCGAGTTTGGCGTTCTCCCCAGATGACCAGAGGCTTGCAACAGCAGGTCCTGATCGTTTTGTGAGGATCTGGGGTGTCAACCCGGCATGTCTTAGGTCTACTTTGTCAGGTCACACTGCCAACGTCCATCTTGTGACATATTCTTCCGATGGACAATTTCTGCTGTCTGGTGGAGACGACAGGACGTTAAGAGTATGGAGCGTGGCTTCTGGTGCATGCCTCCAAGTCCTCGAAGGCTGTGGAAGAATCGAATTTATGTCTATCTGCTTAAGCAAGCGACTTCTGATTACTGCAGATCGGAAAATGATAAAGGTCTGGAGTTGGTCCTTCCCTGACTCTTTACACAGCGGCGCCCCCTCCACAAGCCAAGCCTTAGCAGAGAGGAGAGTAGTTGAGCTTGTGCGAAACATCGGGCTGGACCAAGCGTCTAACCTGACTGCGGATTTCGACGAGGCTATCCTATCAGAATCCTTTCAACAGGCACTCAAACACTGCTGAGTTGATCTCGTTCTGCAGCCATTCCAATAAAAAGTACAGGAGCACTCAAAATTCATTCTGTAGTGAACGTTTCTCTGTGCTTATGCTCTATATCAACTGGGGTTAGTAATAAACCGACCCCAAGTCTGTATTCCACAGAATTGCTCCCAGAGCAAATTCTCGAAATATTTCAAGACTCTATCCACCCAGGCGGGAGACTCTGCCATAGCCGGGTACAATCCCGACTGTTCCTTCAATAGAACAGGGTGTGTTTGCACATCCCGCATGCGCGTGAGAGCTGTTCGGGTATCTCAAGCTATTGTGATGCCAACTATCCGGATCATCGAAAACCACAAGGTTGAATGTTTACATGGAACAGCCGTCCTTTGTTGGAAGAGACAGAAACAGAGAGATAGAGTTCTAGCCGTAATTAGAAACACGATAAAACACTCACACCCTTACGTAATCTCGTTCGGAAACTTTTGATGCAAAGCTTGACATTTGTACCTTGACTCTGCATGCAGTACCATGGTACGGAGAACGAACTGGCCTTAAGAGATCCAACTCCTTGCAATCATCTCGTTGCTGGATTCGGTTTGATATTTGATGCGGCACGCAAGCCCTCGGTGAGTGCTTGCAGCAGAAAGTGGATTTTCAGTAGCTTTCTCATGCTGTCCCGTCACTCACTCTCTACAAAACCCTGTGCACGTATGCCAGTCTGAGCGAGAGCAAATGATTTCATCCACCATGGGATGGCCATTCAGCATTTCGCGACATCGACTGGATATGTGGAATGTGCGATGGATGGAGTGGGGTGTGGTGTAAAATATACTATTCGGAGTTCTATTGCTGTGTTCAACCCATCAGGCTTGATTTCGGGTTAAAAAACCCACCATAAGCCCACTTATTCCGTCCAATTAACATCCCTAGCTGGCGAAAGCACATTTCACTCCCTCTACAGGGCCAGTACTGGGGATCGTGGACATCATGCACCATGCTAAGGACTACTTATGAAACGTATCTCTGTGTGTACATGTCGTCTGCGGCGCAAAACAGCATGACATGTCCTGGAACTTGCTCATTTGTGTGAAAAATGATCCTTGCTCCCATCGCCTTACTCACCATGCTCTCCGTTTGTGGTGTCGTGTCGGACCCGGCATCTGGATCCCCTCCGTCTAGAGCCCACACGCTAGAAATCCAGCCAAGAGAATTTTGTTTATTCGCTGATCCGCTCATGCACACCATGCAGTCTACTCAGGGAGGCCTTTTCCCTCTCCGCGGCTTGTAACCGAAGCACACGTAAGCAATATGAGGCTAAGCCAACATCATCGACGACTTGAGGAGGTAGCACTACCACATAGCTAGGCATTCGGCATTCCCGACGTATGTCTCAGCGCTACGCCGTGTCAGGCGGTTGGACAAACACACCAACCTCGAGTTCCTCGCTTCAGCAGAGAACTGGGAGCTTGCAGGATCACCACCAAGCCCGGCCTGAGCACAGCCAAAGTCCTGGACACGCCGCCAAGCCGCCAGTTGATTATGCACCGGGACAGGGGCCATCCTTCCCAACCAGTCACCGTTCGGATGCAACGTATCCGACGTCTATAGATCCGAGCGGTTCCAGCGTAAACCTCGCAAATCATAACGTTGTAACAGCTCCTAACGTAGCCCACAGCGCGGGTATATCCGTCCCTCAATCCGCAATGAGCCAACCCGCCTACGACACCGTCGACCCGACGCTGGTAGTACCGCCGTCTACGTATCCTGCCGGGCTAGCTGGTTCAGCCGGCTTTCCGGGTTACCATCCATCACAACCGCCCCCATCCTTGCAGATTACTTCCCCCTCTGTCTCAATTGTCCAACATCCACCTAGCCAAACCCCGGCTCTTCATTCGGTGCAAAGTGAACGTCACTTTGACCACTACCAGCCACCGACTCCTTCCAGAACTTCGTTTCATGATGCATCAACGACGGCTATGCTTCAGTCACTCTCAGAAAATCCGTCGTATTTACAGACTTCGATTCCAACAGTACCAACACATCACACCACTACCGATACCAGTTTGGTTTCAGATAGCTCGAAGGGCATTCGAGAGGTTCTACGCTTTGGCCATGATGCCAACCGTACGACTGCACTCTATTCCACGCCGAATCAAGCGCCAAGCTATGTTGGGACATTCGTGCGAGGCGCGGCAACCCAGAGTGGGCAACCTTCGTACCCACCCGTCGCTGCCTACGACACCCACTTCGGGGAGTATGGAGCAGAGCTGCCCGATTATGACCTTGAGCTAACAGAGGCGATTCCCCTCGATGTTCTCGATGCCCACGATACACACGATGGCCAGCCACGACACATCAGAGAGCATGTCAGGCCCGCCCTTCCAATGGAGCAATACCCTCCAGCCGTGGTTCCGACATCAGGTATGCCTCCAATGCGCATTGCCGCACAGCCTTCTGAGATGGTACCCAGGAGGGTGTCCTTTTCGTACTCGAAACAAGGTAGCACCCCACTTGACGACACACCGCACGCGCTCTCCGCGGCAGCACACATTCCACCGAGGTTGATGATAAATCCAGAGAGCCATTATGAGACAAGAGGAGACATTCGCCCTTTGCCGCAACACCAGGACGAGCAGCTACACCAGTGCCCACCACAGCCACAGAACCAGCCACTAGAGCCGTCCACCCAGCAAGACGTGCATGCCAGAGAGAATTTGGATCCATCGCTGCGTGCTGTACGGTCTGTTGACTCCCTTCAGGAATTTTCGCCAAGCCCCCCTTTCTCAAATGATCTTCCTCTTGAAGTAGACCAAGAAGTCTCACTCAGCATACACCCATACGATGGGCATATCGAGAGAGGCCGAGTGAAGGATAAAGAGGAGGCATACGTCTTCGACGGCACCGAATTCGTGGTTGAGACTGGTTGGCCAACGCTAGAGGGGGATGGCAGAGACTCCCACAGTCTCCGCGGTCGACTGCCCTGGGAGCGTCCTACGAGAGGATTACCTTCCTCGAGTTCTCAAGAAGAGCTCTCGTATTTCAGGAGACACAACACAGGGGAATATTCACATGCTACTCCGTTCCTAACAGAGTTTAGCGTGGGGGATGATGACGATCGTGAGGCGGTTCTAGAAAGCGCTCTTTATTCCGAAGTAGATCCGGCGCCCAAGCTACCGACTCCGCAGGTTCCTCATGGTTCAACATTTGGGGACGTCATCCGCCGCCCTTCAAAATGGGGTCTTGCACACGATCTAGTGGGTAGCTCGCGTGAAACCGAATCAAACCCTCGTGTTGTTAGGTGCCTTTTGCTGGGACACGCTAGCAAGAACATACTGGTTCAAAAATTCATTGCCAGTGCATCATCTACAGCATCATCTACATCTTCATCGACATCTGCTAAATCGGACCAGGGCAAATCCAATGAGCAGTCCATCGCAGAGAGTACAAGTGCGGATAATGTCCTGAATCTGATTTCTGCAGCGATTGACATCGACGGAACTCCTGTCCGAATGGAGCTGGTCGACACTCACCCTGCCAAGCGTGGGGTAGGACGCCGGCTCCGACTTGAGGCGTTGCCCATGGCGGATGTGGCTCTGATCTGCTGCTCGACCTCAGACCGCGCATCCGTGCGTGATGTCCACGCGCGTTGGCTGATGGAGCTGGCCAAGCGTGGCGCATCACCCCTACTCCCAGTCATAGTTGTCGTCTTCCATGATACTGCAAGTGATTTAATGCCCTGCAGCCCTACATCGCTTTTGGGGCCTCCATATTCCACAACGCTGACTGCACCCGTCATGGATATCGGTCCAGCCCTGGAGGTACTGGCAACCACCTCGGATGATTCACAGCATTCTAGTCAGGACTACAGGCCGAACCCTAATCCGCATTCGACTTCGGAGCCCCCAACTTCGTCGACTTTGCCTGTAGCTGGCCACCGTACGCGAGCCCGAAAGCACTCAGCAAGCGTTGTATGCGACTCAGGAAAAGTGTCAATGATGGAATTAGACCAGATAATGGAAAGGTGGTCAAATTGGCTGCATCTCGAGGCCCTACTGGCCGCGCGTCGACGAACTCTAGCTCGTCTGCGTATCAAGCTCCAGCTACTTTCTCAGTTGCGTGCATTAATCCGTAGATTCCAAAGCATTCCTCGAACGAAGTCGAGCAAGCTTACTGCCTCGACAGGATCCCAGTCGACAACACCAGCACCAACAGCGGTTGAGTGTGAAACCGATTCCATCGCCAGTGGTGACTCTGCCCAGTCTCCCCCGACGTGTCAGTTCCCATGCCTCTGCCACCCAACCTCTGTTGCCGGTGAGCTTTTAGCTGTGATACAGCTCGGACGCCAGCTAGAGCAACACCTCCTGAACGATATCAAGATCGAAAAACAACTACTGGAGTTGCTCGATAAGGAAAAGTCACTTACCGACCGCAATCGATGCATCCCAACCGCAGGTGAGGTCTTTTTGTCGACGGTGGGTCATGAAGTTGGTCAAGAGTTCATCTTCGCAGCGGCCATTGCAGCAGGCAATCCGGAATACTCGAAGTTACCCGCTCTTGCCACCACAGCCCTTCTGCACGAGCGGATTCAGGAGCTTAAGCGGAACCGGGCTCGAGCACAGCGCGTTGCGAGTCGACAAGCAAGGAAGCCGCAACGGTCAAAGCAGCAGGACGCCGGTGGAGATGCTTCGTCTAAGAGTTTGTCACAGCCTGAGCGATCGTCAAGAGAGGCACGAGGCAATATTGACGCATCCGGACGAGACTCCTCCGCTGGACAGGACGAAAGCTCTCTGCCACACCGTAGTGCTCGGCTTCAGAGTACACATAATTTGCGCACTGAGTTTGACCTTCCTTTCAGCGCCGCCGATGACGGTCGTGGAAGTAACACAATTGAAGATGACCACGATCATGACGACGATGACGCCGATGGAACAACTGGGGGGGAAGAGACTGATCCAGAAAGCACTGAAATTACTTGCTTTGGGGATGAATTAGACGGGTATGAGAGCTATATGGACGCTTCATCTGATTATGACAGCCGTAAAACACCTCCAGGTCTCATTATGAATGACGAGGGTGTTCCAGTTGCCTTCGACGACGAGTTCGGTGGTCTGAACACCGTGCGAACCGAAGATCACTTCGATGAGGAGGAAGGTGAGGGAGACAATGATGATGACGACTCGAGCTACTCGACGAGCGACACCGACTTTGGCGATGAAGATGAAGACACAGACCTTGACGAATCTCATGATGGGGATGCAGGCGATGCAGGCGATGGAAACACGGGCCGAGTTCGCATGGATGGCCTGAGACAGCCTGTATTTGTATCCAAAAGTCGAAGTCGTCAAATCGGCCTGCAATTCCAGAACGCTCGGGTCGCGGATCGGCATGCGTTCGGGGATGAACAAGCGAATGTCCCCGTCGTGGAACTTGACTTCAGTCTTGACATGGAGATGATTGATATCAACCATGGAAGTGGTTTGGGACCTTCGCTACTCCGCGATCCGCGGATCACAGCCCTGATCACACAGGCGGGCAAACCCAAAACGTCTGTCACTAATATTCGTGGTACTGAACGTCGCAGCGTCTCCGTTACGAGTGTCCTGACGGGTCAAGCATCTCCACATTCTGTGAGCGCGGGTCTAGTAGCAATGCGGGTAATTATTGCGCAGGTAAAGCTCGTGCTTTCAAAGGACACCTCAGCTCAGGCCGCTGCCAAGACGAAGCTTCCGGCCATCCCCGTCCGCCCTTTCCGTCGAGTCGATGTCTGCTTAACCCGTACCGAAGACATCCGCGAAGCATGTGAGCAGGCGTTGCGGCATGGTCTAATGTTCCAAGAGCTGCGTCAATCCCTCGCCGCGCGCCGTGAGAGCGTCATTCACATGTATCGAAGGATCTTGCTTGACGACCTCTGGCAGCCTGGTTCGCTATCCGTTGGAGGTCCGTCATCCACCAGCCTGAGCAGTGATCGCAATCCAGGCGCTTCAGCAACGAGTTCACGAACTAAAGCGGCCGCTGACTCACTCTCTCCGACCAAGTCCTGCTGTACAATCGCATAGGCGCATAGGCTCGCTGATCCACGGTTTCGTGTGCTTGCCTTCTCATTCTTACATCAGTCTTCAGATGGCTTTTGTGAATCCATCGTCGTCTCATGTTTGTTTTAATAAGGGCCAACGTTACTTAACGTTTGTGTCCTATTCTTAATTAGATTATGAAAACTGTCCTACTTATTCTTGAAATACTTGTTTCGTCGTATTAGATGCGCGCTCGCTTTGCCCTTGCTGTTAGGACCTCCGATAATTGCGTTCGTAACTACAGTAGAGTTCATTGACGCGTAGCCTTCTGTTCATCAGGAGTTCTGCTTCAACACACATCCGCATTCATACCCATCTTAACGTACTAGCAATAAACGTAACTGCTCTGTTCGTCTCACCGTCGCCACCACCGTTGCTGGCCGGCGTGAACATCAGCTTTTCTTTGTTTCGTCCTGTTTATTTGGTCTAGTTTACCCAATGATGCCGCTGGTGGTGGTCCTGCGGAGGGCGCGAGCTCGGCTCGATTCATCGTCGCCTGCAGGTGCGAGAGCTAAAACGATGTCCGCCGTCTTGCTCTGCTTCAAGGATAGGGCGAGAGGGACGGTTCCACAGTTCCACTCCTTACGGGCTGAGCGCCTTGAGCGCGGCGTTCATACCCTTAACAACCGAATCGGGGTTGCTGTAATAGTACTTGTACTCGCTGTTGGCACGATCAGGGTTGACGAGCTCGGGGCGCACGTTACCAGCGGTGTCCAAAAACATGGCGCGAGGGTAGTAGCCACCATCAGGGGTGTAAGCAGCGTCCTTAGGCTCAGCCTGGCCCTCGAGATTGACCATGATAAACTTGGAGCTGAGCTCGACGATCTTCTTTGCCTGAGGGGTGTTGAACTGTGCCTTGAGTGACTTGCAAGCGCCACACCAGGGCTGGTGAATCAAGAGGAAGATAGGCTTATTCTCTTGCTTAGCCTGGGCCTTGGCGGCCTCGAGGTCGTTTGACCATGCGATTTCGCTGTTGAATCCATTGTCAGCCGCCATAGCCAGGCACGCAGACATCAGGGCGAAGGCAGTCAGTGCAAGGAACAAGAGGCTAGTTGTGAGCTTGCGCATGTTGTTGGTTGGTTGGTTGGTTGGTTGGCTGGAGGATGCGAGCTATATGCATGTGTGTGTGTGTGTGTGTGTGTGTGTGTGTGTGTGTGTGTGTGTGTGTGTGTGTGTGTGTGTGTGTGTGTGTGTGTGTGTGTGTGTAGGGGGGGGGTGGGGGGGGTGTGAGAGTGAGAGAGGTGGAGAGTGGTGTGTTTT
>Ga0180217_1003523_pt1 | contig 13149 bp, 9 predicted proteins | sample eDN3rd37CBELigOP_FD_128521 | JGI IMG/M metagenome (GOLD analysis project Ga0180217, IMG submission 128521) | Enriched Organic Plus compost microbial communities from Emeryville, California, USA - eDNA 3rd pass 37_C BE-Lig OP (version 2) (version 2) ... | reverse complement strand
GGCCCCATGGGCAAGCTGAAGCTCGGCCCCGACGATTCCGAGCCCGACTTCCCGTACCTGTCGTGGCTCGCCATGCTGTTCGCCGCCGGCATGGGCATCGGCCTCATGTATTTCGCCGTCGCCGAGCCGATCCAGCACTACGCCGCCCCGCCGGAGGTCGCGCCCAAGACCTTCGAGGCGGCGCGCGAGGCGATGGTCATCACCTTCACCCATTGGGGCGTCCACGCCTGGGCGATCTATGCGGTCGTGGGGCTCAGCCTGGCCTTCTTCGCCCATCGCAAGGGCCTGCCGCTCACCCTTCGGTCGGGACTATACCCGCTGCTCGGCCCACGGACGGACGGCCTGATCGGCGACGCCGTGGACATCTTCGCCATCTGCGGCACCCTCTTCGGCATCGCCACCTCGCTCGGCCTGGGCGTCGCCCAGATCAACAGCGGCCTCAGCTATCTCACCCCCTTGCCGACCAGCGCCATGGTCCAGGTCGGGCTGATCGTCGTCGTCATGGGCGCAGCGACCGTGTCCGTGCTCACCGGCCTCGACAAGGGTGTCCGCCGCCTTTCCGAGTTGAACCTGATCCTTGCGGTCTGCCTGATGCTCTTCGTGCTGGTGGTCGGACCGACCGGCTTCCTCGCCAAGGCCCTCGTCCAGAACTTCGGCCTCTATCTGGACCACTTCTTCGTCCGCACCTTCAATCTCTACGCCTACGAACCGCGCGGCTGGATGGCCAACTGGACGCTCTTCTACTGGGCATGGTGGATCGCCTGGTCGCCCTTCGTGGGCATGTTCATCGCTCGCATCTCGCGGGGCCGCACAGTGCGCGAGTTCATCGGCGGGGTGCTGCTCGTGCCGACCGCCTTCACCTTCCTGTGGATGACGGTGTTCGGGAACACCGCCATCGCCCTCGACATGGGCGCCGCGGCAGGCGCCATTTCGCAGGCGGTCACGGCGGATCTCTCGACGGCCCTCTTCCACTTCTTCGAATTCCTGCCCGGCGCGGCGGTCACCTCCGCCCTGGCGGTGGCGCTCGTGGCGGTGTTCTTCGTCACCTCCGCCGACTCCGGCTCCCTAGTGATCGACACCATCGCCTCGGGCGGCGCCGACGACACACCCGTCTGGCAGCGGGTCTACTGGTGCTCGCTCGAGGGCCTCGCCGCCGCCCTGCTGTTGCTGGTGGGCGGCCTCGGAGCGCTGCAGGCTGCGACCCTCGTGGCCGCCCTGCCCTTCGCCCTGATCATGATCCTGCTGGCCTTCGGTCTCCTCCGTCAGATGAACGCCGATCTGGCGGGGGTCGCGCTCCAGGTGGAGACCCCGCCACTCGCCGAGCGCGTCAAACGCATCCTGGCGCCGGCGCGGCGGCGGGACATCGAAGCCCAACTCGCCCGCCATGGGCTTCCCGCGCTCGAGAGCGTCCGCGACGCGTTGGCCGGGGAAGGCCTGGAGACCGCGCAGGTGGTGACCGAGACCGACGGCGCCGCCCTGCAGGTCCACGATCCCGGCGGCCGAGACTTCGCCTACCGCCTCGCGGCCGTCTCACGCCCTAGGCCCGCCTTCTCGGCGCTCGAGGCGCCGGAGGGCCGGCGAGCCCTGGAATGGCGGCTCACCGCCCAGGCCGGCCATGGCCGCCGCCGTGACGTCACCGGCTTCACCCAAGCCCAGATCGTCGCCGATCTCCTGACCCAGCTCGAACTCTGGCGCCGCGGCGACGGCGGCGCGGCCTAAATGCGACGGCCGCGTTGGAACGACGGTTTTCGGCCGCCGTTCACCTCGCTCCCGCAACGGAGCGAGCCATGCCCAGCAATAGCGAAATCGAAGAGAAGTTCTGGAAGGCGCTGAAGTCCGACATGACCGTCATGCTGGGCCTCTCGGGGGTCGACGAAGCCCACGCCCAGCCTATGACCGCCCAGCTCGACGGCGACGATCGCAGTTCGATCTGGTTCTTCACCGCCAAGGACACCGACCTGGTCGAGGCCATCGGCGCCCGGCACGAGGCCGTGGCGCACTTCGCCTCCAAGGGTCACGACCTGTTCGCCACGCTCCAGGGCGAGTTGGTCCTCGACAATGACCCGGCCGCCATCGACCGCCTCTGGAACCGGTTCGTCGCCGCCTGGTACGAAGGCGGGAAGGACGATCCCAGGCTCCAGCTCATCCGCTTCGATCCTGACCGCGCGCAGATCTGGCTGAACGAGAACAGCCTCTTCGCCGGCGTCAAACTCCTCCTCGGGGCCGACCCGAAGAAGGACTATCAGGACAAGGTCGCCGACGTCCGCCTGAGCTGACAACGTCATACCCTCTCCCCACCGGGGAGAGGGTATGGGTGAGGGCGTAGCCCCTCAAACCCGCTCGACGATGATCGCCGGGGCCATGCCGCCCGCCGCGCACATGGTCACCAGACCGCGCTTCAGGTCGCGCCGCTCGAGCTCGTCGAGGATCGTCCCGATCAGGATGGAGCCGGTCGCGCCGATGGGGTGGCCAAGAGCCATGGCCCCGCCGTTCACGTTCACCTTCTCGCGGTCCAGATCGAGATCGCGGATGAACTTCTCGGCGACCACCGCGAAGGCCTCGTTGATCTCGAAGAGGTCGATGTCGTCCAGCGTCAGGCCGGCCTTCTGCAGCACCTTTCTGGCGGCCGGCACCGGCGCGTTCAGCATCAGGGTCGGGGAGTCGCCCATATTGGCCATGGCGACCACCCGGCCACGGGCCTTCAGCCCGTTCTTGGCGGCGTATTCCGGCGATGCCAGCAGGATGGCCGCCGCCCCGTCGACCACGCCCGACGAATTGCCGGCATGGTGCATGTGCTTGATCTTCAGGTCCGGATAGACCTGCCGGATCAGGTCGCCATAGGTGGTGCCCTTGTCGTCCACCGGCACGTTGGCGATCATCTCGAAGGAGGGCTTCAGGGCCGACAGCCCCTCCAGCGTGGTCTGCGGCCGCGGGAACTCCTCGCGGTCGAGCGCCAGGGACCCGTCCTCGCGATAGACCGGCACCAGGGACTTGTCGAAATGGCCGCCCTTGATTGCGGCGTCCGCCCGTTGCTGGCTGACCAGGGCCAGTTCGTCCAGCGCCTGGCGCTCGATGCCTTCCATGGTGGCGATGGCGTCGGCGCAGACGCCCTGCTGGCTTTGCGGATGGCGCGCGCGCAGGCGCAGGTTGCCCCCGTCCATCATCGGCGGGGTCGACGGGTCGGCGCTCGACGAGGTGTAGGACATCATCTCCGTGCCGCCGGCGATCACCAGGTCTTCCATGCCCGACATGATGTTGGCCGCCGCGATGTTCACCGCCGTGATGCCCGAGCCGCAGAAGCGGTCCAGGGTCATGCCGCTGGCCTTGATGTCATAGCCGGCGTCCAGGGCCGCCATACGGCCAAGGTCCCCGCCCTGCTTTCCGCGCTGGCTGGAGGTGCCCCAGACGATGTCGTCCACCTCGTCGGTCTTCAGGTTGTTGCGCTCGGCCAGGGCCTTCAGGACCGTGGCGGCCAGGTGCTGGGGGTGGAAGTCGGCGAGCGCGCCTTTGCCCACCTTGCCGATCCCGCGCGGCGTGCGGCAGGCGTCGATGATCAGGGCCTCGGGCATGGGTGTGTTTCCTTCCAATCGGATCGTCGCCCCAACTCAAGCGACCCGCCGCTACGGCAGTCCAGCGCAAATCTCGTCGCACCTGAGGAGATCGCCCGCGCCCCTTTCCTCCCCCATTTTGATGGGGGAGGGGGACCGGCGTAGCCGGTGGAGGGGCCCGCCAAGCGGTCGGTCCATCGCCCCTTTCATTCCCCAACGTCATTATCCGAACACTGGTAGGATAAACGGGGAGGAGACATCGGCCATGGACGCCGCCGCCATGAACGCCTTGCTGGCCAGGCAAAAGGCCGCGCACCTGCGGGACGGGGAGCCGGCCGCCCAAACGCGCATCGACCGCATCGACCGCGCCATCGCCCTCCTCGTCGACAATCGCCGCGCGATCGAGGACGCGATCAACGCCGATTTCGGATCCCGCTCGCCCGAGGCCACCGCCTTCACCGACATCTCCGGTTCGCTCGGCCCGCTGAAGCACGCCCGCGAACACCTCGCCAGGTGGATGCGCCCCGAGCGGCGCAAGCCGAGCCCCGCCATCCTTGGCCTCTTCGGCGCCAAGGCCGAGATCCGCTTCCAGCCCAAGGGCGTGGTGGGGATCATCAGCCCCTGGAACTTCCCGGTGAACCTCACCTTCGCCCCGCTGGCGGGTGTGTTGGCGGCCGGCAACCGCGCGATGATCAAGCCCTCGGAGTTCACCCCCGCCACCTCCGAGCTCATGACCGAGATGTTCGCCAGGGCCTTCTCCGAGGAGGAGATCGCCGTGGTGACCGGCGGTCCGGAGGTCGGCCAAGCCTTCGCGTCCCTCGCCTTCGACCACCTGATCTTCACGGGCGCCACCTCCATCGCCCGCCACGTAATGCGGGCGGCGGCCGACAACCTGACGCCTCTGACGCTCGAACTCGGCGGCAAGAGCCCGGTCATCCTCGGCAAGTCCGCCGACATCGGCGTGGCCTCGGCCCGGATCATGAACGGCAAGACCCTGAACGCCGGCCAAATCTGCCTTGCGCCGGACTACGTGCTGACGCCGCGCGAGAGGCTCGAGCCCTTCATCGCCGGCGCCCAGGACGCGGTGGCGCGCATGTTCCCCACCATCCGCGACAATCCGGACTACACCGCCGTCATCTCCCAGCGGCATTTCGACCGCATCAAGGGCTATGTGGACGAGGCTCGCGCCCGCGGCGCCCGGGTGATCGAGCTGAACCCCGCCGGCGAGGACCTGACCCAGCAGGAACACCGCAAGATCGCCCCCACCCTGATCATCGATCCGGCCGAGAACTTGAAGGTCATGCAGGAGGAGATCTTCGGGCCGGTCCTGCCGGTGAAGACCTATGCCGGGATCGACGAGGCCATCGCCTATGTGAACGGCCACGACCGGCCGCTCGGCCTCTACTATTTCGGCTCCGACCAGGCCGAGCGCGAAAAGGTGCTGAGCCGCACCACCTCCGGCGGCGTCACGGTCAACGACGTCATCTTCCACGTGGCCCAGGAGAACCTGCCCTTCGGCGGCGTCGGTCCCTCCGGCATGGGCGCCTATCACGGCCTGGAGGGCTTCCGCGAGTTCAGCCACGCCAAGTCGATCTACAGCCAGATCAAGGCCGACAAGCCCCTCCAGCAGATGCGCCCGCCCTTCGGCCCGGCGATCCGCAAATACCTGGATGGCCAGATCAAGCGATAGATCGCCCCTCTTAGATCCTCCCCTCTTGGGCGAGGTGGATCGCGGCGAAACCGCGAGACGGAGGGGGCCAGCGGCGGCGGCCGCCCCCTTCGCCAGCGCAACCGACAGCTCCCCTTAGGGGAGCATCTGCCTTCCTACGCGTAAACCGGCGCGCTCCGCCGCCGCCGGATCATCGCCCCCACGCCGGCGAATCCGGTGATCATCATCGCCCAGGTCGCCGGTTCCGGCACCGCCGAGCTGCTGAGCGGAGAAGCGTCCAGCGTGACGTTGTCGAACGCCGCCCCGATGCCCGTGCCGCCCAGCAGGATGTGCAGCTCCTTGCCCAGGAAGGTGTCGTTCGCGCCGGTCTCGAACACCAGGCTGACCGTGCTGAAGGTCCCCGGCGCGATCTGAATCCCGCTGGTGGCGTCCGTCAGCTTGGCGAAGATTTCGCCCGTCCCGTTAAGCAGCCCGCCCAAAAGCCCGATCTCGAAGCCGAAGGCGCCCGGATGATCCGCGCGGTGGCCGACGTCCAGCGTCAGGGTGTAGCGGGTGTTGGCGAGGATCGTATGGCCGGCCACCTTCTGCGCCATCATGCCCGCGCCCGATTGGTTGAAGACGCCAAGGCCCTGGCTCCAGCCCACGCCGCCGTGCGCAGCTTCGTTTGCAAACGAGGCCACGGTCGGGTTCCAGTGGCCGGTTCCCGAACCGCCGGAGGCTCCCCATCCCGGCGGCGTCCCACCGGCGTGGCCGGGACGGTAATCGCCGTCGCCTTGCGACCGCCCGGCGCTGAAGTCACCGTTTTCTAGCGTCACCGTGGCGGCGTGAGCCGCACCTGAAATCGCCAGGACGCCCGCCGCCACGGCGGCGCCGAAGATCGTACGCATTGAAGCACCCCTTATTCTCGCCGCCGGGAGGGCGGCTGTTCGGGAACTTCGGTCTGCAATTCCCGGCCTTGCGGACAGCCGCCTGCGACGGCCGCAGCGAGCTTCTGCGACAAAGCCGCTGAGCTTCGCGCGAGAGGCGAAGAAGCGGCGGCGGCCGCCCCGCCGCGGCCGCCGCCTTCCCCAGCCCCCTGCGGTCTGATGCGCTCCGAGCTGCGCCTCAGGCCGGTACGAGGCCGAAATAGGCCTTGTAGGACGCCCCGCCCCCGGAGATCAGCGGCGTCTCCGCCTTGAAGCCGATCCCGTAATGGTTGGAGTTCTGGGTCCGCGCCGCCAGCAGCACCATCTGGCGTCCGGTCAGCACGACGTTCGCCGAGCCGATCTTGTCGTCGCCCGTGTCCAGCGCATCGTTGATGGCGTCGGCGAGGTCCGGCATGAGCGGCGTGATGAAGGCGTCCGCGAGGGTCGAGATCACCGGTCCCACCAACGGGATGAATCCCAGGGCGACAAGCCCCGCCTGGTGGGTGGAGTTCACGATCGTCTCGACGGTCTCCTTGTAGTGGTCGGGGTTGCCGAAATCGTTCTCCATCAGCACCGTTCCGATGACGATGCCGTACGGCTTTCCGCGGTAGAGCTCCAGGAGATCGGGCCGCGCCTCGCGGCCGTCGACATCGTCATAGACCCGGCTGCGGACGGTGGAATTGACCTGCGGAGTGGCGATGCTGAGGATCACGTAGGGCTCGTCGGAGTTCGAGCTCTGGTCCCAATCAGTCTCACCAAAACAGTGCAGGCCCGTATAGTGGACCACCACGTCGCGGAGGTCGATCGGCCCCACATCCGGCCACCAGTAGATGCCGCCGTTCTGGAAGGTGTTCGCGCGTCCGCCCTCAGAGAAGTCCATCTCGTCGCTGGTTGGGTAGCCCAGATAGGACCGCTCCCAGCCCATGCTTTCCCAATGCTGCCGGATAGCGCCCCACACTGCATTGGCGCCCGTCTGTGGTGTCCAGTAGATGGAGCCGCCGTGCTGGAAGTGGTTGAACCGACCCACGCCGTCCGGCGTGCCCAGTTCGTCGGTGACCGGATAGCCTAAGACCGAGCGCTCCCAGCCCATGGCCGCCCACTTCTCGCGGATCGCCCCATAGATCGCGTTGGCTCCGGTTGCCGGCGACCAGTAGATCGAGGCCGTGAAACCGTTGAAGTGATTGTAGCGCCCGCTGTTGTCCGGCGTGGCGGTTTCGTCGGTGCAAGGCGTGCCGAACGCGAGCCCGCCTAAGGCCCGCCATTTCTCGTAGATCGCCCCATGGATCTCGAAGGCGGCACGCCTGTCCGCATTATAGCAGATGCACGAGCCGTTCATGAACCAGACGCGTCCCTCCTCCTTGGAGACGACCGGGCCTAGGACGGCTTGCCCACCGAGTTGGTTGTATTTGCGTTCGATGATCTCTTCCGGCGTGCGGATACGCCAAATCTCAGGATTCAGGCGCTCGGCCCGAAAGACGTCTGCAACTCCACCCATAACCAACGCTCCCTGTTCTTGAGCGGACCTTCCGGGTCCGCTTGCGCCGATCGCGAGGGGAGCGTGCGCGGCCGGCGCCTACGGATCGCCTACGTGTCGCGCAGACCCGCGCACTTTCGGTTGATCTTCTTGCGTTTACCCTGCTGGCGATCATTCCGTTTGACCGGGACGAACTCGTCCCACAGCATTCGCCAGGTCGCCCCAGCAGCGGGTCGCAGCCATGCGCCGCAACACCATCGCAAAGCTCGCCGCGCCGACCCCGGCGCAGATGGTCCACCGGCCGCGCGTCGTTCAGGCTCTCGGCGAAATGCTGCAGGACTCCCACGCCTGGCTGGCTGCGCCCGGCGGCTATGGCAAGACCACGGCCGCCGCCGACTATCTGCAGCGCCGGGGCGGGCCATTCCTCTGGTGCCGTCTCGACGAGGACGATCAGGACCCCGCCAGCTTCTATCACTATCTAGGCCTTGCCCTCGATCCGGCCGACGCTGCGGCCCTGCCGACCTTCTCGGCCGAATACGCCGATCAGCCCCTCGCCTTCGCGCGCCGCTTCTTCCGGGCCTTCTTCGCCGCCCTGCCGGATGGCCTCATCCTCGTGCTCGACGATGTGCAGGACGCCGAGTGCGAGGCCTTCGACGACGCCCTCGCCAGCCTCCTGCGCGAGGCGCCCCCGCACGTGCGTTGCCTCTTTCTCTCACGCACCTTGCCGGCCGACCGCCTTCGGGACGCCGCCCTGGCTGGCCGCCTGCGCCTTGCTGGCGGCACGCTCCTGGAGTTCTCGGACACTGAGGCCCGTCAATTCTTCGAAAGCCGCGGCTCGGCCGGCGCGGCTGCGATGGCGGAACGGGCGGGCGGCTGGGCCGCCGGTCTCGCCCTTCTGGCCGAACGCTCCGCAAGCGCCGAGCTCTGGCCGTCCATGCAGGAGGCCGCCACCGGAGACGAACCGGCGCTCTTCGACCTCCTCGGCCGCCGGGTCTTCGACGTCCTGCCCGCTCCCGAGCAGGACATGCTGCTGAAGCTCGGCCTGCTTCCGGAGATCACACCGCGGCTCGCCGCCGCGATGGTCGGGTCGAGCGACGCCGCCGGCCTGTTGGAGCATCTTCATCGCCGGCAATTCCTGGTCAGCCGCCTGCAGCCGGGCTCGCGCGCGGTGTTTCGGCTGCACGATCTGCTGCGCGACTTCCTCGCCCGCCGGCTGGAACAGGCCTTCACCCCTGCCGATCGGCAGGCTCTGACCGTCAAGGCGGCCGAGGCCCTGGCGGCTGACGGCCGCCCCGCCCAGGCCATCGACCTCGCCTTGCGCGGCGGCGCCCACGACCTCGCCGCGCGCCTCATGGCCCAGGCGGCCGAAACCGTGCTGGAGCAGGGCCGCCGGGCGACCTTCCTCGACTGGTGCGCGAGGTTGAAAGGGATGCAGGACCCATGGCTCTGCTATTGGCGCGGCGTCGCTCACCTGCCCGACGATCAGGCCGCCGAGCCCTGGCTCGAACGCGCCTTCGCCGGCTTCGACACGAACGGAGACGAGCGCGGGCGGCGTCTGGCGGTCGCCCGCGCGGTGCTGGTGAAGTCCGACAGCTGGCGCACCCACACCGGCCTTTCCGTCTGGACCGCGCGGGCCATGCGGTTGCTGGAGGCTCCGCGCCCGGCCCTTTCGCCCAACGACGAGTTGCTCGTGCTCATGGGCCTGCTGCGCGCCTTGGACTTCGCCGACGACTATGGCGCGGCCGCCCCCTTCGCCGCCAGGCTTTCCGACCAGCTCTCCCACCGCCTCCTGGCGCCGCAGCCCGGGGATTCCGCCAATCTTCGCCTCCTGGCCAGCGCCGGCGTCATCGAGCACGCCGGCTCAGCCGACCGTCCCGAGCTCTTCGCCCGCGCGGTCGACGCGGTGGCCGAGAGCCTGGAAAGCCCTGGCTTCTCGCCCTGGGTGCTGGGTCTGTGGCTGGTGGCGTTCGGCGCCGTCAGCGGGCGCTGTTTTCCCTACGAGCGGCGCGGATTCCCATATCCCGACGCCGAGGCCGCCCTCCGCGCGGCCATCGAGCTCGGCGAGCGCGAAGGTTTCGCCGGCGTGGAATTCGGCGGCCTCTACCACCTCCAGTACCAGCTCAAGCTCCAGAACCGCTGGGAGGACTATCCGCCCCTTGTCGATCGGCTGGCTAAGGTGGCCGACAGCCGCCATTCCACCCAGGTCGCCGTCGTCGCCGACTGCCAGGCCGCGCTCCACACCTGGGCTGGCCGCATCGAGGCCGCGGATGCGGCTTGCGACCGCTTCCTCGTCGCCATCGAAGCGGCGGGAGAGCCCCCGATCGAGCGCTGGCCGCACTACGTCACCCGTTTCCAGATGCTGGTCGCCGGCGGACGCCTGGCCGAAGGGGCGGCCTACATGCGCAGTCTCGCGCCGCAGTTCGACGCGGTCGTCGCCGACCGCACCCTCGTCTGCGCGCAATTGGCCGAAGCGCTGATGGCCAAGGCCGCGGGCGAGGCCGACTACGCCGAAAAGCTCACCGGCGCCGTCGAGGCGCTGCGCCGCGCCCGCTGGACGGCGGTCTTCGCCAACCTGCCCCACCGTCTCGCCGAGGTCATGGGCGATGCGTTGGAGTTGGGCGTCGCCCCCGATTTCTGCGCCAGCCTGATCGGCCAAAGACGCCTCGCCCCACCTTCGAGCCGTCCGCAGGCGTGGCCCTGGCCCCTGCGCATCCACGTCCTTGGCGGCCTTCGGCTCGAGCGCGACGGCGCGCCTCTCGCTTCCGGCCCCAAGCCGCCGGCGCGGGCCCTCGATCTCCTGCGGGCCCTGGCGGTCGCGCCGGACCATGCCTGCGCCCTGGCCGACTTCTATGACTGGCTCTGGCCGGACCTCGACGGCGACCAGGCCAAGGCGGCCTGCGAACAGGCGCTCCAGCGGCTCCGCCGACTGCTCGGCCGGGCGGACTTCGTCGTTCAGCGCGAAGGCCGCCTGCGGCTGCGCATGGACTTGGTCTGGGTCGACCTCGATCACTGGTGGACCAAGCTGAGGGCCGATCCGCAAGCCGCCCTCGCATCCATCCCGGGGTCGGTGCTCCCGGAGGAGCGGGACAATCCCTGGGTCCTGGCCGCCGCCGATCGCCTCCGCCGCGACGTGATCGAGGCGGCGCTGCTAGCCAGCGCGCGGCTGCAGCAGGCGGGAGACGCCGCCGGCGCCCGCGCTCTGCGACAGCGGACCGCGGACGTCTATCCCGACGCCGCACGCATTTATCACGCGATGATCGCAGCTCGGCTCGCCAGCAACGACATGATCGGCGCCTGGGAGGACTACGCCCGCTTCGAACGCGCCTGTCCCGAGCCGGAGGAGGAAGACCCCGCCCTCGCCATTCGCGATCTATTGCGGCGGTCCGCGGCCTCGGTCAGCCCCGCGGCGCGCTAGCCGTCAGCGGCGCCAACAGCCGCGCGGTAAGGCCCATTCCCTCGGAACTGAAGGTCAGGGTTGCGCCCAACTGGTCGGTGAGCAGCCGAACGGTCCTCATGCCCAGCCCGCCGTCCCGCCGCGGGTTGAACCCCTCTGGCAGGCCCACCCCGTCATCGGAGACGCGGATCAGGACGGCGCCGTCGGGCCGGCGTTCGCAGCTCATCTCGATCCTGCCGCGAACCCCCGACGGATGCGCGTACTTCACGGCGTTGGTGACCAGTTCGCCCAGGACGAAACCGATCAGCAGCGCCCGTTGGGGCGGGGCGTGACAGGGGGTCATCAGGCCATAGCTGAGGGTCATCTCGCCATCGGGCGCCATGGACTCGATCGCCGCCGCGGCGATGTCGCGGAGGTAGTCGGCGAGATTGACCTCATCCTCTCCGTCGGCGGCCGCCAGCAGCCGGTGCAGCCGGCCGACCGTCTGGATTCGCTCGCTCACCTCGGCCAACATCAGCTTCGCCTCGCGCGGGCTCAGCGGCGCGGCGGCCTTGCCGAGTTGGTTGGCGCGCAGGTGCAGCATACCCGCAATCAGCGTCAGGTTGTTGGCGATTCGGTGATTTGCTTCGGCGATCAGTACGTTAGGCGGAAGATCGCCTTCCGCGCCTGAGCGCGAGTCCGACAAATAACGTGTGATGATTTGAGTGGGCACAACAGCGCCTCCTCAAAAACAATTACTACGCCTTGCCCTCCGAGTCACACTTTATTTATTTATACGAACTCACCAAAATCAAATTCTACCAAATGGAAGACATTTACTCATGTGACGGTAAAACAGTTTTTGCGCAGGCGGCGCTTCTTACTTCAGTTGAGCCGAATGAGTAAGAACCGCCACCGGCGCCGGCAACCCAAGCGCCGCCATGTTGTTTCCATCTATGCGCGGCAGAGAGAAGACAGGAGATACGCGAGGAGAAGATGGCTGACCTGACCCGCGGCGAACGGCTGCAGATCATGTTGACGGATGAGGAACTGGCGGCGCTGGACGACTGGCGCTTCTCTCGGCGGATGCCGAGCCGCGCAGCCGCAGTTCGCGAGCTTCTCAAACGAGGTCTCGCATCCGAGGGCGTCGAAACGGACGGCCGGCGCAGTAAGTCCAAGGACTACGGCGTCGTCGATGGCTCGTCCAAGGCCGACGGCCACTCCACCTGACCGGCCGGCGGGCCGGGACGCCTAGATCTTGAGCCAACCGTCCTCCGGCAGGCGCCAGTAGATCCCGCCTTCGCGCGCCAGCATGCGATGGCCGATCAACTCCCGCCGCAGGGTGGCGCTGTCCCAGTGGACGGCCTGGATGATCTCGTTCACCTCGGCTTCGAGATAGCGCCGCTCCTCTTCGAACCGTCGCGCCAGCCAGGCGAGCACCACCGCGCGCTTGCGCCGGCTGGCCGGCATCACCTTCAACTTTCCGGCCTCGTCCACGAAGCCGGAGAGCACCTTGGCCTCCCAGCTCTCGGCCTTCGGCGTGATCGCCGCCATGCCGGCCGGCTCCAGCAGGGCGCGGTTCATCCGCGCCAGGGCCTCGGCGTCCAGGGCGTGCCAGCGCACCACCCCTTCGGCGCGCACGCTCACAACGCCCAGCGCCTTCAGCGCCGCCAGATGGTGCGACACGGTCGGCTCCTTCAGACCGAGCAGTTCAGCCAGTTCCTGCACACTGCGCTCGCGTCCAGCCAGCAGGCCGACGATTCGCAGCCGGCTCTCGTTCGACATCGCCTTGAAGAAGGCGAGGAGCGCCTCGAGTTGAGTCTCCGACATTCTCGCCTCCATCGGTGAATATCTAATTAGACATCGATCGAATTAGTTGGCCACAAAAAAACGCCGCCCGGAGGCGGCGTTCTGTCGGGCTGACCGTCGATTATTCGCCGGAGCGGAGCTGCTCGCGAGCCTGGGCGAGCAGTTCGTCCATCTTCATCCGGACCTCGCCCTCGGTGATCGTGACGCCCGAGCCCTTCAGGTCCTCGAACACCTTGCGCAGCACGTCCTCGTCGCCAGGCAGCTCGAAGTCCGACTTCACCACCGCCTTGGCGTATTCCTCGACGCTGTCGGCCGAAAGGCCCATGAGGCCGGCGGCCCACTGGCCCAGCATGCGGTTGCGACGCGCCCCT
>Ga0180217_1003522_pt1 | contig 13152 bp, 11 predicted proteins | sample eDN3rd37CBELigOP_FD_128521 | JGI IMG/M metagenome (GOLD analysis project Ga0180217, IMG submission 128521) | Enriched Organic Plus compost microbial communities from Emeryville, California, USA - eDNA 3rd pass 37_C BE-Lig OP (version 2) (version 2) ... | reverse complement strand
GCGCGCCGCGCACCGCCGTGCCGCGGGCCTCTACGTGAGCAACGCCGGGATCGCGGCGTGAGTCGCGCGGCCGGCAGGCCGGCACGGCGGGGCGCCGCCGCCCTCCTCCTCGCCAGCCTGGCGGGTGCGGTGCCGGCCGCCGCGACGGAGCAGGTGCTGCGCATCGGCATGACGGCATCCAACGTGCCGACCACCAGCGGCATGCCGGATAACGGCTTCGAGGGCATGCGCTTCCTCGGCTATCCCGTCTTCGAATCCCTGGTGCTCTGGGATCTCAGCCGTTCGGACATGCGGGCCGGGCTGCGTCCGGGCCTCGCCGAGCGCTGGGAGCAGGACCGTGCCGATCCCAGGACCTGGGTGTTCCACCTGCGCCGCGGCGTGAAGTTCCACGACGGCACCGCATTCGATGCCGATGCCGTCCTTTGGAACCTGGCCCGCTTCTACCGCAGCGACGCACCGCAGTTCGACCCCAACGGCGCCGCGATCGTGCGCGCGCGCTCGCCGCTCGTCGCCTCCTGGCAGAAGATGGACGACCACACGGTGGCGATCACCACGAGCCGCGCCGTCTCCTACTTCCCCTACATGGCGGTCTACATCCTGATGACCTCCCCCGCCTCATGGGAGGCAGGCGGGCGCGATTGGGCGCGCGCGGCCGAGGCGCTGCCGGCGGGCACCGGGCCGTTCCGCCTGGCCCGGTTCACTGCGCGCGTGTCGGCGGAGATCGCGCGCAACGATGCCTACTGGGACGAGGGGCGGCGACCAAGGCTCGACCGCGTCGTATTCCTGCCGATCCCGGATGCGCTGACGCGCATGTCGGCGCTGCGCTCGGGCCAGGTGGACTGGATCGAGGCGCCGCCGCCGGACGGCATCCCGGCCCTGCGTCAGGCCGGCTTCCGGATCGTCACCAACCCCTACCCGCATACCTGGGGCTGGCTGCTGAGCCTCGACGGCCCCGGCACGCCCTTCGGCGATCTTCGCGTGCGGCGGGCGCTGAACTACTGCGTGGACCGCGAGGGGCTGGCGGGTCTGCTGAACGGCACGGCGGAACCCGCGGTCGGCATCTTCCGGACCGCGGATTCCGTGTTCGGCACGCCGGAGCAGCGCTATCGCCTGGACCCCGCGCGCGGTCGTGCCCTGCTGGCCGAGGCAGGTTACGGACCGCAGCGGCCGCTGCGCTTCAAGGTGCTGATCTCGACCTCCGGCTCCGGCCACATGATGCCGCTGCCGATGAACGAGTTCCTGCAGGCCAGATTGCGGGAGACCTGCGGCATCGAGGTTTCGTTCGAGGTGGTGGAGTTCAACACCGTCCTCACGCTGAACCGCTCGCCGCCCGATGCGCCAGGGCTGCGTGGTTCGGTCGCCATCAACACGGCACCGCCCACCTCGGACCCGGCGGTGGTGCTGCGATACACCGGCGCCTCCTTCGCGCCGCCGAACGGCTTCAACTGGGCGCGTTTCAACGACCCGGTCTATGAGCGGGAGATCGCCACGATGGAGGCGGCGACGGACCAGGCGGAGGCCGAGGCAGCGCTGCGGCGCGCGCACCAGCGGCTGGTGGACCAAGCACCCTGGGTGTTCATCGTGCACGACCTCAACGCGCGGGCCATGACGCGCTCGGTCACCGGCTTTGTGCAGGCGCAGTCCTGGTTCCAGGACCTGGTTCCGGTTTCCATGGCGCCCTGAGCCGTCGAGCATGGCAGGGACGTCCGGCATCCGGCATTCAGTGCGGCAGCGGACAGCGTTCGCGCCAGCCCGCGGGCGGTGCCAGCACCGTCTCCATGAGGCCCAGGGCGGCGCAGCCGTCGAGCCGTCCGACGCCGAACAGGAAGCGGTACCAGATCGCGCCGTACAGCACGTCGTGCAGCGCCTCCGCCCCGCCGGCGGCGCGGAAACTGCCGTCGCCGAGACCGCGGGCGATGATCCGGATGGCGGTGTCGCGGCGCTGGCCCAGCCAGCGCTCACGCAGCACCGCGGCCATCGCCGGATCGGACAGGCATTCGCCCAGCACACTGCGTGCCAGGGTGCCGGTCGCGCCGCCAAGCTCCCGTGCCATGCGCAGCAGATGCGACCCGATCGCTGCAAGGGGCGGCAGGTTCTCGTCGAGCGGCATGGTCTCCGCCATTCGCTGCAGCATTGCGTCCGCAAGCAGCGCAATCTTCGATGGCCAGCGGCGGTACAGCGTAATCTTGCTGATGCCGGCGCGCCGTGCGACCTGCGCCATCGTGATGTCGCGGATGTCGCCCTGCTCCAGCAATGCGGTCGTGGCGGCCAGCGCCTGCTGTTCCGCAGCATAAAGGCGGGGGCGGCCGCGGCGGCGCGGCGCGGCCTTCCCGGTTTCGAGTGTCACTGGCGGTGCGTCTCCTCGCCGCCTTCTGGCAGCAAGCAGCGAGGCGGATCAAGCCCATGACGACGGACAGCGGCGAGCTGGCAGGCAGGCGCATCCTGGTGATCGGCGGCGGCTCCGGCATCGGCCGTGCGACGCGGCTGCTGGCTGCGGCCCGTGGCGCCCTCGTTGCGGCCACCGTGCTCGATGAGAGGGAGGTCGCGGCCCTTGCCACTGAATCGCCGGGCGTTGCGGCCCGGCCGCTCGATATCCGCCGGCGCGGCGAGGTGGGGCCGGCTGTCGCGGCACTGGTCGCAGCACTCGGCGGCCTCGATGCAATGATCTACTGCGCGGGCATCCTGCTGCGCACGCCCACCGAGGCAATGCCGGAAGAGGACTGGGACCGGCTCATCGAGATCAACCTGACCGGCTGCTTCCATGCGGTGCGCGCAGCCTTGCCCGCACTGCGATCCTCCGGTGCGGCGCCGGGCATTGTGGTCATCTCGAGCCAGCTCGGCATCGTGGGCTTCCGCGAAGGGGCGGCTTATGCCGCCAGCAAGTCGGGGCTGAACGGCCTGGTTCGCTCGCTGGCACTGGAATACGCGCCCGCCGGCGTACGGGTGAACGCCGTGGGCCCGGGGCCGACGGCGACGCCGATGACGGTCCGGACGCGCTCCGACCCTGCGCTGTTTGCCGAGATGGTGTCGAACATCCCGCTCGGGCGCTATGGACAGCCCGAGGAGATCGCCGAGGTCGCGCTGTTCCTCGCCTCCGCGCGCGCAAGCTTCGTCACCGGCCAGCTCTGGTGCGCCGACGGGGGCTACGTGGCGCGCTGAACCTGCCCGCTTGCGACCCGGCGCTCCCCTCGGGACCAGCTAGGGCACCCTGACTGGCCGTTGGCAGGGAGGGGCGGGCAGCCCGCCACCCTCGGCCTGCCCGCAGCCAGCGGGCGACGGTGAACATCCGGCCGCCATCACCCCACGCGGGTCCAGGTGAGGCAGCGCCCCCGGTGCCGCCCGCACGACGAGGCGTTGCACTCCAGTCCGGTCGTGCAGGTCGGCGGCGTGCAGTCGGACGGGCATGAGGAGGGCTGCCGCCACCGGATGGTGCCTTCCGGGCCCGGTGACAGGCTGCGTCGGGTCGCGGTTGCATACCGGCCTGCCGACACAATTCGAATGCACCGTCGGGCCGGCGATGATCGCCGCGTCCGGGCTGGGGAGGGCAGCGCGCCGCGAGGAAAGCGGAGGCATGCCGATGTGTCACCCCGCCACGCGCCATTACCAATTCTAGGGCAGGCGGTTGGACGAGATCGCCATCGATATCTGCTGCGCCTGCAAATCGCCACGAAATTGCCCCGCTGTCGCCGCCCGCTATTCGATTGTGCCTCCAGGGAGTGAGGTTGATGCAGCCAGCAGCCGCACAGGACAGCAGATCGCAGATCAAGCACCGAAAGGTTGCGATAACGATGGCAGTGGGGAAACTCGCTGCCGACGAAAGGTCGATCGGCGTGATCGTCACCACGATTGCTGCGGTGATGGCTGCGCCTGTGGTGCGACGTTTGATCTGATGAGGCCAGGCTTTCAGCGGCAAGGGCTGCCGCCATCACGTCCTGCTACGTGCCGCGTGAGCATGCTGTAGCATATGACTTTGCCCCTCCACATGTCCGTCGCCACGGTGATCGAGCGGGCGAGCGCGCTCTCCCCTGTCCTCCGCTATGTGGGAACAGCCGCCTTCGTGGCGACGGCGGCGCTGCTCGGCTATGCGGCCGGCCCGATCCTGCCGGAAAGCTACCCCTTCCTGCTGCTCTTCCTCTCCATCCTGCTTTCCGCCGCGGTATTCGACGGCGGTACCGGTCTGTTCGCCACCGGGCTCTCCACATTGGCCGCCTATCTCCTGCTGCCACCCGTCGGCCAGTTCGTCGTGAAGGATGCGCGGCACTTCGTCGCCCTTGCGCTCTTCCTGGGCATCGGGGCGACGGCGGCCGTCGCTTTGGAGGCCCTGCACAAGGCACTGACCCACTCGCAGAGGGCGCTGACCGATCTGAAGCGGTCCGACCAGGGCCGCAGGCTGCTGCTGCGAGAGTTCCGCCACAGGATGCGCAATGACCTGCACTCGCTGGTGGGGCTGCTGCTGCTGCGCGCGCGCACTGCACCCTCGGATGCAGCGCGTGACGGATTGCGCGAGGCTGCCGGGCACGCCATGGCGCTGGCCCGCGTTCACACCCGCCTTGCCGCGGCCGAGGGGGAGAACATGGCGGAGGCGGACACCCGCGAGTTCGTCGTCGGGCTCTGCGCCGATATCCAGGCAGCGCGGTTCGGCGAAGGGCTGCAGACGGTGGCGCTCCTCGTCGAGGCCGAGAGGCACGTGCTGTCCGCGGAGCGTGCCGTGCAGCTTGGACTGGTGCTGAATGAGACCGTCACCAACGCGCTGAAATATGCCTTCCCGGAAGATCGAGCCGGTACGGTGCGGGTGCGCTTTACGCGCGAGGGCGGCGACTTCGTGCTGGTCGTGGCCGATGATGGCATCGGCCTGCCCTTGGAAGGTGACCTGGCAGGGGCGCCGCCCGAGTTGCCCCGGCACGGTTCGGGTCTCGGCACTCGCCTGCTCCGCGCACTCGCCGCCCAGCTTCGAGGGGCTTTCACGCGCCGTCCTGGCGAGGGGGGTATCGGGACCATCGTCGAACTGCGCTTTCCGGTCGAGGCGCCGGGGCTCTCGGGCCGTTGAGGGCAGCCACGTGACGCAGACCGGCGCGCCGTCAGGAGGCGAACGAGGCCGCCGCCAATGCGTGCAGCGGCGGGATGTTCAGCAGCGTGGCCGGAAGCGGAGCGTCACTGTCCTTCGGACAGCGCGCGAGCCGGGGAGCCGTCGCGCTCAGGACCAAACGGACTGGAGTCGTGCCGCCCCGATGCGCTGCCGGCTTCGGCGCGCCCCGGGGCCGGTGCCGGCCACCATGCTGTCCGTCAGGGTCGGATGGCGTAGTAGCCGGGCGGGTCGCTCGCCGGGAAGGACTCGTCCGAGGCTTCATCCACCTTGTCCCAGGGGGCCCGCGGCGGGTCGCGCATCGCCTCCGGACCTGCCGACCGGACCTCGCTGTATGCGCCGCGCTCGAAGGTGCTGGTGGAGGATGGGCTCTCGCGCCATGCCGGAGCGGGGCCGGCTGGCATTGACCCTGGATGTGCCCTCATTTGGCGGCTGCCCCGCCTTGCCAGACACACCAGGACCGCCAGGGCTGTGGCACCAGCGACAATGTCCATGGTCCGGATCCTGCCACGATCATGCACGATCACGATGCCTCTCCTTGCTTGTCCGGCGGCCACAGGAGTCCCCACACTGGAGAACTCGGCAGGTGAACGGTCCGCTGTCCTGAACGGTTGCAGACCGCAAGTCGCAACCATGTATGGCAGCCGCGCACCGGTCTCGCGGGCGGGATTCGGAGCCAGCACGGCAATCGCCTTGCGCGGCGATGGTTCCAAGACGGGATGGCCGCCGCCTCGGCCTGCCTTGACGGCCTGCGGCCAGCCCGCGGCGTTGAGCGCCCGGCGGCGCGTGCGGGTTGCCCCAGTGTGTCACAGGTCTTGGCGTCCGCACCGTGGACCGGCGGCCGACCGACATCGCCATAGGGTTGAGCGTCGCCGCGAGTCCCAGTGAGGCTCTGCCGCCGTCGGCGCTCTGTCCATGGCCGCCCCTTCTGCAGCAGCAGGCGCACGGCCCCGACATCGCCCTCGAACGCACCCCGCTCGCGCCGCGTACGCATGGTCTCCAGATGACGGCGCCGTTGGCTGCGCGACCCCGAATCCTCCGTGCGGCGCGCGCGACGGGCGGCTCCTGGGCAACCGGCGTGCCGCCGGGCAGGGCAACTTGCTCATCCGCGCCGCGCTGATCCATCCTGAACGACCCCCGCCGGATTGCGGAGCAAGCGATGCCAGAAGACGAAGTGGAGGAGCTGCGCGGGGAGATCGTCGCGCTGGAGACGGCACTTGCGGCGGCGTTCGGCGAGATCGCGGTGCTGCGTGCCGCCGTTGAGGGCAGCGGTGCGGAAGCGGCGCTGCGTGCGATGGAGGGCATGGCAACGCAGCTGGAGGGTTCCGTCCTGCGCGGCGTGATCGGGGCCGAAGCACTGGGGCGGCCTGCCGCGGCAGCGGGCTTCGAGCGACGCATGGAGCTGATCGCGCATGCCCTGCGCAATGCCATCGCCTTCCGGGATCGTTGAGCCGGCATCCTGGCGTGGCCCCGCGCCCGTGGCGGGGAGCGCTCCCACCCCGCACGGCCGGCGTGTCCGATGCCTCTCGGCGCCCCGCATGACGTACGCAGACCGGGAGCGACGCTCCTCTCGCCCGATGCGGCGTCCGGAGCGCCGGTCGCTCAGATGAAGTGCATGCCGCCATTCAGCTGGATCGTCTGTCCGGTCATGTAGCCGTTCCCGACCACCATCAGAACGGCCTGCGCGACCTCGTCCGGCGCGCCGAGGCGGCCCATCGGCACCTTCCTGGCATAGTCGTCCCGGCCCGCCGCGATCATCTCCGTCTCGATCAGTGATGGTGCGACGGCGTTGACCGTGATGCCCTCCTTCGCCAGGCGTGCGGCATAGCCTCGCGTCAAGCCTTCCAGCCCGGCCTTCGATGCGTTGTAGTGGATGCCGATCACGCCGCTGCCCCGCGCTGCGCCGGAGGAGATGTTGACGATGCGTCCCCAGCCCCGGGCGCGCATGCCAGGCAGCACGGCCCTCGTGCAGAGAAAGGCCGCCTTCAGGTTCACCGCGAGCGTATGGTCGAACTCCTCCTCGGTCAGGTCGTCCAGGCCGCGCGGGATGGCGATCCCGGCATTGTTGACCAATACGTCCACCGGTCCGAACTCCGCGCCTATCCGGTGGACCATGGCCGCCACGGCCTCGCCGTCCGACACATCCGCCGCAACCGCAAGGGCACGACGGCCCGTCGCCCGGATCGCCTGGACGGTCTCCTGGGCGGGCCGTGCGCGCTCGCGGTAGTTGACCGCGACCTCAGCGCCCGCCGCGGCGAGGGCCAGCGCAATCGCCTTGCCGATACCACGAGACGCCCCTGTTACGAGTGCGACTCGGCTTGTCAGATCCGGACCAGGGAGCATGGTGGAGATCCTTTGCGCGGTCAGCAGGCGGGGGAAACGATGGATTGTGCCGACCGGGCCAACTGCGCGAAGCGCGACGGTATGCCCGGCCGGCATAATCTGGCAGTATCCGGCGGTCACCCTCCGATAACAGCGTGATGAGTGGCACGACCGAGAAACAGTCCCATATGTCGGGCGTGGCCCGACGGTCACTGGCACCCTAGTACGACGTCACTGGACCGCAGAATTGAAGCTGACGCCTGAGCAGATCGACGCCGCAAGAGCGTGCGGCTGCGCGTTCCTTCCAGCCACCGAGGCGCAACTCCACCGCCTGCGGCAACAACGGAAGGTCTTCGAGATCGCAGGGCAGCCTTTTGTAGCCACCCGAGATGGCGGGTTCTACGAGACGGCCGGCACCCTCCTGCGGCTGATCGAGCCACGCCAGGCCCGCGAACCGAAACACCCGGCAGTCGCCGGAATCCCGCCGGCGCCGACGCCGCCGGAGACCCCGGCCCGGACCGATGGTGCGAGCGACCCGACTCCGGTCGAGCCGCCGCAGCAAGCGAGCGTCCCGGGCGATGCATCGCGGCCTGAGGCCGGCCCAGCGCCTGCGCCTGAGGCGCCTGCGGCGGCCGCCGAGGAGACGCCGCGACGTGCCGGCCGCGCTCGTGCGCCGCGCGCGCCCCGCCCGCGTGCCACTGGCAGGGAGGCCCCCCCTGCGAAGGCCGGGTCAGCGCTTCCGTTGGAAGCCGTCGGCCGGCCGGAGGAGCAGGGCGGCGGAACGGGTCGCACCATGCGCGCCCGACATCGCGCCGGCCCGACGCGTTTGCCGCGATGGGCCACTGCAGGTGCGGCGAGGAGGGGTAGGCTCAAGCAGAGGCTTGCGCGCGGTTAGGGCAGCTTCCCTTCAGGCACATCACCTGAGGTGGGAGGAACTGCTTCAGCCGTCATAAGGGGGCGCTGCAGCCGGGGGCCGTGAAAGGGGCCGTTCGCCATCGGTGCGACCGACCCGCTGTCCAGCCGTGACACTCACCGGTCAGGCACGGGCTCGGAATGCCCCCGGTGCGCGCGCCTCGCCCGGCATGAACCGGGACGCCTAGGAGGGTGCTGCCGCCCGCTCGTCATCGCCGACCAGATGCTGCGGCTCCTGGCCCTCCAGCGCCCGCCGGCAATTCGCGACGGCACGGCGGAGCGCGACGTCGCGCCAGCCATGGACGGAGGCCGAGTTGTGTGGCGACCCGATCACGTTCGGCAGCCGCATGAAAGGATAGTCCATACGGAACGCGCCGTGGCGGACCGGCTCGACCCACCAGGCATCGAGGCAGCCGGTGAAGGTCGGCGTCGAGACCAGATGCTCGTACAGCGCCTGTTCGTCCAGGATCTCGCCCCGTGCCAGGTTCACCAGGATCGCATCGGGCTTCATCAGCCCAAGCTCGCGCGCACCGATGAGGCCGCGTGTCGCGCGGGTCAGCGGCACGCTGATCACGAGCACGTCCGAGGCGGCGAGCATGTCGTCCAGGCGGTCCGGCGTGCCCATCCACTCCACGGGCTCGTCGGTCGTCCCGCTCCGCCGTATCGCGTGGATGCGCATGCCGAGGCAGCGCATCAGCCGCGCGGTGGCGATGCCGATGCCACCGAAACCCAGAATGCCGCAGACCCCGCCCGCCAGCATGCGGTTCGGTGCGAATTGGTTGAACTCGCCCCGTGCCAAGGCTGCATGCTCGGGCAGGAGGCGCTTCGCAGCGGCCAGCGCCATGGCAACGGCATGTTCCGCCATCGGCTCGGCATAGCCGCCGCCGTTGCAGGCGATCGGCACTGAGGCCGGCAGGTCGCGCAACGGGATGAAATCCACACCGGCCGTCAGGAACTGCACGAGCCGGGCATCGCGGATCAGCGCCGGCTCGCCCGGACGAAGCTCCGTGCCGGTGTGCCGCGCAAGCAGGACCGCGGCCCGCCTCAGCGCCTCATGGCGGGCGGTGTCATCCAGCTCCGGCAGGTAGACGACCTCGGCGCTCCCGGCGAGCTCCGCCGCGAGGACGGCCCGCCCCTCCTGGCCCGGGTCGAAGGTGACGGCCAGCAGGGATGCACTCATCCCACCTCCCATTGCAAGATCAGGCACCGGTATAGCAACGGTCCCCGGCGGCAGCCAGGAACGCGGCTGTGGAGGGTGGCCCGGCCTGAGCCGGCACACGGCATTGATCCGCATCGGTCCGCTGGGGACTGCGCCTGCACCGCTGGCCACAACCATGGAGACCGGCTCGATCTAACCCTCTTCGAGCGTGAAGCCGGCCTTGAGCGTCACCTGGAAGTGGTCGACCTTCCCGTCTTCGCCGATCGCGCCGCGGACCTGCATCACCTCGAACCAGCGCAGGTGCCGTAGCGTGGCGCCCGCCCGGGCGACGGCCGTCTGGATCGCATCATCGATGCTGGTCTTCGACGAGCCCACGAGCTCGACCACCTTGTAGACATGTTCCGGCATGATCGCCTCCTCCCGCCGCTGGGTGGGTCGATGACCGGCAGAGCGCGCATGAGGCCACGGGAGTTGCCCGGACGGGCAATGTTCATCGGTTCCGGAGCGCCCTGTTGCGGCACGCGCTCCGCCTCGGGGTGAGATACCTTCCTCCGCACAGGGCTCATCGCCCTGGCAGCTCGGAAGGCTCAGCTCCGATGGTACGGGTAGCAGCGGGCCCGATCGAGAGTGAGACCGAGATGCCTGCCGAGAGCCCGGATGGCGTCGTCATGCTCCGGGTAGGGATCGCTGTTCCCGTAGCCGACGACGATGGGACTGATTGCCAGGTTGTCCCGCCCCGGCTGGGGGAGCATCGCGGTCACGAGCGCGTTCCCTTCGCCGTCCCGCAAGGTCAGGAACACCGGCATGGCACGCCGGATGTATTCCTTGCGTCCGATATCCTGCTCGATATAGGGCCCCGGCGCGGGTCTGTAGGCCTGCGAGGCTTGCTCATACGCCCGCCGGAAATGCTTCTCGACGGCGTGACGCATGAGTTCCGATTCCAGGGCCGCCTCGGCCTCCGTCTCGATCCGGAACCAGGCCTTCTGGCCCGGGGCATCGCACACGAATTGCATGACTCCTCCGGCGCGAATGGCGGGTGCAGCCTAGCGAGGACCGGATTCGGGGGAAACGGCCTTGTCTCCGATATTGCTATTGCGTCCGGGACTGCCATGGCCGCCGGCAGCGCCGGGATGGCGAGAGGAGCGGCCGGTCGTTCTGCCCCCTTCGATCCGTCGTGAGCGCAGCGCGCTCGGTGGTTGCCCTGGGCCCGTCAGGCGGCGACCGCCGTCTGGCCGGCATCCGGCGTGCGCTGCATCCCCTCCTCAAGCCGCGAGGCCCGGCTGCCGATCTCCTGCGGCCGGGCCTGAAGGCATCGCGATACAGCCGGGCCGCGCGGGCGACGGCCGCGCCTCTCAGGCGTCCATCTTCAGGGCGGCGATGAAGGCGGATTGCGGGATCTCCACCTTGCCGAACTGGCGCATGCGCTTCTTGCCCTCCTTCTGCTTCTCCAGCAGCTTGCGCTTGCGCGTGATGTCGCCACCGTAGCACTTGGCGGTGACATCCTTGGACAGCGCCGAGATGGTCTCGCGCGCAATGACGCGGCCGCCGATCGCCGCCTGGATCGGGATCTTGAAGAGCTGGCGGGGAATCAGCTCCTTCAGCCGCTCGCAGATGGCGCGGCCGCGCTTCTCCGCCTGGCTGCGATGCGCCATGAAGGCCAGCGCGTCCACCGGCTCGTTGTTCACCAGGATGGAGATCTTCACCAGGTCGGATTCGGCATAGCCGTCCATCTGGTAGTCGAAGCTGGCATAGCCGCGGCTGACCGATTTCAGTCGGTCGTAGAAGTCGAACACCACCTCGTTCAGCGGCAGGCGATAGACCGCCATGGCGCGGTTGCCGACATAGGTGAGCTCCACCTGCTGCCCGCGCCGTTCGTTGCAGAGGGTGAGCACCGCGCCGAGATAGTCGTCGGGCACGAAGATCGTGGCCTTGATCCAGGGCTCCTCGATCACGTCCACCACGGAGCCGTCCGGCATGTCGGCCGGGTTGTGCAACTCCACCCACTCGCCGTTGGTCTTGCGCAGGCGATAGACCACGCTCGGCGCGGTCGCGATCAGGTCGAGGTCGAACTCGCGCGCCAGCCGCTCCTGCACGATCTCCAGATGCAGCAGGCCGAGGAAGCCGCAGCGGAAGCCGAATCCGAGCGCGGCGGATGTCTCCGGCTCGAAGTGGAAGCTCGCATCGTTCAGCCGCAGCTTGCCGAGCGATTCGCGCAGCTTCTCGAAATCGTCGGCGTCCACGGGATAGAGGCCGCACCAGACCACGGGGATGGAGGGCTTGAAGCCCGGCAGCGGCTCGGATGTCGGGTTGCGGTCCTCGGTGATGGTGTCGCCCACATTCGTGTCGGCGACTGTCTTGATGGCGGCCGTGACATAGCCCATTTCGCCGGGCCCTAGGCTGTCCGCCGCCACCATCTTCGGCGTGAAGACGCCCGCCTGCTCGACCGTGTGCACCGCGCCGGTGGACATCATGCGGATCTTCTGGCCCTTGCGCAGATGCCCGTCCTTGACGCGCACCAGCACGACCACGCCGAGATAGGGATCGTACCACGAGTCCACGAGCAGCGCCTTGAGCGGCGCCTCGGCATCACCCTTCGGCGGCGGCAGGCGGCTGACGATCGCCTCCAGCACGCCCTCGATGTTGAGGCCGGTCTTGGCGCTGATCAGCACGGCATCGTCGGCGGGCAGGCCGACCACGTCCTCGATCTGCTGCTTCACCCGGTCGGGCTCGGCGGCCGGCAGGTCGATCTTGTTCAGCACGGGCACGATCTCATGCCCCGCGCCGATCGCCTGGTAGACATTCGCCAGGGTCTGCGCCTCCACGCCCTGCGAGGCATCGACGACCAGCAGCGAGCCCTCGCAGGCCGCGAGGCTGCGGCTCACCTCATAGGCGAAGTCCACATGGCCGGGCGTGTCCATCAGGTTGAGGACGTAGTCCTTGCCATCCTGCGCGCGGTAGTGCAGCCGTACCGTCTGGGCCTTGATGGTGATCCCCCGCTCCCGCTCCAGCTCCATGCTGTCCAGCACCTGCGCCTTCATCTCGCGGTCGGAGAGGGCGCCGGTGGCCTGGATCAGCCGGTCCGCCAGGGTGGACTTGCCGTGATCGATATGCGCGATGATCGCGAAGTTGCGGATCTGGGTAAGCGGGATGTCGGTCATGTCATTCCGGTGGCGCGGGGGCCTGGGGGCGGGCATCGGCGCCCGGCCATTCGCAGCCGAGATAAGGCAGCCCGCCCGCAAGTCCAAGCACTGCTTGGTGGCGCCGGCCCTCCGAATCACCCGGGCCGGCCGCGCCGGCGGTCAGATGGAGGTCAGATCGAGAGGTGTGGGCCGCGGTGATGCGGCGCGCTACCGCTTCAGGATCGAGCCAAGCACGCCGCGCAGCACCGCACCGCTGATCTGCCGCCCCACCTGGCTGCCGACGCTGCGGACGACGGATTTCGCCAACGCCTCGCCCATGCCCTGCCGCCTTCCGCCACCGCCGGTCAACATGTCCGACAGCAGGCCGCCGAGGCCTCCGCCCGAAGGACGCGTCTGCGGGATGCGCCGGGTCGGCATCGGTGCTCCGGTCCGCCCGGTGTCAGGCGGACCGCCCGCGCGCATGCCGCCACCCGCGGCGGTTCCCCAGGGATTGCCGTTGCGCATCGGCGCCGGTCCCACCGGGTGCGGCCCGGCCT
>Ga0180217_1003521_pt1 | contig 13154 bp, 14 predicted proteins | sample eDN3rd37CBELigOP_FD_128521 | JGI IMG/M metagenome (GOLD analysis project Ga0180217, IMG submission 128521) | Enriched Organic Plus compost microbial communities from Emeryville, California, USA - eDNA 3rd pass 37_C BE-Lig OP (version 2) (version 2) ... | reverse complement strand
TTTGGCCCAAAATGTCGCTCTTCGATCTGACGAATCTCGATTCGCCAGACCTCATCACGCCATTTTTGGCTCAAAAATCCATCTTTTATCCCCATAAAGCCGTTACCTTAACACGCCCTAGGGGAATCGCTGATTTAACCCGAACTCCGAAGTTGGAGCGGATGAGATTGTGCAAGAGCTTGGATCAGAAATGGCCAGCTGGCATCACAACTCGACTAAATTAGCGGTTCCTTAGACGGTTGCCCGGCCGTGCTGGAACAAACCGCGCCCCATTCAGCCCCGCCCGCGGCCCGCAGTTCCCCGCTTGTTCCCAAACGGAGTTTGGGGACGAGGCGCAGTTGTAAGCATAGTGCAGATGCGGGGCACGCCTGCACTCCTTGAGCCTTGCGGTTCCAAACCCAGCGGTGAGCTGCCCCGAAAGCAGCCCATTCGCCGCGCCAGCCCGCTCCGTTGTTACAGCGCGACCGGCTTGCCGTCGCAGGCGGCGCTTTCGTTGGCGGCTTCGAGAAAGCGCATCAGTTCGACGGACTCGCTCAAATCAACGACGGTTTCCCCGCCAATAAACCGGAAGATGGCTTCCAGCAGCCCGGCGTAGTATGGCTTGGAATCCTTCGTGAGGTCGACCGCGGTGCTGGCCTTTTCCCGGTGAAGCGTGCCACCGAAGCCCTTGTTTCCCGTCCGGTTGCCACGCACGGTCCCAATCCGCCCGTCCGCCCATTTCCCGACGATAATGTCGTGACTCTCCGTGCGGAAAGCCTGCACTTCGCGGCAGCCTGCGCCGAGGCTGGTATAGAGCATCTCCGAAGCATGGATGCCGTACCAGTAATAGCCGGGAAGGACGTCAAGGAGCACCATCGGGCCGTAAAAGTCGGCGCCGGTAACCGCCCCCGCTTCGCTATTGGCAAGCGCCGCCTGAAGGCCCGCGCCGAAGCGGACCGCGGAAGAGGTGAACGCGCGGGTGTTGTGCTTTCGGGCCAGCTCCGCAATGGCACGGGCGTCGGCGGAATTGGCGGAGAGCGGCTTGTCGATGAAAACCGGCAGCCCCCAGCCGACGATCTGCCGGAACTGCTCAAGATGAACGCGCCCATCAACCGAATGCAGGAAAATGACGTCTGCTTGCCCTTCCAGCTCGGCGATGCTGTCGACGATTTTCACACCGTGGTTTTCGCGCAACTCCCGGGTGAACCCTTCCACGCGGTTGATGCTCAGGTCGAAGTCAGGCGAACCGCCTGGGTAGGCGACCGTAACCCGCCCGCCGGGGACGTGATACGGGGCGTTGGTGTCGTGCAAAAGATTGGCGAAAGCTGGCGCGTGCGAGGTGTCCAGCCCGATCATCGCGATCTTCAAGGTATTCATAATGCGTCTCGCAAAGCGTATTTCGTTGACCAGGAGAGCCCGATCAACAGGCGGCGCTGGCGTAGGCCCGTTCGGTTATCCGCACCACTTCGGCGGCGCTTTCGGGGGTGATGACCTGCTCTGCCCCAAAAGCGAGAACGTCGTAAATATTCTGGTGGAACGGCTTGACCGGGACGGGCTCCACCTCGATTTCCTTTTCCTCCCACGGCAGCGTTTCCGAAAGGTACTTCCGGCCGGGGGCGGCGCTGTCGATCACCTCCATCGGCGCGGCCTTCGCCGGGTCGTAGTACCGGATCTGGCTCTTGACGCCATCGCTGGCGAGCGTGCCGTAGCGGCCGAGAATCATCCAGCGGGGCCCTGCGGACTGGGCAATCGCGGTGCTGACCAGCACATCCGCCGTCACACCGTTCTCCGCGCGAAGCACGAGGTGCACGTGATCCTCGGCATCCCCGGCGTTTTTGATATTACGCAGATCGGAGAAAAGCTCCTTTACCGGCGCGCCGAGCAGCGGAAGCACGACGCTAAGGGCGTGCGGGCAGGTGTTGTTGAGACCGCCGCCGCCATTTTTCTTGAGCGTCTGCCAGTCCCACCGGCGCGCGTATCCGACCCAGCTGACACGGATTTCGAAGATCGGGCCGAGAATGTTGCTGTCGATGATCGACTTGAAGTGGTGGATCTCCGGACGGTGAAGATAGCTATGGTTCACGAACAGCCGCAGGTTCTTTTCGCGCGCAAACGCGACGATTTCGTCCGCCTCGCGGGCGTTCATGGCGATCGGCTTTTCAAGAACGCAATGCCGCCCCGCCTTGAGCGCCTTCATGGCGTCGGAGTAGTGCATCGACGACGGCGTGGCGACGACGACCACCTGGGCGTCGTTCCCCGCGAGGAGGGCGTCAATGTTCTCAAAGGTCTGGCAACCGGTCAGTGCGGCGGCTTCCTCACGGCGCTCGGCGGAAGGATCGGCAACGGCGACAATCTTGAAGCCGGGGATCTTGAGAATCGGCTGGAGATGCAGGCTCCAGCCCGCGCGGCCAAGGCCGATGATTGCGACAGTAATTGGGGATGGGATGGTACTCATGGCATGTGACGATATGGGATTAAAGAAAGCGGGGAGCGTCAGAGAAGGTCTCCAACTGGTCGTTCAATTCCAGCGACGATTCCGCGGGAGTAGTGCGCGAGCATTTCGTTTTCGTCGGGGCGGGTTGTCGCCCCGAGCGAAAACGGAACTGGTTTGAAGACGCCCGGCACGGCTTTGCCGCCGCGCTGGAGGCGAAGTTTGAGAAGATCGAACAAGGCCTCGCCGACTGCCTCCAGCGGGTGTGCCATGCAGGTGAGCGGCTGATGACCGATCGACGCCAGTTCCGTCAGGCACCCGCCGACCACGCTCACCTCGGCGGGGATGGAAAAACCGCGTGCGGTGAGCGCGTTGACCACTTCGCGCCCTGCAACGTCGCCAATGCAGTAGACGGCGTCGGGCGTCCAGCCGGTTTCCTCGATCATCTGGACGAGATCGCTTCCGGCTGTCGCGCAGGGGCTGCGGCTCACGACCAGGGAGCGGACTTCAATGTCGCTTCCCACCCTTTCACCAAGCCCGCAGAGCAGCCCGCCGTAACGAAGCCTTCCGGAGGCCGTTTTGGACAAGGGCACCGCATGCAGGAAAAGAATTCTTTTGCGCCCGCTTTTTCTCCAGGCTTCCCCCAGGACCCGGCTGCAAACAGAGTAGTCGGGGGCGGCGAAATTGGTGGTGGCCTGATCGTATGGCGGGTTCAGATGCACGACGATAGGGCTCTCCTTTTCCAGAAAGGTGTGCGGCCTGCCGCGAATCGTCAGGTCGATGAAGCCGTCAAAGCCGCTCTCTTCCCGAGGGAGCAGGTCCGTCCCGACCGGGCACAATTCCAGGGTGATCCCGGGGCCGTGCTGGAGTTGCCTGTTGAGAATCCCGCCAAATATGGCGCCGCGCCAAACCGTCTGGCTCAGCCGCGCCTCACCGCCCTTCGGAATGTCGGAAAGGATTCCAACCCGGTAGCTCTTCGGATAGCTCCCCAGCGCGGGAGTGGTATCGGCAAGCCAGAACGATCCGACGCCCACCAACGTTTTTACCCGCCCCTCTTTGGCCAGTTCCCGGTAAACGTTCTTGACGGTCCCGGCACTGACCTTGAGCAATTCTCCCAACTCGTCCGCGGTGGGCAGCCGGTGGCCTGGCCCAATTTCCCAAGATTTGCCCTTTTTGTCCAAGTATTGCCGAACCCTTTCGGAGGGTTTTAAGGATGAAATGAGATTATCGTTCATCGATTCGGCAAGGGCGAGTAAGCCGGAAGCGGTCAAGATGGGCAAGAATAAATGCGAATTCTGTCTAATTTGTCCATTTTAACAACCCCCGGGGAAGGAAGCCCCGGAAATCGCCGCTTTCCGCAGAGGAGCAAGTCGGCTACCCTCGCCGGAACGATGCCCCGCCGGAGTCGTGCCTGAGTGCGGGGAAGCGCAGCTTTTCGACTCTTTTGCCCGTTGATCTAAAAATGAAAACCTCGCTCGCCCTGCTCCTTGCGCTTGCATGCCCGGCCTTTGCCCAAGACGCGGTGGAAGCCAACCCCCGGCAAAATACGGTTCTTGTCGATAACGACCGCGTGCGCGTTTACGAAACGCGGCTCGCGCCTGGGGAAGCCGCGCCGATGCACTCACACCCCCCTTTCGTCACCTATTGCCTTTCGGATGCACAGGTAAAGTTCACGCTTCCGGATGGCTCCACGCAGGAACGCACGCTCAAGCAGGGGATGGGGGGCTGGCATCCCCCAATGACCCATTCCGTCCTCAATAGCGGAACGACGGAGTTCCGCGTTCTTCATGTGGAGGTGAAGGATTTCCCCGGGGCCTCCCAATCCCGCTTCGTGCAGGAAGCGAACCTCGAATGGATCGACGCCCCCGCCTCTCTGCCGAAAGGATGCAAAATGACGATTCTGCACGGGCACCCCTCCAAGCCGGGGCCGTTTTCCATGCGGATCAAGTTCCCCGCGGGCACCGTGATCCCTCCCCACTGGCACCCCGCGGACGAACATGCCACGGTGCTCTCCGGCATTCTGAAAATCGGCAAAGGAAAAACGTTCGATGAAAGCGCGGCGACAGCCGTGCGGAGCTGCGGTTTCTCCCTGATGCCTGCGGGCACGCCGCACTTCGGCATCTTCCCGGAGGAAACCGTGCTGCAGTTGCACGGAATCGGCCCATGGAAGGTGATTTACCTCGACGAAACCAAAAACAAGCCCGAAGCGGAAAAAACCGGCATCCGTTAAAGCCCCCAATCCGCAATCCCCTTCCCCCCTCCCCCGTTCCATGCCATGCTTTTCCCAAGGCATGAACGCATTTTCCCGCGATCCCTCCGAACCGATCATCGACCTGCACAGCGACCATTACTTCATGGGCGAAGCGCTGCGGCAGGCCCACCGCGCCTATGCGGCGGAGGAAGTCCCCGTCGGCGCGGTCATCACCCACAAGGGGCGCATTATCGCGCGTGCCAGCAATCAGGTGGAGCAGCTCAAGGACGCCACGGCCCATGCCGAAATGCTCGCGATCACCCAGGCCGAAAGCGTGCTGGGCGACTGGCGCCTCAACGAGTGCGAACTCTTCGTCACAAAGGAACCGTGCCCGATGTGCGCGGGGGCGATTGTCCATGTCCGGCTCTCCCGGATTGTCTTCGGCTGCCCCGATCCCAAGGGAGGCGGCGCGGGCGGGCTCTTCAACATCGTGCAGAATCCGTCGCTCAACCATCGATGCGAGATCACCCGTGACGTGCGCGGCGACGAGTGCCGCAACCTGCTCCGCGCATTCTTCTTGGAACGCCGCAGGAAACCGGCCGATGGGGAATCGGATTGATCCGCCGGGGGCCGGGTGATACAAACGCAATTCGCTCTTATGCTGACTTTCACCAAGATGAACGGCGCGGGGAACGACTTCGTTCTCATCGACAACCGCCAGGGAAACCATTCGCTCGACCGCGAAACGATCGCGCGGATTTGCGACCGTCACCGGGGAGTCGGGGCCGACGGCCTGATCGCCGTGGAGCCCGCCCAAAATGGCGCGGATTTCCGCATGCGCTACTACAACAGCGACGGCGGCGAGGCCGAAATGTGCGGCAACGGCGCCCGATGCTTTGCCCGGTATGCCGGGCGGCTGGCGGGGAGAAAGGATGCGATTTCCTTCGAAACCATTGCCGGGGTGATCTCCGCCGAATTTGTCGGAGCCAACGAAGTGCGCCTTGCGATGAGCGAACCGACGGACCTGCGGCTCTCCCTCGAGGTTCCGGTCAACGGCGCCACCCACACCGCCCATTTCCTCAATACCGGGGTGCCGCATGCCGTTCTTTTCGTGGACGATCTGGAACAAGCGCCGGTGCAAAAGCTTGGCGCGGCCATTCGCTATCACGACGTTTTCGCTCCGCGCGGGACGAACGTGAACTTCGCCTGCCGGACAGCCCCGGACGCTGTCGCCATCCGCACCTACGAGCGCGGGGTGGAGGGCGAAACGCTGGCGTGCGGCACGGGCGTGGTCGCCACGGCCCTGCTCTTTCACAAGACGACCGGCGCGCCGAGCCCCGTCTCCGTTACCGTGCGCGGTGGCGAGACGATGAAGGTCGCCTTTGAAACCGACGGGGAGAATTTCCGGAACGTCACGCTCACCGGCCCCGCCGATTTCGTTTTCGAGGGTCAGATCGCCGTTTGATTCACAGGCCGCTTTTCCCGTGATTTTGCGGGACAGCCCGGTAAAAACCTGCCTAACAATACCGCCCCATGTTTGAAGGAGCCCATACGGCGTTGGTCACGCCATTCCGCGACAACCGCTTCGATGAAGCGGCGTTCGAGCGTCTCATCGAGTTCCAGATCGAGAACGGCATCCACGGCATCGTGCCCGTCGGCACGACCGGGGAATCGCCCACGCTAGACCATGAGGAACACGCCCGAGTCGTGGAGCTTGCCGTCAAACTCGCCAAGGGCCGCTGCAAGGTCATTGCCGGGACGGGTTCGAACTCCACGGCGGAAGCGATTTCGCTGACGGTGGAGGCCGAAAAGGCCGGGGCCGACGCCGCCCTGCTCGTCTCGCCGTATTACAACAAGCCGTCGCAGGAGGGGCTTTTCCGCCATTACAAGGCGGTTGCCGAGGCCACGAAGCTCCCGCTCGTCCTTTACAGCATCCCCGGCCGGGCCGGGATCGAGATCGGCGTGCAAACCGTTCGCCGCCTTGCCGAAGCATGCCCGAACATCGTGGCCATCAAGGAAGCGGGCGGCAGCGTGGACCGGGTGAACCAGCTTCGGCAGGCATTGCCGGACTCGTTCGAGATCGTCTCGGGTGACGACGCGCTGACACTTCCCTTCATGGCAGCAGGCGCGCTTGGCGTCATCAGCGTCGCCTCGAACATCATTCCCGGCGAGGTCGTCTCGCTGGTGAAGGCGGGGCTTGCCGGGGATTACGCCCAGGCACGGCGCATCCATGAAAAGTGGTATCCACTTTTCCGCGATCTCTTCGTGGAGACGAATCCGGTGCCGATCAAGACCGCGCTCGCGTGGCAGAACCGGATCGCCCCCGAATTCCGCCTGCCGCTCTGCGAAATGGCGGAGGAGAACGCCGCCAAGCTGCGCGCCACCGCCAAGGCGCTGAACCTCGTTTCCTGAAAACGGCCATGAACCCTCTCCGCATTCTCGTCAACGGCGCCCGCGGGCGCATGGGGCAGGCGATTCTTGCCGCCATCAAGGAAGACGCCGCCGTCGCGGCCTCCGTCGAGGTGGATCAAGGCGACGACTTCGCCGCCGCGCTGGGCCGCTGTGATGCCGTAATCGACTTCAGCCATCACAGCCTTACCGACAAGCTTGCCGCCGAGTGCGCCGCGGCGGGGAAGATCCTCGTTATCGGCACCACGGGCCAGACCGACGAGCAGGTCGCCAAGGTGAAGGCCGCCGCCGCGAAGATCCCGGTGGTTTTCGCGCCGAACTTCAGCGTGGGGGTGAACACCCTTTTCTGGCTCACCCGCAAGGCAGCCGAGATTCTCGGGCCGGACTTCGATCTCGAAGTCGTCGAAATGCATCACCGCCTCAAGAAAGATTCCCCGAGCGGCACGGCGAAGCGCCTTGCCGAGATCCTGGCGGATGTGCGTGGACTCTCCTATAACGAGGATGTCCGCCATGGGCGCGAAGGGATTGTGGGCGAACGCACGCGGACAGAAATCGGGATGCATGCGATCCGGGGGGGCGACGTGGTGGGCGATCACACGGTGATTTACGCCAATGTCGGCGAGCGGGTGGAACTGACGCACAAGGCGTCGAGCCGCGATACGTTTGCCCGTGGCTCCGTCCGCGCCGCAAAATGGGCCGCAACACAACCCCCGGGCCTGTACGACATGCAGGACGTCTTGGGGCTGAAGTAGGAGCGGCTCATGCGCTGCGGCATCGCCTTCGGCTCGAACGTGGGGGATCGCCTTGCGTGCCTGCGGGCGGCCCGCGCCGCCGTGCATCGGCTTCATGAAGGCGGCGGGGATCAGGCGAATGTGGCGCTGGCCTCGCCGGTCTATGAAACGGAGCCGGTCGGCTGCGCGCCGGGGACGCCGCCGTATCTGAACGCCGTGATGGAGATCGACTCGACGCAACCTCCTCTCAAGCTGCTGGCGGCATTGCAGAAGATCGAGGGGGATCTTGGCCGCCCCGCCGAGCGCCCGCGCAACGCGCCCCGGACGCTCGACCTCGACCTCCTTTATATGGATGGGGAAACCGTGGCCGAGGGGGGCTTGAACCTCCCCCACCCTCGCATGCACGAGCGCCGCTTTGTGCTGGAGCCGCTGAATGCGATCCGCCCCGGGCTTCGGCTTCCCGGAGCGGGCGCGAGCGTTGCGGAATTGCTGGCCGCGCTGCCCGCCACCCCAAAGGTCGCCCTGGTTTGCGGCGCGGAAGGATGGGAGCCGGGAGCATGAAGCCGGGGGGCGAACGTGCGGTTTTGGCGCGAAGGGAGGGAAAACGGCGCGGAAGGGCCGCGCCTGCAAAGCTCCGCTCGCTCAAAAAATCCCCAGGCTCCTAGTGTCCTGTTTGCTCAATTCCTTTGCTAATTCCGGGCGCTTTTTCGATTCTTCTGCGTTGCTCACAAGGTCGGTATCTTCAGATATCGCCCCTGTTCGCAGCCTCGAGAAATCGAAAAATCGCCTCGGGACTTATTTAAGGAACTTTTGAAACACCACACTAGCAGGCGCTCCAAACCCTCCGTAAAATGTTATGAGTGAATCCTCCCCTTTGAATCACCAAGACCGGCTTGCGCCTCTCCGGGCCGCGAAACCGGCAGGGCGCAGGCTCTCCGTCCTGACCGGCTATGATTACCCGACCGCCCGCCTGCTCGACGAAGCGGGGGTGGACGCCGTGCTCGTGGGGGATTCGCTCGGCATGGTCGTTCTGGGCCATCCCGATACGACGCACGTGACGCTGGAGGACATGGTTCACCATACCCGCGCCGTCACGCGAGGGGTGCGACGGGCCGCTGTGATCGCGGATCTTCCCTTCGCCACGTACGAACTCCCGGGGCTGGCGGTGCGCAACGCGCGCCGCCTGATCGCCGCCGGAGCCGACGCGGTGAAGCTGGAAGGGGGCGTGGCGTGCGCGCCACAGATCCGCGCCCTGGTCCAGAGCGGCATTCCCGTGGTCGGCCATATCGGGATGCTCCCGCAGCATGTGCTCGAGGAAGGGGGCTACAAGATCAAGGGAAAGACGCCCGAGGCGATCGAACAGCTCCGCACGGATGCCCTCGCCGTTGAGGAAGCGGGAGCGCTCGCCGTGGTCATGGAGCTGGTCAAGCCGGAGGTTGCCCGCGAAATCACGGCGCTGCTCAAGATCCCGACCATCGGCATCGGAGCGGGCGAAGGGTGCGACGGGCAGGTGCTGGTGACGCACGATCTCGTCGGGTTCTTCCCGTGGTTCACGCCCAAGTTTGTCACCCCTGCGGCGCGGGTTGGGGAAACCATCCGGGCCGCCGCCGCCGAATTCACCCGGCGCGTGCAAGGCACGTGATTTTCTTTGTACGCCCATGAACCCCGGCCCCGAGTTTTCCGCCGCTGGCCCGTTCGTCCCGCGCGAGCGGCCCGCGCCGTGGCGGCAATGGGGCGGCGATCTGGAGGCCCAGGCGGTCGCGCAGATGGAGCAGGCGTGCGCCCTGCCCGTCGCGGTCGCGGGCGCGCTGATGCCCGATGCCCATGTCGGCTACGGCCTCCCGATCGGCGGCGTGCTCGCCACGGAGAAGGCGGTGATCCCCTACGCCGTCGGCGTCGACATAGCCTGCCGGATGCGGATGACCGTTTTCGACAAAAAAGCGAACGCGCTTGCCGGAATGCGCGACCGGCTTGCCAATCTTCTCGAAGGGGAGACGCGCTTCGGTGTCGGCGCGGAGTTCCGGGAGCGTCGGCAGCATCCCGTTATGGACGAGGATTGGAGCGTTTCCCCGGTGACGCAAAAGCTTCATGGGAAAGCGTGGGCGCAGCTCGGCACGAGCGGCTCGGGGAACCATTTCGTCGAATTCGGCGCTTTGACCCTCAGCGAGCCGGAAGCCGCGCGGGCGCTCGGGCTGGAGCCGGGGGAATACCTCGCCCTTTTGAGCCACAGCGGCTCGCGGGGAACCGGCGCACAGGTATGCGAATATTACAGCCGGATCGCCATGGATCTTCACCCGGAGCTACCCCGGGAACTCAAGCGCCTGGCGTGGCTTCCCCTCGACGCGGGAAACGTGCGCGGCTCCGCCGAAGGGCGGGAATACTGGGAGGCGATGAACCTGATGGGACGCTATGCCGCCGCGAACCATGAGCTGATCCACCGGCACATCGCCCGCAAACTCGGCGAGGATGTCCTTCTCTCGCTGGAGAATCACCACAACTTTGCATGGAAGGAACGCCACGTTTTCGGGGATGGCACCGAGCGCGAAGTCATCGTCCATCGCAAGGGGGCGACTCCGGCGGGGCGGGGCGTGCTCGGCATCATTCCGGGAACGATGGCTTCGCCCGGCTACATCGTGCGCGGCCGGGGGGAAGCCGCATCGCTCGACAGCGCCTCGCATGGCGCGGGCCGGGTGATGAGCAGGAAGAAGGCGAAGGAGTCCTTCACCTGGAGCGCGGTGAAAAAGCTGCTCAAGGAACGGGGCGTGGAGCTGCTTTCCGCCGGGCTGGACGAAGTGCCCGGCGTCTACAAGGAGATCGACACCGTCATGGCCGCGCAGGCCGACCTGGTGGAAACACTCGCCCGCTTCGACCCGAAGCTGGTAAAAATGTGCCCGGCGGGGGAGCCTGCCGAGGACTGACCTTCGCTGCCTTTCACCTTCGCTTCCTTTCTATCATGCCGACCGACTGGGAATCACGCTATCGTGCCGGGGACACTCCGTGGGAACGAGGGGAAGCGAGCCCCGGGCTTGTCGACTTTCTCGCGGCGAGCCCGCTGCATGGCCGCGTGCTGGTGCCGGGATGCGGTCTCGGACATGACGTGCGGGCAATCTCGGCGGCAGGCGGCGAGCGCGTCGAAGCGGTGGGGCTCGATATCGCGCCTTCGGCCGTCACGGCGGCGAGGGCGCTGCCTCGTGTGGGAAACGAACGCTTCGAAGTGGGCGACCTCTTCAACCCGCCCGACGAATGGCTGGGGGCGTTTGACGGCGTCTGGGAGCACACCTGCTTTTGCGCCATCGACCCCGAGTTGCGGGAGCGCTACGTGTCCAGCGTGGCGCGGCTCCTCCGTCCCGGCGGGGAGTTCCTGGCCATCTTTTATCTCGATCCCGGGCTGGAGCCCGGCGAATCCGGCCCGCCGTTCGGCGTCTCCCCGGAGGAACTTGACCGCCTCTTCCAAGGGCCATTCCGCCTGAACCGCAGATGGGCACCCACTCGCACCTACCCAGGCCGGGAAGGCCGCGAAGAGATGCGGCTCTATCTCCGCGAGGGGTGATCAGGCTCCGTTCCAAGCCGCTAGCGAGCCGCAAACCAGCCGCGGAAAATTTTCCGAAAAAAACCATTGAATTCCCGGCACCCACGGATAAGCTGCACGCCTCTTTTCCCGAACGAATCGGAATTCCGGGGTCTTAGCTCAGTTGGTAGAGCGCCTCAATGGCATTGAGGAGGTCAGGGGTTCGAATCCCCTAGGCTCCACCATCTCTCGATGGTGGAGCGGATCACGAACGGCACGGCTACGAGTCCACAAGTTCACGCACGCGGCTCCTCATACTTAACGCGCTTTCGCGCGGATTTCGTGAATTTCAGGTGAGGCTATGCTGTCACCGTTCTGTAATTCTGTAGTTCTGTAATTCTGTAGGTTCGGAACCTACAAAATTTTTGCGTTCCTCACCTACTTGTCAACAGTACCCAATTTCGTGTGCAGTAGAGGTCTATGAACCTTAAACGTCCGTTTGCCATCGCTGCCGCAATCCTTCTTTTCACGCAAGCCTCCCAACTTGCGCAAGCGGCCACCCTCCCGACGGCCTCCATCAGTTACAATTTCGCGGGACAGCTTAGCAGCGACACGGATTCCACCGGCGGAGTCGATTTCGAATCTGCCGGTTTCACCCTCAACGGGCCGGACGGAATGAGCATGTCCATCTCCGGCGATTCCAGCTGGTACGCGGATCTGAATGGAGTTTCTCTCCAGCTTTCCCGCAGCATCAAAGCCTCCTCCGCGTACGGAGAGACCGCCTATGCCTCGTTGCTCACCACCGTGATCCTGAACTTCGAATACGCGGTGGCCGGCAATCTCGCTCTCGACATCTCTGGCTTGCTCGACGCGACTGCCACCGTCACCCTCAACGGAAACCTCGTTTCCCCGGGGGTTGTAAACTTTCTCGCGGGTGAAAACACCCTGAGCTTTGACATCGAGCTCTACACCAATTCCGCGGATAACAACAGCGTCTATTATACGCTCGAGGTTGACGCGGTCCCTGAGCCGGGAACGTGGGCGATGTTCGCCTTCGGTGCGGCAACCATCGTGGGTGTCGCCCGAAGCCGGCCCGCCCGGACGGCTGCCTGATTTTAACCCGAACTCCGATGTTGGAGCGGATGATATTGTGCAAGAGCTTGGAGTAGAAACGGTTGAGGAGAAGTAAACCGTATCTTTATGATCCGGTGAACTTCGACGAAGCCGTTTATGCCCCAGAAATTGGGCAAGATCGCCGCGAGCAACTTCGGAATCCGGGTTTAAGGTTGTATTGACCGTTCCCTTCGCCCAAAACAGGTCCATGGCGGATTTCCAACGGGACGGATACCAGCTCTTTCCCGGGTGTTTTTCCACCCGGGAAATCACGGCGGCGCGAAAGGCCGTCGAGACGATATGCGGAAAGCTCACTCCCGATCATCCCCGGTGGGATTCCGTCGTCATCCCGCTATCAAGCCTTTCGGAGCATCGCAATCCGGGCGCTGATTCTGCGCGCCTTTCTTCCATCCCGTTTCTTCTGACGGGCCTTCCCGTCCTCTCGGACGCGCTGGCCGATCTTATTCTTTCCGAAGCGCTCTGGACGATTGCGGCCAAACTTCTGCAAAACGAACGGGTGGTTTATCACTTCTCGAATGTCACCCGGAAGCCAGCAGGGATCGGCCCAAACCTGACGTGGCATCGCGATTACCCCAACCGAGGCATTTGCCCGCGCCGGTCAGAGTTCTTTCGCGCCTTGATTCCGCTGGGGAATCGCTGATTAAAGGAAGCGTGACGAAAGCGCCGGCAGTTTGGATGGATTTCCGCTTCGATTTTCCGCAGCCTGTCTGAAGACAGGTGAGGAAAAATTGGGGCGGAAAACCGCCAAAATGACAAGCTTGCGGCGCAGCT
>Ga0180217_1003520_pt1 | contig 13158 bp, 32 predicted proteins | sample eDN3rd37CBELigOP_FD_128521 | JGI IMG/M metagenome (GOLD analysis project Ga0180217, IMG submission 128521) | Enriched Organic Plus compost microbial communities from Emeryville, California, USA - eDNA 3rd pass 37_C BE-Lig OP (version 2) (version 2) ... | reverse complement strand
CGAATGAGCCATACCAATCCGCCCAATGCGGCGAGGAAGACGCTGACGCCAGCGCCTATCAAGGTTTCAATCACATCGATGTCCCCTGTACGAATAGATCCCGGAATCTCTTGGTTATCCGGACTCTGGGTCCGGCCCCTTACGGGTGGGCCACCGCGACTTCCACCGGGTTCGTGACGGCTGTATCAAGGGGCGCTTACGCGTCCCCAGGCGGCTCCTACTGCGCGGACTGGCCGCATGTCAGAGCCTTGCAGCCCTCGGCCCGTGTTCTCCGTTTCCGGTCGTCCGCCAAGGCGGCTACGGGTTAGCCCGACGCTTGCTGCAATTTGGTGCTTGCGGGCCGGGTTGGTTACCGGCTCGGCCGTTTTTGTTGGGTGGCGTGGCCGCCTAAACCGTACTGGCGTGTCCATCCACGCCGCCGCAAGCAAAACTACTTTGCCCGTCGCCTCTTGGGCGCAGGCTCAATCTTCAACATCTGCACCGGGTCACTGGTGTACGGGTCAATCTTGGCGACCTGTTTCACCGCGTCTCCGGCACTGGCGCCTGCGCGCATGGCGAGCATGGCGGCTTGTGCACCGCTTCCGATGGCTGCTTCCTTGTCCAGCAGGGGGAAGGCTGGGAACTCGTCGTCAGCGACCCACAGAGAGCCATCAGGCCGCATGATGAGCAGGCTTGCGCCCTTCATCTTGGGCGGCTCGCCCTCTTCCCCATTCACCATCCACTGGGCGGCGGCATAGCCACGGCCAGCGTTACCCGCAATGCCGACTACCCCGCCATCCTTCAGGCGAAACACCTTCTGGACCCGCAGGCTGTAGTCCCAAGTGCATTGGGTGTCAGCGGCCATCTCGCCCGCTTTGGCGGCGACTGTGGTCATTCCAGACCTAGCGCCTGCAATTTGACTTGCCGGGCAGCTTCCTCGGTGTAGGCCATGAGCCCCAACAGGTCACCGGGGCAGCGAATAGTCGCCTCCCGCGCCTCCACAGTGCCGATGACCGCGAACAGGTCCAGAACCTCGCCAGCCTCAGCGCGAGTCAGAAGCTCCCTCAGCGCCACGATAATCTCCGCGTCCGGCTCCGGCTTTCCGGATTGGACGAGGCGAAGGGACATGCGGGCTCCTGTAGAACCCGGCGTCCTCGTTTGGAACAGCCGGGCGGGCGACGGATCACCCAAACTCTTTCCATCTCTACCCTTGTTATCCCATGTATTCCCATTCGTGGCGGGCGTAATGGCTAAACCCAGCCCAGCCCTGCCGGCTTCGGGTATGGGGGAATCAAGTCCCAAGCAAAGATCACTAAGTAGCGCCACCAGCGGGGCGCGGTCTTGCCGACGACTTGCCCGCGTTGTTGTAATTCGCTCCTTAGGAATATTTCACTCGAACTGTTAAGCCACTCAGGGCACCCAAGCACCACATCGTCGCCAAAAGTCGCCTTGACGTAGAAAAGGTGCTTCCTGAAGCCATACTTCATCCAGATCCATGTACCTGGCGTGTACTCATCCATCATGTGTCCCTCGCTACACGATGCGCCCACCTGAGCGCGTCCTCGTACTGCCACGCGGCCAGCACGATTGCACCGGCCACAAAATCCCTGATCCGCTGGTATGCCTCCCGATCGCACCCAAACTGGCCGGCTCGCTCACGGAGGCTGGTCACGGTCTCAGGACCGAAGATGGCCGCACACAGGCCATCCAGACTCGCCTGTCGCCCCCACTCGTGGTCATAGCTGGAGACGTACTCCCGGGCACGCAGGCGTAGCTTGGGCTTCATCCGGGCTACCGTGGCCCCCAGTCCGATGGCCCATGCCTGAAGCTCTGGGCAGAACCGCTCAGTTCCGGAAACCATCGTCAGCCACGCCTTGTAGCCCGGGTGACGCTCGGGCAGGCAGGATGACGCCAGCGACAGGCGCCACAGTGCACCCTCAGGAAGTGCCCGGCGCGTGAATCCCGCGTAGTACGCCCGCAGGTCCGTGCCACGGACATCCCAATCCCCTACTGCCTCAGCCTTGCCCATCACGCCACCTGCTTCAGCTTGGCGGCCGAATACGGCTCGGAGTGAGTGGACTGGGACCAGCGCTTGCAGTCGCGGCAGAACCACCGCTTGTAGGTGCGTGTCAGCCCTTCCTGATAGCCACGGGCCTGCAAATGGTCGCCGCCGCAGTGCGGGCAGACGTGGGCGCCGTGCATGGCGTGGTTGACCGGAGCAGATGCCCAGCCGCGAGCGCGCAAGTCCTCGAATACCTCACCGGTCAGGCGCGTGTCCTGGATGTTGTAGCGGCGCATCTTGGCCTGCGCCTTGGGGTCGCCCTGCAGCACGTCGTCCCACAAGTCGTAGCCGCCAGTTCGGACCTTCCGGCCAACCCCAAGCCATCCGGCCACGAAGTCCAGCTTGTAGCTGGGTAGGCGGGCGTGCTTCTTGACCTGTTTCATCAGGTCGTAGCGCTTGAACGGTGACGGTGCATGCAGGCGCTGCTCGATGAAGCAGCGTTCCAGCCAAGGGATATCGAACCGGTCAGAGTTCCAGCCCATCACTACGTCCGCCTCATCGAACAAGCGGTGAGCGGCCTTGACCATATCCCGCTCGCCATCCGTCCACTGGGCGTGGAAGTGAACCTTCCGCTCTCCGCTAAACTGGGCGGCAAAGCACAGCAGTCCGTCCGGACGCTGAATCTGGTTGATGCCGATGTTCTGGCCCCACAGACCCCAGTGGCGGGACTCCATTGGGCGCGTTTCGATGTCTATCGTTAGCAGTCTCATATCCATCCTTGGGGCCGTCCTTGGCCGGTTGTCCTTGGGGTGCGTCCGTTCAGTCGAACCAGTGCTTGTGGTCCATCGCGATCCAACCCATCGAACATCCGAATAGGAACGCAAGGGCATGCTCAGGCACCACGCCAGCGATAAGGCTGACAGATGCCACGTACACCCAGAACTTCCATTTTGAAAAGATCATCGTCATTCCTCGTCAGTCAGGCGCGTGGTGTCCGCGGCATAGGCGGCTCGGTCATGTTCGTGGGCCTCCCCCGCTTTCAGCCCCGATGTCGGGCCGTCCTCGTCGTGGATTTCCAGTAGCGCGGCGACGATGGGGGAGTCCGGCAGGTCGGATACGTCGGGGAATGGCTTGGCCTTCGGGACGTTCTTGGCCCCGGGCGCGATTGGTGCGCCGAGCGCTTCTAGCTCCTTCTGGAGCAGCGCAAGCGCCCTCCACGCCACCTTCGTGCTATGCAGGACACCATCGGTATCGACCGTGCCGCGATGCATGAAGTGGCGGAACAGCGCATCAGCCTCGTCGCCGGATTTGCTCCGGTCCCAGTGCAAGGGAGTTCCGGGGTTGTGCTGCTCGTTGCCCTTGGCGGACAGTGCGGCGACTGCAACCAGTGCGCTCGGGAAGTAGTCCAGTAATCCAGTGGCTAATGGGATTGCCTTGCGAGCCTGCGGGTCGTCGGGGAGGGCCATGTCAGCGCTTCCCCGGCATGTACAGTTGCCTCTTCGGCTGTGATTCCGCTTTGAGAATCGCGCTCCAGACGCGCCAAGGCCCCTTCTGCATGAAGGCTTTCATCAGCTTCTTCGGGAGGTGGTACTCGCGCTGACTGAGGTGGTTCAACATCTCCCGCCTCGCGCGCATCACCTCGGCGGTCGTGGTTGGGTCGAACTGGGTAGCCATCTCGATCTCCTATCGGATGGCTGCCATTAAAATGACTTATGCGGAACGTGTCGCGGAACGACTGGGCCGATTTAGGGCCGATTTTCTCCATTTTCTAATGGTTCGCTCATTGACGTTGAACCTCTCAGCCAAAGCGGCGCTCTTGTTCTCAAAATTGAGAAGAAGTTGGTCGCGCTGGTTATCGATAATGCTCTGGACTGCGCGTAGCTCAAGCGGGCTAACTAGCTGCTCAATCACATCGCGCGACGCTCCAGCCTCGACTAGCTCGTCAACACACCTGGATATCGCAGAATTGACTCGTGAGTAGTCCATCTATCCCCCTAACTGCAATCCACTATCCGTACCTGCCAGAAGCGGCCTACCTTGTGCCAGCCCCATACCTCTACGCGCCACCCTGCTTGCCTGATGGCGCTGATGTGTTCCGCCTCAGCAATCTTCTTCACCCGAGACGAGACGTTGCTGTAGCTCGTTGCCTGGACCAATAGCGTTTCGCCATCCTTCAGGGCCAAGACGTCGCCGATGTTGAACAGGTCCAGCCGAGTCTTGGTGATGTGGTTCCACTTCTCCACCACCCACGGCCGCCAGCCGTCCTTGCGTAGCTTGTCCAGCGTCCTTGCTGTTGGGCTGGTCATTTGATTTCGCCATCCCATCTGACTGCGCCTCTATCGGCCCAAACCGAATAGCCCCAACACCCGTAGCACCCCACTCGCCTCTTCTTGTGTCCATGCGCATACCCACAGACGTGACCGCATTCAAGACGCAATACTCGCCTCTCTTTGATGATGGTTCGCTTCCATGTGGTAGTTGTGTACTTGTCCTTTTTTACGGTCTCCACGAACTCATATACCTCTTCACACGTCCCGCTCTCTACAATCCTCCTCAGCGGCGCCCTATCCATTCGACTTCTCCAGTAGTTTTCGGCCCTTGTCGGTAATCGTGTAGGTCTGGGCACCAATCCCAAGCTCCTCCATCACCAAGCTAAGGCAGTCGTTCCATCCATCCACATATCCCGGCGGCCACTGGTCTCCGTCGATCATCGCTGGAAGATTGTCTAGACACATCATCCGGAGTATCGCCAGCGCTGCGGCCCTGTGCTCGTCCACTAAGCGCTCTCGGATTGGCTTGTTCTCGTCCATCATTGCTGCTCCAATAGTTCGTCTTGGTACTTCTGCCATGCCTCGGTTCCGCGTCCATATCCGGGAAGTGCGCCGTAGGTCCATTCCCGAAAATCTGCCGCGCTGAAGAAGCTCGGTCCGTACAGTTCGCGCATGTCGTAGGTGGAGTGCCCCGGAATGAGTGTTCCTTGGTGATGCCAGCTACAGAGGGCCACTACCGCGTCCTGTCCTAGCTGCTTGGCCCCGTGCCAGTCGTTGAAGTTCCGGTGATGGATTTCCGTCGCCCCGGCCTGCCGGTCCTGCATGCCATTCGCTATTCGCAAACGGCAAACAACACACCCCAGCGCCCTAGCCCGGTCCTGATAGTCCTGCTGCGCCAGTGTTGGCGGCTTGCGTTTGGCGAGGGTCATGCAATCAACCTCCCCTGACGCTGTGCGTCCTCGATGCGGCGGCAGGCGATGTCGAAATACTTGGGTTCGATTTCTATTCCAATGAAGGGGCGACCCAGGTTCACGCAGGCAACACCCGTGGTTCCGCTACCCATGAACGGGTCTAGAACAATTCCGCGTGTCCATCCCACAAACTGCTCCATCAGATACACGGGCTTCTCGGTCGGATGCTCGCCGTTCCCTGTACGCGGGGCGCGCACGACATCGGTCGGGCGCTTTCCAGGCCACGAGTGCTCCGGTCCTGGCCAGAACATGGCAATCTCGGTCTGCCTGGCGTGCTCGTGCTCTAGGTCGCCCATCGACCAATTGTTCTTGACCCAAGTCACACACGACTTCGGCTTAGGGACGCCGTCCTGCAGGTTGTCCCATCGGCAGAACACATAACGCGAGTGCGACGCCGGGATGCCGCAAGCCCAAGCCAATAACCCGACATCATCGTCGTTGGCAATCCTGGCGTGTTGTTCGTTCCGGAAATTGGACTGGAAGCTCATCCCATACGGCGGATCGGTAATCACCGCGTCCACCGTCGGCAGCGTCGGCAGTATGTCCCGGCAGTCGCCTAGGTACAGGGTTGCGCTTCCGATAACAACGGGATTCATGCCGCCACCTGAAAGTCATTCGGATTGAACCCAAGCCCACGCAGTACCGTGTCTGACCATCGGACCGGCGCGGCATTGATGTGCTGGGATTTCGGGTCGTCGCCGATTTGCACGGCAATCGTGATGGCGTCAGCGGCTTGCGAGCGAGACAGGTTCAGACTGGAGCCGCCCAGCATGATGAATCCTGCGGCGCCTTCACCCCGGTCAATCGCCGGCATCATTCGCCAGCCGAGAATGGTTCCGGCGAGCATGTGGCGCCAGTCGTCCTTGCTTAGCCGGTTGCCGTGCCACGACAGTTGCGCAGCCAAGTCACCACAGATGGCGTTCAGCATCTTGCGTTGCTGGTCGGTCATCCTGCTGTGGCCTTCGAGCTTCCAGTCGTCGGGGGTGATGTTCATTTCAACCAAACCTCAAGCCGCACGCGGCGTAGTGCTCAAGCACGGATAGGTAGGACTCGGCGTCGATGGAGATGCACCGCTTCCCGTTGATGGTGGTTTCGACAGGTGGAGTACGCCGGTACCCCGGATTGAGGGCGGCATAGCTTCGCGGCCCATCGCCAAAGCGACCTTGCGGGATATGGGGCGACCCCATAGCAGCAGGGAGGCCGCCATCAGCTCCTCCGTGTTGAACCCTTCCTTTTCGAGCAGCCATACGGTCTCCTTGTCCATCTCAACCCCCATGTTTCTGCTTGGCCTCGGCAATCTGCGCGTCACGTTGGGTCTCCGTGATGAGGCCCAGATGGCACTGCTGCCGAATCCAGTTGACGGCCTTCTCCAGCGGGGTCTCCGTGGATTCGACCGGCTTGCCGCGAGGCACGGCAGACGGAGCGGCCTTGGGCAACTTGGCCCAGTCGTCCCTAATGGCCCCCATGAACGCCTCGTCCCAGTCGGCGTAGGCGTAGCCGTTCGCCAGGGCCTTGCCCTTGAAGTGCTCCAGTCGTTCCTGAAGGCGGTCATAGCCCTTCTCAGCCGCCCACTTCCTGACCCGGTCGCTGACGCCGAAGTCTTTTGGCATCTGAACCTTTGGTTGCTTGCCGCGCTTGCGCGGCCCAACGACAACGTCTTCGTCTACGACAACGTCAACGACAACGTCTAGGGGAGCAATTGTTTGCAATTGCGCGCAATTGCTCGCAGACCCCGGAATCGGGTACTTAGGCTCCGACCTGGCCTTCCATTTGGTCTTCAACATCTGCAAGTAGGGCTTGCCGTCGTGGGCGTAGAGAACGATCAGACCGGCCTTCTGGCACGCAGCCATCCAGCGGGAAATGTCGGCCTCCCGTACGCGGTCATGCCGTAGCGGGTAGAGATGAGACTTCAGGATGGCGGGGCGAGCGTCGTACAGACCGTGGTCGTCCACCTTGGACATCAGCCGGCGGTAGAACACCTCAGAGGGAGGGTCGAGGGTATCGACCGCTTCGCTGGTCAAAATGTCCTCGCGGATGATGCGGTTTGGCATTAGGGCGCCTTCTTCTCCGAACTAGCTTGTTCAGCCTGGTGGTTGGTTGATGCCTGCACGTACCGCAGGCAGTCGTGCTCGATTTCTTCATCCGGTAGGCGCACCCCCAACTCCTTGCAGATGCGCGCCCATTCGCTTTGGGGTGTCATGCGGCCACGTCCTTGTTGCGCTTGCGAGACTTCGTCATGTGCCCGATGTGCCAGTGGCCGCAGTCCGGGCAGCGAAAGGCGTGGACAGCGTGCCGGTCGCCGTTGCGGCGGTTCTTGCACTGAATGCGATTGGCGTACACGTAGGCCTTGGCCGCCGTGATGTAGATGCGCTTGCCGGTGGCCTCGCACAGGTCGAAGTCCACCTCGTAGGCTCCGACGCTCATGCGGGCCTCCGCTTGCCGCAGTTAGCGCAACGGTGGCCTGCGTCGATAACCCACCACAAACCATCGTCAGACACCCGCATAACTCCAAGCGGAAAATCCAGGAGCCTGGCAACGTTATGTGGCTTCGGGAGAGGAACCACGTAGGGGACCCACCGGTGCAGTCCAATCAGGCAGCGAATACTCACGCCCCAACCTCCTCCACCTTCTCCACCCGCTGGGTGTTGAGGCGGTCCATTAGCTCTTGGAAGGATTCGGTGCTGGCGGTGTGGCCGGAGGGGAGGATGGGTTCAAGGTCGTCGGTGTAACTCCAATCCCCTGGACCAGTCATATCAACCATTGCCGCAGAACGGCGCCTCATCACGAACAGCTTGGTAATTCGCCCGCACTTTCCGACGTTCTCTATGTGTGCTGCGCGAACAATTCGAACCCTCTGCCCTAAGAAGAACTTAGCCATCACGCGACCCTCAGCAATTCGGCCAGCCGTTCCACCGGGCAGACTTCTTCCATCGCTGCCTGGAGGTCGCGGAACTGGCGCAGGAGATTGGAGCCAGTGGCCGCGCAAAGGGGGCCGACCAGCTTTTCGGGAATGGGACGCTCGCCGTTCTGCATCCGGGACACGTAGGCCACAGACTTGCCGATGCAGGAGGCGACGTACTCCAGTTTGTGATGCCCTGCCCTGATGCTGATGGCTAGGGCTTGGGCCTCGGAATCAACCTGCCGCAGAACTTTTGACGGCGCATCCTGCGGGCCTCGGTGGACTCCGAAAGCGAGCTTCAGAGACGAGTTGTTTCCAATACTTGCCATTTTTTGCCTATCTTTGACAAAGCGGTTTGGGCGAAAAAATCGGCTCTAGCCCCAAAGGACTGAGCCGCGATGAATCACTTGGGTGTACGATTTCCCGAATGGGGCTTTTCAGAGACTTCAAAGGTCGCTGGTGGGACGTGCTGGTCGTTGACCGGCGCGGTGATCAGGTTCTTGCCATCGTTCCGGGTCCCCGGAAGTTCGCTCGGGCGCTCAAGCGCCACTGGACCGGAAACTGGAAGTTCTGGATTGGCCTTGCGGTCGGCATTGCCACCAACCTCTTGCAGTGACAGCAGTAGGCCGGCGGCAAGTCCAATAGCTATGCCTACAAGCAGGTCGCCCGAGTCGCGCTTAGGCGGCGTCCAGGTGACGCCCCTCCTGCGCTCCCCTCCCCTGTACGTCAGAGCGTCCAGGTCGATGCGGGTTGGTTTTTCATCTGAGTTAGTCATGGCTCCACATCCAAATCAGGTGACCGAGAAGGACCAGCAGTGCGAGGATTTGCAGGGACAGCAGCCAGTTGGTCGCGGGGAGGAACATGGACAGCGAGAACAGCACAAGCCCGGCGAGGCTCAGGCGCGACGCCCTGCTCGCCCTACTGCCCTTGGCTGCGTCGCTCTGGGTCTTGTTCTTCACGAAAGCACCGCCCGACGTGAGGGAATGGCTTTGGCTAACCACCCGAATCGGGTTCGTGGTCCTCGCCGCCCTGAACCTCGCCTACCGCGTATGGCGGTGGCGGAAGTGGTCGAAGTAGCACCCACACCGAACCTCCTGGGGGTTGGGTTACGATTGGTAGAACTCATTGGGGGAAGCCGGTATGCCTTCGGGAAATCCCATCTTCGGGAGCAGGCAGGAGTACGAGCGGTTCGTACTTGCGGCCGTCATCAAGCTGACGAAGCCCATGGCGGCCGTCCTTCTTTGGCTGATGGCCCTGACCCTGCTTCTTCTTGGCTTGGTTGCTCTGTGGACCCTTGGGGTGACTGGTACAGAGGCGGCAACGGCCCTGCGCCATACATGGCATTCCAGTACCGCTCAAGTTCTGACGGCAGTTGGCTTTTCCGTTCTGAGCCTCGTAAGCGGAGGAATCTGGATAACCAGGCGCCTACACGATTGGCTCGGGAGGCGGGTGCTGCTTCGGTACTTGGCGGGGCAGCAGACGGATTAGTCATCGCCAAGCCCTCACGACCAGCTCAACCACCGCGTGAAAGCTGTAGCCAGCAATCAACGCGCAGACCAGCTGCACCGCAGTCTTATGTCGGACCATCCAGGCAGCTAACTTATCCACAGGCCACCTCTGAGGGGGTTGGTTGTGGACGACAAACTACACGATGCGTGTAGTGTTGTCAACACGATTCGTGTACGACAGAATTACACGGGGTGTGTACGGTCGGCGCATGAAGCCGCTGCCCCTCCACGTCGCCCTAAAAGCCGCCAGAACCGCCGCCGGAATGACCCAAGGACAGGTCACAGAGGCATGTGGCTGGGACAGTACGTCTCGGTATCCAAATTATGAACAGGGGACGCGAGAGCCGACGCTGGCGGATCTCCGGACCATTGCGAAGGCGGTAGCGCATGGCGGCCATACTTTCGCAAGGATAGTTACCGGAGAAGATGTGGTCCCTGCGTCTCAACTTGGGCGACTGGACCCAGCCATCATCTTGCGGACAGTCGAGTTGACGCGTAACGCGCTGGCTAAGCTCAAAAAGCCCTATGCAGGCCCAGAAAAGGACCCTGAGCTTTTTGCCGAGATGCTCCGACTGGCGATATTGGAAAAGGCGGAGAGCGGAAATGGCGAGCGAGGAGTTTGGTCGGCAGGTGGATCGGGTCGCGGAGTTGCTGGCGCAGCGGGCGAAGAGAAAGATGGGGCTACCGCGCGATCTGAAGTTGGTAGGGGAAGAAAGCGAGTCAGAGCCGGATAAGGCCGGGGCAACTGAGCCTCCGAGCCTTCCAAATTGGACAACATTCCAGCCGATTGATGTGTCGGATAGGGCCAAGAAGATGCATTCCATCATGGCGATAGCAAACGCACATGGCTGGCAGATCGCGGTGACCCACTTTCTTATGACCAAGGGTGTTCCATATCTGTCCGACCTGACGGAACCGCAGCTAGATGACCTGCATGACAGAATGCTGGGATATGTAGACGCTGCTGAAACTGGTTGCAGCTTGGACAGTTGTTTACCGGCCTATTAACGCAAAGGAGTGGGGGATGAGAGGGGTCATAATTGTGCTGATGGCGTTCTCGCTATCTGCGTGCGGCACGCTGGAAAAGAAGGCAAGCATGGTCAACGCGGGCGCCAGTAAGGCAGAGGTAATGGGCGCCCTGGGTGAGCCTGATGACCGCCAAATGAGGGGTAATCTTGAGGCGTGGCAGTACTGCCAAACAGGGGCTGGCTTTGGATATCACGACTATCGGATCGTTTGGTTCCAGGACGGCCGCGTCACAGGTCTAAACTCATACAAATCCACTAGACCAGGCGCATCCTGCAGGACCGACCTGCGAGAGGTAAGGTGGGAAGACGCGCCAAACATGACCATTGAGGTCAGGAACCGATAGAAAAAGCCCCGGCCTAGCCGGGGTTTCTTTTTTAATACTGCCTATCGAGTACTGAGTTCTAATAGAAACAAACTACACGTTACGTGTTGCACAACTACACGTTTCGTGTATTCTACCCCCATCAACCCGCCGGGAGATGGGAAATGAACGCAAGAGTTCCGAACGAGCCGGTATCGACTGAGGGTCTTGAGGTCGTCCGGTATGAGCCGGTCGAGGATGTGCCGGATTGCCTGCCGGCTATCACCCCGCCGCTGTCGCCCACTGAGCAGACCGAGGCCGAACAGGCCGGGGTGCGGGGATGAGCCGCTACGCCTACCACTTTGTCGCCGACACCCTGCGCGACGGTCGCCCTATTCCGGCTGATGGTGAGTGGCTGGAACACACCGGCAAGGTCGTAATCTGCAAGTCCGGCCTGCACGCCAGCTGGCATCCGTTCGATGCGCTCCAGTACGCCCCGGGCAAGACACTGTGCCTTGTGGAAGTCGAGGGCGTGGTTTCCGAGCAGTCAGACAAGCTCGTATGCCGTCGCCGTCGCATCGTCAAGCGCATCGACTCCGAAGCGCTGACCCGAGAGTTCGCCCGTTGGTGCGCCCTGCAAGTCATCGAACTGTGGGATGCCCCAGATGTGGTACGTCAGTACCTGACGACGGGCGACGAGAAGATCCGGGCCGCCGCACGGGACGCCGCATGGGCCGCCACATGGGCCGCCGGACGGGACGCCACATGGGTCGCCGCACGGGACGCCGCACGGGCCGCCGCACGGGACGCCGCATGGGCCGCCGCATGGGCCGCCGGACGGGACGCCGGACGGGCCGCCGCACGGGCCGCCGGACGGGACGCCGGACGGGCCGCCGCACGGGCCGCCGGACGGGACGCCGGACGGGACGCCGCACGGGCCGCCGGACGGGACGCCGGACGGGACGCCAGACGGGACGCCCAGCGCGACCGCTTCAAGAAGATGGTTGATGCGGCGTTTGAGGGAGTTGCTGGAGGTGCGGCATGAGCGCGCACAGGAGCTTCATTGGCGACCGCATCCAGGCCATGTCCACTCCAGTTCCGGAGGCTGGATGCTGGTTGTGGATTGGCAGGACAGCGGCAAACGGCTATGGCCGGATGGGTATTGGCCGAAATAAGCAGTACGTGGCACACCGAGTTTCTTGGGAATTCCATCGCGGCCCTATCCCTGCCGGTCTGATTGTCTGCCACAAGTGCGACACGCGCTGTTGCATAAATCCAGACCACCTATTCCTTGGCACCCATGCCGACAATGCGCGCGACCGTGACGCGAAGGGTCGTGGCGGCTTCGGACGAAAGGGTGGTGGCTGGAATCGCGGCATTCCTCAGTGGCTCACGCACCCAAACGGGAATGGAGCCAGCCGCCGCCGCGCCGCCCTCCGCGCCGTCGGGGGTGCCGAATGAGCGGGTTTACGAAGGGGCCGTGGACAGTGCAGGCCGCTGAAGATTGCACAGGGCGCCAACTCGACCCGCTAACGAAGTGGGTGGTGACGACCAAAGAGCGTGACCTCTGGGTATCAACCGGTCCCACGTGGGATGCGGAATACGGGGACGAGTCAGAAGCCAACGCCCGCCTCATATCCGCCGCGCCGGAGTTGTACGAGCGCCTAAAAGAGGCTCGCGACGCCATCGCATCGCTGCCGGAGTACGCCCTGGGTGGCGAGAACATCGTTCACCCACACGATGGCGAAGTGGTCGGCCACTACCCCATCCGAGACGAACTGCTGAGCAACATTGACGCCGCCCTCTCCAAGGCGGCTGGGGAGGGTCGGTGATGGGCATCGGAGGTGAAGTCAGGCTCTGGGATTCGCAGTGGGTCGCGGTCGTCAATGACCAGCGCGTACTCAATGCCAGTGATGCAGAGGAAGCGGTAGCGATTGCAGTCCGTCTCACCGAGGAAGCGCTTGCCGGAAATGTTGCACGCAACCATCTTCCGCCACCCAGGAACCCGGGCCAATTCAATAAAGGAGAGGCCTAATGCGCCAAATCCCCTCCCTCAGCCCCCGCGAAGGCGCCGGCCCGAGCCTGTATGCGCCGGATGAGGTTGATGCCTGCGACGAGTCTCTGGCTCCACCCCGCGACGTTCGCTGGGCGCTTCGCCGAGAAAAGGGGCGCCCCATGTCTGGCACGTACTCCTTCCGG
>Ga0180217_1003512_pt1 | contig 13184 bp, 8 predicted proteins | sample eDN3rd37CBELigOP_FD_128521 | JGI IMG/M metagenome (GOLD analysis project Ga0180217, IMG submission 128521) | Enriched Organic Plus compost microbial communities from Emeryville, California, USA - eDNA 3rd pass 37_C BE-Lig OP (version 2) (version 2) ... | reverse complement strand
GGCAGGACGGCAGGCACACCACACAGCAGCACAGCACACAGCGACACAGTACCAAGCAGCCAAAAGAGCCCCGACCCACCACCACGAAGTCCTCAGTCCTCCGTCCTCCCCTTCTCTTTGGCGCGGCCGCTCCACACGGATAGCCTCGTCATCCCACTCCGCGGATGGGGCGGGCGGGGGCGGGGGGGGGAGGGGGGGCACGTAGCGCACCATGGCCGAGGTCTCGTTCAAGGACGTCAGCAAGGTCTACCCCGCCAGGGGCGGCGGCGTCACCGCCGTGCGCAACCTCACCCTCGACATCCCCGGCGGCGCCTTCGCCGTGCTCGTCGGCCCCAGCGGCTGCGGCAAGAGCACCACGCTCCGCATGATCGCGGGCCTTGAGGAGCCGACCTCGGGCACGATCTCCATCGGCGGCCGCGTCGTCAACGGCGTGCACCCCAAGGACCGCGACATCGCGATGGTCTTCCAGAACTACGCGCTCTACCCGCACATGACCGTGTACAAGAATATGGCCTTCGCCCTCAAACTCCGCCGCATTCCCAACGCGGAGATCGACCGGCGCGTCCGCGCCGCCGCGGCGATGCTCGGGATCGAGGACCTGCTGGACCGCAAGCCGCGGCAACTCTCCGGCGGTCAGAAGCAGCGCGTCGCCCTCGGCCGCGCGATCGTCCGCGAGCCCAAGGCGTTCCTCTTCGACGAGCCGCTGTCGAACCTCGACGCCAAACTCCGCGTCACCACCCGCGCCGAACTCAAAGCCCTGCACGCGCGGCTGCGGACCACCACGGTTTACGTCACGCACGACCAGGAGGAGGCGATGACCCTCGGCGACCTCGTGGTCGTCATGGAGAGCGGCGTCGTCCATCAGGTCGGCCCGCCGCTGGAGGTCTACCGCGCCCCGGCCAACCGCTTCGTGGCGTCATTCGTCGGCGCCCCGCCGATGAACATGCTCACCGGCCGCCTCGAGCGCGACGGCGAGCGCACGGTCTTCATCGAGGGCGGCGCTGCCGCAGCGGCGGCCGACGGCCAGCGGCCCAACATCGTGCCCGTACCGGCGCCGCTGGCCGCCGGGCTGAGCCAGTGGATCGGCCGCGAGGTCACCCTCGGCGTCCGCCCGCAGGCGTTCCGCCTTTCGCCCAACACCGACGCCGATGCTGTCCCGTTCGCCGTCACGGTGAACGTCGTCGAGCCCCTGGGCGAGCAGGCCGACGCCGCCTGCTCAACACCCGCCCATCCCCACCTGATCGCCCGTCTTCCTGCCGACGCGCCCCTCCGTCCCGGCGATCGCACGACTCTCGGGCTTGATACCCGGCGCATCCACCTCTTCGAGCCCGGCCCGTTCGGCCGCAACCTCGCGATGTGAGGTGTGCGCCCTTGCGATGGGCCGGGGCCATCACCGTCTCCGGGACGTGCCCGCGATCCACTCCCCCAGCCCCTGGAGCAGCACGAAGAACAGCGGCACGAAGAAGACCGCGAGGAACGTCGCCGCCAGCATGCCGCCGATGACGCCCGTGCCGATCGAGTGCCGCGCCGCCGCCCCCGCCCCGGTCGCCACCGCCAGCGGCACGACGCCGAGGATGAACGCCAGCGACGTCATCACGATCGGCCGGAACCGCAGTTTCGCCGCTTCCACCGCGGCCTGGGCCAGCGGCATCCCCTCGCGCCGCAGCACGACGCAGAACTCGACGATCAGGATCGCGTTCTTGGCCGACAGCCCCACCAGCGTCAGCAGGCCGATCTGGAAATAGATGTCCTGGTTTAGCCCGCGCAGCAGGATCGCGACCAGCGCCCCCAGCGCCGCGATCGGCACCGCAAGGAGCACCGCGATCGGCAGCGACCACCGCTCGTACTGCGCCGCGAGCACCAGGAAGACCACCACCAGGCCGAAGGCCAGGATGATCGGCGCCTGATTGCCGGCCTGCACCTCCTGGTACGACGACCCGGACCACTCAAAGCCGTACCCCGCCGGCAGCACCTCCGCGGCCGTCTTGCGCACGATCTCCAGCGCCTCGCCCGACGACACCCCCGGCGCCGCTGAACCGGTGATCTGCACCGACGGGAACGCGTTGAACCGCGTCACGATGTTCGGGCCGGAGCGGTAACTCGGCGTGACCACGCCCGAGAGCGGGACCATCTCGCCGCGGTTGTTGCGCACGTAGATGCGCTCGATGTCCTCGGGTTCATCCCGGAACGCGGCCTCGGCCTGCAACTGCACGCGCCAGATGCGGCCGAAGCGGTTGAAGTCGTTGACGTACAGGGATCCGAAGTACGCCTGGAGCGTCTCGAAGACCTCCGACACCGGCACGCCGAGGATCTTGGTCCGCTCCCGGTCCAGGTCCACGTACAACTGCGGCACGCCCAGTCGCACCGAGGCGTTCAGGTTCATCAGCCGCCCGCCGCTGGCTCGTCCGGCCGCGTCGATGAACTCGCGCGCCACGCGAACGAGGTCCTCGATCGAGCCCCCCGCGCGGGCCTGCAACTGCATCTCGAACCCAGCCTGCAACCCCAGCCCCTGGATCGGCGGCGGCGTCAGCGTCAGGATCATGCCGTCCTTGACGCCGTTGGGGCCGAAGAACTCCGCGGAGGCCGCCCGCACGACGTCGTCGGCGCTCATGCCCGGGCCCTTGCGCTGGTCGAAGGGCTTGAGCGCGATGAACATGACGCCGGCGTTGGTCGCGTTGACGCGCCCGTTGAGCAGGTCCATCCCGCCCAGCGTCGTCACGTACCCCACCGCGGGATGGCTGAGGAAGAACTGCTCGGCTCGCCGCAGCACCGCGTCCGTGCGGTCCAGCGATGCCCCGTCGGGCAGGATCACGACCGAGAGGACGTACCCCTGGTCTTCCGCCGGGAGGAAGCCCGTCGGGATCCGCGTGAACAGCCGGTAGGTCGCGAAGCACAGCGCCCCGAAGATCAGCAGCGACACGACGGCGTGGCGGATCGCGATCCGCACGCCCGCCGTGTACCCCGCGGTCAGCCGCTCAAAGCCGCGGTTGAACCACCGGAACACGATGAACGGCTCGCCGTGCCCCGGGCGCAGCAGCAGCCGGCACAGCGCCGGGCTGAGCGTCAGGGCCACCAGCCCCGAGATCGCCACGGAGATCGCGATCGTGATCGCGAACTGGCGGTAGATTTCCCCCGTCAGGCCCCCAAGGAACGCGACCGGCACGAACACGGCCGACAGCACCAGCACGATCGCGATCACCGGCCCGGTGACCTGGCTCATCGCCCTGATGGTCGCCTCGCGCACCGGCAGGCGTTCCTGCGCCATCACGCGCTCGACGTTCTCGACCACGACGATCGCGTCGTCCACGACGATCCCGATCGCCAGCACCAGCCCGAAGAGCGTCAGCGTGTTGATCGAGAACCCCAGCAGCAGCATGCCGGCGAACGTGCCGATGATCGAGACCGGCACCGCCAGCAGGGGGATCAGCGTCGCCCGCCACGACTGGAGGAACACGAACACCACCACCAGGACGAGGACCACCGCCTCCAGCAGCGTGTGCACGACTTCCTCGATCGACACGCGGATGAACGTCGTCGTGTCGAAGGGGATCTGCACCCGCACGCCGGGCGGGAACGCCGCCGAGAGGTCCTTCAGCATGCGGCGGACGCCGTCGATCGTCGCCAGCGCGTTCGCCCCCGTCTGGAGGTTGATCAGCATGATCGCCGTCGGCTGGCCGTTGACGCGGCCGAACAGGTCGTACGCCTGGGAGCCCAGTTCGACCCGCGCCACGTCCGCCAGCCGCACCATCGACCCGTCCGGGTTGGCGCGGATGATGATGTTCTCGTAGTCCTTCGGCTCCGTCAGCCGCCCGCGCGTGATCAGCGGGATCGTCAGTTCGACGTCCTTCCCCAGCGGCCGCTGCGCCACCGTCCCGGCCGGGAACACGGCGTTCTGCTCCCGCACGGCCTGCGCCACGTCGGTCACCGTCAGGCCGCGCAGCGCCAGTTGATCCGGGTTCACCCACAGCCGCATCGCGTAGTCGCGCGTGCCGAAGACCGTCGCGTCGCCCACGCCGGGGACGCGCTTGATCGCGTCCAGCAGGTTGATCGTCGCGTAGTTGCTGAGGAAGACCTCGTCGTGCCGCGGGTCGTCCGACTGGAGGTTCACCACCGCCAGGATGTTCGTGGACGCCTTGGTGACCGTGATCCCCTGGCGGACGACCTCCTGGGGCAGCCGCGGCTGCGCGCGGCTGAGCCGGTTCTGCACCTCAACCGCCGCGATGTCCTGGTCGGTCCCGACCTCGAACGTCGCGACGATGTTCGCCGTGCCGTTGTTGCCGCTCGTGGAACTGAAGTAGATCAGCCCCGGGATGCCGCTGAGTTGCTGCTCGATCGGCGCCGCCACCGACTCCGCCACCGTCTGCGCATCGGCGCCCGGATAGTTCGCGCTGATCTGGATCGTCGGCGGCACGATCTCCGGGTACCGCGCGATCGGCAGCGTCCAGATCGACACCGCACCCACCAGCACGATGAGCAACGAGAGCACCGTCGCGAAGACAGGACGGTCTATGAAGAACTTGGAGAACACGTCTGGCTGGCCCTACTGCGCCGGTTCGCCGGGGGCGGCGGGTACCGGGGATGAGGGTTGGGGAGTGGGGGGCGCCGGCGGCGGGAGGACTTCCGTGACCTGCACGGGCGTCCCCGGGCGCATCCGCGACAGGTGGTCCGCGATGACCCGGTCCCCGGGCTGGAGCCCCTCTTCGATCACCACGGCGTCGCCGGCCCAGTCCCCCGCGACGACCGGCCGGGCCTGCGCCGTCCCGTCTTCCGCGACGACGTAGACCGACGCTCCGCCCGGCGACTGGAGCAGCGCCCGCTGCGGGATCAGGATCGCCGACGGGCGCGAGATGTTCAGCGGCTGCACACGCACGAACTGCCCCGGCAGCAGCCGGCGGTCCGGGTTCGGCACCGCGCCTCGCAGGACCGTCGTCGCGGTTGTTGTCTCGATCTGGGTTCCTATGAAGTTGAGGTAGCCGACGTGCGGGTACGGGGTGCCGTCCGCCAGTTCCACCGCCAGCGCGATCCGCCCGGGGTCGGAGACGACCACCGCGCCCGAGGCGATCAGTCGCCGCCAGCGCAGCAGTTCCTGCTCGCTGATCGAATAGGTCACGTAAATGGGGTCGATCTGCTGAACGACCGCCAGCAGCGCCTCATCGCCCGCCCCCGCCTGCACGTAACTCCCCACGTCGCGCAGCGCCCGCCCGATCACGCCGCGGATGGGCGACACGATCGAGGTGTAACTGAGGTCCAGTTCGGCCTGGTACACCCGCGCCTCTTCCAGGCGCACATCCGAGAGCGCCACCTGCTCCTCGGTCAGTTGCTGGTCCAGTTCCGTCGCCGACGCCGCGCCCTGGTCCGCCGCCACCTGCAGCCGCTCGACCTGCCGGCGGGCGCGGGCCGCCCGTGCCCGCGCGTTCTCCAGCCGCGCCCGCGCGACTGCCAGTTCCGCTTCGAACGGACGCCGGTCGATCTCGAAGAGCACCTGCCCGGCCTCGACGACCGAGCCTTCCTCGAACTTGCGCGCCTCGAGGAACCCGTTGACGCGGGCCCGGATCTGAACCGTCTGTGATGCTTCCGTCCGCCCGAGGAACCGCGGCGTGAGCGTGACGCTCTGTGGCCGGACCTCGACGATGCTGACCGGCAGGGGACCGGGAGCCGTGTGCCCGGGCGCGCCCGCCGCCCCGCCCGTCCGCTCGCGCCACAGGTAGATCCCTACCCCGAGAAGCGCCAGCAGCAGAGTACCGATTCCCAGGCGCGCGACGACGCCCGGCCAACCTCTTCCTCGCTCGCCGTTCTGAGTGGTCGCTGTGCGCTCGTCCACCGGGCCGAGTGTAGCGCGGGCCCCGGGGCCTTCAACGGTTCGCTGCGCGCACCACCCCTGCCTCAGCGTTGTTGCCGTCGCTCACGGCCGAGCGTCGGTCGGGGGGGCGAGCCCGAGAAGGGGATGCCGGCAATCATGGCCGGCCCCCGAGAGACTTGCCAAGGCATCTGTCCAGTCGGGGGATCCCGCCGCGCGTGAGGTCCGACGGGCACACTTTTTCGGTCCTGAACCATGCCCCCCACGCTTGGGCGATCGCGGGTTTTTTCCTCACGTCCGGCGCTGCTTGAGCGTACTGGTGGTGGCGATGTCGCGCGGCCGTTTCCGCGACTCGCCGCACGTGGGCGCGGCGGTGCCGGCCCCCGAGAGACCACCCGCATGCACGACCCACGACCGTCCCCCTCCGGACCGGGGTCGATCGTGTGGCCGCCACGGACGGCCATTCGACCGGCTCAGTCCCCGGGCTCCCCCGGTTCGGGGATCCTGCGCGCCCGGCACGGGCTCCCCACAACAGGGGATGGGGTGTACTTCCTGATCCCGTCCTCTCCCCAAGTCGAGGGGGAAACCACCCTGCGTCACCTCCTGAGCGTGCTCGAACCCCTCGTCTTGCCCGGCGTGAGCATCGCGCTGACCCCGCGGCGGCCGGGGTGTTCGGAGATAGCCGACCAGTTGGCGGGCTTGCTTGCCCGGTCGCGGATCGACGCCCGTGCGTGGATTGCTCCCCACGTCCGGGGGGGGAGTGGGGGCCAGGCCGCGCTCTCGGCGTCCGCCCGAGCCCTTGTTCGGGGGGCCCGGGTCCTTGTCTTGGATGAGGGGGGGACTGACAGCACTGGCAGGCTGCTCGCCTGCCGTTCCTTGCTCTTGGCCGCCGGTGCGGCGGAGGTGCTGCTGCTGGCCCTGGACCGCCCGGCTTAGGAGGCTTTGGGCGCTTCCGGCGCTTCCGGCGCCTTGGGCGAACTCCGCAGGCTGTTGATCAGGTTCTGGAGGCTTTGGGTCGCGCTCTCGGGGAGCGAGTTGTCGGGAGAGGCCAGAAGGGCTTCCAGTTGGTCCAGCAGCATTTCGAACTCGGCTGCCTCCACCGAGTCGTCGAAGGTGGGGGGGCCTTTGGTTGCGTACAGCGCCACCACTCTGTCTACCCAGATCGTGGGGTTGGACCCAAGGTCCTCGCAGTCGCCTCCCAATTCCTTATACATCTGGCACAGGAGACTGAACAGCTCGTTGATCCAGTTCATGACCATGCTCCACGAGTGCTCGGCCCGGCACAAGCCCGTGCACGTCCAGGTCCCCCACGTTAACATGTACGGGTACGTCCTAGCACCCGTGAGGGAGATGTCGGATGGACCGCTGGGTGACCGAGGCCGACGTGCTGGCGGCGGTGGCGCGCGGGCGCGCGGGTGAACGCGACGAGCGAGGCGATTCCCCCGCGAGGGCTGCGCTGGCGCGGTTCATCCTCGAGAACGAGGCGAAGGTGCGCGCCATCGCCCGGCGAAAGCTTCCGAGCAACCAGGGGGTGTTCGACAGCGAGGACGTCGTTTCGTCGGTCTTGAGGCGGCTGGACACCATGGCCCAGTCGGGGGTCTTTGCGCCGCGGTCGGCCGAGGAACTGTGGGGCCTGATCAAGGCGATCGCCTGCCGCACCGCCGTTGATCGACGCCGTCTCATCGAACGTGCGCGGAACTTCCTCACGGAAGACGGCCCTTATGCGTACGAACTGTTGAAGCGGCTCAATGCCTGCCCCACAGACGACGGCGCCCTCATGTTGGTGTTGCGGATCATGATGAGCATCAAGAACCAGACGGACCGGCAGTTGTTCGCGCTGCTGCACCGCGGCGCATCGCACCGTGCGATCGCGGCGGCGCTGAACCTGCCGTCGGAGGAGGCTTCACGCCAGCGCTGGTGTGCGCTCCGCCGCGACCTGGCGCAGCGCTTTGCCGAGGGTGTCTTCGATGGCTGATCCCAATGCTCTGGCGAGCGTTCTCGTCGATCATGCGATCGCCGAGTTGGCCGTGCCCGTCGCCTGCCCGTGCGACTTCGGCCCCGGCGGGCGGTACCGGCTCGAGGAACTCATCGGCATCGGGCGGTCGTCGCACGTGTACCGCGCGACCGATCGCCACCTCTCCGGAGGCGGCTTCGAGTCCACCGTCGCAGTGAAGATCTCCACGCGGGGCGATGGGCTGCGGCGCGACGCCCTCTCTGCGAGGCGCGTCGCCCATCCCAACGTCCTGTCCGTGCTGGACCAGGGGATCGACGAGTACGGACAGGCGTACGTCGTCGCCGAGTATCTCGGCCGAGGCGACCTGTCGTCGGTCCCCGTGCCGCTTCCCGCGCGCGAAGCCGCCGAGATGATCATCAAGCTCGCCCGGGCGGTGCACGCGATGCACTCCGCCGGTGTCGTGCACTGCGACCTGAAGCCCTCCAATATTCTCATGACCGACACCGGCGAGCCCAAACTCGCCGACTTCGACCTGGCCTGCTGGGAACTCGGCGGGGAGAGCGAACGTCGGGGCAACCTCGCCTTCATGTCCCCGGAACAGTTCCACGGGGAGGAGCATGCCCTGACGCCCCCGACGGATATCTACGCCCTCGGCGGGCTGTTGTATTACCTGCTGACCGGGCGGCTTCCCCACGGGGCCACGCCCGACGAGGTCGCTGCCTGTCACGCCTCGGAACGCCCCCCGGCGCCCCCGGGCGCGGGCCGCGACCTGGACGCGATCACGCTTCGCGCGATGGCGCGGCGCCGCGAAGACCGGTACCACTCCGCGGCTGAACTTGCGGACGATCTCCAGCGCTGGTTGGACAACCGGCCGCTGTACTGGACCGAGCCCAGCCTGGTGCGGCGGCTGTGCCTCTGGGTGCGCCGCCGGCCTGTCGCGGCCAGCCTTGTCGCGGCGTCCGTGATCGCCGTGGTGTCCGCCGGTTCCGCGCTGGGTTTGCATCTGCAACGCGAGGCACGCACACAGCGCGAGGCGAACAGGCGTGCCTCGGAGATGGTCGAACAGATCAAGGAACGACTCAAGTTTCATATCCGCCTTTATGCGAGCCAACTGAGGTGGGATAACCCGCGCAACCTGGAGCAGGAGATCCTGCCGAAGTTGGTCTGGCTCAGTTACATCTCCGATTTTCCGGTGCTGCGCGAGGACGGGTTGCCGCCCGCGCTCCCGGAGCGAGTGCAACTGCTGGGGACGCTCGTGGAAACGCTCGACGCCTGCGGGCGTGGCGCGCACCTCAGTTCGCTCCTGGCTCGCTACGCCCTCGCTTATACCCTGATCGACTTGGGCGAGAGCGAGGATCCCCTGCGCTATCTGGCGCAGATCCGGGAGCGGTGGGGGGATGTCGTCCCGGCCGACGACCAGATCTGGGAAGGGGTCGGAGTTCTCGAGGAGTGCGCCAAGGCGAATGCGGTCGTGAAGCCGGAGGAGCAGGCCGCGGTGGTGGCCCGCCTGGCCGACCTCGAGCGGCGTCTGGTTCGGGACAACAGCCTGAATGAACTCATCTGGTTGACGACTCGGACGCGGGAGCGGCTCGCCGGTACGCGGCCCCGGCCGTCTTCCTGAAGAATTTCCTCACGCCGGGCACCCCACCGTCGTACTCAACAACGGACCAGAAGAGGTACTGCAACGTACCGGCGGCCGTGCGGCCGTTTGATCTCGGTCCGGGGTGATCCGATGCAAACCGCACTCCGCTCTCCAGCAGCGGGCGATTCGGCCGGTCGCTCATTGGTGATGCCGCGCCCCTTCGCCCCTTTCCCCGTCGCCGCTCCGCGCACGCCCACGACGCTCCACGAGCGGATGAGGATGGTTGTCGGGGGCCGCTCGTTCGCCGCCGTTTCGCGTGCCACCGGCTTCAACGACGAAACCGTCCGCCGCTACCTGAGCGGCGGGCGTGTGTCGGTGGACTTCATCATCGCGCTGGCCGAACGCTACGGCGTCTCCGCCGACTGGCTCCTGCTGGGCCGCGGGCATCCGGACGGCCGCCGGTTCTGAACCGGGCAGGGCTGCGTGCACTCGGGCAATCGCCCGCGGGGACTCGAGCCCGCGGGCGATCGGATTAACTTGTCCGATATGCAGGCCTCTCTGCAACTGGTTTGGATCGGAAATAATCTAGTTCGCGTGCGGTGTAGTTGCCTCGCTGGTGTGCGATCGTGCGGGCGGGGAGTGCGGCACAAACGCTGTTTTCGCGGGGCGAACGGTTGCCTTGTGCGCCGTCGAGGGCACACTTCAGGCACTCTGAGCCCATGCCCATGAAACTCCGAACATTGCAGTTGGTGAGCCCGGGTACGGGTTTCACCCGGTTTGTTCGTCCGCACCGTATCGCGAGCGCCGATCTGCAACCCGTCCTCCCCCACCCCGTATAGACTTGCCGCCTATCCACAGGAGGTTGGATGGGCGCGAGTTCTCCCGCGCCTTCGCCCAAGCATGCGACTGGCGCCACGTGCGATCCCGACTCGTGGGTGTGCCGGCAGCCCTGACGCCCGAGAAAACGGGCGCCGTCCGGTGAGTCCCCGCCGCGGTTTATGTCGCGGCATGCGTGTCAGAGAGTCCGTCCCGTTTTTTTGTGAACAAGAGGAGGTGTCCTACATGAGTAAGAACGCTCGTTTGAACTGGCTCATTGCCTGTGCCGGCGTCGCCGGCCTGGCGGGGGCCGCTGCAGCCAGCGAGCCGGTCCCGGTGACCGAGACTCGCACCCCTGTGCACAGCACCTCGGCCACGACCCCTGATGGGATCGCCGTTCGGCTCCCCGCGCCGCGGTACGTCGATGACCTCGCCGCTCTGGAGCTTGCCAACAAGCTCGGGCTCAACGACTACCCGAACGCCGGGAAGCTCCGCGGCCTGCCGAGCTGCCCGCCGATCCTGACCGACGGCAACAACTGCCACACCGCCGACACGAGCCTGGCCGCGAACTTCTCCGGCGAGGCGCCCGGCTCCTACCGAACGATCGACAACGTGACGCCGATGGCGCAGAACCCGACGCGCATCTGCTGGATCGGCCGTTACGAGGACCGCGCCGCGCCCGCGGTCGCCAACGAGTCGTTCATGATCCGGATCTACGCCAACGGCGTGGACGGTCTCCCCGACCTCTCCGCTCCGATCTTCCAGCGTCTGTTCCAGCAGAACGGCACCCCCGGGAACGACCTGCTCGAGCTGAGCTGCCTCGACGGTCAGAACTGCCCCGGCACGACCAACCCCGCCGCGGGCGGCCACTACGTCTACTCCGCCGAGGTGAGCACCGGCTTCCCGATGAACGCCTTCGGGTGCTACTGGATCGAGATCACGAACGTCGGCTCCAACAGCCAGGGCTTGAACTGGGGCTGGGTCAGCAGCCAGAACGGCACCGACCTGATCAGCCTCCAGGCTGTCGATGGCCAGTACACGACGTTCAGCCGCGTCGCGAATGACCGGGCGATCTGCATCAGCGGCGGCGTGGACCCGCTGGCGGGCAACTGTGTTGTTCCGCCGCCTCCGCCGATCTGCGACAACAGCGACGCCAACGGCATCCCGTACGACGGCTTGACCGGCTTCGGCATGCAGGCGTCGTGGACCGGCTCCGTCGGTCGCGCAGGGGTGTGGACGCCCTTCCAGCGTGCCGAGAACATCAGCTTCAGCTCGCCTCAGTCCATCACGAGCATCTGCTTCGGCGGCTTCTGGCTCGGGTTCAACGACAACGGCCAGGCGGTCGGTATTCAGCCCCCGACCGAGCCGAACTTCCGTGTCGCGTACTTCACCAACTCTCCGGCGACCGGTGTTCCGGGCGACCCGATCGCGATGGCCGAGTTCGGCGTCGGCGACCCCGGCGTGAGCTTCATCTGGGACGGTGAAGAGGTCTGCCGCATCATCCACCCGCCGGTTGATCTGCCGGCCGATGCGTGCAGCTGGGTCTCCGTCGGCCGTCCGCAGATCGCCAACGGCATCGGCCAGCCCATCGTCCCGATCTGGCACTGGTTCCTGACCACCAGCTCGTCTCCGATCGCCGACCGGCGCTTCGCGAGCCGTCAGGTTGGGACCGGCGCCCCGGCCGCCTGGCAGCCGACCACGGTCGCGAACGCGGGCGACACCTCGATCTCCAACCTCTGGTTCCTGCTCAGCGGCGGCCCCGCCACGGCGCTGAACTGTGCGGCGCCCCCGTGCAACATTCCCGCCGGCGGCAACCCCGAAGGCGAGCCCGATTGCGGCCTTGGGGATGACGACACCGTCAACGGCGGCTGCAACAGCGAGGTCCCGGTCTTCAGCACGATCACGTGCGGCGAGACCAAGCGCGGCACGGTCGCCTTCAACGGCTCCCTCCGCGACACCGACTGGTACCAGTTCACCCTGAACTCCACGCAGACGGTCACCCTGACCGTGAACTCGGAGTTCGCGGGCGTCTTCGGCTTCGCCGGCGACGCGGTCGGCCCGCTGCCGGCTCCGTTCGACTGCAACGCGGTTGAGTTCATCAACCCGGCCTCCGCCAGCGGTCAGTGCACCCCGGCGACCCTCACCCGGACTCTGGAGCCCGGGACGTGGACGATCGTCGTCGTTCCGAACTTCGGCGACACGATCTCCTGCGCCGGCACGGCGGGCAACGAGTACACCCTCACCCTGACCTGCGAGGGTCCGACGTTCTGCAACATTCCGGCCGGCGGGACCCCCGAGAACGAGGCCAACTGCGGTCTGCCCGAGGACAACACCAACGGTGGCTGCGTCAGCGACCCCTTCGTGCTCGGCACCATCGCCTGCGGTGAGACCAAGCGCGGCACGGCCGCTTACAACGGCGCCACCCGCGACACCGACTGGTACCAGTTCACCCTGGCCGCTCCGTCCACCGTCACGCTGACTCTCACCGCGGAGTTCTCCTCGGTCGTCGGCTTCGTCGGCACGCCGGACGGCCCGGTGCCCCTGTCGATGCTGGACTGCGCGAGCGAGGACCTCATCGTCTTCGGCGCCACCCTCGGCGGGAACTGCAGCCCGGTGACGGTCTCGCAGGCCCTGCCTGCCGGGACCTACATCGCCTTCGTTGCGCCTGACTTCGACGGCGACGTCGTCTCCTGTGCTGGCACCAACGGCAACGAGTACACCCTCCAGATCCAGTGCGGCGGCGGGACCGTTGACTGCAACGGCAACGGGATCGACGACGCTGTGGAGATCGCGGCCAACCCGGCGCTGGACTGCTTCAACCCGTCGGTCGTCCAGAACCCGCACGTCATCGGCGGGCCGGATGGCCAGCTGGACTCCTGCCAGTGCCAGGGCAACTTCAACCGCGACGGCGGCGTGAACTCGACCGACATCAGCGCGATGCTGGCCGGGTGGCTCGACGCGGTCAACAACGGCAACACCAACGCTGACATCAACTGCTCGGGTTCCACGAACTCGACGGACATCAGCGCCTTCCT
>Ga0180217_1003511_pt1 | contig 13186 bp, 9 predicted proteins | sample eDN3rd37CBELigOP_FD_128521 | JGI IMG/M metagenome (GOLD analysis project Ga0180217, IMG submission 128521) | Enriched Organic Plus compost microbial communities from Emeryville, California, USA - eDNA 3rd pass 37_C BE-Lig OP (version 2) (version 2) ... | reverse complement strand
GCTGGGCCGCACTGCTGCAACAAACTGCGAGCCACCCGGAACTCCTCGTCGTTCCGCCGCGCTCCGGCAAGCCCGCCGCCGCTCTCGCATCGGAGGCGGAAACGGCGTTGCGCGCGGTGGTTGCCCGGTGGAGCGGGGATCGCGACGAGGTGGAGGCGATCCTTGGTGACAAAAAGCGGATTTCGCAGAACGAATCGGAAGGGTACGGCAGGAAGCGGCGCGCCCGGTTCTTTGCGGCGATGGATGCGCTCGCCAGCGCGTGGGAGGACGGGATGGTGCCCGAAAGCTTCGACGCCGTGACGGCGCTTAGTCGGTCGAGAATCGCCGGTGCCGTGCTCAGGAACGGCACCGTGCCGGAGCATCCTTTTTTTGAGGCTTGCGAGGCGTTCGTGCAGGCGGTGCGAAGACTATTCATCGAGCTGAACCACGAGTTTCTCGACTACGCTCGCGAGGAGTTGGCCCGGCGCAAGGCGCAGCGCAATGTCTTCACCTTCGACGACCTGCTGACGCGCCTCGATGCCGCCCTGGGCGGCCCCGGGGGCGAAGCGCTTGCCGGTTCGCTGCGCGGAAAGTACGACGTGGCGTTGATCGACGAATTTCAGGATACCGACCCGTTGCAGGCGGGCATTTTCCAGCGCCTTTTCGCCGACATCGCCGCCGGGGAGGCCCGCACCCGCGATGGAGGCAGGCCGTGGCTTTTCTACATCGGCGATCCCAAACAGGCGATCTACGGGTTCCGCGGCGCGGATGTTTTCGCCTACTTGAAAGCGGCCGATGCCGCGGCCCATCGCTACAGCCTTGCGGTCAACTGGCGTTCCGACGCGCGGTTGCTCGAAGGATTCAATCGTCTTTTCCAGCAGGTCGAAAACCCATTCATCCTCGATAAGATCCAGTATGTGGAGGTTCAGGCCCCGCCCGGAAAGCTGGAGCGTTCCACAAGGCCCCCTCTGGAATTCCGTCATCTTGCGTCGGAAGATTCCGGCGGAGTGGCGAAAGGGGTGGCCGAAGGGGCCATCGCGGAGGCGTTGGCGCTCGACGTGGAGCGGCTGCGGGACGGAGAAGGCTTCCGGCCAGGAGAAATGGCCGTGCTGGTGCGGGCCGCGCGGCAGGCGCGGTTGGTTCAGGATGCGTTGCGGCGGCACGGGATTCCCGCCGTTCTGAATACCGACGAAAGCGTTTTCAGCACGCCCGAGGCGGAGTTGATGCAGCAGTTCCTCGACGCGGTGGCGGAGCCCCGCCATGCCGGGCGAATCAAGGTGGCATTGGCCTCGCCGCTTTTCGGCTGCGATGCCGGGATGCTCGGCGCGTTCGAAACGTCCGGGACGGGGGGCGATTTGTGGACGGAAAAGTTCGCCGCATGGCGCTCGCTTTGGGAGGGTGAAGGGTTTACGGCGATGTTCCGGCGCGTCATGACGGAGGAGCGGGTTCGCCGACGCCTCATGGAGCGGCCCGCGGGCGAGCGGCGGCTGACCAATCTCCTGCACCTCGCCGAGCTGTTGCATCATGAGGAAACCACCCGGCGGCTTGGGCCCGAGGCGTTGTGCGGCTGGCTGCGGGAGGAGAGGGGGAGCCCGCGCACCGATCAGGAGGCCGCCCAGCTTCGCCTGGAAAGCGACGCGGAAGCCGTTTCCATTGTGACGATCCACCGGAGCAAGGGGCTGGAATATCCCGCCGTGTTCTGCCCTTTCCTTTGGCAGGAAGCGGAGTCGCCCCGGCGCAAGACGCTCTGCTTCCACGATGCCGAGGGGCGGATCACCCTCGACCTGCGCGGCAAGGATGGCGGAGATCCCGCCGATGTCGCGAAGGCCGCAGAGCAGGTGCTGGCCGAGGAGGTGCGCCTTCTTTATGTCGCGCTCACCCGCGCCCGCCACCGGTGCGTGGTCTACACGGCGGATTACAAGAAGGGCGAGGCCTCGCCGCTCGCACGGCTTTTCCCCCGGCGCGAAGTGCTGGCCGGAATCCGCTCTCTCGCGGAGCGGCATCCCGAGGCAATTGCGTTGAACCCGTTGAGGGCATTCGACTTATCAGGCTCCCTTGATGAGGAGGAGCCGACAAACATCGAGCGGACAATCGCGCCGACCGGGGATTCCGCGCCGACCGAGGCCGCCCCGCGTTTTTTCCGGGGAAGCCTCTCACGCATTGCCTTCACCACCAGCTTCACCGGCCTGACGCGGGGCACCGCGGGCGAGGAGCCGGAGCGCGACGAACCTCAGGCGGAACCGGCGGAAAACCCGTCGGGAAATACGATGGAATCGCCCCGCGGCCTCCCTGCGGAAAAGCCGCAGCCGGTGCACGGCATTCATCTCTTCGACAAAGGCGCGCGCGCCGGGGATTTCTTCCACGACGTTCTCGAACACCTTGATTTCACCGACCCGAAAGGGCTGGACACCCTTGTTCCCGCAAAGCTGGCGCTTCACGGGTTTGCGAACACTCCCCTCGCGGAGGCGATTGGCGAAAAGCTGCGCGAAGTGCTTGAGGTGGAGCTGGAACCGGGGTTGACCCTCGCCCAGGTGCGGCTCACCGAGCGGATTTCCGAGGCCGATTTTTCGTGCCGCCTGCCTTCGCTTCGCGTGGGGGATCTCCGCGCGGCCTTTGCCGACGAATGCATTCCGGAGCTGGACCTCGCGGCGCTGGAGAATCTCCGGTTCGCGCCGGTGAAAGGATTTCTTCGTGGGGCAATCGATCTCTTCTTCCGCCACCGGGGGCGCTATTACCTGCTCGACTGGAAGTCGAACTGGCTCGGGCCCGCCCCGGAAAACTATGACCCCGCCGGAGTGACGAAGGCCATGCGCGAGCATCACTATGCCTTGCAGGCGCACCTTTATGTGCTGGCGGCGGATTGTTATCTTCGCGCGCGGCTGCCGGGCTATGACTATGCCCGGCACTTCGGGGGCGTTTTCTACGTCTTCCTGCGCGGGGTGGAGCGCGGCAACCCCGAGCGCGGCCTTTGCCGCCTTCGGCCCGGCGAAGCCCTCGTCCAGCGCCTTCGAACCCTTGTGGAGGGCCCCCGATGAATCATCCACAAATCAACAAGGCGTCTCCCGCGCCCGATCCTTTCAACGAGTTCGACCGGCACTTTGGGCGTTTCATCGCTCGGTTCGGCGGTGATGGGGAAAATGGGGAAAATGGGGAAAATGGGGAAAAATTGGTGATGGAACGGATTGCCGCGAGCCTGAGCCGTTCGGTAAGGCAGGGGCACCTTTGCCTCGATCTTTCCTGCGGCGTGGAAGGCTTCGACGAAGCCGAGGTGAGGAAGGCGATTGCCGCGTCGCGGGCGATTGCCGAACCGGGTTCCCAATTGCGGACGCCGCTGGTGCTCGACGAAGCGGGGCGGCTCTACCTGCGGCGCTTCTACGAAGATGAACGGGGCCTGGCCGAAGCCCTTCGCGAGCGGGCAGGCAAGGCGCTCCGCCATCCCGGCGGGCTGAACGGGCAGGAGGAGGCGGTGAAAGCCGCGCTCGACGGTCGCCTGACCGTCATCTCCGGCGGCCCGGGCACCGGCAAAACCACCACCGCGGTGAGAATTCTCCAGAACGTCCTGAGCCTCTGCCCGGAAACGCGCATTGCCCTCGCCGCGCCCACGGGCAAGGCGGCGGCGCGGTTGGAGGAGGCCATCCGCGACGGCCTTGGGCGGCTGGACGGCCCGGGCGGGCTGGAACTCCGCGCTGCCATGGAACGTCTGCCGCGCGCGCGTACGCTGGAGGGGTTGCTCGGAATCCGCCCCGGCTCCGCCGCGATCCGGCATCACGCGGGCAACCCGCTTCCCGTCGATCTTCTGGTGGTGGACGAGGCTTCCATGATCGCCCTGCCGTTGATGGCGAAACTTTTCGCCGCGCTGCCCCCAGGCGCGCGCATCGTTCTGCTGGGCGACCGCGACCAGCTTGCCTCCGTCGCTCCCGGAAGCGTGCTCGCCGATCTGGCCGATGGGCTGCCGGGGGTGCTGGTAATGCTGAAAAAGAACCATCGTTTCGGCAACGAAAGCGGCATCTACCAGCTTTGCGAGGCGATCCGCGCGGGGGAAGGCGCGCTTGCTTTGGAGATCATCGAGCGAGCCACCCGCGAAGCGTGGGCCGATCTCGGCAGCGCCCCCTTGCCTGTCGCGGGCGGGCTGGCCCGTGCCCTGAAACCGGTCGCCATCGAGCATTACGGCCCGGTTATCTCCGCCCGCGATCCCGCGGCGGCGCTGGAGGCATTCTCGCGCTTCCGCGTTCTTTGCGCGTTGCGGCGGGGTCCATACGGCGTGGAAGGTTTGAACCGGCAGATCGAGGCGCTTCTACGCGAAGCGGGGCTGATCCACGGGCGCGGCCCGTTCTACGCCGGGCTTCCCATTCTGATCACGCGGAACGACTATTCCCTTAACCTGATGAACGGCAGCGTGGGTATTTTGCTGCCCGATCCCGATGAGGGTAATCCCGGGCATTCCGAAGAGACGGAACGCGCGGACGGCTCCGGCAAGCCGCTCTGGGCGTGGTTCCCGGGGGAAGGGAACTCGTTGAGGCGCATCGCGCCTTCGCGGCTTCCGGAGCACGAGCCAGCCTACGCCATGACGGTGCACAAGAGCCAGGGATCGGAGTTCGAGCGGGTCTTGATGCTGCTGCCGGACCGCGAGACGCCGGTGCTCACCCGCGAGCTGATCTACACCGGCGTTACCCGCGCGCGAAGGCGCGTCGATGTTTGGTATGACCGCGCGCTTTTCGAGGGAGGCGTGGCGCGGAAGACCGAGCGGGCCTCCGGATTGCGCGACGCGCTCGCACGCTGAATTCCAGAGTTCAGGCAAACTGCGGCAGCGCTTCCAGCCGTTCAAGATCGGCCGGGAGAATCTGGCCGGGGGCGTATAGGGCGTATGCCCCCCCACGAAGCGGGGCGGCATTCGCGGAGGCTCGCACGCGCTTGAGCCAGTCGCGCCCAAGGGGGCGCTCCAAAAGCTCAACGTGGGTGGCCGCGACCGTCGTTTCGGTTTTCTCCCCGGTCGGCGCGCCGATGCCCACGAACCACCCCGCCAGCGCCAGCGTGACACGCACCGCTGTGGAGCGGGTGTAGTTGGTCAGCAGGCACGGGGGCGCTCCCGGCGCGAGGGTGCGTCGGCGGGCCGCCTCGAACGTCTCCACGCTCCACATGGCCGGGTTTTTTGCCGGGGAGTACGGGTCGTGAAAGATCGCGTTCGGCGGGGGCGCGTCGGCGAGCCGTTCCGCATAGTCGCCCAGGTGCAGTTCCCAGCGCACGTGCGGCAGGGGATGCGCGACGCCACGGGCCATCAAGGTTTCCACGGCTGCCTCCCACCCCGCGAGGTACCCCAGTTCCCCCGAATGGCGCAGGGCAAAGGCGAGAATCCGCGTGTCGATCTCGAAGCTATGGATCTGCACGGGATCGTTGACCTCCCGCAGCAATTCCAACGCGGTCAGCGCATTTCCTGCGGGCCCGAGGCCCACGTCCCAGAGAATAAACGGCCTCCCGGCGCCGCCTGATTCCCGCACCCGGTCGGGGATGCGCTGCTGTTCGAGGTGCAACGCCAGGGCTTCGCTCCTCGGCCCGGTGCCGACATGCATCGTCTCCCCGTGGCGGGTGGAGCGAATGCTTCGTTGACCGCTTTTCAGGGTCACGAGTTCGAAATCGGGGTCGCTTTCGCAGGAATCGGGTCGCATGCGGCGGAACAGGTGCGGAAACTTGCCCGTTCTTTCGGGAAAAACGAGCCAAATCGCCCTCCTCGCCACAACCTCAGAAAAAGCCTTCCTCTCTTTTGAACTTTGTCGCCCCGGGGGTGTCCAAACCGTCGGGGTGCCGCGTCCAAAAGCGGCATCGTTTCCGCTATAGTTTTTATAAACCCCGGCTTTTCCCGTGAAGGCGCTCCAATTTCCAGAGACTGCTCCGGTCATGACGCTCCCTAACGCGCTGCTGTTGCCGTTTGCGTTGCTGCCGATCACCATTTACGAGGCTAGGTATCGCAAAATGGTTGCCTACGCGCTGGAGCACGACCGGATGTTCTGCATCGCGCTCATGAAGCCCGGAGGCAAGAGCGCCGCCAAGTCCGAGCAGTCGTACGAAACGGCGGGCATCGGCCTGATCCGGGCGTGCGTGCAGCGTCCCGACGGGGTTTACAACCTGATCCTTCAAGGGCTCGTCCGCGTGCACCTTGGGGAGCGGGTGAAGGAACGTCCTTTCCGGATGGCGCGGATCGTTCCGTTGCCCAACGAGCCGGGTGAGCCTTCGGCCGGTCCGGAAACCGACGCTCTTTCCGCGAAGGTGCTGGAGCTTTGCAGCGAGCTGAAGGATCGCGGCGCTCAGGTGCCGACGCCCATCGAGAAGCAACTTGCCTCCATTGACGATCCCTCTGCCCTGGCCGACATCGTTTCGCACACCTTCATCCGAGATCCGTTCGCGCGGCAGCAGCTTCTGGAGGAACTCTCCGTCCCGAGCCGGTTGCGGCGGCTGATTGTCCGGCTTCAGGAAGAGCTTCTTGCCTGAAACCGTGGTTTTCCCTGGCCGTCTCCTTCGACCGCCAGCCATTGCAGGTTACAAGCCGCCCCGGTGTTCCTGCGCGGCCTGTTCGGAGTCGATCAGTGCCAAAAAAACCTGCTCCAGACCGCCCGATTCCTCCGCCTGCCTGCGAAGATCGTCCACGGAGCCTCCGGCGATCAGGCGGCCACGGTGGATGATGCCGATCCGGTCGGCGATCTCCTCCGCGATGTTCAGAGTATGGGTGGAGAGAAAAATCGTCGTCCCGGCGCGGCTGCGCGCCTTGAGCTCATCCTTGACGATCCTGGCGTGCTGGGGATCGAGCCCCACCATCGGTTCGTCGATGATGATCACGCGCGGCTCGTGCAGCAGGGCGGAGGCGATCACCAGCCGCTGCCGGGTGCCGTGGCTCAGGTTTTCCGTCAGCTCGTTGCGGTAGTCGTTGAGGTGAAACTGCTCGAACAAAGCCTCCGTCTTGCGGGAGGCCTCGCGCCGGTCGATGGCGAAAAGATCGCCGGTAAATTGCATGAACTCCCGCGCGGTGAGCTTGTCGTAAAGGAACGGGAAATCGGGCACGTAGGCCATCTGCGCCTTTGCCGCCTCCGGTTGGTTCTGCACGTGGAAGCCGCCGACGATGCAATGCCCGGAAGTCGGTTTCAAAAGCCCGGAGAGCATCTTGATCGTGGTCGTCTTTCCCGCCGCGTTCGGGCCGAGGAACGCGAAGAATTCTCCCTGCCGAATGTCCAGGTTCAGGTTGTTGACGGCGCGAAGCTCGCCAAAGTGCTTGCAGAGAGAGTGGGTCTGGATCACGGCGCTGGGGGGGAGCTCTTTATTCGTCCTGACTAAAGGTGAACCCGAAAATGGTTCTGATGCCAAGGATCTGGCCCAACTGGCTGATGTCGGCCTCCACCATCGGGGAGTTGCTCTGCTGCACGGTTACCCGATAGGTCTGAACGCGCTCGCCCTGTATGAGCGTTTCGGATCTCCGGGCAGTCAGGAAAGGAGGGGCATTCGACTGGGCGGCGCTCTTCGCGCTCAGAGCCACCTGCGTGAGGATCGCCGGGTCGATTCCGAGGGATTCCAACGCCTCCTCGGCCCCTTTCCGGTCGAGCGTGATCTCAGTCTTTACCGCCTCCTGTCCGTTCTGCTGCACGGAGCAAACGGCGAGGTTGCGGAGCACGTCGATTTCGATCTCGGTGTTGATCTTCGGCCCCAGCGCGTCGATGCACACGTTCAGGCGGCGCAGCCCGAAGGCGCGGCTCATCTCCGCCGTTCCGCGCCAGCTATAGGGCTGCTCCTGCATGAAGGGGAGCGCCACAAGGACGTTTCCGGAAAAATCGATCATGCAGACCTGGTTGCTGTCGAATTGGCGGGGTTGCAGCGTCATTGTGCCAATCCGCTTGGTGCCTTGGAAGACCGCGAGGTTCGAGGCCTGCTCATGCTGGAACATCTGCCGGAAGACGTGCACCACCGGCACCGTCAGGATTTCGCTCGAGGCCGGGTTGATCCAGAGCTGGACCAGCGTGCCGGTCATCAGCAACCAGAAGAAAACCACCCCCGCAATGAACAGACGGTGCAGAAACATGGCTTAGGGGGTTTCCGCCCGCGGCGGGCACTCTTTCTCCAGCATGGCGTAGGCGTTGTGGTTGTGGATTGATTCGAAATTCTCCGCCTCCACCCGGTACCAGCGGATGTTCGGTTCCAGGTTCGATTTCGCGGCGACATTCCGGACGAGATCCTCGACGAAGACCGGGTTCTGGTAGGCGCGTTCGGTCACGGCTTTTTCGTCCGGGCGCTTGAGCAGGGAGTAAAGCTCGCTGCTCGCGCAGCTTTCCACGAGCTGGATCAAATCCTCGATCCAGATCGGCTTGTGGAAGCGGACCGCGTACGTCACCTGCCCCCGCTGGTTGTGCGCGCCAAAGCGGCTGATCGCCTTGGAGCAGGGGCAAAGTGTGGTTACCGGGACAATCACGGTCAAAATGAAATCGGAGCTTTTGGCGTCGCTGGTCGCGGAGAAGCGCACCGTGTAATCCATCAGCCCGACGGCCCCGGTGGAAGGGGCTTTCTTTTCGAGAAAGAACGGGAACTCGAAATCGACATGGGCGGAGTCGGAGTGAAGCTTCTTGCGGAGCCGGACGAGGATTTCGTGGATGTTGTCGACATGCAGCACGGGGCCATGCTCGTTAAGCACCTCGACGAAGCGGCTCATGTGCGTTCCCTTGTAATGGTGCGGCAGGTCGACCGTCAGCGCCACGTTCGCGACGGTGCTTTGGAGGGAATGGGCCTTGTCGCGGATCTGGATCGGGAATCGGAGGTTTTTCACCCCCACACGGTCAATGGCGATGCGGCGGTAATCCGGCTCGCTCTGCGTATCTTTCAGGTTCTGAATCGGCTGTGGCTCCATGTGGGCGGTCTTCCCTGAATACCATAGAATCCCCGATCACGAAAACGGGAATCCCGCGGCGACCCGAAAACAAATGAAAAGGGCCGGAATGGGGATTTTACACCAGCCGGTGTCGAAAACGTGGACGCATCGGCTCACACCTTGAAAAGCGCCCCCATTTTCCTGCCGAGAAGGCGGCTGGCCCCGAAGAGGGTGATCGCCAGAAACACCATGGCCCAGACGCCCAACGCCGCCGCCAGAAAACGCCCTTCGCCGAGCAGCTGGAAGAGTTCGTAGATCGCCTTGGTAATCGGGAAATCGGCGCGGCGCTGGGCGAGAACAAGTGAGTCGGACACCTCCAGCATCGCGAAGGAAAAAGCGAGCAGCCCCCCGGCGACGAGGTTCGCGCCGATGAGCGGCAGGGTGATCCGGCGCAGCGCGCGCAGCGGCGTGGCCCCGAGATTTTGCGCGGCTTCCTCCAGCGTCACGCTGGTCTGCTGCAACCCCGCGACGGCGGAGCGGACGACATACGGCAGGCGGCGGACGGAATAGGCGATCACGAGGAGCGGCGTCGGGTCGCGCAACGGGTTGAGGAAGGAGAAGAGCCGCCCCTCCTGAGTCATCGCAAGATAGCCGAACGCCAGCACCAGCCCCGGCACGGCGAGCGGAAGCATGGAAAGGGTGTCGAGCAGCGCGCGGCCGGGCAGCGTTGTCCGCACAACAACATAGGCGATTCCGATGCCGAGCAGGAGATCGACCCCGGTAGCCAGCCCGGCATATTTGACGCTGTTGAGGATGGAGGGGACGGTCAGCTCGTGGCTGAGCGCGGCCTGGTAGTGGGCGAGCGTCCACGATTCCGGGAGAAGGGTGCCGTACCAGTCCTTGGCGACGGAAACGAGGATCACCCCGATGTGCGGCATCAGCGCCAGCGCGATCACACCTGCGAACAGCGCGGGAAACGCGATCTTCCCCACCCATCCGGGTGTCAGTGTGGCGGCGGCACGGGTAGCCTTGGGGAGCATGGCGAACGCCCGCCCGCCGAAACCCCATTTTCCCACCGCATAGAGGAGGAGCGTCGCAAGAAGCGTGACCACCACCAGCGCGTAGGGGAACGGATTGCCCGAAAGCTCCCGCAGCCCGCGGAAAATCTGCACCGGCGTTACCCGCGAATAGTCGAACATCAGCGGCACGCCGAGTTCCGTGAACGCCCAGATGAAGACCAGCGTCCCGCCCGCGAACAGGCCCGGGGCCGCCAGCGGCAGAGTGATGCGCCGGAACTTCCGCCAGCCGGTGCAGCCGAGGTTTTCCGCCGCCTCTTCCATTGAGGGATCGAGATTCGCGAGCGCCGCCGAGACGTTGAGGAAAAAGATCGGGTAGAGGTGGAGCGCGTTCATGAGCACGATCCCCCAGAAGCGGCCACCGGGGAAGCCGCCCAGCCAGTCAATCGTCTGCCCCGGCGCGAGCAGGCCGAGATGCGTCAGCGCGGCATTGAGCGCGCCGTATTGCCCGAGCACCTGCTTCATGCCGATGGCCCCGACGAAGGGCGGCAGGATCATCGGAACCAGCAGGAGCGCCAGAAACAGCGGCTTGGCCGGGAAATCGTATTTCGAGGCAATCCAGGCGAGGGGGAGGGCAATGAACGCCGTGAGCGCCGTGCTCGCCACCGCGAGACGGAAGGCGTTCCAGAGTCCTTCGAGGTAAACGCGGTTGCGAAAGATCTCCGCGATGTAGTCGAAGGTCCAGTTCCCCGAAGCATCGACGAACGCCCCCTGGACCGTCTGCGCCACCGGCCACGCGAGGAATGCCGCGAAGAAGAGAGCGGTGGCGAGGGCGACCAGGATGGCGAGGGCGCGGGACATCAGAGGGGAATTGCGGAGGGCGGATTGCGGAATGCGAAAAGGGGGTGCTGCCGCGCCAGGGCGGACGAGGGCGCGGTTCCAAAGTGGCGTTTCGGTGCCGCTTTCGCTCGCAGCCTGCGCCCACGAAACCCGGTCTGCCGTTCTTTGCTCATCGAGCCGAGAACTGGAACACTATCCGCCCGAATCGCCAGCTTCCGTCAACTTACTCCGCCAGCTTTTTCGCCAGCACGTCGCCGACCAGCCCCGGATTCGCTTTCCCCTGCGAGAGTTTCATCACCTGTCCCTTGAGGAAATTGATCGAGCCGAGTTTGCCGCCCTTGTATTCGGCAACCGCCTTCGGGTTCGCGGCAATCGCCTGGTCGCAGAGCGCCTCGATGGCTCCGAGATCGCTCTCCTGCTTGAGGCCCTTCTCCTCCACGATGGCCGCCGCGCCCTTGCCGGTGGCGAACATATCGGCGAAGACATCCTTCCCCTGCTTGCCGTTGATCGTGCCGTCGTCGATCAGGTTCACCAGTTCATCGAGGCTGTCGGGGGAGACCGGGCACTCCTCGATGGTCAGCCCCGCCGCGCCGAGCGCGCTGGCAAGGTCGTTCAGAATCCAGTTCGCCACGTTCTTCGGCTTGCGGGCGTGGGCGGCGGCCTGTTCGAAGTAGCTCGCCAGCGGGAGATCGTTTGCCAGCACCCCGGCGTCGTACGCACTGACGCCGTATTGCTCGATGAAACGGGCCCGTTTTTGCGCTGGGAGTTCCGGCACCCGGCTGCGGACTTCGGCCACGATGGCGGCGGTTTCGACCGGGAGCAGGTCGGGATCGGGAAAATAGCGGTAGTCGTGGGCGCTTTCCTTGATTCGCATCAGCGAGGTCTGGCCGGTCACGTCATCCCAGCGGCGGGTTTCCTGAAGCAGCTTTTCGCCCTTCTCCAGGAGCGAAATCTGCCGGTCGATCTCGTAAGCGAGCGCGCGGCGGACGCCGGAGATTGTGTTCATGTTCTTGATCTCGATCTTCGTGCCATACTCCGTCTGCCCCTCCGGGCGAACGGAGACGTTGCAGTCGCAGCGGAGCTGGCCTTTCTCCATGTCCGCGTCGCTCACGTTGCCGTAAATGAGAATCTGCTTGAGGGCGGTCAGGTAGGCGAACGCCTCCTCCGGGGAATTGATTTCCGGCTCGCTGACGATTTCCATCAGTGGCGTTCCGGCGCGGTTGAAGTCGATGCCGCTGCTGGCATCGAAATGGAAGCTCTTGGCCACGTCCTCCTCCAGATGGATGCGGGTGAGGTGCACCACCTTGTCCGGGTGCTCGATCGACTTCTGGTGATCCTTCGGGTAGGCCAGATCGTGCAGCAGGACGCCGCCGCCCAGGCAGAGCGGGAGGTCGTACTGCGAAATCTGGTAATTCTTCGGCATGTCCGGGTAGAAGTACTGCTTGCGGTCGAATTTGCAGACGGCCGGAATCTCGCACCCGAGCATCAGGCCCGTGAGAGCGGTCATTTTCAACGCCTCGTGGTTCATCACCGGCAGCGCCCCCGGCAGGCCTAGGCAGACGGGGCAGGTATGCGTGTTGGGCTCCGCACCGAATTCGACGGGGCAGCCGCAGAACATCTTGCTGCGCGTCTTGAGCTGGACGTGCACTTCAAGGCCGATGGTGACGAGATACTTCTTCATGTTGAAAACGGGAGCCGAAGATTGAGAAGGGCGGGAGGCGTATTGAAAAGGTAAAAATTTCGGGCGGGCCCGGGTGCGCGGTCAACTCCGGAAAATGAAGTAGACGGCCCCGACGAGGCAAAGGCCCGCCCAGAGGAAATCGAGCTTCATCGGCTGCCCCATGTAAAGGATGGCGAACGGGACGAAAACCGCCAGCGTGATCGCCTCCTGCATGATCTTGAGCTGCGCGAGGTCCATCACGCCAAAGCCGATCCGGTTGGCGGGCACCTGGAAGAGGTACTCGGCCCCGGCGATCAGCCAGCTCACGAACGCGGCGATGTACCAAGGCTTTGCGGAGAGATTCTTCAGATGCCCGTACCAGGCGAACGTCATGAAGAGGTTGGAAAGCACGAGAAGAAGCGGGCTGAGAATCAGCGGTTTCATCGGAGAAGATGCGGCGAGAATACCGCCGAACGGCCCGGGCGCAACCGGGAAAGGCACCTCCTCGCTTCCACTTGGTTTCCGCTTGCTTTCCGCTTGCTCTTGGGCCGGGGAGTCGGCCTCTTATCCGTGTGTTGACCGCCCTGAAGATTCGCGACTTTCGCTGCTTCCCAAGCTGGGAAGGGGAGTTCGCACCCGGGGTCAACGCCATCGTCGGGCCGAATGCGCGGGGAAAGACCTCGCTCCTGGAAGCGGCGTGCGTCCTGCTGCGGCTCCAGTCGCCGCGGGCATCGTCGCTTGGGCCGCTGGTGAGGATCGGCGCGCTCGGGTTCGTGGTGGACGGTTTTTTTTCCGGGCGGCACCTTCAGTTCTACTTTTCCCCAAGGCGGAAGAAGCTTGCGCTCGATTCCG
>Ga0180217_1003510_pt1 | contig 13193 bp, 15 predicted proteins | sample eDN3rd37CBELigOP_FD_128521 | JGI IMG/M metagenome (GOLD analysis project Ga0180217, IMG submission 128521) | Enriched Organic Plus compost microbial communities from Emeryville, California, USA - eDNA 3rd pass 37_C BE-Lig OP (version 2) (version 2) ... | reverse complement strand
GCCACGCCTCGGTCACGAGCTCGGCGAGGTGCTGCTCGTCGATCCGGGCCATCCGGAACGCCACCTTCGGCTCACTCCACCGCGTCGTCGTGCGCAGGAAGACGTCGGGCTCCATCTCGACGAGGGCGCGAGCGTCGAGTTCGTCGGCGACCTTCACGGCGACGACGAGCTCGGATGCCACGATCGCCCGCATGTCGTCGGGGATGCTCGGCCACGGGTGGCATTCCCACGCGTAGAGCTTGCCGCGCACGAACCACGCCGCGCCGCCCGTCGTCGCGCGCTCCTCGCTGCCGGGCAGCCTGTCGGCGATGCGGCGCACGTCGGCGAGAGTCGGCATCGCCCGAGGGTATCGCCCACCGCAGACAGCGCGGCGGTCAGGTCCTCCGTTCGTGGCGGACGGGCTTGAGCCTCTCGGGCGCATCCGTCGCGGGGATCCACTCGCACTCGAACGCCCCCCGGTACCCGAAGAGGAAGCCGAATCGGTGGTTGTGGACCTCCAGATCGACGTGGAACAGGCCGTCGGCGTCATCGAAGTACTCGTGCAGCGTGGCGCGGCCGCTGAACAGCATCGGGAACCGGAACGCGATCGGCCCTTCATAGAATCGCTGTGCGTCCGAGGTGAGCCGCAGCCCGCCCTCATCGTCGACGTGCAGGTCCAGGTCGACGGCCAAGTGCTGGTGCGTGCCGAGGTAGTCGAGGATGCGCCTCCCATCGAGGACCATCGTCGCGTCGAACCGGCGCCGCTTGCCCGCGATCTCGTACTCACGCACGAACGTCACGGTCTCGCGTCCGAGCGGGTCGAGGTACGGGAAGTTCTCGATCCCGAACGGCACATCGCTGCCCGTGTCGGGCACCAGGATGTTCCGCATCCGCCCGATCTGCAGGAACGGCACCGTCCACCACGGCCCGCGCCGGATCGTCGTCATCACCCCTCGCCCGACGCACGCCTCGCCCGACGTCAGGCCGACGCCGAACCGGCGGCGCATCATCGGATGCAGCCGCTGGAAGTCCTCGCCGAGAGCGCGTTCGAAGATCGAGGTCACGGAACCGCCTCCGGACTCGGGTCGGGCAACTGTGCCAGGGTCGCGGGCGCATCGACGAGGTGGTCGGCGCGCCGTGGTCGCGAGACGGGTCTGCGGCGGCAGCGCCGCGCGCGGGGACGATCCGGATGCCACCACCACACGACACTCCACAGAGGCCACCGCTCCGGCGGCACCCCGGTCTCGATCCACACCCGAAGACGGTCGAAGCTCCACGCCGTCGCCCATCCCAGCAGCGGGCGCACGAGCACGTCGAGCACGCCCCATCCGGGCTCGTAGTCATACCCGGTGATGAACGCCGTGCCGCCGTCGGTCGGCACATAGCGCCAGTACCCGCGACCGGATCGGATCGGCGACAGCACGTCGTCGGTCGCGAACCGCAGCGCCGACGTGCGCGTGCCGTCGGGGCGCTCGATCTCGCCCAGGCTCACCCCGGTGCCCTCGACGATGTGGAGCGGAGTGCGTCGCGTGTACCGGAAGCGGGTTGCGCCGGCATCCGTCTCGCCCGTCGGCTCGATGGAGGAGAACCGGATGTCCCACCGGACGTGTGCGGCTGGATCCTGCGTGCGCCGCCAGACCTCGTCGACGTCCGCACGGATGACGGTCTCGACGTAGATGCCGGCGCGGGTCACACGACGACGCTATCGGCCCGCGGCGACGCGTCCGTGCATCAGTCCCAGTCGAGGTATTCCTCGATGAGAACGGCGGTGTCCATGATGTGCGTCAGCGGGAAGAGGTGACCGGCGCCCTCGATGTTCTTGACACTCGCGCGCTCGGGAGCAGTGGAACGGAGCGCTTCGCCGTTGGCCGGAGGCGTGACCTCGTCCTCCGTGCCCTGAATGATGAGCACAGGGATGACCGGAGCCAGAGGGATCTCGGCCTCTTCGACGCCGAGAAGAAGCAGGCCGTTGACGCGATCGGCGTGCGTCGCAGCGAACGCGCGCGCGACGGTGCCGCCAGATCCGTGTCCACCGATCCACGTGTGCTCGAGCCCGAGGCGGTCGAGCACGGACGTGACGTCGGCGACGCGCTCGTCGAAGCTCTCGGAGTCGGAGCTGGTACCGACGCGCACGACGTGGAAGCCCGCCTCCTCGGCGAGGTAGTGCGACACGACGCTCAGCGGATCGCCGTCGAGGCCACCGTCGGCGACGAGCACCAGCGCGACCGGCCCCTCTCCCTCCTCGACGTACGAGATCGGGCGGCTGTCCGCGTCGACGGTGCTGTTGTCGGTCACGTGCGTGGAGTCCTCTCGTGCAGGAAGTGGCGGCCTCATCGCGCACACGACAAATACCGTGGCGAGCGAAGGGGGGCATCCGGAGCGGATCGAATCTATCAGACGGGCCGATGGGCCGATCGCGGGTCTGCTGCCTGACCTGGTGTTTTACCCGGACGGAGTGCTACGTGACAGCGGCGCCTCGCCCCGCAGCCTCCAGGATGAGGTTCGCGATGTCGCGGGGATGGGTGACGAGTGACAGATGGCCGCTGTGGAGTTCGATCCACGTCGCGTTCATCCGCCGCGCGAGGAAGCGCTCGAGATCGGGCGACGTCGTGCGATCGTCACGTGAGATGGCGTACCAGCACGGCTTGTCGTGCCACGCGGCGGCTGTCGTGAGCGACGCGAAGAGCGTGCTCGAGATCCTCCCCTGCACCGCGTAGAGCACGCGAGCCTCGACCGGGTCGACGCCGTTCGCGAAGTCGTTGAGGAATGCCTCTTCGCTCAGTTGGGCGAACCCGTCCGGCGAATGCACGAGTCCCTCATTGGCAGGAGGCGTCGGAAACGTCGCGGCGAGCGCGGCGTAGTCCTCGCCGGCATCCGGTGCCCGCGCCGCCACATACACGAGAGCCGAGACGTTCGGGTGCCCGCCGGTTTGGCTGATGACGGTGCCGGCCCACGAATGGCCTGCCAGCACGGTGGGGCCATCCTGCAGGTCGAGGGCACGTATCGTCGCCGCCGCGTCGTCCTCGAGCGAGGTCAGCGGGTTCTGCACCACAGTCACCGTCATCCCCGCGTGCTGCAGCCGTGCGATCACACCGGCCCACGACGAGCCGTCCGCGTAGGCGCCGTGAACGAGGACGACGTTCTTCGCGGGGGTGGGCTTCGCTTCCCGGCCGTTCTCCGCGGCATCCGTCACGCCGGCCCCCTGTCGTCGCGCCGATATTGACCCTCAGTTATACGCTTCGATACCTTGCCGCGTAAACCCCTGATCAGACCGGAAGCCGAGGAGGGGTCATGGACCCGAAGCCCGCTCCGCACCATGAGACCCCCGTCCTGGCGACCCGGACCTCCCACCCGAGGGCGAGGTGAACACGGCGGGCGACCCGGCAAGTCGGACCATGACGGGGCCGCAGAGCCTTGCCTTGGCGAGCCTCTTCCCGAGTCAGCTGCACGCACCGGCGACCGACATCTCGACGCAGGCGTTCTTCTGGTCGTCGTTCAACATCTCGCCGCGGCGCGTGCAGCGCGGCGGCTGGGCGCGCGAGGTCACACAGTCCGATTTCGCGATCTCCGACGAGATCGCCGGCGTCAACATGTATCTCGAGGCCGGGGGCATCCGCGAGCTCCACTGGCATCAGACGGCCGAGTGGGCGCTCATGACGCGAGGCGGATGCCGCATCACGACGCTCAACCGCAAGGGTCTCCCCACTGTGGAGGACGTCTTCGAGGGCGACCTGTGGTTCTTCCCGCCCGGACTCCCCCACTCGCTGCAGGGGCTGGGGCCCGACGGTGCGGAGTTCGTGCTCGCGTTCGACGACGGGGCCCAGTCGGAGTCCAACACGCTGCTGCTCACCGACTGGTTCGCCCACACGCCGCCCGACGTGCTCGCGAAGAACTTCGGGGTCGCGCAGAAGGTCTTCGAAGACATTCCGCTGCACAACCTCTGGATCTTCTCCGGAGAGGTGCCGGGCGATCTCGAGGCCGACCAGCTCGCGGCCGGCGTGCAGTGGGGAGACGACCAGCCGGTGGTCTTCCGCCTCGGAAAGTCCGCGCCGGTGCACGAGAACAGCGGTGGGAGCATCCGCATCGCCGATTCCACGAACTTCCCGATGAGCTCGAGCATCGCGGCGGCGCTCGTCGCGGTGGAGCCGGGCAGCATGCGGGAGCTGCACTGGCACCCGAACGCCGACGAATGGCAGTACTACCTCAAGGGGTCGGCGCGCATGACCGTGTTCAACACGGGCCCGCACGCCAACACGATGGACTTCACCGCCGGCGACGTCGGCGTCGTGAAGCGCAATCTCGGGCACTACATCGAGAACACCGGCGACGAGACGCTCATCTTCATCGAGACGTTCAAGAGCGACCGCTACGAGGAGGTGTCGCTCGCGAACTGGCTCGCGCATCTGCCGCCGCAACTCGTCTCGGCGCACCTGAACATCCCGGTCGAGACGCTCGCGACATTCCCGCGCGAGACGCAGGGAATCGTTCCGCTGCGCGACAAGGCGTGACGGCGGGTGCCTCGCTCTGACGTCAGAAGTCGACCTTGCGCTCCTTGTCGACGTCCAGCTCGGTCTCCTCGCTCGCCCACGCGTCCAGCGCGGCGTCCAGCTGCCGTCGCAGCCACTCCGCGCTCAGCGGCCCCGCAGCCGCGAGCGCGTCGAGCTGACGGCGTCGCTCGTCGACCGTGCCCGACAGGTCGGGCGGGTCCATGGATGTGTCGGCCATCGCGTGCTCCCTCGGTCGTCCCTCGGGCGCGAGCGTACTCCTGTGCGGTTGACGGTGTCAGCGGTCGAGCGTTCGCGGATGCCGCTGCCGCGGTGCGAGCCCACCTGAGCGACACATGCGTATGTTCATGGACGCTCTCACTTGGCCGCGGGTACTCGTCTCGATGCTGATTGACCCCGAGCGAATTCGAGGCCTTAAGAGTCGAGATTCCGGACCCTCCGTCTGCAATTGTTTCAGCATGCAGGCCACATCGAAGCTCGGTCCGTCGTTCGCCACGCTCGCCCTCGCCGTCACGCTCGCCGGGTGCTCGACGGCAGCACCAGCAACAGTCCAGGCGACCAAGGCACCCGCACCGAGCAGCACGGCGACCCTCAGCGCCGCACCGGCATCAGCAGGGGCGACCGCAGCGCCAGACGAGGTGACTTGTGCAGCCTTCGGTGACGTCGTGACCATCTTGGGCAACGTGGATGTCGCGTTCAATGAAGACCGTATGGGCGAGCAGGAGCGGAGAGGCTGGTATGCCCTCGCGACGCGTGTGCTGGCCAACATCCCTTCTGCCGACGAAGGACCCGTAGCTGAAGCGCTCGCGGCTCTCAAGGCAGAAGTGCCAGCGGTCCAAGGCACCACGCCAACCGACTTCGGCACACCCGGTGGACCGGTGTTCGGCGCCGACCTGTATGACGCATGCAAGGCCGCAGGGTTCCAGGTCACCCTGAGTGCCTTCACCGGAGGTTGATGCTGGGTGCACGACTGCGTCATGGTCCAGCCAGCCGACACGGAGTCCTAGACCACACCGCACCGCAGCACGCGAGAGAGGCTCTCAGCATCGCGCTGGAGACCTCTCTGCAGTGTGGTCCTACCGTCTAGCCTGCTGGGACGCCAGCGACCCAGCCAGGCGACTGCCAGCCCACACCGCTAACTGTGGCGGAACTCCACGACGTCCCCGTCCTGCATCACGTAGTCCTTGCCCTCGATGCGGGCCTTGCCGCGCGCACGCGCCTCGGCGACGGAGCCGGCCTCGACGAGATCGTCGAACGAGATGACCTCGGCCTTGATGAAGCCCTTCTCGAAGTCGGTGTGGATGACCCCCGCCGCCTGCGGAGCCTTCCAGCCCTTGCCGATCGTCCACGCGCGAGCCTCCTTGGGCCCGGCGGTGAGATACGTCTGCAGCCCGAGGGTGTCGAATCCGATGCGCGCGAGCTGATCGAGACCCGACTCCTCCTGGCCGGTCGATGCGAGCAGCTCGGCGGCGTCCTCGGGGTCGAGGTCGATGAGCTCGGACTCGATCTTCGCGTCGAGGAAGACGGCCTGCGCGGGAGCGACGAGCTCTGCGAGGGCCGCCTTCTTCGCGGCATCCGTCAGCACGCTCTCGTCGACGTTGAAGACGAAGATGAACGGCTTGGCCGTGAGCAGGCCGAGTTCCTTGATCGGGGCGAGGTCGAGACCGGATGCCGAGAGCAGCTCCCCGCGCTGCAGCGCCTCCTGCGCGGCGAGCGCAGTCGAGAGCACGGCCGGGTCGATCTTCTTGCCCTTGACCTCCTTCTCGTAGCGCGGGATCGCCTTCTCGAGCGTCTGGAGGTCGGCGAGCTGCAGCTCGGCGTTGATCGTCTCCATGTCGCCCTTGGGGTTCACCGCTCCCTCGACATGCACCACGTCGTCGTCGTCGAAGCCGCGCACGACCTGGGCGATCGCATCCGCCTCACGGATGTTCGCGAGGAATTGGTTGCCCAGCCCCTCCCCCTCGCTCGCGCCGCGCACGATGCCCGCGATATCGACGAACGAGACGGTCGCGGGGAGGATCCGCTCGCTGCCGAAGATCTCGGCCAGCTTGTTCAGCCGCGGGTCCGGCAGGCTCACCACCCCGATGTTCGGCTCGATCGTCGCGAACGGGTAGTTCGCCGCGAGCACCTGATTCTTGGTCAGGGCGTTGAAGAGGGTGGACTTGCCGACGTTGGGCAGTCCGACGATTCCGATGGTGAGAGCCACGGGCATCCAGTCTACGTGGGGGCGCGGCGCGCCCAGCCCGCCCCAACGCTCAGCGGAGCAGCTCGACCAGTCCGTTCAGATCCGTCACGATGTGGTGCGGCTCGCTCTCGAGGTCGGCGCCGCGCCGGTCGATCCACACGGCCGTCAAACCCGACGCGCGTGCGCCGCCGACGTCGGCGTGCTGGTTGTCGCCGATGTGGATGGCTTCGTCGGCCGCGACGCCCATGCCCGACACCGCGGCCGCGAAGATCGCCGGATCGGGCTTCTGCGCCCCCACCTCGCCCGACACGAGGATCGCGTCGAAGTGGGGCGTCAACTCCACCGCGTCGAGCTTCGCGCGCTGCAGATCGCTCGGACCGTTGGTGATGATCGAGGTGCGGATGCCGCGCCGGCGGCACTCCGCGAGCACGTCGATCGCCTCGGGGTACAGCGTCCACGCGGCGGTCTCGATCCTCCACTGCAGCCGTGCAGCGTCCTTCGCGGCGGCATCGAGGTCGTCGACGTCGAATTGCGACAGCGCTCGGCGCCAGACCCCTGCCATGACGACGTCGGTCGGGACGCGACCGACCATCCACTCGTCTCCGATCTCGTCCCACTGCTCGGTCCACGCGCGACGATGCACGGCATCCACGTCGGCAGCCGTCAGCCCGTGCCGCTCGGCCACACCGGCGGCCACACGCACGAGCACATCGTCCATGTGGTCGTCGCGCAGCAGGGTGCCGTCGAGGTCGAAGCAGACTCCGCGGATCATTCGCTCTCCTCTGTCGGATCGGCCCGTCGGCGAGACGTGTACCGGAAGGACGCCGTGACGTACGGCACCTCCACTATGCCGTCGCGATCCGACACCCCGGGCCGCTCGAGCACATCCGCCACCGCCCGCACCACGTGCGCCCGCTCGTCGGGCGACAAGAGCGGGAAGTAGCTGCGCGACCGCACGTCGGCGACGATCTCGTCCTTCGTCGTCCGCCGCACCCACTCCGCGAAGTGGCGCTCGACCGCCTCGAACGCGTCGCCCATCGCCGGATCCTCCACCTCGCCGCGGAAGTGGTCGCCGTCGGCCCGCATCGCGGCGCCGAGGTCGCGCACCCACGGGCTCCGCTCGTCGCGCAGGTTCCACACGAGTCCCAGCCGCCCGCCGGGTCGGAGCACGCGCGCGGCCTCGGCGGATGCCGCATCCGCATCGACCCAGTGCCACGCCTGAGCGAACGTGACGACATCGACGGATGCCGGAGGCAGCGGCATCCGCTCCCCCGACCCCGCCATCGCCTCGACGTGCGGAAGGGCCCGCTGCAGTTCGGCGAGCATGCTCGCCGACGGCTCGACCGCGATCACACGGCGCCCCGGGCGCTCCAGCAAGCGCGTGAACTTGCCCGTGCCGGCGCCCACGTCGACGACGATCTCGGCGTCGTCTCCCACGAGCCAGTTCACCGACTCGATCGGATACGAAGGGCGCGCTGCGTCGTACTCGGCAGCCACCGAGTCGAAGGATGCCGCGGGATCACTCATCGCGACTCGCCACGGGGTCGACGCGCCACCGCATGAGGACGTTCCCCGACTCCTCCCACGCGCGGGTCTCGAGCAGCTTGAGCGCGACGGGCGGTCTCGTGTCGAACAGCGGAACCCCGCGACCCGCGATGAGCGGGAACGTCACGAGGTGCAGCTCGTCGACGAGCCCCGCCTCCATGAGGTCGTTCCACAGGAGCCGGCCGAGAAGCACGAGGATCCCGCGCCCCTCCGTCTGCTTCATCGCGGCCACCTCGCGCCGGGCGTCGGCGAGGCGCACGATGCGGGTGTTCGCGTACGGCGAGATGTCCGCCTCGGCCACGGTGTCGGAGACGACGACCTTCTCGACCGCGAGGATGAGGTCCGCGAACTCGCGGCGAATGGCCGTGGCATCCGCCGATTCGCGGACTCCGCTCCAGTACCTCATGTTGCCGAGGAAGGAGCGCCGACCCGACAGCAGGAGCGTGTCGGACTCGCGCAGGAGACTCGTCGTGTAGTGGTCGAACGTGTCGGCGCCGCGGTAGTCGGGGTGCTGGTGCTCGAAGAACGAGACGATGTCGTGGGTGTCGTCTTCGTAGCGGCCGTCGACCGTGACGAAGTTGCAGACGGTCAGCGTGCGCGAGCTCATGGTCGCACCGCCCGGTACGCCCGCGTGACGTACGGCAGGTCGACGGTCGCGTCGCCCACCGCCCCGAGCTCGTCGAAGAGCTCGGCGAGCCCCACCTCTATGCGCTCCCGCTCGTCGGGCGGCGCGGTGATGATGTAACTGCGCGACCGCGCCATGTCGAAGAGCGCGTCGCGCGTCATCGGGCGCGACCAGTGCCACGATTGCTCCTCGAGCCCCATGAACGGCGCGGCGACCGTCGGGCCGCCTTCCGCGATCATCTCCTCGGCACGACTGCCGTGCATGATCCCGGTGAGGCGCCGCACCCACGGCTCGTCGTCGTCGCGCACATTCCAGATGAGGCCGAGCACGCCACCCGGACGCAGCACGCGCGCGACCTCGGCCGACGCGGGCACGGGGTCCACCCAGTGCCACGCCTGCCCCAGCACGACCGCGTCGAGCGACGCGTCAGGCAGCGGAAGACTCTCGGCCGTCCCGACGAACGTCGGCACCCGACGCACGTTGTCGCGCAGCACGCCGAGCATCTCGGCATCCGGATCGATCGCGACGACCTCGGCGCCCGCCTCGACGACCGCGCGCGTCAGCTTTCCCGTGCCGGCGCCGACATCGGCGACGCGCAGACTGTGCCCGTCGCGGCGGGCGGGGGCGAGCAGCCACGCGACCGCGTCGGCCGGGTACTCGGGTCGTCCTGATTCATAGACGGATGCCGCGGACCCGAACGACCTCGACATCTCTTCGTGGCTGGCCATGCCTCGACCCTACGACCCCATCCCGACACGCGCGGTTCTCCGGAGTTCCGCGCCGACCGCCGGGCGCGCACCCCGCGCTCGCGCGGCGGCGCGGGCGGCGCCCTCCGTCTTCTCCGGAGTTGCGCACACGCCGGTCGCTCGGCGTGCCTGCCACCGGGCGTCGGAGGTGCGGGTGATGCTGAACAGGTGCCACTGGACTTCACCGCGATCGACTTCGAGACGGCGAACTCCAGTAGTGCGTCGGCGTGCGCGGTGGGCCTCGCCCGGGTGCGCGGCGGCGATGTCGTGGAGACGAAGGGCTGGCTCATTCAGCCGCCCTTTCCGCACGACCAGTTCTTCGAGCTGAACACCCGGATCCACGGCCTGACGGCCGAAGACGTCGTCGGGGCGAAGACCTGGAGCGAGCAGCTCGCCGATCTCCGCGAGTTCTGCGGCTCGGACGTGCTCGTCGCGCACAACGCGGGCTTCGACATGACCGTCATCCGGCGTGCGTGCGAGGTGACGGGCGACGACTGCCCGCCGTACGAGTACGTGTGCAGCCTCCAGCTGGCGCGGCGCGTGTACCGCCTCGAGTCGTATCGGCTCCCCTCGGTGGCCGCCGAGGCCGGGTTCGCCGAGTTCGCCCACCACGACGCCGCCGCGGACGCTCTCGCGTGCGCCCACATCATGATCGACGCCGCGCGACGGGTCGGCGCCCGCGACATCCGGTCGCTCGCGAAACTCGCCCGCGTGGGCGTGTCGCGGATCGCGGTGCCCGAGGCCGTCGAGAAGGCGCTGGTCGCACCGGAGGCCCCGTCCACGGCGCCCCTCCGGTGGCAGCAGCAGACCCTCTTCGAGTTCGCCTGACGCGCCGACGCGCGGCGCTGTGCGACCGCGATGTCGGAAGCGCCCGTCATCCTGTTCGCATGGACGCACTCGTCATCGTCGCGATCGTGATCGCGTGTCTCGCCGCCGGCGCCCTGGCCGGATGGGCCGCCGGCATCGCGCGCGCCGCCGCGCGCTCCGCACGCGAGCACGCCGATCTGCGCGCACGACTCGCCGCCGCCGAGGCGGCCCGGGCGGGCGTCCAGGCGCAGCTCGAGCACCAGCAACTGCTCTACCGCGAGCTCGCGGCGCAGACGCGATTCGACCAGGCCGCGCGCGAGGAGCGCGAGCGACGCGAGCAGGCCGTGCTGCGCGCGCTGGCACCGGTGCACGAGACGCTGCAGACGATGCAGCTCAAGGTCGACGAGCTCGAGCGCGAGCGCCACGCGCAGTTCGGCACGCTCGCCGAGCAGCTGCGACGGGCGCACGAGTCCGACGAAGCTCTGCGCGCGACCACCGAGTCGCTCGCGAGCGCGCTGCGATCGGGAGCGACGCGAGGCGTGTGGGGCGAGACGCAGCTCCGACGGGTCGTCGAAGCGGCGGGTCTCACGCGATACGTCGACTTCGACCTCCAGACGACGGTGAAGACGGATGCCGGGGCCGGTCGCCCCGACATGGTGATCCGCCTTCCCGGCGACAAGGCGATCGCCGTCGACGCGAAGGTCCCGCTCGACGCGTACCTCGAAGCGAGCGCGATCCCGTTTACGGCCGTCGGCTCCGAGGCTGCCCGTCGCCGCACGCTGCTCGAGCGGCATGTGAAGGCCGTCCGCGCCCACGTCGACTCGCTCGCGAAGAAGAGCTACTGGCAGGGGCTGTCGTCGAGCCCCGAGTTCGTCGTGTGCTTCGTACCGAGCGAGTCGCTCCTCGCGGCCGCGCTCGAGGAGGATCCCGCGCTGTTGGACTACGCATTCGGCAAGCGCGTCGCCCTCGCGTCGCCCGTGAACCTGTGGGCGGTGCTCAAGACGGTCGCCTACGCGTGGACGCAGCAGGACGTCTCGCAGGAGGCACGACGGCTGTTCGACCTCGGCAACGAGCTGTACCAGCGGCTCGGCAGCCTCGCCGGACATGCCGACGACCTGCGCCGGGCGATCGAGCGCACGATCGACAGCTACAACAAGCTCGCCGGCTCCCTCGAATCGCGGGTGTTCGTGAGTGCGCGCCGCTTTCCCGGCATCGACGAGACGAAGCTGGACGCCCTCGCGGCGCCCGAGACGATCGACAAGTCTCCCCGCCGGCTCACCGCTCCTGAGCTGCTCGAAGGACTCGCGATCGACGAAGAAGCGCCGGTACTCGAGGAGTCGTCGACGCGAGACGAAGTGCCGGTGCTCGACGCGCCGGGGATCGGGGCCGACGTCGGAGAAGTGCGCCACCGCCTCGGCCCGTGAGGCCCAGCGCGCGGACGCGAGACCGGGGCTACACCCCGCCCGGGATGAGGCTCATCAGTGCGATCACGGCCCCCGAGATGACGACGAAAGCGCCGATCATCCACCACGGCGAAAGCTCGTGACCCTCTTCGCGCCGCACGCGCAGCAGCACGTCGGGGCGACGCGCGGGATCGGTGGCGTTCGCCACGACGGCGTGTGCGCCGGTCTGCGGCTTGGGCTCGCTCACCGGTGCGGTCATCGTCTCACTCCTCCAGTCTCCGGAACGGACTGCGTCGACGCCGACGACTCGTTCGATTTTGCCAGACGAATCTGGACATCAGGCGCATGCCGGAGTCACGAACCGATCACGAAGCGATCACGCGGAGGCGTTCCGATCCGCTCCCGTCACAGCCACTTCGACGTGAGGTGCTCCGACGAGATGCGCCGCAGCGTGCCGGATGCGCCGCGCAGCACGACGCTCTCGGTGTAGACGTAGTCCCCCTCGCGGCGCACGCCGGCCACGAGCTGCCCGTCGGTGACGCCCGTCGCGACGAAGATCGTGTTGGAGCCCCGCACGAGCTCGTCGGCCTCGTACACGTAGCCGTCCATCTTCAGCCCCGCGTCGATGCCGCGCTGCCGCTCATCGTCGTCACGCGGCCACAAGCGGCCCTGGATGTGACCGCCGAGCGCCTTGATCGCGCACGCCGTGACGATGCCCTCGGGGCTGCCGCCGATGCCGACGCACATGTCGGTGCGTGCGTCGTGCCGCGCGGCGTTGATGCCGCCCGCGACGTCGCCGTCGGTCATGAGGCGCGTCCCGGCGCCCGCTTCGCGGATCTCGCGGATGAGCTGGTCGTGGCGGGGCCGGTTCAGCACCGAGACGACGATCTCGTCGACGGGCTTGCCGAGCGCCTTCGCGAGCCGGCGGATGTTCTCGCCGATGGGCAGCCGGATGTCGACGACTCCCACCCCGGCCGGCCCCGTGACGAGCTTGTCCATGTAGAAGACGCTCGACGCGTCGAGCATCGTGTCGTGGTCCGACACCGCGATGACCGACAGGGCGTTGTTGCGTCCGGCCGCTGTGAGCGATGTGCCGTCGATCGGATCGACGGCGACGTCGCACTTGGGGCCGCGCCCTGTGCCGACCTTCTCGCCGTTGAAGAGCATGGGCGCCTCGTCCTTCTCGCCCTCGCCGATCACGATGCGGCCGTCGAAGTTGACCGTCGTGAAGAACGCGCGCATCGCGTCGACCGCGGCACCGTCCGCCTTCTCCTTCTCGCCGCGTCCGATCCACGGGACGGAGCGGATCGCCGCGGCCTCCGTGGCGCGCACGAGCTCGAGTGCGAGGTTGCGATCGGGACGAAGCGGACTCATGTCGGCGGTCAGGCTCACCATATG
>Ga0180217_1003509_pt1 | contig 13194 bp, 12 predicted proteins | sample eDN3rd37CBELigOP_FD_128521 | JGI IMG/M metagenome (GOLD analysis project Ga0180217, IMG submission 128521) | Enriched Organic Plus compost microbial communities from Emeryville, California, USA - eDNA 3rd pass 37_C BE-Lig OP (version 2) (version 2) ... | reverse complement strand
GCCACGACGGCGGCGGCGCCCGCGATCATCGGAGCGCGGGTCGAGCCGCCGGCATCCACCAAGGCGCCAAGCGCCATTGCCGCACCGGTGGTCGAACCAGCAACGGCAACGCCGGGCGACGTGGCCGCTGTCCGGAATGAGCCACCGGTCGCCGCACGCACGATCGAAACACCCAATCCGGACGAACCGCCACACGTCCGGCCGGCGACTCCCGATGCGCGCCCGTCCGACGATTCGCCGGCGACATCGGGCGCCGAGGTCACCCGGCATGAGGACGCGCGGCCGGCAGAACCGACGACCATCGAACCACCCACAGAACGGGATCGGGTCTGACAGGCGTGGGCCCCGATCCCCGCCGCCGCCCGCTCTTGCGCCGTCACGGCGTCGCGGCGGGCGCCTCCAGCGACAGGACCTTCAGAATCTCGTCCTGAATCGGCTTGCGTCCGCTCTGGCGGGACGCATCGTCGATGCGCGCCTCGAAAGCGATGCGTGCGGGCCGATGAAACACCAGAACCCGGTCGCCGACGTCGATGGCCTCGTTGATATGGTGCGTGATGAACAACGCCGTCTTGTTGTTCTGACGCACCAAACGCAAAAACTCCTGCCGCAGGTCGCGCGCCGTCATCTCGTCGAGCGACGAGAACGGCTCGTCGCACAGGAGGATTTCCGGCTCCACCGCAAATGCCCGCGCGATCGACACGCGCTGACGCATGCCGCCCGACAGGGCGTGTGGATAATCGTTCTCATGGCCCGAGAGGCCAAGACGGGTCAGCCAGTGGCGCGCGATTGCCTCGGATTCCTTCTTGTCCTTGTTCAGGATTTGCAGGCCGAGCAGCACGTTGTCGAGCGCCGAGCGCCAGGGCATCAGCCGGTCGCTCTGGAACACGATGCCGATCCGCCCCCGGAAGTAATTGAACTCCTTGAACGGATCGTGACCGTTGACGTCGATGCGGCCACTGGTCGGCTCGATGAGGCCGGCCAGCAGGTTGAACATCGTCGACTTGCCGCAGCCGGTCTTGCCGAGCACGGCGACGACCTCACCCTGATTGATATCGAAGGTGAGCCGGTCGACAGCGGTGAACGTTCCCTTGCCGTCAGGCCGGGGAAAGTCCTTGGTCACCTCGTCGAAATGGATGAAGGGCTTTGCATTCACGGCGTCACACCACCCGTTCCGAAACCGGCCGATACCGCAGCACCCAGCTTTCCAGCGCCACGATCACCGTCTGGACGACCAGGACGAACAACACCAGCACCAGCGTCCAGGCCAGCGCACCGGCCATGTCGAACAATTGCTGCTGGAGCAGGAGCTGATAGCCGACACCGCCCGTGGCCCCCACCAGCTCGGCAACCACGACGACGCGGGCCGCATTGCCGAGGTTGACCTTCCAAGCCGTCAGGATGCCGGGAACGATCGTCGGCACGATCAGCACCCGGAACAGCATCCAGCCGGACGGCCGGAACGACATGGTCATTTCAAAGAGATCCTTCGACATGGAGCGATAGGCGTCGAGGATCTGGAAGGTAAAGGCGGGCAGCGTGGTCATCACCATGATGAACAGGATTCGAAACTCGATGCCGTGGAACCAGATGATCGCGATCACCACCCAAGACAGCGCGGGAATGCCCTGAAGGAACACCAGCACCGGCGTGAAATAGCTCTCGATGAAAGGCGAGCGGCCGATCACCACGGCCAGGAGCGCGCCGAGGATAAAGGCGCCGAACAGGCCACCGAAGATCCGCGCCGCGGTCGAGAGAACCTCGAGCAGCAACGTGGGATCGCTGAAAATCCCGAAGGTCCGCAGGGCAATCGTCTGCACCGGCGGAAACAGATATTCTGGGAAAAAGAATGAAGCCACCTGCCAGGCCGCCAGCATCACGAGGGTGCTGGCGGCCGCCTGGGCGGCTTGGCGAAGTCGGGGATTGCGAATGACCATCGGCGTTTGCCGCGGCCCTATTTAAGCGGCTGGCTGTAGATCGATGCCGCTGACGGCATCTTCGGGAAGTAATCGATCTCCATTCCCGAGCGGTACACGGCCTCGATCTCCTTGCGCGCCTCGTTCGCTCCATAGACGTTGAGGCCGAGACGTTCGTTCGCCTGTATCAGCGAAGCGATCTGCTTCTGGTCGGATTCAGACGCCTTCGGGAAGATCAGCTTCGCCGCCTCGTCCGGATTCTTTTGCAGCCACTCGGTCGCCTGCTTGTAGGCCGCGTAGAGTCGCTTGACGAGTTCCGGATTCTTCTCGCTCCAATCGGCATGCGCGGCAACGCCGAGATAGGGAATCTGCGTGCCGCCGCCCGTGAACTTTTTCCAGGTCTCGGCGATCTTGAGGTCCAGCATGCGAATGCCGGGCTTCTTCGCCAGCATCAGCGTGTAGGTCGGCTCCCAAAGCTGAACGGCATCGGCGCGATCGGCGATCGCGTAGCTCATCAATCCCGGCGTCGCCGTATTCACGACCTTGAACTTGGAGACATCCACGCCCTGCTGCTTGGCGAAGAACTCGAACATCTTGTAATTTGTCGTGGAACGCGCGGCGGCGATCTGGCGGCCCTCGATGTCTTTCAAGGACTTGATGTCGTCACGCGAGGTGACGACGGCGCCCCAGAAATCAAAGAGATTGAACAGATATTGCACCTTGACGCCGCGGGCGTCCGCCAGACCGATGGTCTGAAGCGAGGCGCTGCCGCCGAGCTTGAACTCACCGGAATTGAATTGCGTCGAATAGGCATCCGGCGTGCGTTCATGGAACGTGATGTCGAGGCCGTTCTTCTGGTCGAACTTCTGCGCCTTGATGACCGGCGGAACGAACGCCCCGAGCGACGGTGGGCTGAAGATGACGATATCGAGTTTCTCGGCCTTCTGCGCCCGGGCGTCTGGCGCCTGAACGAAGGCGAGGCCCAGGGCCAGAACAGCGGCCCCGGCGAAATGGCATGCGACGCGTGACGTCCTCATCGTGTCCTCCCCATCTGTTGGTGCGCCTGTTTCGGCGCGTTATCTCATTCTGCGCAGCTTATTCGATTTTGAACAACCTCTGCGCCAGTCCGCCGTTGATCATCGCGACCTGATCGGCCCCCAGGCCAGCCTGCCCGACGATCGTCATCGGCTCCAGGTCTCCGATCGGAAACGGCATGTCGGAGCCCATCATAAGCCGGTCGGCCCCCATCATGTCCACGACAAAGCGCAACACCCTCGGATCGTGAACCACGGTATCGGTGTAAAGCAGCGCCAACCCCTCCGAGGGATCGGCCGTACCGGGCGTGATCGAATGGGTCTGCATCAGCCGGCCGACCGCAAATGGCAGGCCGGACGCGCCGATCGGCACGAAGATTTTCGCATTTCGATAGCGGATGACGTGCCCGCTCATGAGAAGACGAGAGACGGCCACGATCGCGTCGCTGACCCGACCGATGCCATTGGGCAGGCCGTAATCGTGGACGCGGCTGTCGCCGGCGTCGAAGCTCGGATGGATATGCACCACCGCGCCGGTATCATCGGCCGCCTTCCAGAACGGATCGAGGTCGGGCGCGTCCAGCACGCTGCCGATCCCGTGCGGCAGCGTCGAGATCATCACGCCGGGAAAACCCTGGTCCATCGCCTCGCGCAGCATCCGGCCCGCCAGCGCGCCGTCTTGCATGGGGACAGAGGCCAGCGGCACGATCCGCTTCTGCGAGCGGGCCGTCTCCATCAGCGTGTCGTTGATGACCCGGCTCCAGATTTCGCCCTCGGCCGCGGGGATTTCATAGCCGAACGAATCCACCCAGCCGCCGCAGACCTGATAGTCGATGCCGTTCTTGTCCATCCAGGCCAAGCGTCCGGGAATATCGGACAGGCCCTTGGCCACGGCCCGCGTCGGCTTGTTGCCGGCGAACGAGAAGGCCAGGCTCCCGTCCTGCTCGATCAGGCGGACGGAGGGCACCTTCGGAGCGGCCTTGCGCATCTCGTCGAGGCAGGACGGCGGGGTGAGATGGGCATGGCAATCGACGATCATCAGGTCCTCTTCGCTCTTGTTCAAAAAATCAGGGCTCGCCGCGCGCTTCGGCAATCCGATCGGCCAGCGTGGTCATCCGCATGGGTAGGCTGTTCACCACGATGCCGAGCGGCCGCAGCCCGTCGTTGACGGCGCTGGCGAGTACGGCCGGCGCGCCCAGATAACCCGATTCGCCCGACCCCTTCTGACCGAAAACGGTATGAGGCGATGGCGTCTCGTGATGGACCATCTCGACCGGAGGCACCTCATGCGCCGAGGGCAGAAGATAATCCATGAAGGTCTGCGCGGTCAGGAGCCCGTCCTCGTTGTAGGTGAACTCCTCCATCAGCGCGGCGCCCAATCCATGAGCAATGCCACCCATGGTCATGCCGCGCACGATCTTCGGATTGATCACCGTGCCGCAATCGTGGCCGATGACATAGCGCTGGATATGCGGTTTGCCCAGATCAGGATCGATGCTCATCAGCACAAGATGAAACTCGAACGAATAGCAGGGGTACATCTGCACCCGCCCGTCGGGAGTCGGAAGCTTGCCGCCGGTCGGCACCTGCATGATATGCGACACCGACAGGCCCGGCTCCATGTCGGGCGGCAGCTTGTGGAAATTCCGGTGCGCGATCACGATGAGGTCCATCCAGGACCGGCGCCGGTCAGGTGCGTTCGTCGCGAACACCTCGCCGTCCGCGAATGTCACGTCTTCGGGCGGCAGGCCGAGATCGTGCGCGCCGATGGCCACCAGCTTGGCCTTGAGCTTGTTCGCGGCGTGAAACGCCGCTCCGCCCAGCATGATCGCCATCCGGCTGCCGACCGGGCTGTTGCTCGGCAGCGAATTGAGTGAATCGGCACGCACGACGCGCACATATTCCGGATCAAGTCCGAGCACCTCGCCCACAACCGTGCCGACCAGCGTCTCGTGGCCCTGCCCCGCTGAGGTCGTGTGCATGGTCGCCGTGATCGCGCCACCGAGATCCACGCTGATGCGGCAGGAATCCATCCAGGTGGTCGTTGTGTTCTTCGGATTGAGTAAGGGCTCGAACGACGAATTGCCGCCGGACGGTTCGAGGCACGAGGCGATGCCGATCCCGGCCAGAAACCCCTCACCGCGCAGCCGGTCGCGCTCGGCAATCATCTCCTCGTAAGGCGCCTGCGCCAGCACCTTGGCGATCACCGCCTCGTAATTTCCGCTGTCATAGGTCGAGCCGCTGGGGATCGGATAGGGAAACTCCTCGTGGCGGATCAGGTTGCGGCGACGGATTTCCAGCCGGTCCATGCCGAGCTGGTTGGCCACCTCGTCCATGGTGCGCTCGATGGCATAGTTCGTCGGCGACTGGCCAAAAGCACGCACCGCCTCCTGCACCGTCTTGTTGGAAAGGACCGCGATGGCCTGATATTGCACGCTCTTGATCTTGTACGGGCCGACGATGGCGCCGACCGGCTTGCCGAGCTGGAACGGCGAGCGCCCAGCATAGGCGCCCACATTGTCGAGCGCGCGGATCTTCATCGAGCGGATCACGCCGTCATCGCCATAGGCGGCCTCGACATCGAATAGGCGCTCAGGGCCGTGCATGTCGCCGCCGCGCATGTTCTCCAGCCGATCCTCGATCAAGCGGACAGGGCAACCGAGACGCTTGGCCAGATGGCCGATCAGAACGGCGTGCTTGATGCCGCGCTTGACGCCGTAGGAGCCCCCGACGTCGACGTCGAAATGCACCCGCACGGACGACATCGGAATCTTGAGCGCTCCGGCGATCTGGTCCGGAAACTTCGGCATCTGGATCGAGGCCCAGACATCGAGAATTTCCCGCCAGGGGTCCCAGCTCGCCGTGACCGCGAAGGTCTCGATGGGAACCGTGGCGCTGCGACCCCACTTCACGCGGTGCTTGAAGGTGCGCGGGCTCGCCGCGAAATCCGCCTCCACCTCGCCCCAGACGAAGGTTCGGTCCAGCAGCACGTTCGTGCCGTGGTCCTCATGGACGAGAATGCCGCCTTCACACGCCTCTTCCGCATCGAGCACGAAGGGCAAAGGCTCGTATTCGATCTCCACCAGTTCGGCGGCATCCTCCGCCAACGCGCGGCTGTCCGCGACGACCGCGACAACCCACTCGCCCGCATAGCGCGCCGTGCCCACGGCGAGAGGCCGGCGCGGCACCAGCGGCGTATCCAGCCCCGCCGCCAGCGCATTCGTCGCGGCCGCCAGTTCCTCGCCGTCCAGCACGTAATGCACGCCGGGCAGCGCCAGCGCCGCGCTCTTGTCGATGGACACGATGCGCGCCGCCGGATGCGGCGAGGTCACGAGCGCGACGTGCTTGAGCCCCTCGGGCACGATATCGGCGGCGAAATTGCCCTTGCCGACGACGAATCGCCGGTCCTCACGCACGCGGCGATCCGACGAAATGAACCGGAAACGGCCGGGCTCGCTCATGCTGGCTCCGGCGGACGGTTGAGGCCACGCATACGGTCGGCGGCGAGCGCCACCGCCTCGATGATCTGCGCATAGCCGGTGCAGCGGCAGATGTTGGCCGAAATCGCCTCCACGATATCGTCGCGGCTCGGCGACGGGTTCTTGGCCAGCAAAGCATGCGCGGTGAGGATCATCGCCGGCGTGCAATAGCCGCATTGCATGCCGTGCGTCTCGCAGAACGCATCCTGCACCGGCGACAATTCACCCGGCGCCGGCGCCAGCCCCTCGATGGTGGTGATCGCGAGCCCGTCGCATTGCACGGCGAAAGTCAGGCACGAGCGCGCGGGCGCGCCATCGATCAGCACAGTGCAGGCACCGCATACGCCGTGTTCGCAGCCGGCATGGGCGCCGGTCAGACGCAGATGATCGCGCAGCGCGTCGAGCAGCGTCGTGCGCGGCTCGACATCGAGCGCATGGCTTGCATCGTTGACGGTCAGTTCAAGCCGCACGCGTTTCACCTCCCCGCGCCCTCGCATAAGCGTCCGCAATCGCGCGCTGCGCCAGAGCGAGCGCCGCGCGTTTGCGATAGGCCACGGAGGCATAGGGATCGACGATGATGTCGAGCCCGTCGATGGCCGCGCGCAACGCCTCACGCACCGTTGCTTCGTCCGCGCGCGTTCCGATCAAGGCATCGGCCGCCCCGTCGAGCCGCGCCGGACAAGCGCTCGCCGCCCCGATACCGATCGCCACGCGCGCGCAGCGCCCGTCCGCATCGACGGAAATCTGCGCGGCCGCCGAAGCGAAGGCGAAATCGCTCGACCGTGCGTTGACCTCATGGAAGCCGGTACCGACACGCTGCCCGGCCCAAACGGAAAATCGGACGGACGACAGACACGCGGCATCGGGCATCGCCGTCACCATGGGTCCGACGAAAAAGTCGGAAGCCGGCATTTCGATATCGCGTCCGGCCTCGCGCCACGCCAGCGTGGCGCCGAGCGTCACCGCGACAAGCGAGATTTCCGCGGCCGGATCGGCATTGACCAGCGAGCCGCCGATGGTGCCGCGCGCCCGCGTCGGCGCGTGACCCACGAATTTGATGGCGCGCGCGAGAAGCGGGAGCTTGGCCCAGACCAGGGGATCGGCCTCGGCCGCAGCCTGACGGGTGGTCGCGCCGATCACGAGCGCGTCACCCGTATCGCGGATGAACGCCAGTCCCGGAATGCGGGCAATATCCACGAGTTGCGTCGGCCGCGCCAGCCGCATCGCCATGAGAGGAACCAGCGTCTGGCCGCCGGCGATGACACGGGCCCCGTCGTCAGCCGCGAGGAGGGCACAAGCCTCGTCCAAAGTCGCAGGCCGCGCATATTCGAATGGAGCGGCTTTCATGGATTGCGACTCGTTCCCACCCGGTTGTTTCAATCGAAAGCGGCACCGGAGGCCGGTTCCGCCATTGTGCGTTGTTGGTCTAGCATAGACCCGCCCTTGGCACCGCGCCAAGCATGGACAAGCAAGGAAACGACGGGAGGCTGGATGAGCGCCGTGGATGCCCTGCGGAATCCGGTCAAGGATAAGCTCGCCCGTGGCGGGATCGTATCGTCCATCACGGTGCGGCTGGCGCGAACGCCCGAAATCGCGCGGATCGCGGCCACCGCGGGCTTCGACATGCTCTATATCGACCTGGAGCACGCGACGCTGACGCTGGATGCGACGGCCCATATCTGCCTCGCGGCCCAGGATCTCGGGCTTGCCGCCGCCGTGCGGGTGCCAGCCCATTCACCGGACAATATCTCCCGCCTGCTCGACGCCGGCGCACTCGGCATTATCGCGCCTCACGTGCGCGACGCCGGCGAGGCTCGCGCCATCGTCCGCGCCGCCAAGCTTCCGCCCGAGGGTGACCGCTCGAACACCGGACTGTTTCCGCAACTGCGCTACCGCAGCTTATCGGCCACAGAGACCAGCACCGCCATCAACGCCGCGACGCTCGTGATCGTACAGATCGAGTCCGCGGACGCGTTGGAGAATGCCGACGAAATCGCGGGCACCGATGGCGTCGATATCGTGCTGGTCGGGCTCAACGATCTTCTCGGCGACTTGGGATTGAGCGGACAATACGACCATCCGAAGGTCGACGAGATCTATGCACGCGTCATCGACGCGTGCCGCAAGAGCGGTAAGCATTGTGGCGTGGGCGGTCTCGCCAACAGGTCGGACCTGATGGAGCGCTATGTGCGCCGGGGTGCCCGCTATGTGTCATGCGGAACGGACCTTGCGTTCCTCATGGCGGCGGCGGCCGCGCGGGCTGCGCAAGTCAAGACGTTCCGGCTGGAGTGAAGCCGCGCGACGTCGTCGCTCTCAAACCTTCAGCATGATCTTGCCGAAGAAGTCGTTCGCGGCCATGAACTCCTGCGCCGTCGGCGCCTCGTCCAGCGCGAACGTGCGCGCCACCGGCAGCGACAACTTGCCTGCGCTCACCGCATCCCAAAGATCGGCGCGCATCAGCCGGCTGATCTCGCGCACCTCCTCGACGGAACGGGTCCGGAAGGTGACCCCGATGTAATCGATGCGCCGCTGAGCGTGCTGGTTGAAATCGAACTCGGCCAACGAGCCTCCCAGCCGGCCGACATTGACAATACGGCCGAGGATTTTCGTCGCCCTCATGGTCGCGTTGATGGTCCGGCCCGACACCATGTCCACGACCAGATCCACGCCCTCGCCGTCCGTCGCCTTCAGAACCTCTTCCGACCAGCCCGGATCACGGGTGTCGACGGTGAGATCGGCGCCGAAGGCCTTGAGTTGGCCCCGCCGCTCTGCGCTCGTCGATGAACCGATGACTCGCTTCGCCCCCATGAGCTTGGCGATCTGCAAACCCATCAGGCCAACACCAGAACTGGCCCCCTGGATCAGCACGCTTTCACCCTGCTTCAGGCGCCCCTTGGTGACCAGCGCATTATGCATTGTGATGAGCGCGATCGGCAGCGTGGCACCCTGCTCGAAGGACAGGCCGGACGGCAGCGGCCAGACACGGCCGATATCGGTCATCGCGTATTCGGCATAACCGCCCCGACCGGAGCACATGACCCGATCGCCCGGCTTGACATCGGTCACCGCCGAACCGGTCTCGACCACTTCGCCGGACCATTCTATTCCGATCACGCTGTCCAGCGCCGCACCATGTCCACCTGTCGCCGCCTGGAGATCGGCTCGGTTGAGGCTCGCGAACTTCACCTTCACCAGCACCTCGTTGGGCCCTGGATTTTCAGGCACCGGCACGTCGCGCATCTCAAGCCCGTCCGGCGTTGCCACTCCCGCTCTCATCGCACAATCCTTTTTCCGTTCCGGCTCCGACACTGAAGCTCACGGTGCCACGTTGCGGGCCCGCACGCTGTCCCACCATGGGCAGATACCGGACATCGTCTCGTAATTTCCCTCGATGACCTGCACCGGTCGGCGCAGACCCGAGGCGGCGTTTCTCAGTCGCAGCTCCCGCGCCTCGGCTTGTTGCTGCGGCGATAGCCAGGAGCGGTCGTGTCCCCACAGGCTGGGGCCCTCCTTTCGCTCGTAAGGCTGCCAATTGTCCACATCGATGGAGCGCGCGCCCCAGCCGTATTCCACCATGAAGGAGGATGGCGTCCAGCTATAGAACGACGTGATGAAATCGCTGGTGTGCCGGCCAAGCGTCGTTGCAACGCGGCCCTCCTCGCCCATCGCGATATCGTAGCCCTGCCCCACGTCGTCGAAGCTGAACAGCTCCATCATGATGTGATGCACGGCATTTCTGCCGGTCTCGATGAAGGCCAGGCTGTGATGACGCGGATTGAGATGCATGAAGGTCGCCTTGAACGGCGACGAATAATAGTCAGTGAGCTTGAAGCCGAGCAGGTCACGATAGAACGCGAGCATCGTCTCGGTGTTCTCGGTGTGCATCACAACATGGCCGAGGCCGAGCGGGCCGGTCCGGAAGCCTGAGATCGCACGGCCCGGCTTGAATGGGTCATCCGTGGTCTCCGCGCCGTGGAACAGCTCAAGCCGATTGCCGACGGGATCATGCGTCAGGATCAGATCAGCCACGCGCCGTTCGTCCGCGATGGCGCGCGAGCCGCGCTCGACCGGCACACGTGCGGCTTCGAGTCGCGCCGCGACGGCGTCCAAGGCATTGGCGTCGGCGAACTCCCACCCGAAAAAACCGATGCCCTCGCCGCCGTCCGCATCGACGATCAGCCGCTGCTTGCGGTCATCCATGCGGAAGGCGAGAGAGCTTCGGCTGCGGTCAATCCGCTGCAACCCTAAGAGGTTACAGCCATAGCTGCCCCAGTCGCCGAGATCCCTGGCGCGGATGCCGAGATAGCCGAGGGCTTGCGCGCTCATGCATTCTCCATCGTTCGAGTGCCGATCTAAGGAGAACGCCACAAGCGTTGCAACTGTGCCGGGCGCAGATCAGGCCGGCAATTTCATGCGGGGAAACACCTTCCGGGCGTTGCCCTCGAAGATCTTGGCCTTGTCTGCGGGCGAGAGCTTGGTTCCATCGACATAACGCTTGGTGTCGTCGAAGCCGAACCCGGTGCGCGGGTCGTTGCCCTTCACGGCCCCGACCATCTCCGAGGCAAACAGGATGTTGTCCACCGGCACCACCTCGGTCAGCAGATTGATGCCCGGCTGATGATAGACACAGGTATCGAAGAAGATGTTGTTTCCCATGATCTCGGCTAGCTCGGGCTTGCCGTTGTTCAGGGCGATGCCGCGGAAGCGGCCCCAGTGGAACGGCACCGCGCCGCCGCCATGCGGAATGATGAGGCGCAGCGTGGGGAAGTCCTTGAACAGGTCCGACAGGATGAGCTGCATGAACACCATCGTGTCGGCGTTCAGATAGTAAGAGCCGGTCGTGTGCATGGCCGGGTTGCAGCAGCCGGAGACGTGGATCATCGCCGGCACGTCCAGCTCGCACATCTTCTCGTAGAAGGGATACCAGGACTTGTCGGTCATCGGCGGCGAGTTGAAATAGCCGCCCGAGGGGTCCGGATTGAGATTGCAGCCGACGAAGCCCAGTTCGTTGACACACCGCTCCAGCTCCTTGATCGAGCCGGTGATCGGCACCCCCGGCGACTGCGGAAGCTGGCATACGCCGATGAAATTCTTCGGGAACATGGTGACGCAACGATGGATCAGATCGTTGCAGATCTGGGTCCATTCCCGCGAGACGCTCTCGTCACCGATGTGGTGACCCATTCCCGAGGCGCGCGGCGAGAAGATCGTGACATCGGTGCCCCGCTCGCGCTGGAGCCGGATCTGGTTCTGCTCCAGGCTCTCGCGGATTTCGTCGTCGGACATTTTCAGACCCGAGCGCGGCGGCATAGCGGTCTTGTTCTTGGCCGCCTCGGTCTGCTCCTTGCGGAACCGGTGCAGGTCCTTGGGCTCGGTCGTGTAATGGCCGTGGCAGTCGATAATCATGGAAATCCGCCGATACGAGAGAAGGAAAGCTGGCGGAATCTACGGACCTGCCCGCCATTGTCAAACCCCGCCGGCCATCTGATAAGGTGGCCGCCGCAAACGGGAGACCCTGAGAATGGCTGACCTACCGCGCCTCAACGGCGTGATCCGCGCCCTGGAAAACGGCGGACGCTCGATCACTGCCTTCTGCCCCGCCGAGATCGATTCCGCGCTCGCCATGAGCACGTCGAATTACGACGGCTGCGTCTTCGAGATGGAACACCAGCCGTGGGACGGCAAGGCGCTGCGCGACGGCCTGCAATATCTGCTCAATCGCGCCCAGATCCTCAAGCAGGGCACGCCGGCACCGGCCATGACGCCGATGGTCCGCATTCCGGTCAACGGCGTCGAAAAGGCGCAGTGGCAGGCCAAGCAGGCGCTCGACATGGGCTGCTTCGGCATCATCTGGCCCCACATCTCGACCGTGGAAGAGGCCTACAATGCGGTTGCGGCCTGCCGTTATCCGCGCCTGAAGAGCGCGCCGCTCTACGAACCGGCCGGCATCCGTGGCGACGGCCCGCATGGTGCGGTGCGTTATTGGGGATTGAGCCAGCAGGATTACTACAAGAGGGCCGATGTCTGGCCGCTCAATCCGGAGGGCGAGATCCTGGTCGTGATCCAGATCGAGGACACCCGCGGCGTCGAGAACCTCGACGACATGCTCAAGAACGTGCCCGGCATCGGCGCGGTCCTGATCGGCGAGGGCGATCTCGGCCAGGAGCTGGGCTATCCGCGCCAGTACGAGCATCCCGAACTGCTGAAGTGGATGAAGCGCGTCGTGGACACCTGCAACAAGCACAATGTCATCGTCGGCCATCCGCATGTGGAAGCCGGCAACGCCCAGCGCGTCATCGACGAGGGCTACCGCTTCCTGATGTGCGCGCCGACCCGCTCCTACGCGCATCTCGACAAGACGCGGGAGATTCTCGGCCGCAAGTAGGGGCAGCCGACAGCCTCAAGCGAACGAACAGCCGGGCCGCGCGGGGACACGCGCGGCCCGTGATCCTTCCGACACCGCCGATCGAGTCCACACAGGAGGAGATGTCTCGTGATCAACGCCGCCATTCTCGGATTGGGTCGCTGGGGCCGGGCCCTCGTCAATTCCGTGCAGGGAAAGAGCGACGCGATCCGTTTCGTCGCGGGTGCCACCCGCACCCGCACCGGCGCCGAGGACTTCGCCCGCGAGAAGGGCTTCAAGCTGGTCGACCGCTACGATGAGATCCTTTCCGATCCGTCCATCGATGCTGTTGTCATTGCAACGCCCCACAGCCAGCACGCCGAGCAGGTGAAGGCGGCCATCGCGGCAAAAAAGCACATCCACGT
>Ga0180217_1003500_pt1 | contig 13222 bp, 10 predicted proteins | sample eDN3rd37CBELigOP_FD_128521 | JGI IMG/M metagenome (GOLD analysis project Ga0180217, IMG submission 128521) | Enriched Organic Plus compost microbial communities from Emeryville, California, USA - eDNA 3rd pass 37_C BE-Lig OP (version 2) (version 2) ... | reverse complement strand
GTGGCGATTTCGCTGTTTGAAGCGTTGAGGCTCTCTATAGCCCGTTCGTAGGTCGACCTGACGAACTCCGACTTCTCGACTTCGTAAAGTGTCTGCTTCCGGATCGATGCGTCAGAAATAGCCGTTGACTTCAGAACATGGTTCTTGAGCATGTGCTGCGCGAACAGGCTCTGCATGAAACCGATCATCTGCGTCTGCGGAATGTCCGTCGGTTCAAACCGCGTGATCAGGTACCTGAACCACTTCACCCGGATCTCGGCGCCAGCGTCGGCAACGGACGTCAGGATACCCCCGAGCATCTGCAGGAACTGCGACATCGACATGATATCGAGCATCTGCGGATGGATCGTGATAAGAATGCCTGTCGACGCCATCAGCGCTGTAATGGTCAAATAGCCGAGCTGCGGCGGGCAATCGATGACAACCAGATCGTAGTCTGCATCCACCTCCTTCAGCGCATTCACGATGCGAAGGTGAAACAACCGCCCCTCATCGCCTTTCTTGCCGGCGATCGCCATGGGCACATCGTATTCATACTCCTGTAGCAAGAGGCTGGCAGGCACAACGTGTAGGTTTGGAATGTTGGTTTTGCGAATGACGTTGGAGATTGGGACGCGCTCATCGTCGAAGCGAAGAGCCTCGTACAGAGAACCAACCTCATCCAGCTCCGGCTGAATACCGAAAAGCGAGGTCAGGGACGCCTGGGGATCAAGATCGATGGCCAACACCCGATGCCCGGTCAGAGCAAGATACTGGGCGAGGTGCGCTGCCGTGGTCGTCTTCCCGGAGCCACCTTTAAAATTGACCACGGATATGACTTGAAGAGGCTCACCGTCCTTCCGCTTCGGCACGTAAATCCGACGATCCGATTTCTTATTGGCTTCGAGATGCTCCCGCAGCTCGAGCATCTGCTCTGCCGTGTAGAAGCGACGGCCGCCGCTGATCTCTGGGGAAGGCCCCTTCCCATCAGCATGAAGTTGACGCAGATGGCTCTGAGTCACCCCCAGAAAATCGGCGACCTCGGCAACCTGGAACTTGCGAAGCCCCTTCCTCGCGTCCGGCGGATATTGTTGGGTGCGCAGCATGTTCAAGGCGCTGGAAATCCTCGCGCCCTGCTGCGCAATCTCATGGTCGAACCGGGTAACGACGAGGTCGTTCATCTCGCAAATTTGCCTCTAAGCCGGACAGTTACGCAAAACTTCGCGTACTGACGAAATTTGCGCAATTATCGGGGCGATTCTGGCGTTGGGTCAAGGACTTTAGGGTTAATGAAAGGTTAATACGCGCAAGCACCAGCACGGGAAGAACTGGCACTGCCAGCGCACGTCCGAACTCCTCTAACCTACTGACATCTCAATACATTTTTGGACTTTTGCCGGCTGACAAGAGAATCCTGCCGGGAACGTGGACCTGTCACCGTCAAGGTGCATTGCGCTACCGTCAACCATGTGACGCGCCAGACGCTCCTCAAGAAAGTAACTGATTCTCCGCAGACCGGGTGACACGAAGGGAAGTCGCCGGGTATTTCGAGCAGCTGAGCGGTGCTCATAAAATGGCGATTCCGCAGTTCTCCTTCTCGTGGGACTCCATCCCCGCTTCAGGTTACACCTGGTCCGCGCCACTTATCCGCGCCCACGCAGAGAAGCGTCGCTCGAAGGCAATACGCTGCCGATCGGCTACGGCGTCAACAACGGCCAAATTTGTGAGAACGGGAAGGGGCTCTGCAGCATCCGACACTACCCATTCCAAATCCAACCGGTAATCTCGAGTCGGCAACCGCCTTTATAAGCTTAGGTTGGGACGTCGACCTCAGATGCTCATACGAGAGACCTGACCGGGCAGTGGGGATGGGGGAGGCGGAAGGGTGCGCGGTGGTTTGGTCCCGGCTCGATATGAGTCGACCGGCAACGGGATCATCCACCTGACGCGAGAGCTAGCGCCAATTGGTGGCATGCACCTTGGCTTTCGAGCTTTCGATGACCCCGGCTAGGCCCCAGCGACCTGTGGAGCAAGCTTTTGCCTTGCAGGCGATCACGCAGCGCGCGGAGGGTTCACTCAGGGATAATCAGTTCAACCGTTGGGAAGTAGGTCTGATAACGGCCAACGTCCCGGGTCAGCAGGGGAAGTTCTGCTACAGCGGCATGTGAGCCGATGAAGAAGTCGGGAAGCACACCTGTGCGCGTACCCCCGGATCTGCGGTAGCGCGTGAACACCTTTCCCGCCAGAAACAGCGCCGAGCGGGGCAGGGGCCTTAGCTCAAGACCCGCAGCATCAAGGAACGCCTCAAGATCTTCGATCCGCTTATAACGGACCGAAAGTTCCGCATAGACGACGTCGTTGATGACGAGAGGTCCACGGAGGCTCGCCTCTTCCAGTTGAGCGATCGACCAGTCCGCCCAGGCCTCGTCATTGGTGACGAGATCCAGGAGGACGTTCGTATCGACCAAAGTCAAGCTTCGCCTCGCGTCAGAGCCATGATCGCGTCCGTATCAAGGCCCTTGCCTGCGTGCCCGCGCAGCCGCTCAAATCGATTGGAAGGTGCCGACTGGTCGGCGCGCAAGATGACGACGCTGCCGTCCTCAACACGCTTGAATTCAACCTTGCTGCCCGGCTTGATACCCAGAAGATCCCGAACTGCCTTGGGGATGGTAACCTGGCCCTTCGCTGTTACAGTCGTCGGCATGGTTCACCTCGCATTACCTTGTAGTCAGAAGGTATTACCGGCACAGCGGACCTTCAAGCCTTCCGCACTCGCAAAGCCACGCGGTCGATCTTGAGTACAGCGGCCACTACGTGACAGGGCCGGGGTTCCCTGAGGAACTCGCCCGCTACAGGGGTCAGTACACCGAGGTGATGGGACTCTTCGCCAATAACATGCAAAACAGCAACTTCCCGGTAGTTTCCCCAACCAGGAACGTTTCTGCATACTTTGCGCGGAGAATCCCCTACGAGGGGGCATCGTGATGTACAGTGCCGGGAGCTATTGACACTTCTACCTTCGTGAGTTCTTCGAGCGATTTCCAAGAGATGCGGTCGGCGGCTCAAACAAAGACGCCAAGGCTTGCCGCGAGGTTCTTGTCGAATGGGAGAGGGGAGTGGTTGTCTCCACCGGTCTCCACGGATCGAAAAAACTGATCCGCAAGAGGGGGATAGAAACCTTCTTCAAACTGCAGAATGCGCGTGTAGGAGATCGTGTTGTTGTGGGGGCTCGCGGTCCCTATCACTATCGTGTGGGACTTGAGCGACAAATGTCGATGGCTTCGTAGGATTAAGGCAGCAGGGGCAATCACGTCGGGGCACCGAGAATTCCTACTTGGTTGCACATCGGCTGGGCTTGGGTCGACCCTTCCAGACCCGACGATGATGTTTCGCTTCCGCCAAGGGTGCATGGTAGTGGAAGAAGATTCCCAACTGCCGGTGAATTTCGGTAACCATGCCTGCCCCCCAATTCCTCGATTTGATCCCAAGCTGCGCTGACCTTCGTCTGAGGGGAAGGGGGGAGCTGCCCCTTTGCGGTTCATTGTGCGCTATCCAACGCAATTTAAGCGAAAGCATTCGGCGGAGCGATCGAGGCAGCCGGTGTCTGGCGGGCGAATCGGGTAAAGTTGACCGGATTTGGCAAGACTTGGCCGCGTGAAATGTCGCGAGCTCCATCATGGAACAACCCGATAGTGAAATCTCACGCTGGACCAAGCGGCGGTTTACCTAAGGCGGGGAAGAAGACCGTATACAGGCTGGCCCAGTAGGAGGCGATACCTGACGGTTTCGCCGCAGCGAACTGGATTTGCTAGATTGCCGAGCAGATAGCCGAGAAGAAATGGGACAAGACATGAGTGCCACGCAACGCAGCAATCGTCAGGCAGCCCTACTTGGGAGGAGGGGTGCGCGCTCATGAATGCGGTAGAGATTGAGCAGGCGGTTACGGACCTCGCCGAGCAGCCGTTCGACCCCGTTGAGTTTCCCTATGCGTTCCTTGCAGCCTTTGGCAACAAAGAGACGACGCTCAAGCGGCTGCGCACGGGAACAACGAACAAGTCCGATGTCGGCGGCGTCCTCCAGCCCAACAACATCCACATCCTGACCTGCGCGCCGGGGCAGGTCGGGCAGGCGCTTGCGAGTCTTAGAGCCAGCCCGGCAACGGCCAAGGCCAAAGCGAAGTTCATCCTCGCAACCGACGGCGTGGACCTCGAAGCTGAAGATCTTGCCAGCGGCGAGACCGTTGCCTGCACGTACAAGGATTTTCCGGACCATTTCGGCTTCTTCCTGGCGCTGGCGGGCATCAGCACGGTCCGTCAGATCAGCGAAAACGCTTTCGACATCCGGGCTACGAGCCGCCTCAATCGCCTCTACGTCGAGCTGCTGAAGGACAACCCCGAGTGGGGACAGGGCGAGCGCCGCCAGGATATGAACAAGTTCATGGCGCGCCTGATCTTCTGCTTCTTCGCCGAAGACACTGGTATTTTCGCGGGCAAGGGGCGCTTCACCGAAACCGTGACGACGATGAGCGCGAGGGATTCGTCCAACACGCACGAAGTGATCTCCATCTTGTTCCGCGCGATGAACACCAAGCGGGAGGACAGGGCGGGCGGTGGCATTCCGCGCTGGGCTGACGAGTTCCCCTATGTCAACGGACGCCTGTTTTCCGGCAGCGATGAGGTTCCGCGGTTCAGCAAGATCGCGCGTTCCTATCTGCTGCATGTAGGTGGCCTGGATTGGACCAGGATCAATCCCGACATCTTCGGCTCGATGATCCAGGCGATTACTGAAGACGACGAGCGCGGCGAACTGGGAATGCACTACACTAGCGTTCCCAACATCCTCAAGGTGCTGAACCCGCTGTTTCTCGACGATCTGCGCGCCAAGCTGGAAGAGGCGGGCGACAACCCGCGCATGTTGCTCAACCTGCGCAAGCGCGTTGCCCGCATTCGCGTGTTCGATCCGGCCTGCGGTTCGGGCAACTTCCTGGTGATTGCCTACAAGGAACTGCGCGCCATTGAGGCCGAGATCAACAAGCGGCGCGGCGAGCCGGATCGAAAGTCGGAAATTCCGCTCACCAATTTTCGCGGGATCGAGCTGCGCGACTTCCCGGCGGAGATCGCTCGGCTTGCGCTGATCATCGCCGAGTACCAGTGCGATGTGCTGTACCGGGGGCCAAAGCTGGCTCTGGCTGAGTTTCTGCCTCTGAAGAACGAAAACTGGATTGTCTGCGGCAACGCGTTGCGGCTCGACTGGCTGAGCATATGCTCGCCTACCGGCACCAGCGTGAAGGTGAAGGCTGATGACCTGTTTGGCACGCCACTCGTTCAGGCAAAGATCGACTTCGAGAACGAAGGTGGAGAAACCTATATTTGTGGGAACCCACCATACAAAGGTAGTCAGACGCAGTCCAAGGAGCAGAAGGCCGATTTGGCTTCAGTGTTCGACCCATTAGGTATTTCATCCAAGCAAATCGACTATGTTGGCGGCTGGTTCATGAAAGCCGCTCTCTACGCGCAGGTCGTGCCAGCGGATTCGGCTTTCGTTAGCACGAACTCCATCTGCCAAGGTCGCATTGTTCCGATCCTGTGGCCAGAGATTCTTAGATGTGGCTCCTATATTCGCTTTGCGTATACCAGTTTCAAATGGGCAAACCTCGCCGCACGTAACGCTGGCGTGACTGTTGTCATTGTCGGCCTTTCTACCGATGAAAATAAGAAGCGCCTGCTTTATGACGTTAACAAACACGGTGAAATTAATGTGCGTGAGGCGAAAAACATTACGCCGTATCTGACCGTCGGTGAAAATATTGTAATTACAGGGGAGCGCAAGAGTATTTCCGGGTTGCCAGACATGTCTTTCGGCAACATGCCCGTAGATGGTGGCAACCTCTTGTTGTCCGCGGATGACGTCGTTTATCTTGGTTTGAGGCCGGATCAGAAAAAGAAGTTTGTGCGTCGAATTTATGGAAGTGAAGAATTCATTCAAGGGAAGATCCGTTTTTGTCTATGGATACCGGACGAGATTCTTGCAGAAGCGCAAGCGATTCCTTCTATTGCTCGACGGATAGAAGCTGCGCGACAGATGCGTTTAAAAAGCAAGGATGCTGGGACAAGAAAAATGTCTGAGCGACCTCATCAGTTTCGGGAGATGCATACAGGAAATTCACATACTCTGGTTGTGCCTGCCGTCTCTTCTGAAGAACGCGGTTACTTGCCGTGTGGTCTATTGCCCGCAGATTCTATCATCAGTAACCGTAATTTCGGTCTTTATGATGCGCCCTTGTGGAATCTTGCTCTTATTGTTTCGCGACTGCATTGGGTCTGGATCGATGCAGTGTGCGGAAAGCTTGAGACGCGCTTCAATTACTCCAATACCCTCGGCTGGAACACCTTTCCGGTGCCTCCACTGACTGAGAAGAACAAAGCTGACCTCACACGCTGCGCGGAGGACATCCTGCTGGCCCGGGAACGGCACTTCCCAGCGACCATCGGCGATCTCTACGATCCTGAGAACATGCCCGATGACCTGCGCGCGGCGCACGAACGCAACGATGAGGTACTGGAGCGCATCTACATCGGTCGCCGCTTCAAGAACGATACCGAGCGGCTGGAAAAGCTGTTCGACCTTTACACCAAAATGACCGCTTCTGCTGCACCGGCCAAGGACGGGAAGCGAAAGGCGGGGGGCAATGCATGAGCGACACGATCAAATCCGCACCGTCCGTCTCCGTCACCTACGCTCGTAGCGGCATATCGACCAAGGCCAATGCGCTTGGGATGCGCCCGATGCAGGAGCGGGCCTACGAGAAACGGGGTGAGCAATACCTGCTCATCAAGTCGCCGCCCGCCTCTGGCAAGAGCCGGGCGCTGATGTTCATTGCATTGGACAAGCTGCACAATCAGGGTATCAAGCAGGCGATCATCGTCGTGCCCGAGAAGTCCATTGGGGCCAGCTTCAACAACGAGACGCTGTCGAACTACGGCTTCTGGGCTGACTGGCACGTGGAGCCAAAGTGGAACCTGTGCAACGCGCCGGGCAATGACAACGGCGGCAAGGTCAAGTCGTTGGGCGCGTTCCTCGCAAGCGATGACAAGGTGCTGGTGTGCACCCACGCGACCTTCCGCTTCGGGGTGGACGCCTATGGCGTGGAGGCATTCGATGATCGGTTGATTGCCGTGGATGAGTTCCACCATGTGTCCGCTAACCCGGACAACAAGCTGGGCACGCATCTCGGACAGTTCATTGAGCGTGGTAAGACGCATATTGTCGCCATGACCGGCTCGTACTTCCGGGGTGATGCCGAGGCCGTGCTGTCGCCACAGGATGAGGCGAAGTTCGATACCGTCACCTATACCTACTACGAGCAGCTCAGCGGCTACAATTACCTCAAGCAGCTTGATATCGGCTACTTCTTCTACAGCGGGTCTTACGTTGACGACATCCTCAACGTGCTTGACCCGGCTGAGAAGACCATCATCCACATCCCCAACGTCAATTCGCGCGAGAGTACGAAGGACAAACTGCGTGAGGTGGAGCACATCATCGAGGCGCTGGGGGAATGGCAGGGTATCGATCCGGCGACAGGTTTCCAGCTTGTGAAGCGTCCTGACGGGCACGTGCTGCGCATCGCTGACCTGGTGGATGACGAGCCTTTGAAGCGTGATCGGGTGGTGGCCGCGCTGAAAGACCCGGCGCAGAAGAACAACCGCGACCATGTCGACATCATCATCGCCTTGGGCATGGCGAAGGAGGGATTCGACTGGATCTGGTGCGAGCATGCGTTGACTGTGGGGTACCGCGCCAGCCTGACCGAGATCGTGCAGATCATTGGCCGTGCCACCCGCGACGCGCCGGGGAAAACGCGGGCCAGGTTCACCAACCTGATCGCCGAGCCGGACGCATCCGAGGAGGCAGTCACTGAGGCCGTCAACGATACGCTGAAGGCCATCGCGGCAAGCCTGCTGATGGAGCAGGTGCTTGTGCCGCGCTTCGAGTTCAGGCCCAAGAACCCCGATAGCGGCCCGACGCCCGACTTTGACTATGGCGAGGGCGGCTATGACCCGGATCGCTGCAACACCGGCTTCAACGATCAGACGGGCACATACCAGATCGAGATCAAGGGGCTAGTCCAACCCAAGAGCAAGGAGGCGGCGCGAATTTGTCAGGAAGATCTGAACGAAGTGATCGCGGCTTTCGTGCAGGACAAGGCCAACATCGAGCGCGGCCTATTTGATGAAGAGCTGGTACCCGAAGAACTGACTCAGGTCCGCATGGGCAAGATCATCCGGGAGAAGTATCCGGATCTCGAGGCCGAAGACCAAGAGGCGGTCCGCCAGCACGCCATTGCTGCGCTCAACCTCGTACAGCAGGCCAAACGGCTGGTTACGGAAGGCGACAACGGCGAGGTGGCGCGCAACACCTCCCTAATAGACGGGGTGCGTCGTTTCGCGATGGATGTGCGCGAGCTGGACATAGACCTCATCGACCGGATCAACCCCTTTGGCGAAGCCTACGCCATCCTCGCCAAGAAGATGAACGAGGAGAGCTTGAAGCACGTCGCTGCAGCCATTTCGGCCAAGCGCACGGCCATGACACCAGAAGAGGCTAAAGTGATCGCCAGGCGAGCAGTGGAGTTCAAGCGCGAGCGGGGCCGGGTACCATCGGTGACTTCGCAGGACCCTTGGGAAAAGCATCTCGCTGAAGGCGCGGCGGCCTTTATGCGCTACAAGGCAGAGGGGCGTTATGAGTAATTCCGATCTCGATGATCTGGCCGCGGAACTGGCCGAGTTTGCACCGCCCGAAAAGAAGGGAGGGCGTTCGCCCATCGAAGAGCGCGTGGTCGCCGGGTTCGAGGAAATTCAGGGTTTCGTCGAAAAGCATGGGCGAGTGCCGCATCACGGCGAGGATCGCGACATCTTTGAGCGCCTGTATGCAGTGCGGCTCGACCGCCTGCGCGCGCTCCCCGAATGGCATGCCTTGCTGGAGCCGCTGGATCATCATCGCTTACTAGCCGGGACACCTGCTGCCACAGGTTTAGGGAATGAAGCCATAGACGTCGACGAATTGGCGTCCGAGCTTGCAGACGTTTCCTGCGACAATGACATCACGGTCCTGCGCCATGTCCGCGCCAGTGCCGAAAAAAAGGCTGCGGAGGAGATCGCTAACAGGGAGAAATGCCAAGACTTTGATCGCTTCAAGCCGTTATTCGATCAAGTGCAGCGCGAGCTTGCGGCTGGATCCCGCGAGACCCGGCCATTCCGTGATGATGCCCGTATCGAGAGGGGCCACTGGTTCATTCTCGGCGGCCAGAAAGCATATATTGCCGAGGAAGGGGAGGAGTTTGTTGCCGACTATGGGCGAAAGGATCGTCGCCTGCGGGTGATCTTCGACAATGGAACGGAGAGCATGATGCTCAAGCGCTCCGTTGAGAGAGCACTGCAAAAGGACGAGGCGGGTCGGCGCATCACTGATCCAGTCGCCGGGCCGCTGTTTGCCAGCAAGAGTGAATACGGCGACCTCGCCAGCGGCACGATTTACGTCCTTCGCAGCAAGTCCAAGGATGCTGCCATTACTCCGCACCGCGACGTGCTCCACAAGATTGGCGTGACCGGTGGTGACGTGAAGTCGAGAATCGCTAACGCCAAGCTCGACCCGACCTTTCTGCTGGCCGATGTGGAGGTTGTTGCGACCTATAAACTTGCCAACATAAATCGGACGAAGCTTGAAAACCTGATCCATCGCCTCTTCGATCCAGCGCGGCTTAATATCGAGATTAAAGACCGATTTGGGAATCCGGTGATCCCGCGCGAATGGTTTCTTATCCCGCTGTTCGTGATCGACGAAGCGGTTGCTCTCATCCGGGACGGCAGCATTGCCGGCTATGTGTACGACCCAAAGGCCGCGAAGCTTGTGAAAGCAAACAACTGATGGCGCTGTTGGTTAAACTGTCCTTCCGCTCGTGGTGCGGGTAGTGGAGCTGATGCCGTTATCGGCAGGGGAGAGCCCGAGCGTCGCACCGCTGCGCAGCGAGAGATCGACCGTGCCTTCAATGCGACTGTGTTCGTTGGCGAAGCCGTTTTCGGTCTGAGTGTTGAAGATGTCGGAGACGCCTTCTCTGCACGCTGCCTGATGAAAGGTGATAGCCCTCCAAAAGCCATTCAGTTTCTCCCATCGGCCGCATCATTGAATGTCAAGAGATGATAATGGAACCCGAGGCAACGACTGCCAATGAGAGTGGAGAGCTCTCTGATGATTGGATTGAGAAACACAACGATCGCGTCGCGAACTTTGATGCCGAACTCTATCGGGTGCTTGACGCGATGACTGACGGCCAGTGTCGGGAAGTTGTTGCCATGGCCAAGGAGGAAGGCCTCGCGATGAACCAGATCGCGGAACGCATGCGCGCGCCGCTTGGGGGTAAGTGGGCGGATAGCGAACACGTTTGGGCAGGCATTGACATCTACCAGACCGCTCTCTCGCGCCTCGACGAATATGACGACGACTTCCGGCCTCGTCCTGCCCGTATCCCGATGGAGACGACCGGGGATGGCGCTGAAATCTTCTACCTGGCCGCTGACGGAGTATATGAAGTTGTCGTGGCCGGTCGTTCGGCTCGGTTCAAGGCTGGCTTCAACGCGGAGTTCGGCATGGATGTCAGTGACGCTGCCAGGGCCGAAGATATAGCGCGCAAGTTTATTGCAGGCGCGCCGCAGCCTCGACCTAAAGAATAATCCTTGGCAATCAGGGAACGCGAAGCCGGGAACGTCTTAGGTACATGGTTAGGTACAGAGCATAGCGAACGTCGTTTGCACACAAACGTATGACGCTTTTTGCAGGAGCAATTGGAGGAAACGAGGTTCACACGAACCCTGATATCCTCAATTGGAATCGAGGAACCTTCGTGGCCAACTGCTTTCGCAGGCTAGAGCAGATTCGATTTAGTCCGGGTCATATCCCGCCGCCTCGAAGTAGTGCCGGCATTCCTGGGGGGTGAAGGCGGAGAGGCAGTCGGCGACCGCTGACCAGAGATCGTCAATGGTTCTGGCGGCGGCTTTTCTAAGCAGGGCCTTCAGCTTCGAGAAAGCCATCTCGATGGGGTTGAAGTCTGGGGAGTATGGCGGGAGGAACAGGAGCCGTGCGCCAACCTTCTCGATAGCCTCGCGCACACCGCTGATCTTGTGAGCAGGCAGGTTATCCATGACGACGATGTCGCCTGGCCGAAGCTCGGGTGCGAGAACCTGCTCGGCATAGGCGAGGAAGGCGGGGCCGTTCATCGGCCCATCAAGCAACATCGGTGCCGCCATACCAGATAGCCGCAGGCCTGCGGTAAAGGTGGTCGTCTTCCAATGTCCGTGTGGAACGGGTGCCCGGCATCGTTCACCGCATGGCGCTCGCCCTCGCAGCCGCGCCATCTTCGTGGATGCCGCGGTCTCGTCAATGAAGATGAGCCTCTCAGGATCGAGATCGAGTTGGCCGTCGAACCAAGCTATGCGGCGGCGCAGGACATCAGGACGCTGCTGCTCTGAGGCGTGTGCCGTTTTTTTTGAACGTAACGCCGCGCCGATCGAGGAACAGCCAGACCGTCGAGGGGGCCGCACGCACGCCGCGCTCGTCGACAAGCCGATCGCCGATCTCAGCAAGCGTGATGTCCGGTGCCTTCTCTATCAGGCCCAGAATGAAGGCCTCGTGCGCATCGAGCTTCGATCGTGACGGTTGGCCCTGCTTGCGCGCTTCCGTTTCGCCTGTCTCGCGATAGCGCCGATACCAGGCCCCGGCCGTTGAGATCCCGATACGGAAGCGTCGTGCCGCCTCCCGCGTCGAAACCCCATCTTCAATCGCCGCAATAACTCGACCGCGAAGGTCCCCGCTCAAGCTCCTCGTCATCACCACCCTCCTGGCAAATCACCAAGAGCAGTGAATCAGACTAAACTGATCCCGTGAATCCTCAAACCGACTCTGTGTTCATAAAAGATGCTCTAGGCGGCGTCCCTGGGCCGAACCGAGAGCGCGGCGTGTACTGGGTGCCGGAAATTGCTGCGATTTCAGACGACGCCTGTTCTGACTGTGGGAAGGCGGGGGAATGCTGCGAAAGGAAAAACACTGGGGATCTTCATAATTCTTAAGAATTCAAAGGTTGCCGATACTTCAGAGGACGTAAGCGTAATCTGCGGTCGTCGCCTTCTTCCTAGTTTATGATCTGCAGGGCGGCGTCTACAAGTGTTTATGCACGCCCACAAGGCCAATACGGCATTTTGAGGAGCACACTTATCCACGTTCTTCCCGCGGAGTGCATCATGGCCTTCTCAACAGATCAGGAGGTTGCATATGGTTGATTGGCTTGATGCTGCGTTCGTTTCGTCTCTGACACTGACGATTTGTTCAGGCGCAGCTGCTGTGTGGTTGGTGGCGGTGAGCAAAGGAGCGGATCCATCAAACGCACGCCTGGCTGACTACTTCGCACGCGTTGCGATGGTAGGCGCACTTGCAATATTCGCATTGCTCGGCCGCAATAGTTGACCGCAACGTGCTGCGTGAGTTCGGCGCGATATCTATGACCATGAGCAGTTCAGCTTGGCGTGGCACATCCTTAGCCTTCAATGGTTCATGGCGCCAAGCTGACCAGTCTCCACCGATTTGGTCTGGGCCGCGGGAAGACCCTACTTTCTGGCGAAATGAAGATCGTACTCGGCTCGCGGATTGATTAGGCCGTTGGGTAAGGCAGGCAAGTTCGCGGGAAGAATAGAGCTAGGATCAATCTCAGGGAGGGCAGCTAGTCAGGCCGCCAGGTGCTCATTCCCTCCTTGCAACGCGCCAGAGACAAGCAACTCAATCGGTTTCCTGCACCGGAAGCTCGTTCTCATACTCAAGCGTTTTCAGGAAAGCCACCAACTCTTTGTCTGGTCTGCTGCCGGTTTCGTGGACACCGAGATAAGGTGTCGACGGAACTGGAGAGTGGGAATGCAAAGAAGAAAGTTCAGCCGCGAGTTCAAGCTTGAGGCAGTGAGGCTGGTGAGGGATCGTGGCGTTGCGGTGGCGCAGGCAGCCCGTGATCTCGATCTGCACGAGAACGTGCTGCGCAAGTGGGTCCGGGAGGCGGCTTCCCGATCCGCACCATGCGTTTCGGATCTGTTGCAAACTTTTCGGTAACTCAGTTCGGCGTACGCCTCCGGCACGCTCCGGGGGTGCAAGATGTTCAAAGGCCGCCATTTCGATCGCTCGTTGATCCTGCTCTGCGTCCGCTGGT
>Ga0180217_1003499_pt1 | contig 13226 bp, 11 predicted proteins | sample eDN3rd37CBELigOP_FD_128521 | JGI IMG/M metagenome (GOLD analysis project Ga0180217, IMG submission 128521) | Enriched Organic Plus compost microbial communities from Emeryville, California, USA - eDNA 3rd pass 37_C BE-Lig OP (version 2) (version 2) ... | reverse complement strand
GTCGGCGACGCGTCAGATGGCGAAGCCGAGCGCGCGCATCATGTCGCGCCCGTCGTCGGTGATGCGCTCCGGACCCCACGGCGGCATCCACACCCAGTTGATGCGGAAGCGGTCCACGACGTTGTCCAGCGCCTGCGCGGTCTGCTCCTCGAGCACGTCGGTGAGCGGGCATCCTGCCGACGTGAGGGTCATGTGGATGACCAGCGCGTCGTTCTCGTCGTCCCACGCGAGATCGTAGATGAGGCCGAGGTCGACGACGTTGATCCCCAGCTCGGGGTCCATGACGTCCTTGAGAGCCTCGGTGACCTCGTCGAGCTTCTCGGGGGTGAGGGTGGCGGACATAGGTCTGATTCTAGGCCTCGGTGCCCGCGGGCGCGCCGGCCGGCTCCTCTTCGCCCGCAGGCAGGAAGCGGTCGTAGCCCTCGTCCTCGAGACGGTCGGCCAGCTCCGGGCCGCCCTCCTCGACGATGCGGCCGTTCACCATGACGTGGACGTACTCGGGGCGGATGTAGCGCAGGATGCGCGTGTAGTGCGTGATGAGCAGCACGCCGAGGTTCGTCTGATCCTTCGCACGGTTGACGCCCTCCGACACGATCTTCAGCGCGTCGACGTCGAGACCCGAGTCGGTCTCGTCGAGCACGGCGATCTGGGGCTTCAGCAGCTCGAGCTGCAGCACCTCGTGACGCTTCTTCTCACCGCCCGAGAAGCCCTCGTTGACGTTGCGCTGCGCGAACTTGGGGTCCATGCGCAGGGCCTTCATGGAGGACTTGACCTCCTTGGTCCACGTGCGGATCGAGGGCGCCTCGCCGTCGATCGCCGTCTTCGCGGTGCGGAGGAAGTTCGTCACGGTGACGCCGGGGATCTCGACCGGGTACTGCATCGCCAGGAACAGGCCGGCGCGGGCGCGCTCGTCGACCGACATCGCCAGGACGTCCTCGCCGTCGAGGGTGATCGAGCCGCTCGTCACGGTGTACTTGGGGTGGCCGGCGATCGTGTAGGCGAGCGTCGACTTGCCCGAGCCGTTCGGGCCCATGATGGCGTGGGTCTCACCCGTGCGGATCGTGAGGGTGACGCCGTTGAGGATGGGGGTGGTACCGGCATCCGTCTCGACCGTCACGTGGAGGTCGCGGATCTCGAGGACAGGCATTCAGGCTTCCTTCTTACAGCTGCTTCGTGACAGCGGGGTCGATGAGCACGTCGTCGCCGTCGATGGTGACTTCGAACACGGGCACGGGCTCGTACGCGGGGAGGTTGAGGGGCTTGCCGGTGCGCAGCGAGAACGCCGAGCCGTGGGCCCAGCACTCCAGCGTGTCGCCGTCGACGAAGCCCTCGGCGAGCGAGATGTCGCCGTGGGTGCAGGTGTCGCCGATGGCGTGCACCTCGCCGTTGGAGTCGAGCACGACGGCAATCGCGACGCCGTCCACCTCGACGCGGCGGGCCTCGTCCTGGACGAGCTCGCTGAGGCCGCAGACACGCTGCGCGGTCATCGCGCGACCTCCTTCGCGAGCTCCTCCTCGATCGCGGCGAACAGCTCGGTCTCGAGGTCCTCGATGCCGATCTTCTGCACGATCTCGGCGAGGAAGCCGAGCACGACCAGGCGGCGGGCCTCCTCCTCGGAGATGCCGCGCGCCTGCAGGTAGAACAGCTGCTCGTCGTCGAAGCGACCGGTCGCGCTGGCGTGCCCGGCGCCGCGGATGTCGCCCGTCTCGATCTCGAGGTTCGGGATCGAGTCGGCGCGCGCGCCGTCGGTGAGCACCAGGTTGCGGTTCGCCTCGTAGGAGTCGGTGCCGACGGCATCCGGTCCGATGAGGACGTCGCCGATCCACACGCTGCGTGCGCCGGAGCCCTGCAGCGCGCCCTTGTAGAGCACGTCGCCGCTGGTCTCGGCGCCCTTGTGGAACAGGTACACCTGGCTCTCGAGGTGCTGGCCGCCGTCGGCGTAGCTCAGGCCGTACAGCTCGCCGTGCGAGCCGGTGCCGGCGAGCTCGACGCTCGGGTTCACGCGCACGACGCCGCCGCCGAAGCTGACGACGATGTGGCGCAGAGTCGCGTCGCGCTCGACGCGCGCCTGGTGGGCTGCCGCGTGCACCGCGTCGTCGTCCCAGCGCTGCACCGTGACGACCTCGAGCTGCGCGCCCTCGCGGACGACGATCTCGACGTTCTGGGCGAGCTGGGCCGACCCGACGTGGTGGAGCACGACGATGGCGCGACTGTGACGCTCGGCCTCGATCACGATGTGCGAGTGCGCGACGAGCTCGGCGCCGCCGCCCACGACCTCGACGACGATCGGCTCGTCGTACGCGGCCTCGGCGGGCACCTTGAGGTACAGCGCCTCGGCGGAGCGGGTCCACGCGATCGCGGCCGGAAGGTCCTCGGGCTCGAAGACCTCGCCGCGCGGCGCGGCGCCGACGGCGAGCCCGGCGGCGGCCACGGGTCCGGTGACGGCGATCGACACGGCACCGGCGTCACCGGCGCTGTCGGCGAACAGGCGCTGCAGCCGGTCGACCGGCGTGTGACGCCAGTTCACCTCGCGGCCGGTGGGCGCGGCGAAGGCGGACGGCTCGTAGGAGCGGAAGCGCTCGGATCGGGTCTGGACCGGAACGAACGCACCGGCGCCATCGGAGTGGCCCTTCGCGCCGGGAACGGTGACGGGGGCCTCAGTAGCGGAGCTCACTAGCCGACGGATCCTTCCATGCCCATCTCGATGAGCTTGTTGAGTTCGAGTGCGTACTCCATGGGCAGCTCACGCGCGATCGGCTCGATGAAGCCGCGCACGATCATCGCCATCGCCTCGTCCTCGGGCAGGCCGCGGCTCATGAGGTAGAACAGCTGCTCCTCGCTGACCTTCGAGACCGTCGCCTCGTGGCCCAGCTGCACGTCGTCGACGCGGATGTCGATCGCCGGGTAGGTGTCGGAGCGCGAGATGGTGTCGACCAGCAGCGCGTCGCAGCGGACGGTGTTGGCGGAGTGGTGCGCGTTCGCGTCGACGCGGACCTCGCCGCGGTAGCCGGCGCGACCGCCGCCGCGTGCGATCGACTTCGAGACGATCGACGACTGCGTGTACGGCGCCATGTGGATCATCTTGGCGCCGGCGTCCTGGTGCTGGCCGGGGCCGGCGAACGCGACCGAGAGGGTCTCACCCTTGGCGTGCTCGCCCATGAGGAAGATCGACGGGTACTTCATCGTGACCTTCGAGCCGATGTTGCCGTCGACCCACTCCATGGTGGCGCCCTCGTGCGCGACCGCGCGCTTGGTGACGAGGTTGTAGACGTTGTTCGACCAGTTCTGGATCGTCGTGTAGCGCACGCGGGCGTTCTTCTTCACGATGATCTCGACGACGGCCGAGTGCAGCGAGTCGCTCTTGTAGATCGGGGCGGTGCAGCCCTCGATGTAGTGGACGTACGAGCCCTCGTCCGCGATGATCAGGGTCCGCTCGAACTGACCCATGTTCTCGGTGTTGATGCGGAAGTACGCCTGCAGCGGGATCTCGACATGCACGCCCGGCGGCACGTAGACGAACGATCCGCCCGACCACACCGCGGTGTTCAGCGCCGCGAACTTGTTGTCGCCGGCGGGGATGACGGTGCCGAAGTACTCCTCGAAGAACTCCGGGTGCTCGCGCAGCGCGGTGTCGGTGTCCATGAAGATGACACCCTGCGCCTCGAGGTCCTCGCGGATCTGGTGGTAGACCACCTCGGACTCGTACTGCGCGGCGACGCCGGCGACGAGGCGCTGGCGCTCCGCCTCGGGGATGCCGAGCTTCTCGTAGGTGTTGCGGATGTCCTCGGGGAGGTCCTCCCACGAGCCCGCCTGCTTCTCCGTGGAGCGCACGAAGTACTTGATGTTGTCGAAGTCGATCTCGCTGAGATCGGCTCCCCACGTGGGCATGGGCTTGCGCTCGAACAGCTGCAGACCCTTGAGGCGGGTCTTCAGCATCCATTCCGGCTCGGACTTCAGAGCCGAGATGTCGCGCACGACGGCTTCGCTCAGACCCCGCTTGGCGCTCGCTCCCGCGGCGTCGGGGTCATGCCAGCCGAACTCGTAGACACCCAGGCCTTCCAGCTCAGGGCGGTCGATCAGCACATCAGACATTCGTCACGTTCTCCTCCGGGCCCTGGCGGTGTGATCCGTCCCGGCACCCCGTCTCTCCGGTGGAGATACCGAAGAGGGGATGCCGCTCCTCGGGCCCTCTCAATCGGCGCCGACCTTCGCGCCTAGACTGTCAGTGGTGCGCGGCACCGAAGGCGCGCGCAACCGACCCCTCGATTCTACAGGCTCCGCCCACCCCGGGATGCCCGTGCGCGTGTCGCCCGGAACTTCGGAGCCTCTGCCCAGGAGGCGAGCATCAGCATGTCCGCGGACCCGACCACGCCCACGCGTTCCGGCGCGCGTCAGCGCTTCTGGAACTGGCTGCCCGACCGGGTGGACGGCCGCATCCGCGTGTTCGCATGGCTGTCGTTCCTCGCCGAGGTCGCGATCATCGGCACCGGCGGGGCCGTGCGCCTGACCGGATCGGGCCTCGGCTGCCCGACGTGGCCGACGTGCACGCCGGAGTCGCTGGTGCCGACGCCCGAGATGGGCATCCACGGCATCATCGAGTTCGGCAACCGCACGCTGACCGGTTTGGTGGGCATCCTCGCGCTCATCGTCCTGGTGCTCGTGCTGAAGATCCGCCGCGAGCGGCGCGACCTGTTCGTGCTGTCGGCGATCGTGCTCGGCGGCGTCGTCGCACAGGCGGTCGTGGGCGGCATCACGGTGCTGACCGGCCTCAACCCGTTCATCGTGGGCTTCCACTACGTCTCGTCGCTCGTGCTGGTGTGCGTCACCGCCGCCTTCCTCGTGCGCATGCGCGAGCCTGCGGGCGCGCGGCGCCTGGCGGTGCCGCGCTGGCACATGATCCTCACCCATGTCGCGACGGTGGCCTTGGCGGCGACCATCGCGATGGGCATCCTCACCACCGGCGCCGGCCCGCACTCCGGCGACGCCGATGCGGGGCGCAACGGATTCAACGCCGAGCTGCTGCAGCACGTGCACGCATGGCCCAGCTACGCCCTGTTCGCCCTCACACTCGTGCTCCTCGTCGCGGCATGGCGCGTCCGCACCGACGCCCCCGGTCTGCTCCGCTGGACCGTCGCGCTGCTCGGTGTGGAGCTCGTGCAGATCGGCGTCGGCCTCTATCAGGCCCGCAACGGCCTGCCCGAGCTCGCGGTCGGCATCCACATGGTGCTCGCCGCACTCGCCGCGGCCACGATGACCGTGGTCGTGCTGCACCTGAAGCGCCCCGTCGCGGCCGTCGCGGCTGCCGAGGGCGCAGCGGCACGCACAGGGGTTGCATAGGAGTCGCACCGCGTCCGTCCTGGTGGGCATGTGACCCTGGGGGATGCCGCGGCCGGCCCGGCCGCTGAACCCGAGGAGTCATCGAACACCATGCCCACCCGTCCCTCTCTCGTCCGCAGCATCCCGTTCTGGGGCCTCATCGTGGTCTCCCTGGCGACCGCCGCGGGCGGCTGGTACGTCCTGAGCGGCACGCTCGAGAACATGACCACGACGCTCACCGACGGCACCGCCACGGGTGTCGACGTCTACGTCGGCCAGTCCCTCGCGTCGCTGGGCGCCGTGCTGATCGGAGCCGGTGTCATCGGCATCCTGCTCGCCATCGGCATCGCCGCGGTCTCGACCCTGCGTCCCCGCGTCGCGGCCCTGCCGGCCGCCCCCGTCACCGAGGCCGTCGCGACCGACGACATCGTCGCGGAGCGCACCGAGGCCGTCGACGCAGCCGGTGAGCCCGCGCTCTCGCGCTGACGCGTCGCCGCACACGTCCGCGGCCCCCGCTCCCTCACGGGATCGGGGGCCGCGTCATGCGTGGGGGCCGGGTCAGAACGGCAGCAGCGGGTCGATCGCCACCGCGATGAACAGCAGCGTGAGGTACGTGATCGAGGCGTGGAACACGCGCATCGGGCGCGGCTCCGTGCCGCGCACCGCACGGCTGTAGAGGACGTGCGACTCGTACACGAACCAGCCGCCGAACACGAGAGCGGATGCCGTGTACACCAGGCCCATCTGCGCGACCGGGATCAGCAGCAGCGAGCAGGCCAGCGTCGCCCACGCGTAGAGGATGATCTGCAGGCCGACCTGCGAGCCGTTGCGGGTCGCGCCGAGCATCGGCACGTCGGTGCCCTCGTAGTCGTCCTTGTACTTCATCGACAGCGGCCAGTAATGCGGCGGCGTCCACAGGAAGACGACCATGAACAGGATGAACGGCGCCCACGCGAGCGAGCCGGTCACCGCCGACCAGCCGATGAGCACCGGGAAGCAGCCCGCGATGCCGCCCCACACGATGTTCTGCTCGGTGCGGCGCTTGAGCAGGATCGTGTAGACGACGACGTAGAAGAAGATGGCTGCCGCCGACAGCGCGGCTGCGAGCCAGTTGGTGGTGACCCAGAGCCACACCGTCGAGAACAGCGCGAGCGACCAGGCGAAGACGAGCGCGCCGCGCGGCGTCACCTCGCCCGTCACGAGCGGACGATTCTCGGTGCGCTGCATGTGCGCGTCGATGTCGCGGTCGATGTACATGTTGAACGCGGCGGCCGAGCCGGCGCTCGCGGTGCCGCCGATGACGGTGGCGACGACGAGCCAGAGGTCGGGCAGGCCGCCGGCGGCGAGGATCATCACCGGGACGGTGGTCACCAGCAGCAGCTCGAGCACGCGCGGCTTCATCAGCGTGATGTACGCGCGGACCGTGCGGCCGAGGCTCTTCTCGGGGCGGGATGCCGCCTGATCGGGAGCCGTCATCACACCCGACCGGGGGGAAGCCGACCCCGCGGTTCCGAGATCGCCCGTCCTCGTGATGTCCATCGCCCCCGCAATCGCCGTGTGCAGACCTCCGACAAGTCTATGACATCCGGCGCGTCGCGCCCGCCTCGCGCGAGCGCATGGGGCGCGAAGTCGGCACACGATACGGCGGTGCGACGGGCGGCGCAAGGGAGCGTCATGCAACGCCCCCCGCATGGCCCTCCGGGCATACCCCTTCGCTATGCTGAGACCACACGCGCGCCCGTCGCCGATCTCCCCCTTCTCCGCCCGGACAAGGGCCGCGGATCGGCCGTGGATGTGGGCGCAGCTCTCGAGGAAAGGCGGCCCGGTGTCGGAACTGCGTTGGGATGAGATCGATCGGCGCGCGGTGGACACCGCTCGCGTGCTGGCCGCGGATGCCGTGGAGAAGGTCGGCAACGGCCACCCCGGCACCGCGATGAGCCTCGCACCCGCGGCCTACCTGCTGTATCAGCGCGTCATGCGGCACGATCCCGCGGACACCCACTGGATCGGTCGCGACCGATTCATCCTCTCGGCCGGCCACTCGTCGCTGACCCAGTACGTGCAGCTCTACCTCGGCGGGTTCGGTCTCGAGCTCGACGACCTGAAGTCGCTGCGTACGTGGGGCTCGAAGACCCCCGGCCACCCCGAGTACGGCCACACCGACGGCGTCGAGATCACGACCGGCCCGCTCGGGCAGGGTCTCGCCTCGGCCGTCGGCTTCGCGTACGCGGCCCGCTACGAGCGCGGCCTCTTCGACCCCGAGGCCGCCGCGGGCACGTCGCCGTTCGACCACTACGTCTACGTCATCGCCGGCGACGGCGACCTGCAGGAGGGCGTCACCAGCGAGGCGTCGAGCCTCGCGGGCCACCAGCAGCTCGGCAACCTCATCGCGATCTACGACTCGAACCAGATCTCGATCGAGGACGACACCAACGTCGCCTACAGCGAGGACGTCGCCAAGCGCTACGAGGCCTACGGCTGGCACGTGCAGGTCGTCGACTGGAAGAAGACCGGCGAGTACGTCGAGGACGTCGCCGAGCTGTACGCCGCGATCCAGGCGGCGCAGGGCGAGACGTCCCGGCCGTCGCTCATCCTCCTGCGCACCATCATCGGCTGGCCCTCGCCCGGCAAGCAGAACACCGGCAAGATCCACGGCTCGGCCCTGGGCGCCGACGAGCTCGCCGCGACGAAGAAGGTGCTGGGCTTCGACCCCGAGCAGACCTTCGTCGTCGCCGACGACGTGCTCGCCCACACCCGTGCGCTCGCGGAGCGCGCCGCCGCCGCACGTGCCGAGTGGCAGGAGTCGTTCGACGCGTGGGCTGCCGCCAACCCCGAGCGCAAGGCACTGCTGGACCGCCTCGAAGCCGGCGAGCTGCCCGCCGACATCGCGCAGGCCCTCCCCTCGTTCGAGGCCGGCAAGGACGTCTCGACCCGCGCCGCGTCCGGCGTCGTGATCAACGCCCTCGCCGACGAGCTCCCCGAGCTCTGGGGCGGCTCCGCCGACCTCGCCGAGTCGAACCTCACCACCATCAAGAGCGCGAAGTCCTTCATCCCGGCCGAGTGGTCCACCCACGAGTGGTCGGGCGACCCGTACGGCCGCGTGCTGCACTTCGGCATCCGCGAGCACGCGATGGCCGCGATCGTCAACGGCATCAAGCTGCACGGTCCGACCCGTCCGTTCGGCGGCACGTTCCTGATCTTCAGCGACTACATGCGCCCCGCGGTGCGTCTGGCAGCGCTGATGAACATCCCGTCGATCTTCGTCTGGACCCACGACTCGGTCGCGCTCGGTGAGGACGGTCCCACGCACCAGCCCATCGAGCAGCTGGCGACGCTGCGCGCGATCCCGAACTTCACGGTCGTGCGCCCCGCCGACGCGAACGAGACCGCGCACGCGTGGCTCGAGCTCCTGCGCCGCAGCGGAGGCCCGGCCGGCATCGCGCTCACGCGCCAGAACATCCCGGTGTTCGAGCGCGGCGACGGCGAGGCGGACGGCGACGTGCTGGCGTCGGCGGAGGGTGTCGCCAAGGGCGCGTACATCCTCGCCGAGGCGCCGAACGGCACGCCCGACGTGATCCTCATCGCGACGGGCTCCGAGGTGCAGCTGGCGGTCGCCGCGCGCGAGACGCTCGCGGCCGAGGGCGTCAACGCCCGCGTCGTGTCGGCGCCGTCGCTCGAGTGGTTCGCCGAGCAGGACGAGGCGTACCGCGAGAAGGTGCTCCCCGCCGCCGTCAAGGCGCGGGTGTCGGTCGAGGCCGGCTCGCCGCTCACGTGGCGCGGCATCGTCGGCGACGCCGGTCGCTCGATCGGCATCGACCACTTCGGCGCCTCCGCGGACTACAAGACCCTGTTCGAGAAGTTCGGCATCACGGCAGACGCGGTCGTCCAGGCCGCCCGTGAGACCATCGCCGCGGCAGCGGCGCTCAACAGCCCGGTCGCGGGCACCAAGGAGTACGCATGACCACCCCCACTGAGAAGCTGACCGCCGCGGGCGTGAGCATCTGGCTCGACGACCTGTCGCGTGACCGCATCACGTCGGGCAACCTCACCGAGCTGATCTCCACGCGCAACGTCACCGGCGTCACCACGAACCCGACGATCTTCCAGGGCGCGATCGGCAGCGGCGCGGCGTCGTACTCGGCGCAGATCGCCGAGCTCGCCGCCGCGGGCGCGAGCGTCGACGCGGCGATCTTCGCCGCGACGACCGACGACGTCCGCGACGCCGCCGACATCCTCCGCCCCGTGCACGACGCGACCGACGGCGTCGACGGCCGCGTGTCGATCGAGGTCTCCCCCGACCTCGCGCACGACACCGACGGCACCGTCGCGCAGGCGAAGGAGCTGTGGGCCACGGTCGATCGCCCCAACGTCCTCATCAAGATCCCGGCGACCAAGGCGGGCCTGCCCGCGATCACCGCGACGCTCGCCGAGGGCATCTCGGTGAACGTGACGCTGATCTTCAGCCTGGAGCGCTACGCCGACGTCATCGACGCCTACCTCGCCGGCCTCGAGCAGGCGCAGGCGAACGGTCACGACATCTCGACGATCCACTCGGTCGCGTCGTTCTTCGTGTCGCGCGTGGACACCGAGGTCGACAAGCGCCTCGTCGCGATCGGCACCGACGAGGCGCTGGCGCTGAAGTCGCAGGCCGGCCTCGCGAACGCGCGTCTCGCCTACGAGCTGTACGAGCAGCGCTTCGCCAGTGACCGCGCCAAGGCGCTGCTGGCCGCGGGCGGTCGCGTCCAGCGCCCGCTGTGGGCCTCGACCGGCGTCAAGGACCCGTCGCTGCCCGACACGCTCTACGTCACCGAGCTCGTCGCCCCGGGCACCGTGAACACGATGCCCGAGAAGACGCTCGAGGCCACGTTCGACCACGGCGAGGTGACCGGCGACACCGTCACCGGCACCTACGAGGCCTCGCACAGGCTGTTCGCCGACCTCGCCGCCGTGGGCGTCGACTTCACCGACGTCACGCAGGTGCTCGAGGACGAGGGCGTCGACAAGTTCATCGCGTCGTGGCACGACCTGCAGGGCACCGTCAAGACGGCGCTCGAGGACGCGCTGCAGGCCACGCGATGAGCTTCGACATCCACCTGAGCGGCCACGTCAAGTCGGTCGTCGACGCGACGCTCCCCGGGCTCGTTACGAGCCTGGTGGCGTCGTCGCTCACTGCGGGCGACGCCACCCTGTGGGGACCGGATGCCGAGGACGAGGCATCCCGCCGCCTCGGGTGGGTGGAGGCCGTGTCGGTCTCGCGTCCGCTCGTGCCGCAGATCGAGGCGCTGCGCCGCGACCTCGCCGCCCGCGGCGTGACCCGCGTCGTGCTCGCCGGGATGGGCGGCTCGTCGCTCGCCCCCGAGGTGATCGCGCAGACCGCGGGCGTGCCGCTGGTGATCCTCGACTCCACCTCGCCCGGGCAGGTGCTCGCCGCGCTCGACGGCGACGCGGAGTCGGGCGACCTCACGCGCACCGTGCTCGTCGTGTCGTCGAAGTCCGGGTCGACCGTCGAGACCGACTCGGCCAAGCGCGCCTTCGAGGCCGCGTTCCGCGACCTCGGAATCGACCCCGTCGAGCGCATCGTCGTCGTCACCGACCCCGGCTCGCCGCTGGACGAATCCGCCCGCGCGGACGGCTACACGGTGTTCAACGCCGACCCGACCGTGGGCGGCCGCTACTCGGCTCTCACGGCGTTCGGCCTGGTGCCGGCGGGACTCGCCGGCGCCGACATCGAGGAGCTCCTCGACGAGGCCGAGGCGTCGCTGCTCGAGGTGGCGATCGACAGCCCCGACAACCCCGCTCTCGTGCTGGCCGCGGCCATCGCCGGCGGCGAGCCCCGCCGCGACAAGCTCGGGCTGATCACCGACGGCACCCACATCGTCGGGCTCCCGGACTGGATCGAGCAGCTGATCGCCGAGTCCACCGGCAAGAACGGCACCGGCATCCTGCCCGTCGTCCTGCTGCCGGTGTCGCCCGAGGTGGAGTCGCAGCCCGACGACCTGCAGCTCGTGCGGTTCGTCGACGAGGCGAAGGAGTTCCATCTTCTGGAGCGCCACCCCGGCGAGATCCTCGTGAGCGGCTCGCTCGGCGCCCAGTTCATCGTGTGGGAGTACGCCACCGCGATCGCCGGCCACATGCTCGGCATCAACCCGTTCGACCAGCCCGACGTGGAGTCCGCCAAGGAGGCCGCACGCGGCCTCCTCGACGCGCGCCCCGACCCCACCGCCCCGGCGTTCACCGCCGAGGGGGTCGAGGTGCGGGTGTCCGACCCCGAGCTCGCGGCATCCGGCACCGTCGCGGGCGTCATGGACGCACTGTGGGCGCGGATCCCCGACGGCGGATACGTCGCCGTCCAGGCGTACGTGAACCGGCTCGAGCTGCCCCAGCTCGCGGGCCTGCGCGAGCTCGTGGCCGCCGACTCCGGCCGCCCCGCGACGTTCGGGTGGGGGCCGCGGTTCCTGCACTCCACCGGCCAGTACCACAAGGGCGGCCCCGCGAACGGCGTGTTCCTGCAGATCCTCGCGCAGACCGACGTCGACCTCGAGATCCCCGGACGTCCCTTCACCTTCGGCGAGCTCATCCAGGCGCAGGCCGCCGGCGACGCGGCGGTGCTCGCCGCGCACGGGCGTCCCGTCGTGACGCTCACCCTCACCGACCCCCAGATCGAAGTCCTGTCGCTCTTCGAAGCGGCCCAGTAGGAGCCCTCCTCCCCCATGACCGTCGAGATATCGCGCGGCCGCAATCCGCTGCGCGACCCCGAAGACCGCCGCCTCAACCGCATCGCCGGACCGAGCGCGCTCGTGATCTTCGGGGTCACGGGAGACCTCTCCCGCAAAAAGCTCATGCCCGCCGTCTACGACCTCGCCAATCGCGGCCTCCTGCCCCCGGGCTTCGCGCTCGTCGGGTTCGCCCGCCGCGACTGGGAGGACCAGGACTTCGTCGAGGTCGTCTACGAGGCGGTGCGTCAGCACTCCCGCACCGAGTTCCGGGAGGAGACCTGGCAGCAGCTGCTGCAGGGCATCCGGTTCGTGTCGGGCGAGTTCGACGACCCCGAGGCGTTCCAGCGCCTGCGCGAGACCGTCGACCGTCTCGACGTCGAACGCGGCACGATGGGCAACCACGCGTTCTACCTGTCGATCCCGCCGAAGGCGTTCCCCGTGGTCGCCGCGCAGCTGAAGTCGTCCGGGCTCGTCGACGACACCGCCGACCAGCCGGACCGCTGGCGGCGCGTGGTCATCGAGAAGCCGTTCGGCCACGACCAGGAGTCGGCGCGCGCGCTGAACGACGTGCTGCGCTCGGCGTTCCCCGCCGACTCGATCTTCCGGATCGACCACTACCTCGGCAAGGAGACGGTCCAGAACATCCTGGCGCTGCGCTTCGCGAACGAGCTCTACGAGCCGATCTGGAACCGCAACTACGTCGACCACGTGCAGATCACGATGGCCGAGGACATCGGCGTCGGCGGCCGCGCCGGCTACTACGACGGCGTCGGCGCGGCGCGCGACGTCATCCAGAACCACCTGCTGCAGCTCCTCGCCCTCACCGCGATGGAGGAGCCCATCTCGTTCGACGCCCGCGACCTGCGCGCCGAGAAGGAGAAGGTGCTGGCGGCCGTCACGCTGCCCTCCGACCTGGCCCGCTCGACCGCGCGCGGTCAGTACGCGGGCGGCTGGCAGGGCGGCGAGAAGGTGCTCGGCTTCCTCGACGAGGAGGGCATGGACCCGCACTCGACGACCGAGACGTACGCCGCCATCACGCTGGAGATCAACACCCGCCGCTGGGCGGGCGTCCCGTTCTACCTGCGCACCGGCAAGCGCCTCGGCCGCCGCGTGACCGAGATCGCCGTGGTGTTCAAGCGCGCCCCCGAGCTGCTGTTCCCGCGCAGCTCGACGTCGGGCCAGGGCCAGAACGCG
>Ga0180217_1003497_pt1 | contig 13227 bp, 9 predicted proteins | sample eDN3rd37CBELigOP_FD_128521 | JGI IMG/M metagenome (GOLD analysis project Ga0180217, IMG submission 128521) | Enriched Organic Plus compost microbial communities from Emeryville, California, USA - eDNA 3rd pass 37_C BE-Lig OP (version 2) (version 2) ... | reverse complement strand
GGCGGCAGGTGCTCGATCCGGTCGACATTGGCGGGAAGGTCCATGTCGGTTGGATATTGCGGCCCGGCGATGACAAAGCGCCGGTCCGGCATTCTGCGCGCAACCTCGATCAGCAGACGTTCAAGGGTCGGCTGACGGTCCGCGCTATAGGTGCCGAGATAGCCCAGATCCCAGATCTTCTCCTCCGGCATGGGCGTATAGCGGCTTTCATCCACCGAACAGTAGAGAGCCTCCGCACGTCTCCCACAGAACTCTGTCTCAAGCCGCTCCAGCGTCGGCCCCCCGGTGAAGGAAAAGTAGATGTCGAAGAGGGGGATCTGGTGGTCGGCCAGATATTCGAAGTCGAGAGCCCGGAGTTTGGCGAGAGTGACTGGCGTATCAATGTCGTAGAAGCAGAAACTTCCCGTGCAGAGCGGCGCGATGGCGTCGATAACGGCAACGCCCTGCGGAACGAAGGAGCCGACGATCACCGCGTCGGCAGCTGCGAGCAGATCGCCGAAGCGGTCGACGAGATCCGGCACGGACTCGTAGTAGTGAAGCGTGCAGAAATCCGGCTCAGCCAGATCGCGGTTGTTGGCGTACCAGGGAACGTCGCGCTCCAGAAAGGTGAGCTGATGGCCGAGTTTATCCAGCCCGCGCATCAGCGCGCGAAAGGTGGTGGCATGGCCGTTGCCCCAGGAGGAAGAAAGCGAAAGGCCGACAAAGACAATGTTCATTACTCGGCCGCCTCCACAGAGCGCTTGTTGAACGAGCGGAAGATCTCGTCCGCAAGTTTCGCCCGCTGCTCATAGGTGTGCTCGGCAAGGACCCGACGCAGTGCAGCCTCGCCGATGGACCGCGCCCGTTCCTGCGTCAGCGTCTGAAGAATGTCGGCCACATCCTTGCCATCGCGGGCGACCAGCACCTCTTCGTCGGGCTTCAGGAACAGGTCGATGCCGATCCATTCGTCGGTGATGAGGCAGGCGCCCGCACCCGCCGCCTCGAACACGCGGGTGGCCGGCGAAAAACCGTTGCTAGCCATGCTCTCGCGGCTGATGTTGAGCACGGCCTTTGGCGTGCAGTTGAAGCTGTTGTGGTCGCGGGTGCCCACATGGCCGATCCAGTTTACGTTTGCTGGCATCGGCTTGTCGCCCCAGCCTGAGCCGCCGAAGAGGAAGCTCTGGTCCGGTGAAAGGCTTGCGGCCTTGAGGAAGAACTCTTCCACGCGCGCTTCACGGTCGGGCAGGCGGTTGCCGAGAAAGCCGAGGTCTGCGCGAAAACGCTCGTTCGGCTCGACCGGGAAATGGGTTTCCGGATCGAGCGCGTTATAGATCGGGATGCAGTCCTTCGCACCCATGGCGCGGTAGGCGTAGACGACCGGATCGCCACCGCCATAGGTCAGCACCATTTCGAGCTTGCGCAGCGCCCGGTGCAGAGGATGGTCCGGCTCGGCGCGAAGCTGGCTGAGGGTGGCGGGTGCATCCACGTCCCAGAAGATGGTCAAGGCATCGGGGCGGGCATTGCGCAGCACTTCGAGCAGCAGCGCTTCGTCTTCGTAGCCGACGCCGCTCGCCTTGACGACGATATCCGCTTCGGCCGCACGCCGCGTCACTTCCATCAGCGACATGGGCGTAGCCTCATAGACAACCACCTGACACCAGTCCGGCAGATCAATGTCTCGGTTTTGCTGGCGGTCGTAGACGTCCGGCTCGTAGAAGGTGATCTCGTAGCCCCGCCCGGCCAGCGCCTTCAGGAGCCCCCGATAGTAGGTTGCCGCGCCGTTCCAGTAGGACGAAAGCAGGCTCGATCCGTAGAAGGCCATTTTCATGGGACGCTCTCCCTCTGTCCTGTTTGGGGCTCTAACCGTGTGCGTGCGAGGATTGTCAGAAGCTGCTCCACCCGGTGCGCGCAGGTGTGGTGCCTGCGGATTGTCTCAAGCCCGTTGGTTGCAAGCGTGGAGGCAAGGTCCGGATCGATCAGCACCTCACGCAGCAGCATCTGCATCTCGCCGCCGTTCATGGCGAAGAGGAAATCCTGCCGCGGACGAAACAGGCCCTCCGCATCGTCCCATGGGGCAGAAATAAGCGGGATGCCGCAGGCGAGCGCCTCGAACATGCGGATCGTCGGAATGCCCGGCAGGCTTTCGACGTAAGGTCGGCGCGGCACGTGAACCGTCACACGATGGCGGGCAAACGCTTCCGGCACCCGCGCATTGGGCAGCCAGCCACGATAGGCGATGCCGGCTTCAGCCAGTGCCTTCAGCGCGTGATCCGGATAGCGCACTCCATGCAGATTGGCGGAGAGACCAAGTCGCTTCACGGGCTCGATCAGGAACTCCATCAGCTCTGCCGAGCGCTCACCATCGCCCCAGTTGCCGATCCAGATCAGGTCCGTGTCGCGTTCGATCTCGGGGAGGGGCTTGAAGAGCGCAATGTCGGCTGCCTCGTGCCAGGTATGGACGTTGCGGCCCCAGCCCTGGCGCAGATAGCGTTCGCGCAGCGCCTCGCCAAAGGCGAGGACGAGATCATAGTCCTCAAGCTTCAGCGAGGAAATGGCTGCTTCCTCCGAAACCGCCCGGTGATGGGTATCGTGGAAGATCAGCGTAAATCTGCCGCCGCGCCTTTTGACCTTCCCGATGAATTCGACCAGCGTCGGATCGGTCCATTCATGGACGATCACAACATCGGATTGGCTGAGCTCCGCCTCGTGACCAAAATCCGCGCCGTAGCTGCGTGAGGTGAGGAAGGGGAAATCGGTCTGGAAGCGGGCGACGGCCTCGGAGTCTTCCGCCACCATGTTCGTCCGGCTCCAGCCGTTCTCAGGTTCCAGCGCCACTGCCTCGTGGCCGCGCGCGGAGCGGGCTACGTCGGACTAACGACCGGGGTGTGCTTCGCCGAGATGGGACACGAGGTCATCTGTGCAGATATCGATCGGGACCGCATAGCCCATCTGAATGCAGGCAGCACGCCATTCATGGAGAATGGCCTGGCCGAGATGATGTCCCGCAACGTTGCTGCGGGACGTCTTGCTATTACGGACAATTTGCCAGAAGCGGTTGCCAACCGCGAAATCATCATGATCGCGGTGGGAACGCCCAAGGGTGCGGCCGGGGAGGCGGATCTGTCCTTCGTGCGTGAAGCTGCGCGTCGCATCGCTCCTCACATGTCGCCGAAGACCGTCGTGACCCTGAAGTCGACAGTCGTGGTCGGCACCGCACGCGAGGTGAGGGAGATCATCGCGGAGGAAAGGGGTGCCCTTGATTTTTGGGTGACGTCAAACCCCGAGTTCCTGCGGGAAGGGGCCGCAATTTCTGATTTCCTTCATCCGGACCGCATCGTCATCGGTGCTGATGACCGGGATGCAGCTGACCGGCTGATCGAACTCTACAGGCCGCTCCTGAGGCGGGACGTTCCGCTGGTGGAGACGGGCACGGAAAACGCTGAGCTCATCAAATATGCCGCCAATGCATTTCTGGCGCTCAAGATCGGCTTCATCAACGACGTTGCGGATCTTTGCGAAAGCATTGAGGGTGATATTCAGGCGGTTGCGCGGGGGATCGGCCTCGACAAGCGGATCGGCCCGAGCTTCCTGGCGCCCGGACCGGGCTATGGAGGCTCATGCTTTCCGAAGGATACGGAGGCCTTTGTCGCCACGGGCCGCGCTCACTATGCGCCGCAGCCGCTGATCGAGGCGGTGATCGATCGCAATGCCAAGCGCCGCCGCCGGATCGCCGAACGCATTCTGGACGAGCTGCAGACTGCCCGCAGACCCACCGTCGCGGTGCTAGGCGTCGCCTTCAAGGCGGATACGGACGACGTGCGGGAGTCACCGGCGCTCTACATCATCCCCTATCTGCAGGACAAAGGCGTGACGGTCCGGGCCTTCGATCCGTGGGCAGCAGCCAATGGATCCAAGCTTCTGCCGGACGTCGAGTGGTACAACGATCCCTATGAAGCAGCTGAGGGAGCGCACCTCGCCGCGATCCTGACGGAATGGGACATGTTCCGCGCATTGGACCTCAAGCTGATGGCCGAGCGGATGAGAAAGCGTGTGCTCTTCGATTGCCGGAATATCCTTGATCCCGAAACAGTGATAGAGCACGGCTTCCGGCATTTGAGCATTGGCCGCGCGACCCTGCCACGTGACGGATTTGCCCGCAGAGCCACGGAAGCAGCCCCAGCCCGAAACCTTCTTGCGACCTCTGCAAAACGATCCTGACAGGTTTCTCCACCGTGTTCACGGACGTCACCATAGGTCAGCGTCTCTGGGGCGCTCATGCCGAGGTGGACGTTACCGACAGACCCGACTCAAGTTTAAGTATGATGACTTCTCCGACAGAATCACGCGGAATCCGGCAGCTTGAGCCGGATGAGTGCATCGACAGCCACGGCGCCGTCTCCCTCCGGACCGATGATGACCGGATTGATCTCGGCCTCGGCGACGCGCGGGTCGAGCATGAGACGCGAGAGTGCGCTCGCCAGTTGGGCCAGGCTTTCCAGATCACCGGGACGCGCTCCGCGATAGCCGCGCAGGGGTGCAAAGCCGCGAATACCAGCAATCATCTTGCGCGTGGTCTCAACGGCTGCCGGAGCCGGGTGGACGCTCACGTCGCCGTAAACTTCTGCCAGAATGCCGCCCATGCCGATCGTGACGACGGGACCCACAAGCGGATCGAGGGTGACGCCGACAAGCGCTTCGCCCAGACCACGGCGCATTTCCTGAACGAGAACACCCTCGTCCCGATAGCCGGGGTGGTAGTTCTGGGCAGATGCACGGATCCTCTGTACGGCTTCCGCCAGCTGGTCCTGATCCTGAATGTTGAGCGCAACGGCGCCTGCCTCGGTCTTGTGCGGCAGGTCCGGCGAGACGACCTTCGCCACTACCGGATAGCGGAGATTGGCAGCGGCCTCGACACCTTCGCCCGGAGCCAGCTTGACCAGCTCGGGGAACGACACGCCGAGCGCACGCATGATCGCGGTGGAGTCGCTTTCACTCAACGTTTCCTGTCCTGACGCGACGGCAGCATCTATCAGGGCCGTGACCGTCTCAGGCAGCGCAGCAGCCTCAGGGGATGCGCTGACCTCTGCGCCGGCCATGACCATGGACAGAACTTCGGCAGCTGCTTCGACCGAAGCAAAGGCCGTAACGCCAGCCTCACGTAGCATGCGCAGGCTTTCAGGGGCATGCGGCAGTGGCACGGCAACGACCGGAGCACTTCCCGCAGGGGCTTCGGCAATGGCATCCACCACCGGCTGGACGGCGAGCTCCGGATTGAACTGGGCCGAGGACCCTGTGGCCACCACCAGAAGCCCTGTGTGAGGATCAGCAATGAGTGTCGAGACGACTTCCTTCATGGTGTCGTAGCGGGCACCCGCCAGGGTCACGTCCACCAGCTTGCCTGAGCCTAGCGGGATGTTCTGGGCGCTCAGATGCTGGCGGGCTTCAGCGCTGCAGCCAGCAATGGTGACCCCGCGCAGGCTCAACTGGTCGACAACCATCGCGCCGCCGCCGCCGGTGGTAGAGACAACGGTGACATGCTTGGGCCGTTTTGGATCAGGGCGTGTGCGGGCAAGTGCGGCAGGCGCGTCAAGGAAGCTGTCAAGCAGGTCGACACGGCGGATTCCATTGGCGTCGAGGAAGCTGGTGACAGCCATCTGGGATCCCACCAGCGCGCCGGTGTGGGAAACGGCGAGCGCCTTGCCCTCATCCGATCTTCCGAGCGTGTAGGCGATCACCGGCTTGCCAGCCTTGGCCGCGCGCCTGCCGAACTCGGCCAGTTCGTCCGCATCGCGGATCGTCTCGAGGAACAGCGCGAAGGAGGTGACTTCTGGATCATCAAGCAACGCGAGGCCCAGAGCGCCGGCACCAGAGGCCGCTTCATTGCCCAGCGAAACCAGCCTTGAGAAGGCGGCGCCGCGCTGTGCGCCACGGGAGAGAAGCGTGCCGATGATCGATCCGCTCTGCGAAAGGACAGCCGTGCCGCCCTTCGCAATGCCAGATGTATTGAAAGCCGCATTGGTCGTGCAAATGAACCCGTTGTGGGTGTTTACCACGCCCATCGAGTTAGGACCGATCAGGAAAATGCCAGCGTCACGTGCAATTGCGCTGATGCGTTCCTGGCGGGCATGACCTTCCTCACCGGCCTCCGCGAAGCCATCCGCCAGGATAGAAACCACCCTGACACCAGCGGCTGCGCAGTCCTTCAACGCATCTTCCACTGCCTCGGTCGGAACCAGCAGATATGCGTGCTGTACGGCATCCGGAATGGCCGAGACACTGGGATAGGCCTTGAGGCCCATGATTGTGTCCCGGGTCGGGTTGACCGGATAGATCTTTCCGGCAAACCCATTGGCAATGAGAAACTTCAGCGGGCGGGCGGTCAACTTGCGCTCGTCGCCGGAAATGCCCACCAGCGCAACGCTGGCGGGGTCGACGAGTGCCTTCAGAAGGTCTGCAGTCATCGTATCAACCTACCTTGGGAGCACGCTGGTCGAAGCGACGGTCAAAGATGCCTTCAGCGATCTTGTTGCGGAGGATCTCGAGCGATCCACCTGCAATCATCCACCCGCGCGTACGGCGGAGGCAGTACTGAGCGAGACTGTCTTCGGAAAATCCGGCCGCGCCCAAAATCTGGAGGGATTCATTGGCGGCGAAGAACCCCGCTTCGTTGCAGGCGAGCTTGGCCAACGCTGCATCCTGCGCGGATGGCAGACCATCCCGGGCATTGACCGCAGCTCGCATCAACAGCATCTGCGCCGACGTGAGTTTCAGTTCCATCTCCGCGAACTTCCACTGCAGGCCCTGGAACTCGCAGATCGCGCGCCCGAACTGCTTGCGCTCCAGCGCGTGCTCGCGGGCGAGATTGAACGCGTAGCGGCCGAGAGCCACCGCGCGCGCTGAATTGCCCAGGCGCTCAACGTTGAAGCCGGAAATCTGCCGCTTGAAGCCGCCTGGTCCTAGCAGGATGTTCTCCTTCGGGATGCGACATCCATCGAAATAGAGCTGCGACCACTTCTCGCCGTTCATGAACGCCGTAGGCGCGCCAATCTGGAAGCCTTCGGTGCCTCGCTCGACGAGAACGGAGCCGATGCCGCCGACGCCGGGACCGAAGCGGACGTAAACGAGGAAGAGGTTCGCTTCGTGGCTGTGTGTACCAAATACCTTGGTGCCATTGATGATGACGTGGTCGCCATCGATCTGGGCGGTCGTCTGGAGTTCGGTTACAGCGGAACCTGCGCCAGGCTCGCTCATGCAAAGCGAAATAACCATCTCGCCCTTGAGCAGACCCGGCAGGAAGCGCTCCTTCTGCTCCGGGGTTGCATATTCGTAGAAAGTCCGGATCGGCCCGAAGTTGCCGGACTGGATCACGTCACCGCTACGGGGGCAGGCCATCGCCACCTCCTGGATGGCAATGATCGCGTCCATCAGGGTGCCCCCTGCGCCGCCATCTTCTTCGGCGAATGTGATGCCGATCAGCCCCATCTCGGCTGCCTTTTTCGCGATTTCGCGCGGGTAAGTCTCCGACATGGCGCGGGCAACCGCATCAGGAGCGAGTTCCTGGCGTGCCCAACCACGCACGCTGTCCTGGAAAAGTTGCTGCTCTTCGGTGAGGGTAAAGTCCATGACAGTCGGGTTCCGGTTTGGATACTTGAGATTGTCCTCAAATTAGCCTTACCTGAAGTTTGGGAAACCGTGAAAAGATCATGGTAGGGAAATATTTTGTTATGGATAGGAACTACCTTAACCTGCCGCTGAACCCCCTCCGTGTGTTTGCCATAGCAGCGCGGCACAAGACCTTCACGGCTGCGGCCGCCTACCTGGGGGTAAGCCAGGTTGCGGTAAGCCGCCAGATTTCCACGCTTGAAGAGTACCTGAATGTTCAGCTGTTCGAGCGAGGGACCCGGTCCGTACGGCTTACCCAGGTGGGGCGTGCGTTCAGCCATGAGATCGGAATGTTGTTCGAGGAGATGGAGAATGCCACCCGGCGCATTCTCGAAAAGGAGAGCGACAATACCATCCGTCTGCGCATCTACTCGTCAACGGCGCACTATTGGCTGATGCCGCGCCTTGGCGGTTTCAAGGCCAGGTACCCCAACTACCGTCTGCGGCTGGACACCAATGTCGAGCCGCTTGACTTCCGCGGTACACATCTTGATGTCGCCATCCAGTTTGGTCGCGGCGACTGGAGCGACGCGCGATCGCGCAAGCTGATGAATGTGACACTCGACGCGGTCTGCAGCCCAGCTTACCTGGCGACGGTAGATGACCTGAAGACGCCAGGGGAGCTCAACCCGGAGGACCTCCTCCACAGTCGTTACCGTCGCGATGAATGGCAACAATGGCTCCAGGCAAACGGAATAGACTCTGTCGATTACCGGCGGGGGATCGAATACGAAAACTCGCTGCTTACCTATACGGCCGTCCGTTCAGGTCTTGGGGTGGCCGTCGGTCAGCTGGAATATCTGGAGGAAGAGCTTGCTTCTGGCCGGCTGATCCGACCATTCGAACTGCCGATTGTTCCGGAAGCCGCGCTCTTTGTCGTCTGGCCCGCATTCGCCTCGGTCAGCACCAAAACCCGTCATTTCATCGACTGGCTGCTCGAACAGGCAGGTCAGGCTCCGGAATTCTTCCGCAGGGGCAAGAACATCGACCCTGTCGCAATCCCACACAGGAACATTGGCGAGGCATGATGCCCTATTCATTTAGAAGTTTATCAGGCCACCTTGGCTACAGCTGCCACGCGTGGCTGAGGGTTAGCATCGGACGAGGTACCGATACTTTCGCGGGAAGCGTAAAATCGGCGCTACTCCTCCTTGCGGAGATGGGCAACCAGCCGCATCAACCGCCGATCCCGCCATTCCGCGCGCACTTGAAGCTGCGCTTCGGGGAGAGCCTGCCGGCGCTCCGCTGCTGCTTTTTCAATGAGTTCGGCGGACCACGGTCGCGGCCTGGTGCGGGAATTGGCTATGGAATGGTAGAGTGGTCCAAGCCGCCGTGCATAATCGGCGATGCCGCCGGGTGCATTGAGGTCGATGGTTTCGAACGGCCCCATAAAGGCCCAGCGCAACCCCAGGCCCTGCGAGACCGTGGCGTCGATATCTTCCAGGCTGGCATAGCCCTCCTCGAACAAGGCCCACGCCTCGTTCAACAGGGCACCCTGCAGGCGGTTGAGAACGAAACCCTCGATTTCCCTGTTGATGCGAACCGGCACCTGCCCAATCCGGGACATTTCTCCCGAAAGCCAGGGCACAAGGCCGGGGGCAGTCCATGGTGCTGGCACAAGTTCCACCACAGGGATGAGGTGTGGTGGATTTACAGGGTGGGCGATAAGGAACCGGTCCCTGTTGGCGACGTTTTCGGTGAAGCTGGATGCCGGAAGCCCGGAGCTCGAACTGCCGACCACCACATCGGCGGTAATGCGTTTTCCAATCTCCGCACAAACAGCCGCTTTAACGTCCACACGTTCGAAAACGCTTTCCTGAACATAGGAAACCCCCTCGAGGGCCGCATCAAGGCTGTCGTGGATGCTAATCCGCGGGAGGATGGCTTCCGGATCGTCCACAAGCCCGATTTCGTGCATGTCCGCAAGCGTTCTTGCGATGCGGGAAAGCGCTCCATCGCGAATTTCAGCGCTGGCGTCATATACGCGCACCGCGGCGCCGGCTTTGGCAAACACGACCGCCCAACTGCAACCGACAAGTCCGCTGCCGACGATGGCAACATTCTGGATGGGACCCAATGACGTTTGATTTTCCATGACGAGAATTTCCCGAAACTAGCGGATGTCTGAAACAGAAGTGGTGGTGCGGCCTTTACCGTCGGCGAGTCGAGACATTCGGACGGCTCATGCGTGCCGCACAACCTTGGACCGGATACGTTCAGCTTCGCTCATTCGGCGCACACTGTCGGCACCAACCCCGGCAGACTAGCCGGCTTTGCATCACTTTCACGCAGTGGCCGTGGTCAGAAACCCACCTGGTCGCCGCCTTTAAGACCCAGAATGGCTCGTGTTTCCGCGGGCGTAGCGATTTCCAGACCCAGCTCTTCCGCAATGCGGCGGATCTTGCTGACCTGTTCGGCATTGTCCCGGGCAAGCTGTCCCTTGCCGATATAGAGGCTGTCTTCAAGCCCCACCCGCACGTTGCCTCCGATGGTGGCCGCCTGGGTAGCAAAAGGTATCTGGTGACGACCAGCAGCAAGAACCGACCAGTAATAACTATCACCGAATAGCCGGTCGGCCGTTTCCTTCATGAACATGAAGTTGCGAGTGTCCGCACCGATCCCGCCCAGGATGCCGAAGATCAACTGTACAAAGAACGGCGCCTTGATCAGGCCGCGATCGACAAAGTGGGCAAGATTGTAAAGGTGCCCGACATCATAGCATTCGTGCTCGAACTTGACGCCATGCCCATCTCCCAGCACCCGCACGATGTGTTCAATGTCACGAAAGGTGTTTCGGAAGATATGGTTATCGGTATTTCTCAGGTAGCTCTCCTCCCAGGGAAACTTCCAGTCGCTATACCGGTCGGCCATACCAAAGATGCCGAAGTTCATCGAGCCCATGTTGAGCGAGCACATTTCCGGCCGCAGTGCCAGCGGCGCGACCAGACGCTGTTCAACGCTCATGGTCATTCCTCCGCCAGTGGTGATGTTAATCACCGCATCCGTCGCTTCTTTGATCTGCGGAAGGAACCTGAGATAGGCATCTGTATCCGGGGTTGGCTCTCCAGTCTCGGGGTCGCGCGCATGCAGGTGCAAGATGGACGCACCCGCTTCAGCGGCAGCGATGGCCTGGGCCGCGATATCACTGGGTTTGTAAGGGAGGGACGCCGACATGGTAGGCGTATGGACCGCCCCCGTGATGGCGCAACTGATAATGATTTTCTTCTGGGCAGCAGCCATTATAGTCTCCTGATCTCCGCCTATTTGCCCCCGCATCAGGGTGCTTGCCAATTCCGTTGGCACAGCAATTTCGACACCAGAAATCTTGGCCCTCTGACTCCGCGAGCGAGTTGCTACGAACACCGTCTTCCTCGACCGTAATCATCATCCGTGCTGGAGGTGCGGTTTGCGACATCACCCGCTGGAAATGACCACTTATCCCTGAAGGCGGCGCATCAGCGCTTCAGGGCGAGGTTGCTGCAGATGGCGGGCATTGGACGGACCGGTGCTTTGACCTCGTGGCGGCTGACGGCAGGTCCTCTAGACGCTGACCAAGGATCGCCATCCCAAGCCGTCCAGGGTCGACCGGCGTGGACGGTATTCGCATCCGACGAAGCCGCTATAGCCCATTCGATCCAGTTCGGCGAGAATGAACAGGTCATTCAGCTCACCGGACGCCGGTTCATTTCGGTGGGGAACGGACGCGATCTGCACGTGGCCAACGACAGGCAGCATCTGTTCCAAGCCGCGCAGAACGTCGCCCCGCAAGACCTGTCGATGATAAATGTCGAACTGCAGCTGCAGATTACTCCGGCCCAGTTGGTCGATAATCGCTCGTGCCTGTTCGAAATCGTGGAGGAAGTAGCCAGGCATATCGCGCTGGTTCAGCGGTTCGATCAGAACTGTGATCTCTGCTTCCGCCGCCCTGTCGCATGCCTCCCCAATCGCGTCGATATATCGGGCAGATGCCGTTTTGCTTGTAGATGGTTGCAGACCCGCCATCAGGTGCAGACGCCGGGTTTGAAGCGTACGTGCGTAGTGAATTCCCTGGCGCAGTGTTTGCGTGAATTCCTCTGCTCTGTCAGGGAAAACGGCGATCCCTCGATCTCCGCGATCCCAGTCCCCCGGGGGGAGGTTGAAGAGCACAATTTCCACACCGGCGGCCTGTGCGTATTGCTTCACCGTTTCCGCTGCATGTTCGTACGGAAACAGAAATTCTACCGCTTCGAAGCCAGCATCTGCGGCTGCGGCAAAGCGGTCAAGAAAAGGCAATTCGGTAAACAGGAAGCTCAGATTTGCCGCCAGACGTGGCATAGGCCGTTCTCATATATCCATTGCATTCGGTCAGAGGCGCCGACATCAAGGTGAGGGTAACCGACCCCCCGAACCTTGCTCAAATGAACATTTAAGTGAAGGCGGGGCCAGTCACTCGTCCTGTTATTTCAGAGTCAGAAACATGTTCTCGCCAAGTCTGTCAAACACCGTGTCCGACAGCTAAACGGACACACCCCGGGACCTGATGTTCACTCGCCTGGCACCTTCTGCGTTGGAGGCTCGCTCCACGGTGGTTCGAAGGGGCGGAACCCTCACATTACAAGGAATTGCGACATGCATGTTCTGGTCTTAGGCGCAGCTGGAATGATTGGGCAGAAGTTGGCGCAAAGACTGGTGCGACACGGCATCAATGGCCAGCCTGTCGACCGGTTAACCCTGGCTGATGTCGTGTTGCCGAAAGCGCCGGTGGACTTCAACGGCCAACTGGCACTTGAAACAACGGACGTGTCCCTTCTTCGCGACGTGCAGGAGATCATGGCCTCACGGCCCGAAGTCGTTTTTCATCTGGCGGCGATCGTGTCTGGCGAGGCCGAACTTGCCGTTGAAAAGGGCTACCGCATAAATTTGCTCGGTACCTGGAATCTTTTCGAAGCCATTCGCCTTGCGGGCGAGAGTGAACCCTACAAACCGCGTGTGGTTTTCTCGTCGTCCGTGGCGGTATTTGGCCCTCCTTTCCCGGACGAAATCGGCGATGAGTTTCCCGCTGCTCCGACGACCAGCTACGGTACTCAGAAGGCAATGTGTGAGCTGCTGCTTGCGGATTATGTACGTAAAGGCACATTCGATGGCATCGCGCTACGCCTGCCAACAGTCTGCATTCGCCCGGGACGGCCAAACAAGGCGGCTTCGGGTTTTTTGTCGAGCATCCTGCGGGAGCCTCTGGTCGGGCAAAAGGCAGTGCTTCCGGTCCCTGATACGGCACGGCATTGGCTGGTCAGCCCGCGGCGTGCCGTTGGTTTTCTCATTCATGCCGCCGAAATCGATCTCTCCGGACTGGGGCAAAATCGTACTCTGAACATGCCTGGCCTGTCGGTTAGCGTCGGGGAGCAGATCGAGAGTTTGCGGCGCGTTGCAGGTCAGGACGCAGTCAATCTCATTCAGCGTGTGCCAGATCCGATGATCAGCAAGATAGTGGCGGCATGGCCCAGCCGCTTCGACGCGCGCAGGGCGCTTGGTCTCGGCTTTGTTGGCGATCACTCTTTTGACGAGATCATACGCATTCACCTGGAAGACGAGCTGGGCGGTCAGTTC
>Ga0180217_1003495_pt1 | contig 13234 bp, 12 predicted proteins | sample eDN3rd37CBELigOP_FD_128521 | JGI IMG/M metagenome (GOLD analysis project Ga0180217, IMG submission 128521) | Enriched Organic Plus compost microbial communities from Emeryville, California, USA - eDNA 3rd pass 37_C BE-Lig OP (version 2) (version 2) ... | reverse complement strand
GCGGCCGCGCCGGTCTCGGCATCCGTCACGTGGGCGTCCGCTCCGCGGCGACGCTCGCGCGTGCCGTCCATGTGGATGCCCACCAGCACGAGGAGGGCGATGCCGATCATCATCGAGACGATGAAGATGTCGGCGATGTTGTAGATCGCGGGCGACATGCCCGGGAGGAACCACATCCAGGGCGTGTTGATGAAGTCCACGACGTGGCCGACCGCGAAGCCCGGCTCGCGCAGCAGGCGATCGGTGAGATTGCCCAGCACGCCGCCGAGCAGCAGGCCCAGAGCGACGGCCCACAGGCGCGAGCGCACGCGGGTGGCCGCGAGCCACACGATGACGCCGGCGACGGCGGCGAGTGCGATCGTGAAGATCCACGTCACGCCCTCGCCGAACGAGAACGCCGCACCGGGGTTGCGGGTGAGGTAGAAGCTCAGGAAGTCACCGAGGACGGGGACCGGTTCCTGATACGGCAGGTTCTCGAGGGCGAAGTGCTTCGACAACTGGTCGGCGGCCAGCACCAGCACCGCGAGGATCGCGATGGTGGTGCCGGCCGCCGCCTGACGAAGGGGTGTCCGGCTCGTCAACAGCCGGTCAGGCGCCGACCGGCTGAGCGCCGGAGGTCGTCGCCGTGGTCTCGAGGTCGCGGAGCTTGCCCTCGATGTAGCTGCGCAGCTGGGCGCGGTAGTCGCGCTCGAACGTGCGGAGCTCGCTGATCTTGCCCTCGAGGACCGAGCGCTCGCGCTCGAGCTTGCCAAGCTCCTCGCGGCCGCGGGTCTCGGCCTCGGAGATGATCGACGCGGCCTGCGCCTTGGCGTCGGCGATGAGCTGGTCGCGCTGGGCGATGCCCTCGGCGACGTGCTCGTCGTGCAGACGCTGAGCGAGCTCGATGATGCCCGCGCTGGCGGCGGGAGCGGTCGCGGCGTCGGCGGCCGGCGCAGCAGCCGGAGCGGGAGCGGCGGCGGGAGCGGCGGCACCCGACTCGTACGCAGCCAGCTTGGCCTTCAGCTCCTCGTTCTCAGCGAGGGCCTTGCGCCACTCGACGACGATCTCGTCGAGGAAGTCGTCCACCTCGTCCGGGTCGAAGCCCTCCTTGAAGCGGACGTGCTGGAACTGCTTGGTGACGACGTCATCGGGGGTCAATGCCATGGTGATTCCTCTTTCGAGCGCTCTGGTCGCTGGCCGATGTCGGGGGCCGACCTGAGGCGGCCGGTCGTATCAGGCAAGCATAGCCGGGGCATCCGGGAGTGTCGAAGAGACGGCACCCCCGCAGCCGCGGGGCGTCACACGGCGGCGATGGCGCGCGTGACGCTGAGAAGGATGAAGCACGCCAGCATCGTCAGCGCGAAGCCGAAGTCGATGGCGATCGCGCCCACCCGCAGCGGCGGGATGAAGCGACGGAAGAGCTTGATCGGCGGGTCGGTGACGGTGTAGACGAGCTCCGCCGCCACCAGCCCCGCCCCGCGGGGACGCCATTCGCGGTTGAAGAACGGGATCCAGTCCAGGATCAGCCGCGCCAGCAGCACGAAGACGTACAGCAGCAGGACGAGGTTGAGAATGGATGCGATGAGCGAGACGACTGCCACGTAGCCAGATTACGGCTGCGTGAAGGGCACCGACTCCGGGTCGGCCTGTGCGACCGCTCCGTCACCGGACACCGCGACGTTCTCGGGCGAGAGCAGGAACACCTTGCTGGTGACGCGCTCGATCCGGCCGTAGAGGCCGAGCGAGAGGCCGCTCGCGAAGTCGATCAGGCGGCGCGCGTCGGCGTCGCTCATCTGCGAGAGGTTGATGATGACCGGGATGCCGTCACGGAAGTTCTCGGCGATGATCTGGGCATCGCGGTACTGCTTGGGGTGCACCGTGAGGATCTCGTTGACCGCCGCGGGGGCCGGCTGGCGCACGACCGCGGGACGGTGGATCGGGGTCACCGGAGCGGCCTTCTCGACCACGGCGGGAGCCTGCTGCTCCGCCTTGCGCGCACGGGGCTGCGGCGCCGGCTCCTCGTAGATCTCCTCCTCGTCGGCGAGACCCAGGTACACCATGGTCTTCTTGAGCGGGTTCGACATCGCATCCTCCGTTGTGCTCATCTGATCCGAGGCTAGCCGCGGTCCGGCCTCGGGCCCGTGATTGCGGAACCGATCCGCAGGTGTGTCGCGCCGGCGGCGATCGCCTCGGCGAAATCGGCGGTCATGCCGGCCGACATCCAGTCCGCGTCCGGCACGACGGAGCGCACGACGTCGGCGCAGCCGCGCAGCCGCTCGAACGCCGGCGCGGGCGGCTCGTCGAGCGGCGCGACCGCCATGACGCCGCGTACGCGCAGCGACGGCAGCGCCGCCGTGTGCTCCGCGAGGGCGCGGAGATCCTCGGGCGCGACGCCGCCGCGACCGGGGTCGTCGGTGAGGTTGACCTGCAGCAGCACGTCGAGCACCGGCGAGTCCGGCTCGGCGGCGGCGTGTAGCGCGTCGGCCAGGCGCGTGCGGTCGAGCGAGTGCACGACCGACGCCGCGGACCGGATCGCACGCGCCTTGTTGGTCTGCGCCTGCCCGATGAAGTGCCACCGCAGGCCGTCGAGGTCACCGACCTCGACGGCCTTGCGGCTGAACTCCTGCTGGCGGTTCTCCCCCACGTCGCGCACGCCCAGCTCGTACAGCTGCGCGACGAGCGACGCGGGGTGGAACTTGGTCACGACGATGCGCGTGAGGCTCGACGGATCGCGGCCGGCCGCGCGTGCGGCATCCGCGATCCGCTCATCGATCGTCGCGAGGCGGGTGGAGAGGTCCGTCATCCCGGTCCCGTGGTGTCGAAGGCGGTCGTTCCCGAGCGCGCCGAGGCGGATTACTTCAGGAAGTCGGGGATGTCGAGGTCGTCGTCGCCGAAGGCCGAGTCGTACGAGGACTCGCTCACCGCGGCCACCGACACCGGCACGGCGGCCGGCTCGACCTCGCGCTCACGCTCGCGGTCGCTCGCGGCCTCCTCCGCCGGGGTGACCGGCAGCGCGGGGGCGCTCACGACGCGGGTGGCCGTGATCGGCTCGATGCGCGCCTGCGGCTCGCCGCCGTCGAAGCCCGCCGCGATGACCGTCACGCGCACCTCGTCGCCGAGGGTGTCGTCGATGACCGTTCCGAAGATGATGTTCGCCTCGGGGTGCGCGGCCTCCTTGACGAGCTGCGCGGCGTCGTTGATCTCGAAGATGCCGAGGTTCGAGCCACCCTGGATCGACAGCAGCACGCCGTGCGCACCCTCGATCGACGCTTCGAGCAGGGGCGATTCGACCGCCAGCTCGGCCGCCTTGATCGCCCTGTCCGCTCCCCGCGCCGAGCCGATGCCCATGAGCGCGGAGCCCGCACCCTGCATGACCGACTTGACGTCGGCGAAGTCGAGGTTGATCAGACCCGGCGTCGTGATGAGGTCGGTGATGCCCTGCACACCGGCGAGGAGCACCTGGTCGGCGGTGGCGAACGCCTCGATCATCGAGATGCCGCGGTCGCTGATCTCGAGCAGGCGGTCGTTCGGCACCACGATGAGGGTGTCGACCTCTTCCTTGAGGCGTGCCACACCGGACTCGGCCTGCTGCTGGCGGCGGCGACCCTCGAACGAGAACGGCTTGGTGACGACACCGATCGTCAGGGCGCCGATCGACTTGGCGATCTTGGCGACGACGGGCGCGCCGCCGGTGCCGGTGCCGCCGCCCTCGCCCGCCGTGACGAAGACCATGTCGGCGCCGCGCAGCGCCTCCTCGATCTCCTCGGCGTGATCCTCCGCGGCGCGGCGACCCACCTCGGGGTCGGCGCCGGCGCCGAGGCCGCGCGTGAGCTCGCGGCCGACGTCGAGCTTGACGTCGGCGTCGCTCATCAGCAGCGCCTGGGCGTCGGTGTTGATCGCGATGAACTCGACCCCGCGAAGGCCGAGCTCGATCATCCGGTTCACGGCGTTGACGCCGCCTCCGCCGACACCGACCACCTTGATGACGGCGAGGTAGTTCTGGTTCTGGCTCATGCCGGCCTCCGTAGCCCTGGACCTTTAAACCTTCAACCTCAAGTAGAGGTATAAAGAATTGCTCGGTATGCAATTCCTGAATCCGAAGGTATGGCCCCACCGCCGCCCTGCTCGGAGCGAAACGGCGTGTCGCGGCATCCCGTGTCGGAAGTCGTCCGACACGCCGCCGCGAGGACCGCGAACGGACCTCGACGGACGCCGCGGAACGGTCAGCGGATGACGATCGCGGCGGGCGACGAGACGTCGTAGCTGCTGACGTCGGCGGGCGGACGCGCCTGCATCGCCTTCTGCAGGACGGTCGCCTTGAGCGCGGAGTCCTCGGCACTCCCCCACACCACCTGCGTGTTGGTGCCGCCGAGCGTCAGCGTCACGTCCTCGGTCGTCGTCGCCGACACCTCGGTCACCTGCGCGCGGATCTCCTCGGGCAGCGACCGCATCACCTGCCCCGCCGAGGCGAACGCGTCGGAGCGGACGCCGCCGCGGATCGTCAGCAGCGGTGTGCCCGCGCTCGGCGTCGCCGCCGTCGACAGGGCGACGCCGGCGGCATCCACCAGCGTGTAGCCGGCGCGCGTCTCGATGAGCCCGACCGGCGTGCGCTCGACGATGCGCACCACCAGCTCGTGCGGCGGACGCGCCTCGAGCGCGTACGTCTCGACGAGCGGGAACGCCACGAGCGCCGCCTTGACGGCGCTCTCGTCGACGAGCGGCAGCGGCGTGCCGACCTGGTCCGACAGCGCGCCGGCGACCGCGTCGGGGTCGAGCTGCTGCGCGCCGACGACGGTGATGCGCTCGACCGCGAGCAGCGGGCTGTACGCGGCGCCGAGGGTGCCCAGAGCCAGGACGAGGACGGATGCGGCGACGCCCAGCCACAGCGCACGCCGGCGTCGCTGCCGCACGGTGAAGCGACGGACCTCGGCCCGCAGCGCCTTGCGGCGGGCCCGGGCGGCCTTCCAGACCTCGCGGAAGCCGACGTCCCCGGACTCGGCGGACTCCGCTGGGGAGGCGCCGTCGGCCGGCGCGGGCTCGGCGCCGGCGAGCACACCGGTCGACGGCCGCTGGGCGGAGCGGGTGAACGCCTCGGTGATCGGGATGATCGGCGCGGGCGGGAGGGTCTCGAACGCCTCGTCGGCGTCCTTCGGCCCGCCGCCGGCAGGGACGCCCGCGTCTTCGCCGCCCTTCGCCACGGGAGCGTCGAGCGGCTCGAGGACGGCAGTGTCGGCATCCGACATCACAGCGGACGTGTCGGCATCCGGCGTGGCGACTGCCGACGTATCGGCCTCCGGCGTCGCGACTGACGTGTCGGCCTCCGTCGAGAAGGAGTCCGCCGCGAATTCGGCGGCGACGTTCGCACGCCCCACCGGGGCGGCTCCGGCGTCCGCGCCGCGCGACGTGGGCGGCGGAAGCGGGGACGGCCGGCGCATGCCGCCTACTCCTCCGCGGCGCCGGTGCGCGCGAGCGCCTCGAGCACCTGCGGGATGATCAGGTACACGTTTCCGCAGCCGAGCGTGATGACGTAGTCGCCGTCGCGCGCGATCGAGGCGGTGTAGTCGGCCGCCTCCTGCCAGTCGGGCACGTAGTGCACGTGCGACGGATCGGCGAACGCCCCGCTGACCAGTTCGCCGGTGACGCCGGGCACGGGATCCTCGCGCGCGCCGTACACGTCGAGCATGACGGTGTGGTCGGCGTACTGCTCGAGGACCTCCGCGAACTCGCGGTACATCTCCTGCGTGCGCGAGTACGTGTGCGGCTGCTGGATCGCGATGATGCGCCCGTCGCCCACGACGGTGCGGGCGGCGGCCAGCGCCGCGGCCACCTCGGTCGGGTGGTGCGCGTAGTCGTCGTACACGCTGACGCCGCGCTGGACGCCGTGCAGCTCGAAGCGGCGGACGGTGCCCGAGAAGCCCTCGACGGCGCGGACCGAGGCCTCGAGGTCGTGGCCGAGCGTGAGCAGCACCGCGACGGCGCCGGCGGCGTTGATCGCGTTGTGCGCGCCCGGGACGGGAAGCTGCGCGTCGACGGACCGGCCGTCGTGTGTGATGCGGAAGGAGACGGGGCCGTCGGTGACGATGTCGGTGACCCGCACGTCGGCGCCTTCGGCCTGGCCGAAGGTCACGACGTTCGGGTGGGTGAGCGCCGCGGTGACGCGCTGCGCGCCGGGGTCGTCGGACGAGATGACGACGGCCTCGCGCGCCTCGTTCGCGAAGCGGGCGAACGCGTCGTAGAACGCGTCGCGGGTGCCCCAGTGGTCGAGGTGGTCGGGGTCGACGTTCGTGATGAGCGCGACCGAGGTGTCGTACAGCAGGAACGTGCCGTCGGACTCATCGGCCTCGATGACGAAGAGCTCGTCCGATCCGGTGCCGCTCGACACGCCCAGCTGGGCGATGACGCCGCCGTTGACGAAGGTCGGGTCGGCGTCGAGGTCGCGCAGCGCGGTGACGATCATTCCGGTCGACGTGGTCTTGCCGTGGGCGCCGGCGACCGAGACCAGGCGGCGGCCGCCGATCAGCCAGTGCAGCGCCTGTGAGCGATGGATGACGTGCAGCCCCCGCTCCTTCGCGAGCAGGTACTCGGGGTTCTCGGGCCAGATCGCACCCGTGTGCACCACCGTGTCGACGTCGTCGCCGAGGTTGGCGGCGTCGTGCCCGACGTGGACGGTCGCGCCGAGCTCGGCGAGCTCGCGCAGCGCCCTGCCGTCGGCCCGGTCGGAGCCGGAGACGCGGATGCCGCGCTCGAGGAACATGCGGGCGAGCCCCGACATGCCGGAGCCGCCGATGCCGATGAAGTGCGCGGCTTCGATGTGCTCGGGGATGGGGAGGGTGAGATCGGGTCTGATCATGACCCGTCAATCCTAGGTCGGCTGTCTGAGGGCGAGCCCCCGGCGCGCGGGTGGCGCCGAGCCCGTCCGTCCGCGTTGCCGTGGAGGGGCGGAGGGCAATAGAACGGAGGAATGGATGCCGTCACGCCCGACTCCGCGGGAGCGCTCGCGATCAGGATCGATCCGTCTTCCGCGGTGCCGCCGTTCGAACAGCTGCGGACGCGCACCGTCGACGACGTCGCCCGCGGCGCACTGCCGGCGGGCACGCGACTGCCCACCGTGCGCAGGCTCGCCGAGCAGCTGGGCATCGCCCCGGGAACCGTGGCGCGCGCGTACCGCGAGTTGGAGGCCGCGGGCGTCATCGAGACGCGCGGTCGCAACGGCACGTTCGTGTCGTTCGACGCCGACCCGCTCACCCGCCGACTGCAGCAGGCGGCGGCGGAGTTCGCGGCGCAGGTGCGCGACCTCGGGATCGACGACGAGGCGGCCGTCGCCGCCGTCGCCGCAGCGCTCAAGGCCGGCTCCCCGGCATCCTGACCAGACGCCGAATCAGCGTGCGAGGGCGGCGTCGATCATCGCGACGACGTTCTCGGCGCCCGAGCGGGTGCCGACGGATGCCGCGACCCGCGTCATCTGCGCGCGGCGCGCCTCGTCTCCCAGCAGCGGCACGACCTCGCTGCGCACGCGGTCGCCGGTGAACTCGGCATCCGGGATCAGGATCGCCGCTCCCGCGCGCACCGCCGACGCGGCGTTGAGCGCCTGCTCGCCGTTGCCGACGGCGTACGGCACGTACACCGCGGGGATGCCGAGCGCGCTGATCTCACTGACCGTCGCCGCGCCCGCGCGCGAGACGATGAAGTCCGCCAGCGCGAACGCGAGGTCCATGCGGTCGATGTACCGGCGCACGGCGTAACCCGCGGCGCCGGGGTCCGCGAGGTCGGACCGCTCCCCCGTGACGTGCAGCAGCTGCCAGCCGGCGTCGAGCACGTCGCGCCACGCGGCGCCGTGCCCCTCGCCGAACGCCTCGTTGAGGCGCTGCGCCCCCAGCGAGCCGCCGAAGACGAGCAGCACCGGGCGGTCGGCGTCCAGTCCGAAGTACGTCGCGGCCTCGGCGCGCAGCGCGTCGCGGTCGAGCTCCACGATCTCGCGCCGCAGCGGCATGCCGACGACCTCGGAGCGCTTGAGGGGCGTGCCCTCGAAGGCGACGCCGACGCCCGCGGCGCGACGCGCGCCGAGCACGTTGGCGAGACCGGGGCGCGCGTTGGCCTCGTGCACGATGAACGGGACGCCGGCGCGTCGGGCGGCCATGTACGCCGGCGCCGCGGCGTAGCCGCCGAAGCCCACGACGACGTCGACCCTGCGCGCGGAGATGTGGTCGCGCACCTGCGCGATCGCGCGCCGCAGCCTGCCGGGAAAGGAGAGCGCGGCTGTGTTCGGGCGCCGCGGGAACGGCACCTTGTCGACGAAGAGCAGCTCGTAGCCGCGGTCGGGCACGAGGCGGGCCTCGAGGCCCTCGCGCGTGCCCAGCACGAGCACGTTCGCCTCGGGGTCGCGCGCGCGGAGCGCGTCGGCGACGGCGAGCAGCGGGTTGACGTGGCCCGCGGTGCCGCCGCCGGCCAGAAGGTACGTCGTCATCCGATCGATTCTCCCATGAGCGCGACGCACCCCCGTGATCCGCAGGTGCGTCGTGTCAGCGGCCGGTCTGCCGGGCGGCGGCGCGCGCCGCGGCCGCCTCGCGCTGCTGGCGCTGGGCGCGGGCGCGGTCGATGGCCGCCTGGCGGCGCGCGACCGAGGCCGGCAGCGTGCGGGCGAACGACAGCAGCACGCCCGAGGCGATGAGCACCGAGACCAGCGACGTGCCGCCCTGCGACATGAACGGCAGCGGCACGCCGAGCACCGGGAAGACCCGCAGCACGACGCCGATGTTGATGAGAGCCTGGCCGATGATCCAGACGGTGATCGCGCCCGACACGATGCGGACGAAGTTGTCGTCGGTCTTGCGGATGATGTGGAACGCGCCGACGGCGTACAGCGCGAACAGCGTGAGCACGACGGCGCAGCCGATGAGACCGAGCTCCTCGCCCACGATCGCGAAGATGTAGTCGTTCGCCGCGGCGGGCAGCCAGTCGTACTTCTCGCGCGAGTTGCCCAGGCCCAGGCCGAAGATGCCGCCGCTGGCGAGCGCCCAGATGCCGTGCAGCGGCTGGTAGCAGGAGTTCAGGTAGTCGGCGAGGCAGTCCTGGTCGAGGAAGCTCATGATGCGCCGCATGCGGTTGGGGCTCGTCACCGCGAAGACGGCGAGGCCGCCGAGCGCGAGGATCATGGGGATCACGAACAGCCGCAGCTTGACGTTGGAGAAGAACAGCGCGCCGAGCAGGATCAGCACCAGGATGATGACGGTGCCGAGGTCGTGTCCGGCGAGCACCGTGGCGAACACGATGCCCGACACCGGCACGACCGGGATGAACACGTGCTGCCACTTGCTGAGCAGGGTCCGCTTGCGGAACAGCACCAGGCCGAGCCACAGCGCGAGCGCGAGCTTGAGGAACTCCGACGGCTGCGCCTGCATGCCGCCGATGTTGATCCAGTTGCGGTTGCCGTCGTTGTCGACGCCGAGCGGTGTGAACACGAGCATCTGGAAGGCGAGGGCGCCGATGAGCGCCGGCCACGCCATCTTCTTCCAGAACGACACCGGGAAGCGGCTGGCGATGAACATCAGCGGGATGCCGATCATCGCGAAGATGCCCTGCTTGAGCACCGCGTCGTAGGGCGGCGCACCGGCCGCGGTGTTGATCGCCGACGTCGCCGACAGGATCATCACCAGACCGAACGCCGTCAGCAGCAGCGCGGTGGAGGTGATGAGCAGGAACTCGCTCGGCACCGGCGCGAACACGCGGCCGAGCGTCACGCGGGCGGCGAGCCCGCCGCCGGACTTCTCCGGCTCAGGAGGCGTCGTCGAGGCCGGACGGGTCGGCGGGTGCGTCGTGCTCATGCTCCCCCGTTCCGATCCGTTCCCTCACCGCTGCCGCGAAGCGTCGTCCGCGGTCCGCGTAGGACGCGAACTGGTCGAAGGATGCGGCGGCGGGGGCGAGCAGAACAACGTCCCCGTCACGCGCGACCTCCGTGGCGAGTTCGACGACCCGCGTCATGACGTCTTCAGTCTCATCCGCGTCGACCTCGAACAGCGGCACCGCCGGCGCGTGTCGTGCGAACGCCGCGACGACCTCGGTGCGGTCCTCGCCGATCACGATCGCGGCCTTCACGCCGGCGCCGCGCCCGGCGACGAGGTCGGAGATGTCGACGCCCTTCAGCAGCCCGCCGACGACCCAGACCGCGCCCGGGTACGCTGCGAGCGACGAGGCCGCGGCGTGCGGGTTGGTGGCCTTGGAGTCGTCGACCCACGTGATGCCGCCCGCGGTGGAGACGACCTCGATGCGGTGCGGGTCGAGGCGGAACTCCCGCAGCGCGTCGCGCACGGCGACCGGCTCGACGTCGAGCGAGCGGGCGAGTGCGGCGGCGGCGAGCACGTTGGCGACCATGTGCGGCGCCGCGAGGCCGAGCTGGTGCAGCTCGGCGACCGTGCTCAGCTCGAGGGCGCTGGTGCGGCGGTCGTCGAGGAACGCGCGGTCCACGAGGATGCCGTCGACGACGCCGAGGTCGCTCGGGCCGGGAACGCCGAGGTCGAAGCCGATCGCACGCGCGCCTTCGACGACGTCGGCGTCCTCCACCATGCGCCGGGTCTCGGCATCCGACTTGTTGTACACGCACGCGACGCGCGTGGCGTCGTACACGTGCGCCTTCGCGTCGCGGTAGTCCTGGAACGAGCCGTGCCACTCGAGGTGGTCGTCGGCGAGGTTCAGGCACACCGAGGCGTGCGGCGAGACGGGGTCGGCGCTGTCCTGCAGGCCGAGGTACCAGAGCTGGTGGCTCGAGAGCTCCACGACCAGCACGTCGAAGCCGGCGGGGTCGCGCACGGCGTCGAGCACCGGCGTGCCGATGTTGCCCACCGGGGCGGCGCGCAGGCCGCCGGCGACGAGCATCGTCGCGGCGAGGCGCGTCGTGGTGGTCTTGCCGTTGGTGCCGGTGATGAGCACCCAGTCCGCGGGCGAGCCGTCGGCGCGGGTCACCTTGTCGCGCACGCGCCAGGCCAGCTCGATGTCGCCCCACACGGCGATGCCCGCCTCGCGGGCCCACACGATGAGCGGATGCCGCGGCGCGAAGCCCGGCGAGGCCACGACGACCTCGGGCGCGAAGTCGGCCAGCTCGGCCGGCACGGCGTCGAGCGGGCCGGTCCACAGCCGCGCGCCGATCACGGGCAGCAGGCGGGCGTACTCCTCGTCTGCCTTCTCGGTGACGACGAGGACGTCCGCGCCGAGCTCGGCGAGCGTGTCGGCGACGGAGAACCCGGTGACCGACAGGCCGAGCACGGCGACGCGCAGGCCCTTCCAGTCGGCGTTCCAGCTGGTCAGGTGCGCGAGGCGATCCGAAGTCATGTGCGCGAAAGCCATTCGACGTAGAAGAAGCCGATGCCCGACACGGCGAGCAGGCCCGCGATGATCCACATCCGCACCACGATCGTGATCTCGGACCAGCCGCGCATCTCGAGGTGGTGGTGGAAGGGGCTCATCAGGAAGAGCCGCTTGCCGCGCGTGAGCTTGAAGTAGAGCCGCTGCAGGATCACCGAGCCCGGGCCGATGATGAAGACGCCGGCGACGAGCACGGCGAGCAGCTCGGTGCGAGTGAGGATCGCCAGCGCCGCGATGACGCCGCCGATCGCCATCGAGCCGACGTCGCCCATGAACACCTTGGCCTTGGGCGCGTTCCACCACAGGAATCCGACCAGCGCGCCCACGAACGCCGCCGACACGATCGCGAGGTCGAACGGGTCGCGCGTCGGGTAGCAGGCGGCCAGCGCGCCGGACGACAGCTCGCCGCCGCCCCAGCACGCCTGGTTGAACTGCCAGAAGGCGATGAGGCTGTACGCGCCGGTGACGAAGATGCCCGCCCCCGCGGCGAGGCCGTCCAGGCCGTCGGTGACGTTGACGCTGTTCGAGAACGCGACGCCGATGAACGTGATCCACAGCAGGTAGAGGATCCAGCCGGCGACGAGGCCGAGCGCCATGAAGTTCAGCACCTCGACGTCGCGGAAGACCGAGATGTAGTGCGACGCCGGGGTCTGCCCCGCGTCGTTCGGGAAGTTCAGCGCCACGATGCCGAACGGCACGACGACGAGTACCTGGCCGACGATCTTGCGCCAGCCGCTGAGGCCGAGGCTGCGCTGCTGGCGCACCTTCATGTAGTCGTCGATGAAGCCGACGGCGCCGAACCCGAGCATGAGCCACAGCACCAGCAGACCCGAGATGGTGGGCGGGTTGTTGCCCGTATAGGCGCCGACGAAGTAGCCGACGATGGTGCCGACGATGAAGATCGTCCCGCCCATCGTGGGGGTGCCGCGCTTGGTGTGGTGGCTCGGGTTGTGGATGTTCTCCGGGGTCCGGATCACCTGCCCCCAGCCCCACTTGCGGAACAGGCGCAGGAAGACGGGGGTGAGGAACAGTGTGAACGCGAGCGAGATCGCCGCCGCGGTAAGGAGTGATCTCACGAGAACGATTCTCCCAGACGATCCCCCAGGAACCGCAGACCCGCTGCGTTGGACGACTTCACGAGCACGCGGTCGCCGTCGCGCAGCTCGCCCTTGAGGTATTCGAACGCCTCGTCGGCCGTCGAGAAGAAGACGGCCTCGTTGTCCCACGAGCCCTGGGCGACCGCCTCGAGGTACATGCGGCGGGCGTTGTCGCCGATGACGACGATGCGCTGGATGCCGAGGCGCACGGCCAGCAGGCCGACGCGGTCGTGTTCCTCCTCGGAGTGCTCGCCGAGCTCGCTCATCGCGCCGAGGACGGCGACGGTGCGCTCCCCCGGCCCGGTGATCTGCGCGAGCGTGCGCAGCGCGGCCGCCATGGAGTCGGGGCTGGCGTTGTACGCGTCGTTGATGATGCGCACGCGGTCGGAGCCGAGCGGCTGCATGCGCCACCGCTCCGCGATCTCGAGCGTCTCGAGGCGCGCCACGGCGTCGGCGGGGGTGACTCCGAGCGCGGTCGCGGCCGCGATCGCGGCGAGGGCGTTCATGACGTGGTGCTCGCCGAGCACGCGCAGGCGCAGCGGGAGCGAGACGCCGTCGACGGTGACGGTGAACGACGTGCCGGATGCCGATACCACGACGTCGTCTGCGCGGACGTGGGTGGCGGCCTCGCTGCGACCGAACCACCGCACGTCGACGCCCTGCTCGGCGGCGATGGGGGCCATTGCGGCGACGCGCGGGTCGTCGGCGTTGAGCACAGCCAGGCCGCCGCGGCGGAGCGCCCGCACGAGCTCGGACTTGGCGTGGAAGGTGGCCTCGATGCCGCCGAAGCCGCCGGCGTGGGC
>Ga0180217_1003493_pt1 | contig 13237 bp, 11 predicted proteins | sample eDN3rd37CBELigOP_FD_128521 | JGI IMG/M metagenome (GOLD analysis project Ga0180217, IMG submission 128521) | Enriched Organic Plus compost microbial communities from Emeryville, California, USA - eDNA 3rd pass 37_C BE-Lig OP (version 2) (version 2) ... | reverse complement strand
TCGAGGCGGGCGCCCGCGCCGCCTATCAGGCGCAGGCGCGCACGCTGGTGGGGGGCAAGCCCTCGCCCACACTGGATGCGGCACGCGACGAGCTGGTGCGCGGCCTCTCCGGCCTCCTGGGACGGCCGCAAGCCGTGGCGGATACCGTCTCCGGCGGCGCGCTGGTCTATGGCACGCCTGCCTCCTCGCCCATCATCGCAAATCTCAAGCTCGACCTCGCGGCCGCGGGCGAGGAAGGCTATGTCATCCGCTCGATCACGGTGGACGGGCACCCCGCGACCGTGATCGCCGCCAACAGCGATCGCGGCGTGCTCTATGGCGCCTTCGCTTACCTGCGCCTGATCCAGACGCGCCGGCCCGTGACCGGCCTCGCCATCGCGAGCGCGCCCAGGCACAAGGTGCGCGTCCTCAACCATTGGGACAATCTCAACCGCACGGTGGAGCGCGGCTATGCCGGGCTGTCGCTGTGGAACTGGCAGATGCTGCCCAAGGTGGAGCAGCGCATCATCGATTACGCCCGCGCCAACGCCTCGCTGGGCCTCAACGGCACGGTGCTGAACAATGTCAATGCCGACCTGCGCATCTATCGCCCCGACTATCTCTCCAAGGTGGCGGCGTTGGCCGATGCGATGCGCCCCTATGGCATCAGAGTCTATCTCTCCGTCCTGTCCAGCGCGCCGATCCAGGTGGGGGGCCTCAAGACGGCCGATCCGCTCGATCCGCAGGTGATCCAGTGGTGGAAGGACGAGGCCGCGCGCATCTACAAGCTGATCCCCGATTTCGGCGGCTTCCTGGTCAAGGCCAATTCCGAAGGCATGCCGGGGCCGCAGGATTATGGCCGCACCCAGGCGCAAGGCGCCCATGTGATGGCCGAGGCGGTCAAGCCCCATGGCGGCATCGTGATGTGGCGCGCCTTCGTCTATTCGCCCGAGAACCGCGACGACCGCGCCAAGCAGGCTTATGCCGAATTCCTGCCCATCGACGGGCAGTTCGACGACAATGTGCTGGTGCAGATCAAGAACGGTCCGCTGGACTTCCAGCCGCGCGAGCCCTTCAGCCCGCTCTTCGGCGCCATCCCCAAGACCAACGCCATGATGGAATTCCAGATCACCAAGGAGTATCTGGGCTTCGCCACCCACCTGGTCTATCTGGCGCCCATGTGGGAGGAGACGCTGAAGGCCGACACCTTCGCGCGCGGTCCCGGCTCCACCGTCGCCAAGGTGGTCAATGGCGAGCTGTTCAACCACAGCCTCACCGGCATGGCGGGCGTCGCCAACACCGGCAGCAGCGACAACTGGACCGGCTCCATCTTCAACCAGGCCAACTGGTACGCCTTTGGCCGCTTGGCCTGGGATTCGGAGCTGTCGGCCCGTGCCATCGCCGAGGAATGGACGCGCCAGACCTTCTCCAACAGCCCGGGCGTGGTCCGCCCCATCGTGGCGATGATGATGGGATCGCACCAGACGGTGGTGGACTACATGATGCCGCTGGGCCTCAACATGATCTTCGGCAACGGCACCCACTACGGGCCCGGGCCCTGGGACGAGATTTCGAGCCGCCCGGACTGGCGCGCGCCCTATTATCACCGGGCGGATGCGCAAGGCGTCGGGTTCGACCGCACCGATACGGGCAGCGATGCGGCGGCGCAATACTTCCCGCAGGCGCGGCTGCGCTTCACCGACCGCAACAATCTGGATTATCTGCTCTGGTTCCATCATGTCGGCTGGACGGAAAGGGTCGCCACAGGGCGTATCCTGTGGGACGAGCTTGTGCACCGCTACACTGGAGGCGTGAATGCGGTGAAGCGGATGCGCCGCACCTGGGCCGCCTTGCGCGGGCGGATCGATGCGGAACGCTACAACCTCACCGCCCGCTATCTCGCCATCCAGGAGGCGGAGGCGCAATGGTGGCGCGACGCCTGCCTGGCCTATTTCCAGAGTTTCTCCAAGCTGCCCTATCCACCCGGCTATGCCCCGCCCGCCCACAGCCTGGACTATTACAAGAGCCTGGACGCGCGGAAGAACCTGGATGCGCGGCTGGCGGCGGGCCTCTCGAACTGACGCCCATGCTCCTGCTTGACGCTGCCCCGGGCCCGCGTGAATGTTGCGCCCCGCGCAAACATTTGCAGAGGGGCCGTGATCCCATGAAACTATCCCTCAAAACGGTGATGATCCTGGGCGCCTCGGCGCTGTTCGGTCTGGGGGCGCTGGCGCAGCAGCCGGTCCCCTCCAACCTCACCGCCATCCCGCAACTGCCGGGGCCGATGGTGCCCGGCAATCCGGCCGAGCAGTTGAGCCAGCCCATCCGCACCCAGTTCACCTCCAAGATCGGCTTCCTCGATTCCGATCCGGCGCTGGGCGCCTCCTATCCGCGCGTGGTGCAGCTTCAGCATTTCGCCAAGGGGCGCGGGCATCTGCTCGCCACCTTCGGCCGCCGCGGCCCCCTGCCCATCTATCGCAGCACCGACAATGGCGAGACCTGGACCTTCCTGGCCTCGGTGCCCAATTTGCGCGGCCAGCCCGCGCTCTATGAACTGCCCGTGCGCATGGGCGATTTCCCCGCGGGCACGGTGATCGCGGCGGGCACCGGCGCGCCCGAGCAGGGCTCGCCCCGCCGCACGCTGGAGGCCGCGGTCTCCACCGATGGCGGCACCTCCTGGCAGCCTCTGAGCGTGATCTCCACCGGCGGCGTCGGCCGTTATGACGCGGTGAACCGCGCCGGGCTTTCGATCCAGAACCCGGTCTGGGAGCCCTTCCTCTATACGGACTCCCAGGGCCGCCTGGTCGCCTATATCTCCAACGAAGGCCACAAGGAGCAGGGCTACAGCCAGCTTCTGGAGCACAAGGTCTCGACCGATGGCGGGCGCACCTGGGGCCCGGCGGTGTTCGACGTGGCGATCCCCGACGGCCTCACCCGTCCCGGCATGGCGGTGGTGACCAAGAACGCCAAAGGCAAATATTTCATGAGCTATGAGGTGGTGGGCAAGCCCGGCGTGGCGCTGGAGCCGCGCAGCAACCTCACCCATTTCAAGACCTCGGATGACGGCCTCAACTGGGGCAAGGTGGACGACTATGGCACCTTCATCCAGGACCGCTGGCGGCAATATGCCAATGGCACACCCTATATCGTCTGGTCGCCCTATGGCGGGCCCAACGGCACGCTGCTGGTCACGGGCCGCTCGATCCTGCGCTATGAGCTGGGCCGCGTCGGCAACGGCATGATGATCAACCGCAACAATGGCGAGGGCCTGTGGCACCTGATCGAGACGCCCATCGTCTACAATCCCGTCAATGACGGCTACAGCCAGACCATGATCCCGCTGGGCGACGGCCGCGAAATCCTGCAGATGGTGGGCGTCAACAACCGCATCGCCTATGCCAAGTTCCTGCTGCCGGAGACGCTGCCCGAATATCCCTTCCCCTTCGGCACGGTGCGCGTGCCGATGACGCCGGACAGCAGCATTCCGCCGGTGCCGCAGCCGCAAGGCCGGGGCGGGCGCGGGCAGTAGCGATCATGCGCTGAGGCGCGCCTCCAGTTCACGCCGCCGCGCCAGCAGCGCCTGGTGCTGGCGCCGCGCCTTCCGCAGCAGCGCGGCGGCGGTCAGCAGCAGGACAAAGCCCAGCCCCGCCGCCGCCCAGGCGGAGGCGAGGCCCGCTGTGACACCCAGCAAGACCGCGCCCAGCGTGAAAATCCCGGCGGCGGCGACGGCGATGCGCCCGGCCACCACCCGGTGATGCGCCAGCATGGTCTTGCGCGCCGTCAGCACCCAGAGGGCATAGGCGCTCCAGGCCAAGCTGATGGCCAGCAGCAGCACAAAGGCGATGACGGTGCGGGCGGGCAGCACAGGCTCGGTCAAGAGCAGCGCCGCCACCACCGTGCCCATGCCCAGCGCGGCCAGCAGCAGCGCCAGATGCCCGGCGCGGGTGCGGAAGGACAGATGGGTTTGGGCCAAAGCCAGCACGGCATCGTGGGTCATGGGGCGTCTCCTGGGGCGGCAAGCGCACGGCGCAACAGCGCGCGGGCACGGAACAGACGGGATTTCACCGTGCCCAGCGGCACGGCCTGGATGGCGGCGATATCGGCCAGCGGCAGCTCTTCCAGATAGAAGAGCGTCAGCGTCTCGCGCTCGATCGGCGGCAGCGCCGCCAGTTGCGTTTCCAGTGCCGCCAGCAGCGCCTCGCGGTCCTGGGGCTCTTCGGCGGCGATGTCGCCCGCCTCATCCGCCACCGGCGCCGCATAGCGCAGGCGGAAATGATCCATCACCACATGATGGGCGATGCCGAACAGCCAGGGCTTGAGCCGCACGCCCTCGCGCAGCCGGGCGATGCCGCGAAAGGCGCGCAGCCACACTTCCTGCGTCAGGTCGTCGGCGGCGGCCGCCCCGGCGATGCGGCGGACATGGCGCATCAGCGCCCCGGCATGGGCGCGCACCAGCTCGTCATAGGCCGCCCGCTCGCCGAGCTGGCAGCGCACCAGCAGAAGCGCGTCGCGTATCTGGTCCCGGTCCGCCATGCCCCGCCTCCCCCGTCACCGATATAGTCGGACCTGGAGCGGAAAGGTTCACCGGCGCCAAAAGAAAAGCCCCGGACCTTGCGGTCCGGGGCCGTTTCCTTGGGTCTTCCGCCCGCGCCTAGTAGCTGAAGCGGACGCCCAGGCGGTAGTTGCGACGGCTGTTGAAGCCGCCGAAGGGCAGGTTCTGGATATTGTCCACATTCGCGAAGAGCGTGATGTTGTTGCTCCAGCGATACTGCACGCGCACGTCGGTGGTGACCTGGAAGGCCTGGTAGTTGGTTTCCGCGCCATTGACCAGATCGCGCTGGCCCGCACCGACGGTCGGGACGATGTTGCCCTGCGCGTCGCGGGTATAGGTGACGGTCTGCAGCGGGATCAGCGGATTGCCCTGCGTGCCCAGGTTCAGCAGCATGTCGCCATTGATGCGGTTCTGCACGCCGAACGACCAGGCGCCCTCGCGGTAGTTGATGTTGAGGGTGCCCTGGAATTCGGGGCCGCCGGAATAGTAGCCGTTGCCGCCCGCGCCCTGGAAGTAGATGCCGTTCAGGGTGCGCGAGAAGTCATAGGCGTAGTTGCCATTGAACGACACGTCCATCTGGCCGGTGAACAGGTCGAAGCCATAGGCGATGTTGAAGTCGAAGCCCGCCGTGGTGAATTGGCCGGCATTGACCGGCTTCAGCTGGATGAGCGTGATCGGATAGATCGTGCCCTGCGGATAGCCGAAGGTAGCGCCGTTGGACGGATCGGTGAAGGTGAGCGAGGCGCAATAGACCAGCTCGCCCGCGCGGCAGCGGTTGATCACGTCGGCGAAGCCCGGCGTGGTGATGCCGCCCTTGAGGTGGATCTGGTACCAGTCCACCGACGCAGTCAGGCCGTCGATGAAGGTGGGCGTGAAGACGAAGCCCGCCGCGATGGTATTGGCGCGCTCCGGATTCAGGGTGGGGTTGCCGCCCGCCTGGTCGAAGCAGGGATTGGGGTTGCCGCCATTGGAGCCGCCCGGACCCTGGATGAAGGAGGCGCAGGTGCGTCCGCCCAGCGCGCCCGGCGCCGCCAGGTCCCAGATGGTGGGCGCGCGGATGTCGTGCGACCAGGTCAGGCGGAACCGGACATCGTCGATGATCTGGCTCTGCAGGCCGACCTTCCACGTCTCCACCAGGCCGCTGTTGGAATAGTTGGTCAGGCGGCCCGCCAGGTCGAGGTTGAGGGTCTGGACGAAGGTGTCCTTGAGGACCGGGATCTGCACCTCGAGGAAGCCTTCCTCGGCATGCTGCTTGCCCTCGAAGGGACGGCCGAAATTGCCCGAGGCGTACATGCTCGACTGCGACCGGGCGTCGATCTTGTACTGGCCGTGCCGCTCCAGGCGCCATTCGGCGCCGAAGGCCGCGCCGATCTCACCGGCCGGCAGCGCCCAGGGCAGCACGCCCGACATGGTGAAGGCCGCCGCTTCCTGCTGCATCTGGGCGATGACGGTGTTGAGCGCGCCCGGATTGGCCGAGGGGTTGAGGCCCGGATTGATGTAGTTGCGCGCGGCGTTGGTGATCTCGCCGTCGCCGAACGGATTGAAGGGCACGCAACCGGCGGCTTCGCCCGTGGCGGTGATGCCGAACTCCCCGGCGGTGGCCGGAACGGCGGTGGCCAGGGCGGGGTTCAACAGCGCGCGGCACTGGATCGAGCCGATGGGCAGGCCCGAGGCGCCGACATTGCCGGAGGTGATGCGCACCGCGTCGAGGGCGTTGTTGAAGCGCGCCTGGATCGGGTTGGCGATGTTCTCCTTGATGCGCGAAACCGAGTGACCGATATAGGCCGACCAGGTCCAGCTATCGCCCACCGCGCCTTCGAGCTGGAAGCTGCCGCGCATGAACTGCTTATGGTAGTAGCCGCAATTCTGGTAGATCGAATTGCAGAAATCCGCCCAGCTATACTTCATCGCCTGCAGCGAGGTGTCGCCGGAGGGGCTGGTGGTCGGGCGCGTGCCCGAGAACTCGAAGCCCATGGTCAGGGTCTGGGTCGGACGGGCCTGGCGCTGGGCCAGCGTGCCGCCGCGATTGTCGCGCAGATAGGGGTCATAGCCGTTCGACAGGGTGCCGATGCAGGTCGCCCCCGTCGGCGCGCCGATGGCCGAGACGCCGCCCTGGCAGACGAAGCGCTGCGCGATCTCCTGCGGCAGGAAGGGATTGTCGGCATAGACGGTGCGGTTGATGCCGGCGATCTGATTGCCGCCATAGGCCAGGGTGGTCAGGCGGGCATAGTTGAGCTGGACCGAGGCCTTCAGGTCCGGAAGGATCTGGTAGCTGGCATGGGTGAAATAAGTGCCGCTGTGATAGCCGTTCTTGTCCGGCGGCCAGCCGCCGGTGCCGAACTGGTCGTTGGTGCAGCCATTGTAGCAGGTGCTGGTGTTGTAGGTGGTGCCGTAATTGAACTGGGTCGGGGTCGAGTCCGCGCCCACGAACATGGTGCCCTTGAGGCCGTTCGCCGCCAGGCTGGAGCCCGCCACGCCGGCGCTGTTGGAGCCGATCAGGCCGCCGCGCACCGACTGGTTGTTGCCGACGCCATAGGCATAGACCAGGAGCGGCTGGCCCGCCGCGATGCTGGAGCAGGTGCCGCCCGCATTGGGCGTCGCCGCCGGGAAGCTCACCGCGTTGCAATAGGCGGTATTGTAGACGAACTGGCGGCCGATATTGCCGAAGGCCTGCCATTGCTCGCCGGGGAAGACGGTTTCCGGCGACTTCACCCAGTCGGCGGCGGCGACGATATGGCCCTTGCCGCCCAGGAAGCTCGAGCCCCAGGCCAGCGACAGGCGGTAGGTCGGGTTCTCGACCTCGCTGCTGTTGGAATAGGTGGCGTTGCCCTTGAAGCCCTCGAAGGTCTTGTTGATGACGATGTTGACCACGCCGGTCACCGCGTCGGAGCCCCAGGCGGCCGAGGCGCCGCCGGTGACCACGTCCACGCGCTGCACCAAGCCGGAGGGAATCAGGGCCAGGTCCACGGTGCCGTCCTGGATGCTGGAGGTGACGACGCGCTGGCGGTCGAACAGCACCAGGTTGCGCGCCGCGCCCAGGCCGCGGATCGAGATGGTGTCGGCGCCCGCGTTGAGCTGCGAGAGCTGGAAGCCGTTGGAGCCGGACTGGATCGAGGTGCCGCCGCGCACCTGGGGCAGTTCGCGGATCTGCTCGCCGAGCTGGATCTTGGCGTCGCGATTGAGCTGCTCGATGCCCACCACCGTCACCGGGGTCGGGGCCTCGAAGCCCTTGAGGTCGATGCGCGAAACCGAGGACTGGATGGTCTCGACCTCCAGCGCGCTGTCCTGCGCGAACGCGGCGGTGAGCGCGCCACCGGCCACCAGCGCCGTCGCCGAACCGCCAAGCATCAGAGTCTTCAGAAGAGTGTTCATGCTTCCCTCAAGGACGTTGTTATGGGAGCGCCCTGATGTTGGGCTCTCCTGCCTCAAAAGTTGACGTGCACTGGAAGGCTACGGGGCGTCAATACTGACTGACTATCAGTCCGGTGCTTGCGCATTCCCTGGCAGCGGCGCGGAATTTTCCCGCCGGATTTCCATAAATCGCTGTTTTCTATAGGATATTTTCTGGATCGGCCGTGCCGGGAGGCCGCCATTCTGCCGCCGGGGCGCATGCCGGGCGCATACTATTTCGTCGGCATAGTGACCTTGACGTAACAGTAAAGCTCACAGCCCGCCGGGGTACGCCAAAACCCCGCGTGACGCTTTCGGCATCACACGGGGTTGGCCGTCGAAACGGGAAGGCGGGGAATTACTGCGCCGGGGCGGGGGCGGGCGCCGGATCGGCGGCCGGAGCCGTGGGAGCAGCGGCAGGCGCCGCCGCCTCGGGCGCGGCCGGGGCCGCCGTGGCATCCGCCGGAGCAGCCGGAGTGGCAGGGTCCGCCGGTGCGGGCTCGGCCGCCTCGCCCGGCGGGTTGGGGCCGAAATAGGTCGCCAGATAATTCACGATCGTGTCGAAATCGTCCTCGGCCACCGGCGCGCCCAGATTGATCATGGCGGTGAGCGTGTCCGACCATTCCGCCGCCGTGCGCTTCAGGCCGAAAATCTGTCCGACGCCATGGCAATCGCCACAGGCCTTCTGGGTCTCTTCCATGCCGGGGCCGGGCGGCAGGCTGTCCTGCGCGGAGGCGGCGCCCATCACCGCGGCGACGGCGATCGCAGACCCCGTGGCGGCGATGGCAAGAGACTTGACCAGATGACGGCGCATGGACGTTTCCCACTTCAACACTGTCTGAAATAGACCGCACAATCGCGGCCAAATATGGGCAATAGCGGCGCGCAGACGGGTGCACAATGCCCCATGCCATTCAGCTTCCGTTCAGCTTCATGCGTGAAAAGCGCATATGGATTCACCGCGCCTGCGCGAAGAGCGCGGCGATGCGGCCGCCCTGCCGCCACAGAAGCGCGGCCAGCACCAGAAGCTTGGTCACGTCCACCGCGATATAGGAAAGATGGTCCGTGGACGGCTTGGGCGCGCTGCCCGCGATGATCATCGCCACGCGCTCGTTCAGGACCGGCAGCAGCACCGCGGTCTGGATCAGGAGCAGCACGAACAGCACCCCCATCGCCAGCACGCCGAAGCGGTCCGCGCGCGCCAGAAGCGTGGCCGACACCAGAAAGACCAGCATCAGCCACTCCAGATTGTTCCAGACCGCGAAGGTCGCCCGCCCGACATCCAGCGCCACCGGCAGCGACAATGACGCGGCCAGGAATTTGGCGGGCGTCGCGATGAAGGAGACGCCGACCAGAAGCCCCAGCCACACTGCGGGCACCAGGAACAGGGCGATTTCCAGAAGCGGCGTCTGGACCGCGCGCAGCATCCCTTCCCTCCTCACATCGCGCGGGCGGACCGGATGATGATGCCCAGCGCGGTGCCGCCCAGCGTCAGCAGCACCGGCACCAGGATCACCTGCAGCAGCGCCTCATAGCCGCGCATGGTGCCGGTCTGGACGCGGAAGGGCTCCGCCAGGAACTGCCACAGGCTCCGGTCGCTGGTGCGCCGTCCCGGATAGATCCGGCTCATCTCATAAGGCACGCCGAAGAACATGACGGCGTAGACCGTGCCGATCGCCACCTGGAACAGGGCGTTGGAGCTGACCCAGAAGGTCACCCAGAAGACGGCAAGGAAGCAGGCCCAGCAGAACAGGCCCACGCGATAGACATGCGGATGCATGGCGGCCTCCACGCCTTCCAGCTCCGGCTCGCTCTTGGTGCCGATATCCTTCTGGGCAGCGTGGACGGTCATGATCGCCTCCTTGGGTTCGATTAGCGTGCGGGTTCGGGCACCGGCTTCCAGGTATCCGGCAGGCCGGGCTTGGTGGCGGCGGCGATGTTGATCGCCGCGGCGGCCTCGGGCGTCCGGGCCGCGCGCAGCCGGTCATAGACGCGGGCCAGCAGCCGGGATCTGGCGTCCGGGTGCAGATTGTCGAAGGCCTGGCTGTAGATCATGTAGCTGAGGGGATAGCGGAAGAGCCGCGTCTTCAGATCGAACTGCCGGAGGCTGCGCCCGCGTCCGTCCGCCGGTCCCGCCGCCGCGAATTCCCGGCTGAAGGCGGAGGTGCCGGTGACGGGCGAGGGCAGCGGCACCTCGTCGGCGAAGGTGATGTAGGCCTCAAGCTCCGCCAGCGAGGCATCGATGTCGGCCTGGGTGGCGCGCAGGCCCGGCACCAGGCTGGTGTTGTTGAGGCCGCGATATTGCGCGTTGATGCGGGTGATCAGGTTCACCAGGCCCGCCTGATGCTCCAGCGTCAGGAGCGAGACCGCGTCGCTGCCCGGCTCCAGATAGCGGCTGGTGTCGATGCGGCCGGACAGGCTGGTGAGATTGAGCCCGCCCGCGGGCACGTCCATGGGATAGGCCGGGTCCCTGGTGACATTGCCCTTGTGCTTCATCGCGCCGGTCGTGCCGGTGACGTACCAGCCGCCATAGCGCCCCTCGAACGGCGTGCGATGGTCGGTGAGGCGGAACAGGTTGCGCGGATCGAGATTGAGAAGCTGGCCGTTGGGGCCGGTTTCGTAGTCGGCCACCATCAGACCGGGCGCCCAGCGGCTGGCGAAGCCGTGGCAGATGATGCATTCGCCGGTGCGCCGGGTGAAGCGCGGCTTCTCCGCCTTCTCCACATCGAGGGTATAGAATGCCACGCCCGTGGCCTTGTCGGAGACGATCAGCTCGATCAGCCGCCCCTGCTGCACCACGCCCAGCGAGGCATCGTCCTGATAATAGATGGCGCGCGGCGTGCGCTGGCTGATGCGGTCGAACTGCAGGCTGCTGCCGGAAAAAACCAGAAGCTGCGAGCTGCGCGGGATGCCCAGCTCCTTCAGAAGGGCGGGCAGATAGCCTTGCGCCTCTCCGGCATGGGCGAGGCTGGCGCTGCCGTCGTCCAGCCGCCGCTGCAGCGCCTCGATCAGGTTGGAAGCCTCGGCTTCCTGCGCCCGTCCCGGCGCGGCGGCGATGAGCGCGGCGATAGCCGCAGCCGCCAGCGGAACGCCGATCAGCGCCCAGTGGCGCGCCTTTCGCGTCCCGCCGCTCATGACGCGCTGCGCTGCGGCGGCTGGGCGCCGGGGCGGAAGAACATGCCCATCTCCAAGCTGCGGGCGATGTTCTCGGCGCGGGCGATGAAGAGTTCGGCGATGGGCGCGGGGCAGCGCTCATGCGCAGTCTGGCGGAACAGTTCCAGCCAGCGGGTGAAATGGTCCGGCCGCACCGTCTTCAGCCGCAGATGCGCCAGCATGGGATTGCCCTTGTAGCGCCCGGACAGCAGCATCACCGAAGACCAGAAATCGCACATCTTCGCCAGATGCGCGTCCCAGTCCTCGCCGATGGCGCGCTCGAAGATGGGGCCCAGGACCGCATCGGCGCGCACCTTCGCGTAGAAGGCGTGCACCAGGTCATGGATCATCGCTTCGCCGATCTGCGGATGGACGGGCTGGCGGCGCGGATTGTCCGTGGGCATCGGCTGGCCTTCTGATCGCCTCGAAGAGCGGAACAACGCTATTGCGCGGGCCGGATCAAAGCAATATATTTGATACATCTTTAAGCGGGATAAAAGGACGCATGCGGCTGACCTATTCCACGGACTACAGCCTGCGGCTCCTGATGTATTGCGCGCAGAAGCAGGGGCTCGCCACCATCCAGGAGATCGCCGACGCCTATGGTATCTCCAAGAACCATCTGATGAAGGTGGCGTTCGAGCTGGGCCAGAAAGGCTATCTGGAGACGGTGCGCGGGCGCGGCGGCGGGCTGCGCCTGGCGCTGCCGGCGGAGAAGATCGGGTTGGGCGATGTCGTCCGCGCCATGGAGGAGGATTTCACCATGGTCGAATGTTTCAATGCCGAGGCGAACCGCTGCGTCATCACCGGCCCCTGCCGGCTGCGCGGCGCGCTCGCGCGCGCGCTCAAGGCCTATTTCGCGGTGCTGGACGGCTATACGCTGGCCGACCTGACGGGACAGAACCCGGTCCTGGCGCGGGCGCTGTTGAAGGCGTCATGACGGTCCGCGTCAAGCGCATCTATGAGCCGGTGGGCGCGGATGACGGGCTGCGCGTGCTGGTGGACCGCGTCTGGCCGCAGCGCATCAGCCGCTATGACGCGCGCATCGACCTGTGGGAGCGGGAGGTGGCGCCATCCCTCGAACTGCGCCGCTGGTTCGGCCATGCCCCCGAACGCTGGCCGGAGTTCGCGCGCCGCTACCGCGCCGAACTCAAGGCCAGCCAGGCGCTGGAAACGCTGCGCCGCCTGACGCGCCAGGCGCCGGTGACGCTGCTGCATGGCGCGCGCGATCCCGCGCGCAACCATGCGCTGGTGCTGCGCGCCGTTCTGGACGCGCGCACCCGGCGCAAGGAAGCCTCGGCGCCATAGCCCGCCGCCGCGGCCTTCCGGTCAGACCAGGGTGGGCCGGGAATTGGTGGCTTCCAGGCGCTTGCGGATATTCCGGGCCGCCGCGACCATCGCCACCAGCGCGGGCTCGACTTCCTTCCAGCCGCGGGTCTTGAGGCCGCAATCGGGATTGACCCAGAGCTGCTGCGGCGACAGCACCTTCAGGGCCTTGTGCAACAGGTCTTCCATCTCCTCTTGCGTCGGCACGCGCGGACTGTGGATGTCATAGACGCCGGGGCCGATATCGTTCGGGTATCGGAAGCTGACAAAAGCGTCCAGCAGCTCCATGGCCGAGCGCGAAGTCTCGATCGAGATCACATCCGCGTCCATCGCCGCCACCGCCGCGATGATGTCGTTGAACTCCGAATAGCACATATGGGTATGAATCTGGGTCTGCGGCTTCACCCCGCCCGCGGTCAGGCGGAAGCAGTCCACCGCCCAGTCCAGATAATGCCGCCATTCGGATTTGCGGATCGGCAGGCCCTCGCGCAGCGCCGCCTCGTCGATCTGGATGATCTTGACGCCCGCTCTCTCCAGGTCCAGCACCTCGTCGCGGATGGCGAGCGCGATCTGCCGGCAGGTCTGTTCGCGCGGCTGGTCGTCGCGCACGAAGCTCCATTGCAGGATGGTGACGGGGCCGGTCAGCATGCCCTTGACCGGCTTTTCGGTGTATTTCTGCGCCATCAGCGTCCAGCGCACCGTCATCGGCTCGGGCCGCGAGACATCGCCGAAGATGATGGGCGGTTTGACGCAGCGCGAGCCATAGGACTGCACCCAGGCGCGCTCGGTGAAGGCGAAGCCTTTCAACTGCTCGCCGAAATATTCCACCATGTCGTT
>Ga0180217_1003489_pt1 | contig 13254 bp, 11 predicted proteins | sample eDN3rd37CBELigOP_FD_128521 | JGI IMG/M metagenome (GOLD analysis project Ga0180217, IMG submission 128521) | Enriched Organic Plus compost microbial communities from Emeryville, California, USA - eDNA 3rd pass 37_C BE-Lig OP (version 2) (version 2) ... | reverse complement strand
GTCGCTTGCGCAATCGGGCTTCGATCCGTTGTCGCGAACCTGCCGGTTCATGCTGACGGAAGAGGCCCACCACATGTTCGTGGGTGAGACGGGCATCGGTCGCACGATTCAGCGCACCTGTGAGGCGATGCGCGCGGCGGGCGTCGAGGATGCCGGCGACATCGAGGCTGTGCGGGCGCTCGGCGTAATCGATCTTCCGACGATCCAGAAGAAGATGAACCTGCATTATTCCTTGTCCCTCGATCTGTTCGGATCGGAGGTTTCGACCAACGCGGCGAACGCCTTCAATGCTGGCCTGAAGGGTCGATACCGCGAAACCATCATTGATGACGATCATCGCCTGGATGGTTCAACCTATCCCGTTCTTAAATTTGTCGATGGGCACATCAAGCTGATCGATGAGCCGGCCTTGACGGCACTGAACATGAGGCTGCGCGACGATTATTCACGCGATTGTGCCAAGGGCATCGAGCGCTTCAACAAGGTCATCGAACGCCATGGCGTCACGTTCCGTCTGGCATTGCCGCATGTGGCCTTTCACCGCCAGATCGGCGAGTTCAAGGACATTCAGGCGTCGCCCGCCGGAGAACAGATCGAGGCTGCGGTCTGGGAGCGTGATCGAGACCGCTATCTGCCATCGACGGCTGACGGAGAGTTTATCGCCTCGCTGATGCGGCCGGTCACCGATCCGGGCCGTTTCGCATCATGGATCGCTCCACCCAAGGTCGGCATCGATAACCGGCCGGGCGAATTCGAATATGTGAAGATTGCGGCTTGAAGGTTGCCGCTTAAAGCACGGTCCTTGCGATCCGAGGGGCCGCGATGAGGATCGATCAGCGCTCGTCTTCGACCGCGTTCAGAAGCGTGCCGATCCCCGGTACGCTGATCTCGATTGTGTCGCCGGGCTTGAGCCAGGTGCGTTCGCCGTCCTTGAGGCCGGTCTTGGTCGGCGTGCCGGTGGCGATGATGTCGCCTGGCTTGAGGGTCATGAAGGTCGAGACATAGGCGATCAAGTCAGCGAACTTGTAGATCATGCTGTCGGTGGTGTCGTCTTGCGTCACTGTATCGTTGACCTTCACCGTGATGTGCAGCGGCTTGGTCAGGTCGAGGTCCGTCGTCATCCAGGGGCCGATGGAGCCGGTGGCATCCCAGCTCTTGCCCTGGGTGACGTTGAAGCGGCCGTGGCGGATCCAGTCGCGGATCGTCCCCTCGTTGCAGAGCGTGACGCCTGCAACATGGCTCAGCGCATCGTCTTTGGAGATGCGCCGCCCGGCGCGTCCGATCACCAGCGCGATCTCGCCTTCATATTCGAGCTGCTCGGATTCCGGCGGCCGAAGAATTGGCCGATTGTGTCCGACCAACGCGTTGGGCGGCTTGAAGAACATGCTGGGATATTGGGCCTCGGCGTTGCCGCCGGCATAGGCAACCTCGGCGTCACGATTCGAATAGTTCACGCCGATGCACAGAATTTTTTCTCCGCCAGGGACGGGATTGAGGAATTCCGCCTCGCTGGTCGAGAAATCGGCGCGCACGCCGTCGGCCGCCGCGGCCAACTCGTCGAGCGCACCCGCGCGAAGGATATCCAGCACCGATTGGAAGCGTGGGGCCAGCCGGGGGCGCATGTCCACGATCCCGTCGCCAACCACGATCCCGAAGCTTGACCGTCCGCGAATGTTGTAGCTGGCGATCTGCACCGCTGTTCTCCCTGCGAATCGGCGCCCCGGCAGGAGCGCAGTCTGGCCGACCCTCGTACAACAAGCCGAGCAAAACCGCCAAGTCCAGTTCAGGACCAGTTCAAGTCCAGTTCAGATGGGCCGACCCTGTCGGAATGAGGCGGCTGTGCGTTGAAACCTTTTCGGGTTTTGTTTGTTGAAAAGATTGCTCCACGGGGTTTTCCATGGCCGATTCAGCCACTTTGCCCGCCATCGTCGCGCATGGCGCGAGCGTCCTGCCGGCTGTCGAACTCGACAGCTATAACGCTGAACTCAAGGATGAAGACAGCTTTATCGGCGATCGCGCCAACCGCCGCGCATTTTGTCGGATCATCGAGAATTGGCGCAAACCGTTGCGCGAGCAAGGCGATGATCCGTTTGGAGATGAGCCCAGCGAAGAGATTTCAAAGAAGACCTTCGACCGGATGCTGACCAAGGGCGATGCCGAGGCCGCCGGCATCGTCCAGGGCGCGATCGAGGATTTTTCCCAGGAGCTGGCGCTTGTCATTCGGCGCTTTTTGCGGACGAAAGCCTGGAAGGACACCGAGCGCATCGTCATCGGTGGCGGTTTTGTGGCGAGCCGCGTGGGCGAGATCGTGGTCGGCCGCACGGCGGTGATTCTCAAGGCCGACGATGTCGATATCGATCTGGTGTCCATCCGCAACGATCCCGACGAGGCCGGATTGATCGGGGCGGTTCATTTGGCTCCGCGCTGGATGTTCAAGGCGCATGACGCGATTGTGGGCATCGACATTGGCGGGACCAACATTCGCGCCGGTATCGTGGAGTTGAACCAGAAGAAGGCGCGCGATCTGAAGAAGGCTTCCGTGGCTGACCTCGACCTGTGGCAGCATCGGGAGGAGGGCAAGGTCAGCCGGGAAGAGGCCGTCGAACGGCTCGTGCGGATGCTGGAAAAGTTGATCGCCCAAGCCAAGAAGAAGAGCATCAACCTGGCGCCCTTCATCGGCATCGGCTGCCCCGGCCATATCGACGAGGACGGGACCATCAAGAGCGGCGCGCAGAACCTACCGGGGAACTGGGAATCCAGCCGCTTTCACTTGCCGGCGCTGCTCCACGAGGCGATTCCTCGGATCAATGATGAGGAAACCGCCATCGTTATGCACAACGATGCCGTGGTGCAGGGTTTGAGCGAGGCGCCGTTCATGACGGATGTCAGCCGCTGGGGGGTGCTGACCATCGGCACCGGCCTGGGCAACGCGCGTTTCACCAACCGCGAATCCGATTGATTGCCGGTGTGGCGCTGACCAAAGAAGAACGCCCGGGCCCGGCCCGGGCGTTTGATTATTGAGTATCGAAACGCTGCAAAGACAAGATGATGTTATTCCGCCGCAGCCTTTTTCGTATTCGAATGCCAGGCCGCAATGAAGTCCATCGCCGCCTGCACGCCGCCCTTCTTGTGCGGGATGCCGGCGAGGCCCAGGGCCATTTCAGTGATGGCCAGCGCGCCGATCAGCGTGCCGTCATTGATGTCGCCGAGATGGCCGATGCGGAAGTACTTGCCCGCATAGGGGCCGAAGCTGGCGCCATAGGCGATGTTGAACGTCTCCAGCGCCAGTGCCCGGAAGGAGTCGGCGTTGTGACCCTCGGGCAGCAATACGGCGGTGATCGTCGGTGAGTAGCACTTGGGGTCCTTGCAGAGGATTTCGAGGCCCCAGGCCTGCACCGCGATCCGTGTCGCCTCGGCGAGGCGGGCGTGGCGGGCGAAGACGTTGTCGAGTCCTTCCTCGTGCAGCATGTCGATGCCGACGGCGAGGCCGTAGAGCATCTGCGTCGCCGGCGTGTAGGGCCAGAAGCCCGACTTGTTCATGGTCAGCATGTCGTCCCAGGAGAAGAACGACTTCGGCAGCTTGGATGTCTTCGCGGCGGCCAGGGCCTTGTCGCTGACGGCGTTGAACGACATGCCGGGCGGCAGCATCAGGCCCTTCTGGGCGCCGCCGACCGAAACGTCCACGCCCCATTCATCGTGGCGATAGTCGGTCGAGGCCAGCGACGAGATGGTGTCCACCATCAGCAAAGCCGGATGGCCGGCGGCGTCGATCGCCTTGCGGATGTCGGCGATGGAGGAGAGGGCGCCGGTCGCCGTCTCGTTGTGCAGGACGCAGACCGCTTTGATGTCCTTGCCGGCGTCCTTGCGCAGGTGGGCCTCGACGGCGGCCGGGTCGGCGCCCGAGCGCCAATCGCCGGGGATGAATTCGGGCTTGAGGCCGAGGTTCTCGGCCATCTTCTTCCAGAGCGTCGCAAATTGCCCGGTTTCGACCATCAGCACCCGGTCGCCCGGGCTCAGCGTGTTGGTCAGCGCCGCCTCCCAGGCACCGGTCCCGGTCGCCGTGTAGATGATGACCGGGTTGGTGGTCTTGAAGATCGACTTGATGCCGTCCAGGCAGCGCCGGCCAAGCTTGGCGAATTCGGGGCCGCGATGGTCGATCAGCGGCTGGTCGATGGCCCGCAGGACGCGATCCGGCACCGGCGAGGGTCCGGGAATTTGCAGGAATTGGCGCCCGGCCTGGCGCGAAATGTTCTGGGCCATCTTAAGAGGCTCCGGCTTTAGGGGAATTATGGCCGGGAGAAACACCGGATGAACCGGCCCGGTCAAGCGACATTCCGGAATGGGTCTATTGTCAGGGGCTATCGAGACGGCCTCGATGGGATGTCCGTCGTCGCCGGGGCTGTCGCCGGCAGATGCGAGACGTCGCGGCCGTAGGGCGGTTGCGCAAGTGTGGGCAAACAGTCTCCAATAGATCAAGGCCCGAAGCCACGGGCGCAATCGGGGAGGAATGCCGATGCCGCTACCCTTGCTGCCGACCTCGCTCGTCGGATCCTACGCGCAGCCGGACTGGCTGATCGACCGCAAGAACCTGGCCGGCCGCTTTCCACCCCGGGTGCGGGCGCGCGAATTGTGGAGGCCGGCTCCTGACGTTCTGGCCGAGGCGCAGGACGACGCCACCCTGATCGCGATCCGCGACCAGGAGCGCGCCGGCCTGGAGATCATCACCGACGGCGAGATGCGCCGCGAAAGCTATTCCAACCGGTTCGCCACGGCCCTTGAAGGCGTCGACCTCGACAATCCTGGCACGGCGCTCGACCGCTCGGGTCATCCCAACCCGGTGCCAAGAGTGGCAGGCAAGATCAGGCGAAAGCATCCGGTCGAGATCGAGGACGTGAAATTCCTGCGGGCCAATACCGATCGGACGATCAAGATCACAGTGCCGGGCCCGTTCACGATGTCGCAACAGGCTCAGAACGATTTCTATCAGGATGAGGCGGAGATGGCGCTTGACTACGCCGCCGCCGTCAACGCGGAGATCAAGGACCTGTTCGCGGCCGGCGCCGACATCGTTCAGATCGATGAGCCCTATATGCAGGCCCGGCCCGAGAAGGCGCGGCAATACGGTCTCGCGGCACTCAACGCGGCGCTCGACGGTGTGACGGGCGCAACGGCCGTCCATATCTGTTTCGGCTATGCTGCCATCATCCACGCGCGGCCGGAGGGCTATTCGTTCCTGCCGGAGCTGGCGAATTCCCCGGTCAAGCAAGTCTCGGTCGAGACCGCGCAATCGGGACTCGACTGCGCCGTCCTGGAAACCTTGCCGGATAAGACCATCATCCTTGGCGTGCTCGATCTGTCGGACATGGCCATCGAAACACCGGAAATCGTGGCCCAGCGCATTCGCCGCGCGCTGCCTCATGTGGCGGCCGAAAGGATCGTCGTGGCTCCTGATTGCGGGCTAAAATACCTGCCGCGCGACATTGCCTTTGGAAAGATCCGTGCAATGGTCGAAGGCACAAGAATTGTGCGTCGCGAACTGGGAGCGGATTAGGATTGTCTCGCGCGACCGCGGGAGAGAGGATCGATCAGAAAGCAAGCACGCATTTCACATTCGATGCAAATGCGGCTGGAGATCAACCGCTGCGTGTCATGGCCAGCGTCGGCGTTTGCGTTATAATTCCCATGGTGACCAGCGGGGTTGGAACGGCGATGGGGCGCAGCGCGAACGGGAGCGGTTTGATCCGGCTGCTTGGCTCTATCTTCGTTGCATATGGTGTTTTGTTCTCGGCCGGCGTGGCGCAACCGCTCGATCGGGTGACATTCGCCACCAATTGGGTGGCCCAGGCCGAGCACGGCGGTTTCTATCAAGCGGTGGTTGACGGCACCTACAAGGCTCATGGTCTCGATGTGACGATCCGGCCGGGCGGCCCGAACGTCAATCACCGGCTGCTTCTGGCCTCCGGACGCGTTGACTTCGCGATGACCGGCAATTCGCTGCAATCCTTTGAGGCCGTCGCCCAGGGGGTGCCAACCGTCGCTGTCGCCGCGATCTTCCAGAAGGATCCGCAGGTTCTGATCGCGCATCCCCGTCGCGACATCGATCGCTTCGAGGACCTCAAGGGGCTCACGCTCTACATTTCGAAGGAAGGTTTGGCATCGTTTTTCCAGTGGATGAAGCATGATTTCGGATTCAGCGAGCGGCAGGTGCGCCCCTACACTTTCAATCCACAGCCGTTTCTGGCCGACAAACGCTCTGCCATGCAGGGGTATGTGACGTCGGAGCCCTTCGCGATCGAAAGCCAGGCCGGCTTCAAGCCGAAACTGTTCCTTCTCGCGGATCAGGGTTTCGATGCCTATTCCACGCTCATCGAAACGCGCCACGATGTCATTGAGACGAGTCCGGACCTCGTTCAGCGATTTGTGGATGCCTCGATCATCGGCTGGATGAATTATCTCTATGGCGACAACAGCGAAGCCAATGCGCGCATCAGGCGCGATAATCCTGAAATGACGGATGCGGCCATCGCCTATTCCATCGCCCAGATGAAGGCGTTTGGCATCGTTGATTCCGGCGATACCGGAAAGCTTGGCATTGGCGCGATGACCGACGCCCGGATGCGGGCGTTTTTCGAAAGGATGAGCCGGGCTGGTGTGGTGCGGGCCGATCTCGATTATCGGCGCTCCTATACGACGCGTTTCGTGAATCGCGGTATCGGGAATGAGTTGCGGCCGTCGCGTTGACCCGCAAGCTCTGGAGACGAGGAATGGCCGGCATCATGATGTTCGGTCGCTAAAATAAGGGAGGAGAAAGAATGCGACGCATGGCATCTTTTCTGATCGTTGCGCTTCTGTCGGTTGTCACCTGGACCGTTGGGGCCAAGGCGGACGACACCTATCCGAACAAGCCGATCAAGCTGATCATTCCGTTCCCGCCGGCGGGTATCACCGATCTATCCGGCCGCCTCGTGGCCGAAGGACTGCGCGAGAAGCTGGGTCAGCCCATCATCGTGGACAACAAGCCCGGCGCCAATGGCGTCGTCGGCTTGCGTGAATTGCTTCGGCACGAGCCAGATGGTTACACGCTGATGGTTGGGAATATTGGCTCGCTGGTTCTCAATTACGCGATCGACAGCAAAGCGGATTTCGATCCCCGCAAGGATGTTGTGCCGATCGCCGGCACCTCCGAGTACGCCACCACGATGGTCGCCAATCCGAAGATGCCGGCGAATTCCGTCAAGGAGTTCATCGCTTATGCGAAGAAAAATCCGGGCAAGCTGAGCTACGGGTCCACGGGCGTCGGCTCGCTTGCTCATCTGTCCACGCAATTGTTCATGCGACAGGCCGGCGTCGAGATGGTGCATGTGCCCTATCGCGGCGGTCCGGCCGCGACCAACGATCTGATCGGCGGGCAGATCGACACGATCATTGAGGTGTCGCCGGTGGTTCAGGAGCATGTCCGCGCGGGCAAGCTCAAGGCGCTGGCTGTCACAAGCCCTTATCGTCAATCGGGGCTGCCGGATGTGCCGACCTTCGAGGAGGCGGGAGTCGATGGCATGGTGGTGACCGGCTGGCTTGGAATCTATGCGCCGGCGGGATTGCCGGAGGCAATCCGCGCCAAGCTGGGCAAGGCGATTGTCGAGATCGTCAAGGAGCCGGCGATGGCCAAGCGTTTTCGCGCGATCGCTTTCGAGCCGACCGGGCAGGACGTGAAGGAGTTCACCGCTCACCACAATGCCGAGATCGAGCGCTGGCTCGCGTTTTATAAGGAGACCGGCCTGCGCAAGTAGGCTCGCATGACCGCCTTGCAGGATAGCGGAGCGACACTTCTTTCACTGCGCGGCATTCGCAAGGCGTATGGCAACGGCACTGTCGCATTGGAGGGGTTCGACCTCGATTTGCGAGAGGGTGAGTTCCTTTCGCTGCTCGGGCCATCGGGATGCGGAAAATCCACCGCCCTGCGGTTGATCGCGGGACTAGCGGCGCCCACGGCCGGGCAAGTGCTCTGGCCGACCGGTGCGCCGGCCCCCGGCAGCGTCGGCTTCGTCTTCCAGGAGCCGACACTGATGCCCTGGGCCGATGTCACCGCGAATGTGGCGTTGCCGTTGCGGCTGGCAGGCCGCACCCGCACCGAAGTCGATTCAACGGTCGGAGAAACACTGGAGCGCGTCGGCTTGGGTGATTTTGCCGCGGCTTATCCGCGTGAATTGTCCGGCGGCATGAAGATGCGGGTCTCGATCGCGCGCGCGCTCGTGACCCGGCCGCGGCTGTTGCTGATGGACGAGCCCTTCGGGGCCCTGGACGAGATCACCCGGTTTCGTCTCAACGACGATTTGGTCGCATTGTGGCGCGATCTTGGAACGACGGTCGTGTTCGTCACCCATTCGGTGTTCGAGTCCGTCTATCTGTCTCAACGGGTGCTGGCGATGACGCCGCGTCCCGGCCGGGTGTTCGGCGCTTTGGATATCGACGTTCCGAGACGCGATCGGGAGTTTCGCACATCGGTCGATTATGCGGCGCTCTGCCGGCGGGGATCGCGGCTTCTGGAAGACGCGATGGCGGTGCCGGCGGGGGATCATCCATGACCGCTTCACGCATCATGCGTGTCGCCCTGCCGGTGGCCGCGCTCGCGCTGGCGATCCTCGCCTGGGACCTGGTGGTTCGGATCAACGCGCTGCCGCCCTATCTCTTGCCCGGCCCGGGACGTGTCGCGGCCACGCTTGTCGCCGATTGGCCGATTTTATCCGAGGCGCTCTGGGTCACCCTATCGATCACGGCGCAGGCGCTTATTCTGGCGACGGTTGGCGGCTTGGCGCTCGGAATTGTGCTGAGCCAGTCGCGGCTGATCGAGCATTCGCTCTATCCGTTCGCGGTGATCCTCCAGGTCACGCCGGTGGTGGCGATCGCGCCGCTGCTTCTGATCTACCTGCCGCAGCCGATGGCGGTGCTGGCCTGTGCCTGGATCGTGGCCTTCTTTCCCGTGCTCGCCAACACCACGCTGGGCCTGAATTCCGTCGATCACAATCTGGTCGATCTGTACCGGCTTTACGGGGCCTCTCGCTGGCAGGTGCTCTGGCACCTCAAGATGCCGGCGGCGCAGCCCCAGATTCTGGCTGGATTGCGCATTGCGGGCGGGCTGGCTTTGATCGGTGCGGTGGTTGCCGAGATCGCGGCCGGTTCCGCCGGCGCCGGCTCCGGCCTCGCGTACCGGATCGCGGAGGCGGGTTACCGGCTCAACATTCCGCGTATGTTCGCGGCCCTGGTGCTGTTATCGGCTGCGGGTGTCGTGATTTTCCTGGCGCTCTCGGCCCTGTCTCATCTGATGCTGGCCCGCTGGCACGAAAGCGTGATCCGGACGGAGAGCTGAGCGCCGAAAAACGCATATGTCGCGGGGCTGTGAGGCATTAAAAGGGCCGAATCGTGCATCGGTCGCGCTCCGCCGCCGCTTGCTCCGATCCGGAACGCCCCTTGACCGCCGATCTCGACAATCACCGGCTGCGCCTCACCGGTATCGCGCTGATGTGCGGCGCGGTGGCGATGTTTGCCTGCCTGGACGCCATCGCCAAATATCTCGGCGCACGCATGGACCCGATGCAGGTCGTATCCATGCGTTTCGTGACGGCCTTTTTTCTTACCCTGATTGTCTCAAATCCACTGATCCGGCCAGGCCTATTCCGAACCGCTCGCCCGGGCCTGCAAATCGTGCGTGGCCTGTTCCTCCTCGGCACCACGGTGTTCAACTTCCTGTCGTTTCAGTTCCTCCAACTCGACGAGGCGCTGGCGATCATGTTCTCGACGCCGTTCATCGTCGCGGTTCTCGCCGGTCCCATCCTCGGGGAATGGGTGGGCTGGCGGCGCTGGACCGCTATCGGCGTTGGCTTTGTCGGTGTGCTGGTGGTGATCCGGCCGGGTCTTGGCGGCATTCAATGGGCGGCTCTGCTCTCCGTGGCTGCCGCCGTTCTGTACTCTTGCTACAGCATAGCGACCCGGTTCATCGCCCGGTACGATTCCAGCGACACAACGCTGTTCTACGGCAACCTCGTGGCCACGACGGTCACGTTGCCTGTCCTGCCCTTTGTCTGGACGACGCCGTCGAGCATCCTGGAGGTGGTGCTCTTGTTCGCGGTGGGCGCCTTCGGCTCCATTGGCCATTTCCTGCTCATCGTCGCCCACCGGAGGGCGCCGGCCTCGGTGCTGTCGCCCTTCATGTACAGCCAGCTCATCTGGGCCACGATGTTCGGCTATCTTGTGTTCTCCGATGTTCCGAGCGTCTGGACGCTTTTGGGGGCGGGCATCGTGGTCGGCTCCGGACTTTATCTTTTGTATCGAGAGCGGAAGGTGAAGGGCGCTGTTGCCCCCGTTGCGCCGCGTTGACACAATGCGGCCGGCGCCCCAGCCAAAAACCTCCGCAGAGGGGTCGTTCCGGGCGCTTGAGACGATCGATTGGCCCAAGGACGCACCATGTCGAACCAAGCCCGGAATCCGGTCATTGCCGGCCCCAATGATGATATCGGCGAAGAGACGCGGCTTGCGCTCTATCGCACCCAGGTCGTGATCCGGGAGGCCGAGCAGCGGGCCTTCGATCTCTTCCTTCAAAATCTCGTCAAGGGCACGAGCCACCTGTCGCTCGGCCAGGAGGCCATCGCCGCCGGCTTTGCCGTGGCGATGCAGCCGGGCGACCTGTCATTCTGTACCTATCGCGGCCATGCCCATACGCTGGCGCGCGGCGTGCCGGTCGAGCAGGTCCTGGGTGAGCTGATGCAGCGCGACAACGGCCTGATGCGCGGCAAGGGTGGGTCCATGCATCTGACCTCGGAGCAGCACGGCGTCATGGGCTCCTACGCCATCATCGGCGCGCATCTGCCGATCGCCTGCGGCGCCGCTTGGCGGGCGCAATACCGGGGCGACAAGGACGTTTCGGTCTGCTTCTTCGGTGACGGCACGACCAATATCGGCGCGTTCCACGAGGCGTTGAACTTCGCCGCCGTCTGGAAGCTGCCGGTGGTCTTCGTGTGCGAGAACAACCTTTATATGGAATACACGCCGATCGGCGACGTGACGGCGGTGCCGCATCCGGCCGCCGACCGTGCGGCGGCTTACGGGCTGCCGCGCATCCTGATCGACGGCAACGATGCCGACGCGGTCTATCGCGCGGCCATGCTCGCTTATGAGAAGGCGCGGGCCGGGAAGGGGCCGTCGCTGATCGAGTGTCTGACCTATCGCCACAGCGGGCATTCCCGCGCGGACCCGGCCAAATACCGACCGGAGGGCGAATTGGAACGCTGGAAGGAGCGCGACCCGATCAAGGTCTACCGGGAGCGCCTCAAGCAGTTCGGTATCTCGGACGACGCGGTGTCGGCGATCGACGCCGAGGTGCGCCGGATCGTCGATGAGGCGACCGAGACCTGCAAGGCGGCGCCCGATCCCTCGATGGATATCCTGACCACCGACGTCTATGCCGATGGAGGCTTCGCATGGCGGAACTGACCTATCGCGACGCGGTGGCCCGCGGCATCGCGCAGGAGATGGCGCGCGATCCCGATGTCGTGTTCCTTGGCGAGGACGTGGCCAAGGCCGGCGGCGTGTTCAAGGCCACGGTCGGCCTCTACGAACAGTTCGGCCCTTTGCGCGTGCGCGACACGCCGATCTCCGAACAGGCGATCCTCGGCGCGGCCATGGGCGCGGCGATGACGGGCCTCAAGCCCATCGCGGAGATCATGTTCTCGGACTTCCTCGCGGTGTGCTTCGACTACATCGCCAACGAGTTTCCCAAGAGCCGCTACATGACCAACGGGCAAACGAAATGCCCGCTGGTCGTGCGCACCGGCAACGGCGCGGGCTCGCGGTTCGGCGCGCAGCATTCGCAGAGCGTCGAGAACTGGTGCATGATGATCCCGGGCCTCAAGGTCGTGGCGCCGTCGAACCCGGCTGACGTCGTGGGTCTACTTGCCGCGGCGGTTCGCGATCCCGATCCCGTGATCTTCTTCGAGCACAAGTCACTTTATCCGACCAAGGGCGAGGTGCCCGACGGCGAGATCGTGGATACGTTGGGAACCGCGAAAATTCTTCGCCCTGGCAAGGACGCCACCATTCTGGCGTTGGCGTTGATGGTGCCGCGCGCTTTGGCGGCGGCCGAGCGGCTCGCGTCGGAACATGGCATCGATTGCGAGGTTATCGACGTGAGGTCGCTGGTGCCGCTCGACACCCAGACGATCCTCGGGTCGGTGGCCAAGACCCACCATTGTTTCAGTGTCGAGGAAAATCCGAGATTGTGCGGATGGGGCGCGGAGATCATGTCGATCATCGCCGACGAGGCGTTCTACGAATTGGATGGTCCATTGGTTCGGATCACAACGCCCCATATTCCGCTTCCGGCCGCCGATCTCCTGGAAGATGCGATCCTGCCGACGGTCGATCGCATCGTCGATCGCGTGCGGCGCACTTTGAAGGCATAGGAGGGAACGATGGCTGCCTATGACAATCTCCTCGCCAATGTGCCGACCGATCTCTGGATCGATGGGCGATGGCGCAAGGCCGCCGATGGCGCACGCTTCGATGTGATGGACCCGGCGACGGAGACGACCATCGCCTCGGTCGCCAGCGCTGGCATCGAGGATGCCAAGGCTGCGCTGGATGCCGCGCACGAGGCTTTCGGCCCCTGGGCCGCGAAGAAGCCGCGTGAGCGCGGGGAAATCCTGCGCAAGGCTTACGATCTGATCATGCGCGATTCCGAACGGCTCGCGAAGCTGATCACCATCGAGAATGGCAAGTCGCTGTCGGATTCGCGTGGTGAGGTGGCTTACGCGGCCGAGTTCTTCCGCTGGTTCGCGGAGGAGGGCGTGCGCAATCTCGGCGACGTTGGGCGGGCGCCGTCATCGGGCGCGCGTATCTTCGTGCATCACAAGCCGGCCGGCATCGCGGTTCTCGTCACGCCATGGAATTTTCCTGCCGCGATGGCGACCCGCAAGATCGGCCCGGCGCTGGCGGCGGGCTGCCCTGTCATCCTCAAGCCTGCGTCGGAGACGCCGCTGACCATGCTGGCGTTGATGCCGATCCTCGAAGAGGCGGGCGTTCCGCCGGGCGTCGTCAATGTGCTGCCCTCGCGTCAGTCGAGCAAGGTCGTGGATCACATGCTGCACGACGAACGGGTGCGCGTGGTCTCGTTCACGGGATCGACCGAGGTCGGGCGCAAGCTGCTTCACGCGGCCGCGGACAATGTGCTCAACACCGCCATGGAGTTGGGCGGCAACGCGCCCT